>Ga0302319_10000756_pt1 | contig 72576 bp, 42 predicted proteins | sample Bog_T0_2_FD_203319 | JGI IMG/M metagenome (GOLD analysis project Ga0302319, IMG submission 203319) | Peat permafrost microbial communities from Stordalen Mire near Abisko, Sweden - Bog_T0_2 | ecosystem: Environmental > Terrestrial > Soil > Wetlands > Peat | place: Sweden: Abisko, Stordalen Mire...
CGGCCTGGCGCAAGACGGCCAGGATCTGTTCTTCGGTGTGTCGCTTCTTCATGGGTCCTTGATCGGGTTATACCCGCCAAGGACTCTCACTCAACGCCGGACAGTTTCAGGGGGGCAGGTCAAAGCCTCAAATAACGTCCGCGAGAAATTCGCGGCGCAACTCGATCTTTGAAAGTTGAGAAAGCGCCGGCGCAGCGAAATACCTCGTCTCCGTTATGATAACGGCATGAGAAGCGCGATTTGCTATCGGACACTACGCATCTAGCAGGTGGTGTCCGCTAAACGTGGTACACTTGCGTACCGGAAGTGCCAGCGAACGATTCTTGGATTTAGTTTGAGCCAAACTGCCGATAAAACGCGAAGAGCAGGGTCGGAGATGTACGAAGATAAAGAGCAAGGGTAGTTATGGGAATAGCTCCATCCCAACAGATGCTCGTTCTGAGGCTTGAAAACTCATGGGTGGCATTTCGATTCATTTCGAAGTTGGAGTCCTGCTTCCGGGATCGGCTCCAAAGCCCATGCGAAAAGGTGAATCCGTTAGGCCGGCTTCTTCTTGAAAAGGCCGAGCTTCCGGATTACCGCCCGGGAGAATCGGGGAATCCAGAGGTTCAGCCACGCGACCAGGTAATCGGTGCGCGACATATATCGCCCATTCACAAACAGGACGTCGCAATATACCGTCCTGCCCATGTTAAATTCAAAAAAGCCCAAAGCGCGAAGTCTAGCGATGATTCGCCGTACATCCGCGGCTGTTCCCTGCCCTAGCCATTCGTGGAACTCCACGGTGATCTGGCCTATCCCTTGAAGAAACGCGTCGCTGCACGATTCCAGAACCGCCAGTTCTTCGCCCTCGATGTCCATCTTCAATACATCGACGCATTCGATGCTCGTTTCTCGGCAGAATGCCTCCAGCGTGCGGGCAGGGACACGAACCGTGGCAAGATATTTCCCATTGCTCGCCTTGTGCAGCGTCGTGGCCACGGAATTGGCTCCAATATGGAGCTCCAATTCGCCAGGCTTTCCCGCAAGGGCAAACAGGAATTTCCGCACGCTTCCATTGGTCTCTATCTTCTCAAAAACCTCCGGTGAAGGTTCAATGGCAAAACAACGTCCACCAAACTCCCGAGACAACGCCATAGAGAATTCTCCCACATTCGCCCCAGCATCTATTACGACTGGTTCTTTCGGCAGGAATTTCGTCACCAGCGTATGGGACGCTATGTTCCTAAACTGGATTATCTGGGGCGACATTGGAGTTGGGAACAAACAAGGGATCAGTTTCGGTGGATCAACGGCAGCGTCTCGTTTTTCAGGTGTTCCTAGATTTTGGACTTACATCGCGGGAGCTCCTGGAAGGTGCTCCGTCGGCAGTCGAGTCTAGCTGGAAAATCCCCCTTGGATCAGTGTCATTCGCCGTCCGCATCATATACCTCAACCAGCGCCACACCTGTGTCGCCGCTCGAGCCTGTTACTTGTGCCGTATAGTTCCCAGGCTGCAGTGTGACAAGGATCGCCGAATCCGCGCTCCCATTTGCCCAGGAAAACGCTCCCACTTCAGCCGCGGTGTTCATGATCTGCGCGGCGTTGCTTGCGGCTCCCCATTTGGTGTTTGATGCGACGACCGTCTGCCCGCTCAACAAGGTCAACGCTGGGTCCGGCAACACACCTGAGACCCCAAAGCCAGTTAGCGCAGGTCCACTCGCGCGAATTAACACGGTTTTGGGCTGGCTGCCGGCGACCGCAAAACCCGCGATCTGTATGGATCCCGATGTACCCACGAGAGACCTGGTCGAAATATTCTTGAGCGTCGAATCCGGATTTGGTGGGTCACAATCATAGATCTCAACGAGAGCCACGCCAGCGTCGCCCGACGCTCCGGCGACCTGAGCAGTATAGGTACCAGGCTGGAGCGTGATTAGGATTGCCGAATCCGCGCTTCCACTGGTCCACGGGAATGCACCCACGCTCGCCGCATCCGTTGCTATCGTCGTGGCGTTCGTCGCAGAGCCCCACTTCGTATTCGTGGCCACCACGCTCTGTCCAGAATATAGGATCAACGATGGGTCAGGAAGGACCCCGGCCACGCCGAATCCTCTTAGAGCGGGGCCACTCGCCCTGATTAGAACAGTCTTCTGAACTGTGCCCTCGATGACAAAGCCTGCTATCTGGATGTTTCCGCCCGTTCCAACTTGCGATCGGGTAGAAATGTTCGACAACTGCGACCCGCCTCCAGAAGCGACTGCCGGAGCCACCGTCGTGAATGTAACCTCCCCGCTCTTGGTGAGCGAAAAATAGCTGTAGTCGCCGTTGCCTGCCTGGATATCGGGAACCGTCGTGCCGCTCGCCGCTTGGCCCGAGGAAAAAAAGACCTCCGTCGATGCGCTGCCGTCGGCGGCGATCGACCCAGTAGACGTAAACAAATCAAACGCGGGCGCGAATGGTACGGACCAGTTTCCAGTCTGAGCCTCCGAGTCCGAGAACGAACCGGACGCGGCGGTTAAGACGGTCAATCCGTAGAGGGGAAACGTGTCCGCGCCCAAGGTCACGCTCGCACCAGTTACGTCCGAAAGCGACGTTGTGAGAGTACCGCCAAAGCCGCCACTGTCCCCCGTGCTCACGTAAAGGCTCCCAATCGCCGAGTTTGCATTCTCGTTTGAAAGGCCCCCGGAATTGACGTAAAGGTTGCCCGGCGATCCTACCGGACCGCTGGCCCAGATCGACCGCTTTGGCGCACCCCCCGCGCCTTGGGCCACCGTAGTCGACCCTATGATTGCGAAGGAGAGATTGGAATCCGAGGCCCATGACCCGAACGTGTTGCTAAGATCCGCGCTCAAATTAACAATGTCGTACGTCCCGGGCGTTAGCGCCGCAGCATAAGCTGAGGCTGGCCCAAGGTCGATCTCAAGATCGGTCGACTCGCCGGTCCCCGAGTCGGCCTGAAACCCAAGAATCAGGTCCCCATAGTCCTGAGCCCGGGCTACGACCACTAGCGCGACAACAATGAGCACGGCAAATGCAACCCGCACGACGGCCGCCCAACGCAGTGTCCGTTGGAATCCGGCCAGGGGCCGGTCCAACACCGGATCAAAAGACGTCGACCTCCGAGCCGCTCTTTGAAATTTGCTTACGGACACTCGTGGCCAAGCAAAAACGTAATTGGCGAAGCAACAAGACCCAATAGCCGTGAATAGGGCCCTGGAAGGTTACATATCCGTTACGGGCGCCCGCAGGGCAGGGCCTCAAATTGGGCTGCGACGAACCCAAACCGGCGCCCGCCTAAGAGGTAGTGCCGTTAATTAGGGCAAGTGTCTTTCGAGCCGACTCCAATTCCGGATTTAGCCGGAGAGCCTCGGCGAATTCTTTTTTTGCCTCGTCAATGCGGTTCTTGAGCACCAACACATTGCCAAGATTGCTGTGTGCCTCCGCTAGTGATGGCATCAGCTCAATTGCCTTCCTCAGATGGCTTTCGGCCAAATCGAGTTCGTTCGACGCCGCCAGAACATTCCCAAGCCTGTAATGGGCATAGGCATAGTCCGGCTTTAGGTCCAAAGCTTTCTGGTAATGTTTGATCGCAGCGGCTTTCCCGCCTGGCTGGATAGCCAGGAGGTTTGCGAGGTCGAAATGGGCCTCGGCAAAACCCGAATCGATGGTGATCGCGGCCTCGTAATGCGCAATTGCATCAGCCGTCCCACCCGGAACCCCTACCAGGGTGTTCGCGAGATTAACGTGGGCCATCGCGAAATTGGGATTAATTGCTAGGGCTGCCTTGTATTCCGCGATGGCCTCAGCGGTTCCCCCGGCCGTCTTGACGAGCACATTCGCCAAATTGTAGTGGGCCTCAGGAAAGTCCGGATTCAGGCGAATTGCCTGTCGGTACAGGTCAATAGCCTCTTTGGAACCTTCCGGATGCTTGGCCAACGCGTTGGCTAGGTTGTCGCGCGCGTCGGCGAGGTCGGGCTGGATCCGAATTGCCGTCTTGTAGACTCGAACGGCCTCGTCAGTAGCACCTTCGTCCGCGAGAGCGGATCCTAAGTTATTATAAGCCAGCGCATAATCAGGATTCAGACGGATCGCCTCCCTGAAGTGGGCTATAGCCTCCTCCCTCCTGGCTTCAACCCTCTCAAGTGTAATGCCCAGATTGCAGTGTGCCTCAGCGTATTTTGGCGCTATTCGCAGAGCCTCTTCAAATTGCGCGATTGCATCTTGGACCCGATTCGGGTCCTTGGAAAGCGCCACTCCCAAATTATTGCGACCGCGAGAATTCACTGGGCATTTCGAGATCGTATCCTCCCACAAACCCAACTCGGTTCCGTATTTCTTGTTCCTTTCGAAGGTCGCGGCCCCCAGGCTCAAAGCAAGCGCGGCATAAACGGCAAGAGCCCGAAAACCCATTAGTAAGTAAATTGCGATTGTTACTGGGGCAACAATGGCAACCAGCGGAAGGTACATACGGCTTTCAGCCATCGCCTGCCCTTGCACGGGGACAAAGCTCGAAGTGGGCGCCAAGAGGATGAAGAACCCTGTGGCAAGGAATCCCAACGGCCTCGAACGGCGCCAAAGCAAAATGGCTCCGACCAATGACGCGAACACGACAACAACAAACGGTAATGCCTGTTTCACGCTCGCTGCCGCTAACTCAGGACCGTAATCGAAGACGAGCGAACTTGGCCAAAGGGCCAGCCGAACGTAACGCACAATGACCATGGCCTCAGTACAGCAGTATCGAAGCGTGCCCCACCCGGAGCCGAATCCCACGCCCGAATCAACAAATCCAAACTTGAGCATCAGGAATCCGAGCCATAGCCAACTCGAAGCAAGAGCAGCGTAAAATCCCCCTCGTTTCCGGAATGCTTGGCCAAAAGAAGTGCTGAGAAAGGCTCGGTCGTAAAGCAACGCCATGAGCGGGACGGTGACGACGATCTCCTTGGTGGACGCCCCAAGGAAGCAGGCGACACACGAGAGACCTTGCCAGATGCCCCCGCGGGAAGAGCCGTCGGAACGCAAGAGGCAATAAAGGGTCAGGATATAGAAAAGGCCGGCAAGAGACTCCGCACGCTGGCTAACATAGGTAATCGACTCGGTTTGAAGGGGATGCATTGCCCAAAAACCCGCGATCGCCGTCGCTATTTGGGTCGAGCCCTCCCTTATCCGCTGCGAAAAGGCAGGGACGTTGAGCGTGCGCTGCACCAACCCAAAAAGCGCTAGTGCCGCCATGATGTGAATGGAGAGGTTCGCGAGGTGGTAGCCCCAGACCTCTTGTTTCCCCACAGCGTAGTTCAAAGCGAACGAGAGGTTTAGGACCGGCCGGCGACCGGTGGCCAGATTGCTGGCGGGCGTCAGCACCGTTCCAATCGCTCCGAGGTTCCTGATGGAGGCGTTCGAAACGATGGAATTCGCATCATCGAGGACGAATGGCGCGCTCAGCGTGTTTGCATAGGAGATAAAGACCAAGACCGCGATGATCGCGCCCGCAAGGAATGTCCGGTTACGCTCACCCCTAGGTCGCTGGTCCCTGCCTCTGGCTCCAGTTGAAGCCGGACTCATTGCGGAATCGCGCCGTCAACAAGGATGCCCTTGCGCTGTTTGTCCACATACGCCAGGCTGTTTCTCGCCTGCTCGAAATTGGGATTCTGGCGCAACACGGCATTCCACTCGTCGATAGCCTTTTGCAGGTCGCCGAGAAAATAATATGCAAGTCCCAATCTATATTTCGACGTGATGTCGTTTGGCCTCAGTCGAACTAAGATTTTCAGTTGCTCGATCGCCTCGGGCATCATTCCAGGAATTCGAAAATACACGTATGAAAGGCCGGTATGCGCTTCCAGGAAGTCGGGATTTGTCTTCAAGGCGGCCTTATACTCAGAAATCGCATTTGGCATTTTCCCTGGGATCCGTGTAAACACATTAGCAAGGTCGTAATGCGTAACTGCGTCGTCGGGATTTGCCTTCAGAACCGCTTCAAATTGCTCGGCCGCCTCGGAAAGAGTCTCGCGCGACTTCGCAAGCACGGTCGCAAGGTTCCGCCGCGCCAGTGAATTGTTCGGCCTTAAGCGTAAAGTTTCCCGAAATTGCTCAATCGCCTCGCTCCTACCTCCCGGCATAAGGGCCAGCGTGGTCCCCAAATTGCAATGGGCTACCGCATCGTCCGGATTTAGCCGAATGACTTCTCTATACTGGACCACCGCCTCAGCTCGGCGTCCACCGGTTTTTGCAAGCGCGTCACCGAGCGCCGTGTGCCCTCGGAAATTCAACGGTTCGACCTTAAGGGAGTCCTCCCAAAGCCCTATTTCCGTGGCATAAGTTCGATTTCTCGCAAAGCTAAGCGCGGCAAAGACCACGGTTACCGCCGCGAACCCGACCATGGCCCTCACACCAAGCAAACGCGCGGCAGCCAGCACTAGCATCGCGATGACCGCCGCAAGGGGAAGATAGAGGCGGTTCTCCGCCATCGGCTGAGTGAGAATCGGCACAAAACTCGACGTCGGGGCCAGCAACACAAAAAAACTCGCGGCCAGAAATCCACCCGCCTTCGACCAGCGCCACGCGAGCACAGTCCCAAGGAGTGCGCCCAAAACGAGCACCACAAACGGCCAGACGCTCGCGATGCCATGCACCAACAATTCGGGGCCATAATCAAAAACCAATGGCCTTGGCCAAAATGCCAGTCCTACGTAACGGACAATCACTTTGGCCTCGGTGCACGCGTAGTCCCACCAGGACGCATCGGGAGTCAACACGACACCGGAGTCCTGGAACCCGAAATGCGCCATCAAGAATCCCATCCAAAGCCAACACGCCGCCATCGCAGCATAGTATACGGGGCGTTTCAGCAATGCCTCTTTCGCAGAGCCGGACACGAATGCTCCATCGTAAAGAATCACAAGAATTGGCGCAGTTACGACCAATTCCTTGGTGGACATTCCCAAAAAACATGCCACCCACGACACCTGCAACCAAAGAGCAGCTCTGGACGAATTAACGGAGCGGATGAACGAATAGATGATTAGCAGATAAAACAGCCCAGCGAGCGACTCCGAACGCTGGCTGATATAGGTCACACTTGCGGTTTGCACGGGATGGAGCCCCCACAGCGCGGCTATCGTGGCGGCAATCCACGTTGCATGGGACCGAAAACGGTCGGAAGAGGATTGGAGCAGTAGGGATCGCCTCGCTACGCCAAACAATAGTAGCGATGCAATTCCATGGATCAGGAGATTCGCCTCATGATAGCCGCGCACGTCGAGCGCCCCCACGGCATAGTTGACCGCGAATGACAGGTTGAGCACTGGGCGGCGGGCTGTGGACAGAGTCTCGGGTGAAAGAACCGACCGAAGATCGGTTAAATTCCTGATGGAGGCATTGCTGACAACAGAGGTCTGGTCATCAAAAAGCATCGGGACCCGAAACGTGTTCGAATACGCGACAAACAATGCAACGGCCAGCACCGCCGCCGCCAGAAAGACATGCGCGCGATCAGTTGCCGGGGGCCGGAACACAGGCTGGGATTTTTGCGTGCTTGCGCTCATGGGGAGGAATTGAATCCGCGCTGCGCATGCGCGTTGGCAAGGCCGTTTAATGCGCGTAACATATATTTAACGGTGGCCCGATCGCCCTGAATCCCTTTCATGCTTAAATCGAGCGAACAAGCCGTGCCAGGGGCACGATGGGACAAAGATGGGCGGCCCCCCATCCAAACCGAGAAGTTCCCGGCACGTGTGGAATTCCAAGCACCGAGATTCAATGCCATCAAGGGTTACCGTATCACTGGCGGCGTTTCTTGGGATCGTCGCTGTTGTCCGAATCGTCTCCCTCGTCGCCGCCGTATCCCAGGACATCAACCGTAATGATGGAAGGAATCTCCGTTGCCTGGTTAGCCGCATTTGATTGATTGGCAACTTCCGATGCCGAGCTGCTTGCAGCGGCGGAGGCTGCCGACGCAGCCGTCAATGGCGCGAGATTGGGGGCCGCAGGGGGAGGAGGTAGTCCAACGCTGGAGCCACCCACTTGGATGTTGCTGGCATTGAGCACCAGGCGAGCGGCGATATTCAAGTTCCCGGACGCCCGGATGCCCGCATCGCCCGCATCGACAATTCCCACGGGGGCAATCAGGTCCACGTCGCCGGGAGGAACTGTCGAAAGCGTCTCAAGAACGCCGATGCCGCTTCCGGTGGAAAGGCCCGCAAGGTCATTCTCGACATTCGCGCTCTGCGGATTGACGAGCACCCGGGTAGGGGGAGCTGAATGCACGGTTTTCGAGCCGCTTCCGGCCGCGATGTTGCCCGTCGTGCTCCATATGATTTCATTACCTCCCTGCAATGTGAATATCCTGGAGGTTCCCAGGCTCACGGTGGAGTTGGCGAATATGGAGATGTCGCCGCCATGTTCCGTCAGGATGCCCACCTGAGGAGTCTGCGCATCCGTTGAGAGGCCGACCGTGATCGCTCCGCCTGGAGCCAGGATCGCTATGTCTCCGCCATTTGTCGTTGCGATCTCGTGCGCGGAAGTGGAAATGTTCCCATTCCATCCCTGGCCGTTGAAGAGGGCGGCCAACGCCTCCGTCTGAAGAAGGTTGCCCGCCGAGGCAGTCGACGTCTGGCCCGCCTCCTTAGCCGCGTCATTTAGGACGTCGCCGAATATCTGGAGTGCTAAATTCTCCTGCTGGACCTTTGGCAGGGCCTGATAGTCGCTCCATACCTGCGCAGTGGTCTTTCCGGAATCGCCTATGAGCGGAGCCAAATCGGCGAGGTAGGTCTGCGCTGCCACTCCGCCAGTGACCGGATTCAGGAAGAGATCCTCGAACCCGGTACCGTTGGCGTCTGTGTAATCGAGCTTGGAGCCGAACAGGGCGGCGATGGCATCATAGCCAGGATTGTAGTTCCCGTAGTTGGGGGACGACTGGTTGTTCCGATCCCTGCCCGCGTCGCGCAGGACAACGTAAAACATGTCCAGTTCGGCAAGGTGTTGCTGCGTTGCTGAAAGAGTATTGAAGTCGTTCCACACCAATTGATTGCTGGCCGCGGCATTTGTTGTGTCGTAGGGGATGCCCAGCAGGCTCGCAAGTTCCGGGAGATGCTCCAGGCCCTGGCTCCCCGAAGTCGCCGGATTAAGGAATTCGTTCACAAACGTCGTGAAATCGAGCGAGCTAGAGTCGATCCCCGCGGTCGCAGCAATCCCCGCTCCAACGATGACGTTGGCCCCAGCGAAGGGCAGGATTGGGTTGCGGGTGTTTCCGATGCTCGTAATCCCCGTGGCGAGCCCGTCGGTGGTGACGGGGCTGCCTGTCCCCAAGTTCAGGTTCCGTCCCGCCATCACCTCAAGGGTGCCAGGCCCGCTGACCTGGATATCGCCCGCCTGCGGGGCGGATGAGCCAGGGCTTACGCCGGCCGCACTGAAGGAAGCCAAGCCGCCTTCGGCGGCAGCCTCCTGTCGAAGGGGTGAGTTAGCATCGTAAGCGATGATGTCGCGTCCCGCAGCGACAGTACTAATGTCACTCGCGCTGGTGTTCTGAATGTAAAGGGCAATGTCCGTGATGTCGTTTCCTGCAACGACCTCCGCTGCCTTTGCCGAGTACAGGGTGAAGCCGGAGATGTTCCCGTCCAGGGCGTAGAGGTGAACGGGGTCGGTGTCGCCGTAATGGAGGGGCTCCAATGTTGAGCCCTGGGTGGTCGGGGATGCACCATGGAGCAGCTGCTGATTCTGGAGAACCACGTTCAGGCCCGATGTGGCGCCAGACTCGTTGAAAAGCGACGCCAATCCGACGTAGGGCGTCGACGATATCGCCTGAAGAGGCTTTGAAAGCGTCGACAGGCCCAAGGGTGAAGCAACTCCGGGGATTTCCGACGGGCTGGCGTCGGAAAGATCCACCACACTCCCATCCCAGACGTAGGGATTGGACGTCGCATTGTACACCGGGCCGGAGACCAAACCGTTGGGCTGGGTGCCGTTAATGGATCCAGCGGCGACGAGATCGATCGTGCCGATCGGAGAGGGCGAGAGGGTTATGCTTCCGACGAGGTTGATGTCGCCGGAGAAGGCCACCGCGTGGAGCGTTGGCGGCATAATATCGGCGCCCGCCTGGAAAACCTCCGGGTTTGTCTCGAGAGTCGTCAACCATGGCTCCGAATAGGCCAGATAATTGCTGCCTCCCGGTATACCCGCGGGGGGCTGATAGAGCACATTTGAAATCCAGCCGAGAATTGTGCCGTCCCCTCCCACCTGGCTGTCCTGAATTGAGACGGCGCCCGTCTCCGAGAAGACGCTCACGGCATCTTCGAGCGAATAGGTCGAAAAATATGACTTGTAGTAGTATCCGTTGTCCGTCCCTTGCGGCAAAAGAAACGGATTTGCCACTCCGCCGAGTAACACGTTGCCCTTTGCGGCAACCGTGAAGCTTCCTTGGCCCAGAAAGATTGCCGTTGGCAGCCACGTGGATGGATCAGGCTCGAGGCCGGAGCCGCTCAGCGCCTCGATGTTGCCAAACGACAACGTGGACCGCGCGGAGTTCGTCACTATAGAATCGCCAGCACTAAGGGAGCCTGCGCCCCGTTCCACGTAATAGGCGCCGCCGCTGATGTCGTTGCCGGCGGCCACGGTCACGTTGCCCCCACCCAGCTCAAGCATCAGGGATTGTGAAGGCGTCAACGCGCTGCCGCTCGAGCTCACACTGGTAGATTGCTCGTTAGTGGGGGCAACGGCGTCGACATTCACGACATCTCGACCAGCCGACAGGCTCACGTTTCCACCTCCAAGCGCCCCTACCCCTTCGAAGAAGTTGCTGAAGTTGACCCACCATGAGGTCGACGCGATGTCCTTTGCCGCTGTCAGGCCGAAGGTGCCATTGGCCGCCAGCGACCCCCGCCTGTAGAGCCAGCTGTCGGGAAGCTCCATGGGAGAGTCCACAATGAGGCCGTTAGGGCCCTGAACGTAGCTCGCGATGTCACGCCCGGCGTAAATGCTCAGGTTGCCACCGTCGTAGCTGTACTGGGCCGGATAATAAGGCGGCTCCGTCGGCGGGGCGGAGTTGCTCTTTGCCGCACCGAGAACGGGTACGTCGAAATTGGATAGGGGCTGGGCTTGGGTACCTGCGGTGTAGATTGTCGCAAGCGGATTGAGCAACTGGACGTCGCCGCTGGCAAAGATCCCGATGTTTCCCGTGCCTGTTCGGATCGTCTGATAGTAGTCGGGATTGTTTTGGAAGAATGTCTGGGTCGTGATCGTGGAGGAGGATACCGGAATCGGCGCTGCGCCCGATCCGACCAGCACGGATCCCTGGATGGTGGTGCTTGACGACGACGCCAAGGGCAGCACCTGGGTCGCGTCAGCCGAGGCAAAGTCCGCACCGGCAACGAGTTGGTAGGCCCAGGACTGCGAACCAATTGGCATCAGCGGCGCCGTAAGAAGCGCGGGAAGTGTCGAGGTCGAGCTCGTTGAGGGGCTAAAGCCATCGCTCAGGCTTGCCCCAAAATCGAAGACAAGGTCGCCCGAGGCCCGAAGGACAAGGATTCCGGGCTCCACAAGCCCCGTCTGCGAATCGCCAAAACGATAGCTCGAAAGGTTCCAGTTTGATAGGAGGAGAAGGTTGCCGGTGTCCGTTGCCAGGCTTTCCTCGCCGCTTGTGGTATAAGTGCCCTGGGGAAGTAGGACAGCAATGGGCGTGGTTCCATCGGCGAACGACAGGGTGCCCGGAGCTTTTAGCACGACGGCCCCCCCCAAGGGTATGGCGCTGATCAAACTATTGGCGGCAAAGGTGGTCTTGGTCCCGTTCGGGTAAACGATGGTTCCCGCCTGGGTCGCGGTAATGGAGTCGGACTGCGGAAGGCCCTCAGGAAACACCACGCTGATGCCCCCGTTCGTTTGGAGTGAGCTCCCCCCAACACCCGAGGTGGAGAGCGTTAGGCCAAGCCCATTTGACGCGTTGAGGGTGGTGCCATCTGTCCCCGCCAGCGTGTAGGTGGATCCGCCCGGAAGGGCCACCGGGACACGGCTCTGGCTTCCCGTGAGGCTCAAGGAGCCGGGCGCCGACAATATGACTGTGCCCGCACCGGAAAGAGTCACGTCGCTCCCCGCGACGAATGCCGTGGGGCTTCCCGCCTGGAATGAGGTCGTGATTCCCCCGGGGCTGGTGATTGTGCCCGCGGCCCCGGTCACCGTGCCCGCGGACGAAAAATTCATCTGGGACCCTCCGTCCGGAATGCTAATGGCCACGAACGCAGGCAACGTGAGCGAGCTGCCATTGTTGTTCAGTGTCACGGTGGTCGGCGCCGTCGTGCTCGAAGCATTGACTATCTCGGCACCGGGCTCGACCTGGAGTTCGGCGGCTAAGGCGGTCGAGGAGGGATTTCCGGCGGCGAGCCTCTGGACGATCGCGGCCGTGTGGCCGGCCTGAAGGTTGCCGTTTGCATCCAAGCCTCCTGCGAAATCAGCGCCGTTCGTCAGAACCTGCGATTCGACGGAATCGATCACACCGCCCAGGGGATCGAACAGGTGGAAGCCGGCCACGACCACGCTCGAGGGATTGACGATCGTTGCTCCGATCGGGGCGATTTGCACGTCGACCGGATTCCCCTTAGAGTCAACCGCCTGGGGAGCCTCAAGGGTAAGGCTGCCCGTGAAGTCGAATTGGCCCAGGCTCGAGGCCCCTGCCCCGCTCAGCGCCGTGCTTGCGGGAAGGTTGATCGGTATGGGGCCGCCCGTCCCCCCGGCGGCAAAGGCGATGCTTCCCGAACTCGAGAGGACAACCGTGCTTCCGGCAGCGACGGGCGTCGTGTAACCCGCGGCAAATGAGGTCGAGCTTCCCGCGGCGGTCGTGATCGTCCCCGCGCTGGTAAAGGTCACGAGGTCGTTGCCCGGGGTCCCGGTTGTCAAAGTCACTGCTGTGTTAGCGGGAATTGTGATATAGCTCGACCCGCTGGTGTTGAGCTGAAGCGGAAGGTCGTTGACCACAGATAGGTCGATCGTAGACCCCGGAAGAAGCGCCAGCTGAGGTCCCTTCCCGAGCACCGAATAGGTCATCGTCCCGGCCTGGGCGGCCCCGGCGTCAAGCGTCACCGACCCCCCCTTGCCGGCGTTGTCATAATTGACGCCCTTAACGGTCAGCACCGACCCCGACTGGAGCGTGATCCCTCCCGTCGCGGAAAGGTCGATCGTGCCCCCGGTCGGCCCCGATGCGTCAATCAGGCCGGTGCCAGAAACGGTTATCGACCCATTGTCCGCCGACAAATTCACGTCACTGCTTTTCAGGATCCCGTCGACGAGGACATTTCCGGTGCGCAGCCTCAGATCGAGCGACTGCGTGAATCCCGCTGAGGACAGCACCGAACCCAGCGTGGCCAGGTCGCTAGCGCCGGAAACGGACCCGGGGATAGCACTCACATCCAGGGAAAAGCCCCCGGCCTGTCCGGCGGTGCCACCCTGGGCGTACAAGTTGACGCCGGATCCGAGCGACAATATCCCCAAGGGGGCGCTGATCGAGAGCGAGCCCCCGTTTCCGCCGCCGGATTGGGCCGCGAGGTTTAGGGTGGCACCGTTTGACAATGAAATGTTGCCCTGATCGGACGTAAGGAGAATCTGCCCGGCATTCGAGTACTCGCTCAGGGCATTGAATACTTTCGAAGTCCCAGTGACGTTGACGTCCGCCAAACTGCCGACCTCAATTCCTCCCGAACCTGTGCCATGAGCCGTCACTGTGCCACCAGGGAGCGCAATGGACGTGTCGATCCCGACGGATTGGCCCACGAGGGTCAGGCTTGCGCCAAGCGTTCCCTCGGCCGTCGGCATCGTTGTTCCGGAGGATGGAGCCACAAGGTTGAGCGCTCCGGCTGCCGTAAGCGTGACAGACGGGGGCGACAGGGGCGCCGTACCATCGGGTAACGCAGATTGAACGGGTGCCGTGACCGATGCTGCCGTGACAGTCATCTCACCCTGCGATGTCAGTCCGCCCGTTCCCGTCAGACTTAGGCCGCTCGTCGCGTTCAGGTTCAGCGCACCATATTGCAGGATATCAACCGGATTTGCGCCGAGTTGGATCGAGGACGCATCAAAAGTCAGGGCTCCGGTGAGGACGGATACAGGCGTCGCTGAATCCGGGCCAATTCCGATGGGATTGCCTTTTAGGGTGATCGAATTTGCCGAGAACGTGGCGTTTCCCCCGTCGCCATAGATCTCAGGAGCACTGAGGGTAATGTTTGTAAGGCCGGAGGAACCAAAAACTCCGCTTCCGTAGATATCTATGGAACTATAGCTTAAGAGCGTCAGCCCGGAGATCGATCCCTCGAGCGACTGGGTTGCCGCATTGCTCAGGACGAGGCCAGTTGTCGTTTCGCCATTGGTCTGGGTCCTCAACGCCCCGGCCCCTGCAAGCTGCACGGAAATCTGACCGCTTCCCAGGGTAACGAACGACCCAGTACCCCCGATTACCGCCGACGGGCTCAACACCGTTTGCGCCGACGAGTCCAGGTCGACGCTCGCTCCCGTAACCTGGACCCCCGACCCGAGTGTCAGCACCGGGCTCGTGAGGCTGGTGACCCCCGAACGCTCAAGGGTCGCCGAGGGATCATCTGAGGTGCGAACCAAGACTCCGTTTCCGCTCAGAAGCAACGTTTCCGATGTGCTGCTGTTGCCTCCAGACTGTTCGATCTCGGAGCCCTGCATCAGCGTAATCGAATTGGTCGCTGCGAGGATGATCTCCGAGCCTGTCAGGGGCGCGCCGGGGTTGTTCACCGTGATGTTGCCGGCTGTCACATCGACGTTCGTCCCCAGCGCCGTCGTCTGCCGCGTCCCTCCAATGAGCAGGCTTGCCGCCCCGAAATTGGAGAGATCCGAGGGACTGAGCAGTAGGTCTCCGGCCGGCGCAGTGCTTCCGATTACAATGGCCTGGCTTTGCGCCGTGCTGATATCAACCATCCCCCCCAACCCTCCCGTCGAGGCTGCAGCGTCCAGCTGCCCCTTGAAGGCCAGCGAAGCCGCGGCCGAAAGGGAAAGCTGGCCGCCGTCCATGGGCAGGAGCGGGGCAGCGGCGCCCACGGCAAGGGAGCTTGGCCCGAGGAACGTGTTGGCGTTGAAGTCCTCATACTGGGCTTCGGTGCGGACGACGGTTCCGGAGGCCACCAAGAACGTGCTATAGGTGGGATTAAGATACGGCTGCCCCGAGACGAACCCGTTCAAGGTGTAGCCCGCCACCACGGTTGTCCCGTTGGGTTGGGGCGCCGCCTTGGCGGGCGGCGCACCGGTCTCGGGGGTTACAAGGTAGGCTCCGGGAAGCAGTGCGTAACGCGCAGGAAGGACCGTGTAGAGTCCTGCCGCCAGTCCCCCTGCCGCCTCGAGGTAAACCTCGTTGCCCGGCTTTATTGGGTTCGCTGCACTCGCCACATAGCCCGGATCTGAGCCCAACAGGCTGTCAGGCGTCGGCAAGGCATAAGGGGCGTAGGGGGCATAGCCCGGCTGGTAGCCCGGGATCACAGCAAAGCTCGCGTTCGATGCGCTAGGCAACAGAACGTCGTTTGTTCCACCCGTGCCGCTGACCCACTGGTAGGCGTATAGATTGCCGCCTCCGCTGACGTTTACCGTGGAACCCGCAAGGCTCTGGATCTGCGCCCCCTGAAGCGTGATCGTTTTCCCGGGAACCCCGCCCGCTGTGATGTCGGTTCCCGCCGGGTCAATCCAGGCTGTCCCGTTTACGCTGATTCCATAGGGTATCATTGTCAGCGTCGAATCCGCAGCGGACACTGTGGTCACGCTTCCGGGCTGCAGGTTTAGCATCGCCGTCACCGGAACTGCGCCTCCCGTGTTCTGATCGGTGTGCGCCGCATCGATCGAGGAGGATCCCGAGTTGGTCCAACCCAGATTGATCGTCCCAATGGGCGCGCGAAGGACGCCTCCCTGGTTTATGTCGGCGGCGTAGACATCAAGCTGGCCGCCAGCCGACAATGGCATTTGGGGCAGGGTCCCGCCCCCTGGCGAGGAGATGTCTACCGTCCCAGGCTGGGATACCCCCCCAGAGGGCGTATAATTGTACGCATCAACGGTGAACCTGCCGGCAGTGGTTGGATAAATCTGGTTTGCATCCAGAGTCACCGTGCCCGCGATGTCGAAGGTCCCATTTCCACGGATGTCCCCGGCGGATGCGCCCAGGATGGCGTTGCCTATCCCCTGGAGCGATACGTCGCCGACATCGAGGAGATTGGTGGCATTTACAACAAGCGTGCCCGACCCGTAGGACGGTTGTGTCCCGGTTGTGATGTTGCTTGTCCACTGGACAGTAGGTGCCCGGAACGGGGTCCCCACCTCGACGTAGGGGGCCTCCAGCGTGACCGTAGGGGTGAGGTCACCTGCCGAGGGCAGAATGGAGATCACGCCACCGCTCGCAATGGTGAGGCTCTGGATGGTCGAAAGCGTGACCGGACCAACAAATTCAGTGGCACCAAAGGAGCCACCCAGGTTGACGGATTGGATTCCGGATCCTGTGAGGCTGGAGGCCGAGAAATGCCCGTAGTCCACAGCGTCGCCGCTTGAATCCAAGATCGTTGGGTCAACTAGCTTTCCGATCACGCCGGAACCGGTGGCCACATACGTTGCAGGAAGGGTCGAGCCGCCGCCGATAATGACCATCGACACATCGGAAGATTGCGGGGTAAAGAGATTCACAGGCGAATAGAAGCGCTGGGCTGTGACGTTTAGCGACCCGCCCTCGGCATATGACCCTCCCGGCCTCGCGATGAGTGTCGCATCCGTGTAAAGCTCCTGGCCGCCCGTCATGTTTATCGAACCGCCATTGCTTTGGATGAGGTAGGGGACGTAGGTCTCGGGTACGACCAAACCGGGGATCGACGTGGCGGAAAGGCTTTCGGTGTTGGGCACGTAAAGGAGTCCGCCCGCATCGTAGGAATCGCTCCAGCCCGAGGCGGTGAGGACCGAGCCCTTCTCGGCCACGATGTTTCCGCTTATCGAGATTGTGCCTCCGGGAAGCACGACACCCGTCCGCAGGGCTTGGGGATTGGTCGTGAGCACCGTGGTTCCGTTTGTGTCAAGGACGCTGTCCGGTCCGAGGTCCACGGTCGGAAGCGGTTCGGTCGTCCCAAGAGGGCCAAAGAGGTACGTCGGGCTTCCCGATCCCGCCACCGAGATCGTCCCGCCGGGAGCATCAATGGTACCAAGCACCGTGACGGTGTCGCCTGAAAGTGATACGCCTCGGCCGGCGTTTGTCTGCGGATCGGTCTCAACGACAGCCCCCGCCCCGACGATCAAGTCGCCGCGCACCGGCACGTCGCCCACGACGAACGGGTCCGTGACCCCTTTCGCCTGAAAGGAGAGGTTTGCGGGAGTACGTTGGCCGACCGGAAGGACCGTGGGATCAGGGACAAGCTGATAGCTGCCATTGCCGGACGGGCTAGCCTCCACCATCCAACTTGCGACTTGGGGCGCAACCACAGTGGGTACAAGCTCACCTGTCTTCGGATTGACGGTTCCCGAGGAGATGTAGATGCCCGGAATCATCGACGGTGTCGGCGCGTCGATTGGATTGGGGACGGAATCGGCCATGCCCAGACCGATCAGCGAAAAGCCGGCGAAACCACCCTGACTGAAGAAATCGGGCTGCAACAGGTTCCCAGCTGCGTCGGTCTCATTGAGCCAAAGCGTGTCTCCACTCTTGACCGTGTCCCCGTTGCCGAGCACAGAACCGCCGACCTGGATCAGAGGCGCCTTGATCGTCAGCGATGCCCCTGTGGCGCCAGGACCCGCATAACCGATGAGGCTCGAGCCGAGAACGCCCGGCTCCGGGTTAAGGACAAGCTGCCCCCCGGTCAGCGATGATATCGACGGGTCCTGGCCGGCGAGAATAGAGATCTTTCCGCCGTTGCCATACAAGAGCTTCCCGCTCGGTTGCACATCGAGGCCCCCCGAGGCGTCAAGGACGCTGCCCGGAAGGACATCGACATTGAGCGAGCTGATCGAGATGGCCCCTCCGCTGGTCAAGAGCGGCTCGCTGAGCGGATCGACCGCGGTTGATCGGTCATCGACGAGGAGCCCGGCAACCGAAAGCGACGCGGAACCTCCTAGGGTGAACAGGCCCCTGCTTGGGTCCTCCTTGGGGGTTAGCGTGATGTTTTCAAGCGGCGAGACGTCAAGTGCAGTGAAACTCAATGAGCCGCCCGGCGCACTGACCGAACCCTCGATGTCAATATTTGCCGCCCTGACCGAGATGCTACCGCCGGGTAGAGTGACGACCTGCGTGGATTGAGGTACGGAGACGTTCCCTCCTGCAGAGGAGCCGTCGGGATCCTCGGTTCCCCCCGAAACGTCAATGGAGAGGTTGCCAAACCCATCGGCGTTCACGAGGTCCGGCGAAAGATCCAGCTGCGCCCCCCGGAGACCCCTTGGACCCTGGATCTGGAGGTCGGACAGGTTTTTCGTCACGTCATACAGGAACGGGCCCACCGTCTCCACGTTTGACGGCGGCTGCGCGAAGACGATATTAGGGGGCGTCGGTGACGACGAGACCCCGGAAGCGCTCTCGCCGAGGAATGTCAGGCTCAGATCGGCGGACTGCGGCACTCCCAGGATCGACTGCATCGTGCCTAGGAAGCCGGTGTTTCCGAACATGCTATCAACCTGCGACAATGGCGTGCGTTGCAGGGAGCCTGCCACTGTCCCCGCCGCCAACTGCCCGTCCAGCACCATTGCGGGAGCGGTGATGGCGATCGAACCCCCGCTTCCCCCCTGCAGAAAACCGGGCTCATAGACCGTACCTGGAGGCAAGGGATTTGCCGCCGTTTGGGTCACGTTCCATTTCGCGTCGGTCGTGGTCGTTGTGCCTGAGTAAATTCCCGAATACACGCGATTGGGGGTCGCCTGCGAGATATCGTAGAGCGTGCCGTTTGACAGAACCTGGGTGGTCGTCACATCGCCGCCGGCATAATTGATCCAGCCTCCCGAAACGTTGATCTCCGCCCCGGGCTGGATGACGACCGAATTGCCCGCGGAAATCGCGACAGAGCCCCCATTGGTCGTCAATTCCCCCACCGAGCGCTGCACGAGGCCGACATAGCCCGATGTGTCGCCGACAGGAGTTCCGACCCAGGGAACGCCATTGTAGGTGCCGTAAGCCAGCAGGTTCACGTCCACGGTCTGGCCTCGGAGCGGCCCGTTCTGCTGGAGCGGGGAATTCGCAAGCTCAGTTCCGCGGAGCTGGACAGCCACGATGTCCTCAGACACCGACGCGCTCACATTCTGCGAGCCAGAAACATCAATCGTCGTGCCTGAGTCGAGGTATACCTGGCCCTGGTCGTTAACGAACTGGAGTTGCTGGTCAGTCGAACTCGGCCCTTGGTTGTTGATCAGCCATCCGCCCGCGCTTATGGTAACCCCGCTCGTGAGCGGGATCCGGGTATTGCTCTCGCTAATCACGGTTGTACCCGACGAGTCGAATGTAGGCGCAGCGCCTGGCGCGTAGAGAATAGCCCCCGTATTTGCCACCGCGGCACCCGTGCTGGAATTCGTCTCGGCGGCCATGTGGACCGCGATTCCCCGGATATCCACAATCGAGGGCAGCGCAAGCTGGGTACCCACGATCGTGCTCGAATCCGAGAGCTCCGGAAGAATCTGGGTCACGCTACACGCCCCAAGAGTGACAACGCCGGTCGAGGTCGGAGTGAACGGGGGCGTCGTTGACGGGGAGTTCACCGTGTTGTCGAAGGTCAGCGCATTTGGAAGCGCATTGTACTCTGCAAGCAGGTCGACACGCCCATTGTAGGAAACCGAGGTGGAGCTGTCGATAAAGCCGAGCTGGTTCACGGTCGAACCTATCAGGGTGACGTCCGCCCGCGGCGCCTCAATGAGCGCAGACACGTCGTTTGTGGCCGTGCCCGCGGGCCCCGAGGTTACAAGGGAACTATCGGCCACGGCGCCGACGAAAATATCGACGCCCCTCAGGCTCGGGTCGGTCGAAGGATGCGCGTCTATCCCCACCTGGAGCCCGGCCGCAAGGATTGTCTGGCCGTCCGGGGTAGTGATCGTCCCGCTGTTGGTGACGTTGGGACCCACGAGCATCACCCTTCCCCCGACGTTGCCTGCCGCGCTCGGAGCTGTGAGCTGGGCGCCTGCCTGCACCTGCACGTTGCCGTACTGGTCGCCGGCCGGCGTGTACGAGACATTGACTAGCGAGCCCGACACCTTCTGGAGCCCAGATGCCGTAAACGCGACTACGCCCTGGGGGCCCTGCGTCGCCGTGGCGGCGGATTGCGTGTAGGTATAGTCGGTGCCCGCCACCAAGGTCGTGGCCGCCGATCCCGAGGGCAGGTAACTCACCACGACGGCGCTGCTGGGCTCCACGTTGAGCGCCAGGGTGTGGGTGCCGGAGGAATTGGGGACGAACTGGTCCGACATCGTCGGCGTGAAGCTTGGAGTCCCATTCGCCCCTGCTGGGATGTCGAGGGCCGAGAACAGGAACTGGGTGTCCGGGTTGTCAAGGAGCCCGCTGTTAACCAGGTTGTTGTTGATGGGGAGCGACGACGCAACGAGCGCGTGCGTGTTTACCTGCGATGATCCGCCGAAGATGATGCCATTCGGGTTAATGAGGTAGACCTGACCCTGCGCGGAGATTGAGCCGAGGATTTGGGACGGGAACCCGGTCACGCCGATCTTGTTGAATGCCACCCATTCGCCCTCGTTGGCTCCGCCAAGGCTCTGGTCAAAGACGAGCGACGTCGTCTTTCCCACGTTGAACGACTGCCAGCTAAGAACTGCCTGCTGTTGCGTCTGCTGGATTGTAACAGTCGTCGAGATCACTCCTCCGGTCTCCGAAGCCGTCGCCTGCGGAAGATTCGCCCCGGTCCAGAGCGCCGGATTCTCCCCGGGGGCCGGATTCGAAAGGTCCTGAGGGACACCGACCGCGGGAACCAGCCCGTTCGGGACCATGTAGCTGTTCTCCGGCACAGCGGGAAGGCCCACCTTGAGGCTGTCCGACCCGGTTACCGCCAGCGCATTCGCGGCGATCTGCATTTTGTTCACCGCAGCGAGCGCCGCCGTTGTCTTTGCGAGGAGGTCGTTTGAGTTGGAGACGATCTTCGCCACGGCGGTCGGTAGCCCAGTCGTGCCAGCGGTGGTTGTCGCTGCGCCGCTGCCAGAGGTTGAGCCTGACGAAGAGGAGACGGTCGGTCGCAGGAGGTCCCCCGCCCACACATCGCTCAACGGGGCCAACACCGCCGCAATGGCTAACCATGTGGCTCCGATGGGGCCCCGAAGGAGCGTTGCCAATGTTGGCGGCGTTCGAAGCATGGGGAGAGGGCTTCCCTAGTCGATCAATTGTGCGCCCGTTGGTCTGAGAGCTTGTCCTGATAGTCCTGAATAAGGTTCTCAAGCCGGGTTCGCGTTAAGCCGACAAAGGGCTCCTTTGCGCTCAGCGCGGTACCGAGGCTGAAGTCCTGGTAACGCGTGAGGATCTCATTTCCCGTCAGGAATAGAGCCAGGTTGCGCGACTCAAGGTCCGAAACCTTGCGGGTGAGGACGATGGTCTCGCTCTTCAATTTGGCGCCCCGTCCGGCTGCGTCCTGTAGGTCCTTGTTGAGCTTCTCCACATCCGACCGGGTCTTCTCCAGTGCATTGCTTAGCTTTCCGTTCTCCACCTTGAGGGCGGAAAGCTGCGCCTGGAGGTCGCTAGCTGTCTTGTCGGCCGCACCCTGGCTCGCCGACAGCTGCTTCCTTAACGCCTCGACCGTTGCGGCGAGGGCCTCCTTCTCGCTGACCGTCGCCGCCTGGAGAGCTTGGGCCGCGGTCAGGTCCGACTGTGCCGAGCGCAATTGAAGTGTCGCGTCGCGGAGCTCGGTCCTAAGGTGGTCGTCCGCCGGCGCGGAGTCAGCCCCCTTTAGGACGTAGCTCGCCGATGCCAGGGCGACCGCATAGCCGATGATGAGAAGCCTCGTTGGTTTCATGGTCAAAATTTGGAATTAACGTCCATCTGGATCACATTGACTTTATAGGTCGGTCCCGAGATCGTCGCCGCCGGCATCCATTTCAGCTCGAGCCAGATGTCGTTCGCGATCGCCAGGTTTCCGCCGATTGTTGGTCCCTTGAAATTGGTCCCTCCTAGGCCGAAGTCGGCATCCGCAAAGCCGTCCACGACCGAATCGGATTCAACCTTGCGATAGCCGACATACATGTTCCAGTCCCAGCGCTCCTTGATGGCCGCGTCGCCGAAGTAGAGCATCGTGTACCACCCTGTTGCCCCTCCCTGATAGAGACCCGGCGTGGACGTGGTCGACCCTTCGCGGTTGTTGACGGCGATTGCCGATACCGCCTGCTCATTGAACGCCAGGTTCTTCACGAACTCGGCCCTAAGCGAGATCTGGAACGGCTCAAAAGCATTGTAGTCCAGTCGCGTGTCTACCGCCAACTCGTGGAACTTTGTCGCGAGACCATAGTACTGGAACTGGTCGATCTGACCGTTGTCGTTGTCGGCATCGGCCAAGATGTCCCTGAGCGCCATGTAGGTGTTGCCGAACTGGGCAAAGGACGGCCGGCTGTCGTCCGTGTCGCCCGCGTCGGACGTTGTGAGTGGGGTAAAAGGATCCGAGAGTTTGCCCTCGATGTTGTGGAAGTAGTAGTAGGCGATGCCGACCTTCGCGGCAAAGTCCCTGCCCAGATCAAGTGTCGTGCCTATCTGTGCGGCATAGAGCCATTTGTCGTAGCTCTTGAACTTCGCAGGGTTGTTCGTCGCAAAGTTTAGGTCGGTGTCGAAAACCGGAAAGGCGCCGACCGTGAAAAACGGGGTGACACTTTCGCCAAACCCATATTTGCCGCTCGCGGCAAGGCCATCAAAAGCGAGGTCATTCGCCCACACCATCGTCGTGTTCATGAACGGGTTATCGAAACGACCGACCGTGATCGTCAGATCCTGGTCCGGCGCGCCCCCGATTTCGTACCTTAGAAATGCCCGGTCGAGCCACAGCTGGTACTTGCTGAAATCCCCTCCCTGCCCTGATCCCGCATAACCCAAGGTCTGGTTCTCCGACACCGGTTGGTCGTCGGAACCAGTTCCCGCCCGCAGGCCAACTACAAAATTGCTTCCCATGTCAACCTCGGCGCCCAGGCGCGCCCGGAGCCTGAAGCGTTCCCGGTCCTGGTCGACGTTGATCTGCGGCGAAAAGACGTTTCCTGCCGTGTCAAACGGGGCGCCCGTATTGATGGCGTTGAAATTCGGGAACGCCCCGGTGTCGTCATTGCCCGCCGGGTAGAAATCACCCTCGTAGCGGGCCCTCAGGTCGCCGAACAACCGGAAGCGGCTCACCCATTCCGGGACGGCGCCCGGAGAGGCCCAGCCCTCGCGGTGGCCCTCGTCGAGGACGTCCTGCTTCACCTCCTCGCGGAGTTGCTCCTTAACCACCTCCGGCACATAGGTGACACGCACCGTGTCCTCGGGAACCACGGGCTCAGGCTGCGCGGGCGCCTCCTGCGCGGCCGATGGGGCGGGCGCCGGGGCCGCTGCCGCCGCAATCCGCTTAGCAGGCGCTGGCTGGACCGGAGGCGCGGTTGCCGCCGTTTGAGTGTTGCCAGCACCCGCAGGGGCCGCCACCGAGAGGGTTCCGCCACCGTTCGCGATCCGGGAGGCCGCCATCAGCGCCGCGATTGCCGACTGCGCGTCGGAGGGCTGGAGCGCCATCTGAGAGCCGGCCGGTCCCCGTCCTCCCGCAATGGCTGCGATCGCCCGCGCCCGCGCCTCGGAAGCGGCTGCCTGTGCAAGGGCGGCTTGGGTCATCGCCGCCTGGGCCCTCGCCTCGGCGGCGTCGGCCTCGGCAAGAAGCATGAGTTCAGCTGTATCCTTTTGGGTCAACACGCCCTTCGCAGCCAGGCGGCTAATGAGGCTCATGACTGTGTTCTGAGTCGGAAGGTCCTGCATGGCCGAATTGTCCTGGGCCGCGGCCGCCGCACCCGCTCCGGGACTGTTCACCGGGGCAGGCGCGTCGGCCGCGGAGGCGGTCCCGACGAGGGCAAGACCCGACAAGAGTACGACCGTCGGAAGGACCCGATGGCAGTTGCGGAGGGTTGTTTTCGGCATGAATTCGTTGTTTTGGGCTCGGGCTTAGTCTGGCCGGCGTTCGGCGATGCGCATGACGATCGGCATCGGCATTCCCTCCGGAGGGGGTTCGGGAAGCTGGAGACCGGAAAGCACCTCCCTGCGGATGGCATCGTCGACAAGCGCGTCACCTGAGGAACCTGAAAGCTTCGCCCGCGTCACCCGGCCGCTGGAGTCGGACCAGATCCTCACCATGACGCTATAGCTCGCGGTCCGCGTGACATTGTTGCGGCCGAGGGCATCGGTAATCGTCTTGCTCACGATTCCCGCATACCAGCCAAAACGGCTGCCTCCCTTCCCACCCTCCCTTTCCCCGCCTATGAATCCGTTTCCGCTCTTGCCCAGCCCGAATGCATCCGGGCCACCGTTTCCCTGAATGTTCGTGCCCAGCGCCGATGAAGCCGGCTGAGGCGTGTCCACGGGTTTGGCTTCCGGCTCGGACACGGGCGTTTGGTCGAGCATCTGTTGCTTCACGATCGTCTGGGGCGGGGGGGTTGGAGGCTGCGTTACCGGGGGGGGCGTCGGCGGGGGCACCGAGTGCACCGTGATGATGTCCCGCGGACGCTCGGGGGCGGACGACCCTCCCGACTTGGCGGCCTGGACCACCATGACAATGCCGACCACCATGAGCGCGACGATGCCGCCGCCGACCCCGTACGTGCCCCAGAATGACTTCTTTTCTGAATATTGTGCCATGGTGTTCCCCTCCATTTACGCTCTACTTTGCCCCGTTACCCCCCGGCTTGGTGGCCAGGCCCACCTGGTTGATCCCAAGGCGGCCGACCACGTCGAGTACGTCCATGACCGCCTGGTATTGCGTCTGGCTGTCTCCGCGCACCACTACCGGGAAATCCGGGGTGAGTGATTTTTGCTGCGTCAGGCGCTGTTCGAGCTCCTGGAGGGTCACCGGCACGGTGTCCAGGAAGACGTTCCCCTGGTTGTTGATCGTGATCGCCTTGGTTTTCGGCTTGGCGAGGCTCGCCTGCGCCGAGCTGGCCTTGGGAAGGTTCACCTTTGTCCCCGCAACCGAGGCCGTGCACATGAGGATGAAGATCACCAGGAGCACATACGCCAGGTCCAGCATCGGCGTGATGTTGATGTCGTCGTACGGCTTGTCTTCTTGGATTTGCATGGTGGTGCGCGCTTCCCTGCCTCAGCTCACCGGTTCCGAATAGAATTCCGCGAGCTTCGTCACGAACTCGTCGATAAACACGTGGATGTCGCCGGTCGCGCCTTTGATCTGCGTAAGCAGGTAGTTGTAGCCAAAGAGCGCGGGGATGGCCACGCCCAGGCCCGCGACGGTCGCCGCAAGGGCGGCGGCGATGCCGGGGGCGATGGCGTTCACGTTCACGTCGCCCGCCGCAGCAACGGCAGCGAACGTGATCATTACGCCGACCACTGTCCCGAGCAGCCCCAAGAACGGTCCCCCGGAGATCGCGATTGTCAGGAGCACCATGTTCCTGTTGAGGGCCTGGGTCTCTCGCACGAGGCCGCCATCAAGCGAGGCGCGGATCGCCTGAATGGACCTGGCCGATAGAACCTTGTAAGTCCCAGCCTGGTCCGCCGCCAGGCGGTGGCGTATTTCCTCGACGCCGATGTGGTAGATTCTGAACAGGGGCGAATTGAGCATCATGCCCCTCCCCTCCGGGTCGACCAGGCCGCCCATCGAATGAACTTCATGTTCCTCGGCCGAATCGAGCACGGAGAGATCTGTCGCCACGTGCTTCCAGGCCTCGATGAACTGCGCATTCCCCTGCACGACCCGGCGGACGAATTGGGCCTTCTTTATCATGATGATCCAGCTGATGACCGACATCACCCCCAGAATCCCGATGACCACCCAGCCGTCGATGCTGAGCGAGCTGATGATGATGCCCACATAGCCCGTCTTGAACCCGCTGAGCCAATTCTTATGGCCCTCATCGGGCCCGTAGGAAGCAAAGCGGTCGGCCGTTTCCCCTCCCTGGTTAAAGGCCGCCAAGCGGATCGCTCCCGGGGACCGCGCCACTTTGGAAATCTCTAGCTCGTCCAGGTTCCCGACGAACCCGCGGGTACCCTCCCCTTCGCTGAACAGTATTGGGCCGCTCATGGGCGGCAGGACGGCGTCAAAGGACCCGTAAAGGTCCTGATCAAGATACAGGGACACCTTGTGGTTCGCAGCGACGACTGCGAGATGGCGCCATGCACCCGCCGCAATCGGAGCACCCTGGGGGCTCCTATGGACCCCCGAGGAGTCGGTGATCTCGGCAAACGGGAGGCCGTTGTCCAGGCCGATCGCCATCCCGCGGCCCGCCTCCCGGCGGCTGAAGATTATCCCCCTGGGAGTGAGCTCACCTGGCTTGATCCATGCGGACCAGGTAAATGGACTCCCCTCGGCAAAAGTGAGCGACGGCGATGAGGGTATGGAGACGGCCTCGTGCCCCAGGAACCGGGCTCCGGTCCCAATCAACGAGCCATCGTCGGGCGTGATAGAGGCAGAGGCCCCATTCCCATTTCCCGTCGAGTCGAACGCGGGCTGCCCATGCTCGGAAAAATGGTAGACTAGGACGGTGTCTCCATCATAGGTCGCCTTGGAATCCTCGGCTTTCGCGAGCTTATTGCTGCTGTTTCCGTAATAGAGCCAAATCTGGGTCTTCTGGGACGCCTTCAGCTCGGGCACCTTGACCCACACAAAGGCCTCGTCGAGTACCGGATCAAATTTCTCGATGTGATATGGGAGGACGGTCTTGTCATCGTCAGCCACGATGCGGATGTCGCCCCCATCCGGCTGGGCGCTCGCAAACTTGAAGTTCGCGTCGGAAAGGCGAAGCAGGATCGTCGCCGAATTGACCGGCTCCCCGACATTCGCCCCAGTCGGCGTGGCGTCCAACGTGATGGACCTCCGAGTGGACCAGTCGTCGTTCCACCACGCCATGGCGGAGTTGGCAAATACGGCGGAAAGGAAAATGAGCGTCGCTACGTGCCTGAAGCGAAGCGGCACGGGCCTAATTGGGATTATATTCACGGGAATCATTAGTAATCAACGGCTGCCTGGAAGAGGACTCGCGGATCGTTGGCCTTGGTCTGGCCCTGTTCAATGAGAGGAAATGCGCCAGTCACGGAACCGCTCACGTGTTCGGTGACCCGCAGCCGGCCTCCGAAACCATAGCTCGCGAGGTCAAAGTGGCTGGTCTGACCGGGGAGTGAATCGATGACGCGGAGCCAGCCGGCGTCGTAGAAAGCGAAGAACCGCAGGTCGCCCGTTGATGCCCCAATGACCTTGATGAGGTCTGGGCCGCGGAGCTCGAGAGTGCCGAAGAGCCCGCTATCGCCTACGACCTCGGCCTCGAGGTATCCCCTGACGGTCCCCGTGCCGCCGCCGGTCAGTTGCTCCTGGCTAACGAGCGGCTGGTTCGATAGTTGACCCTGGATCTTGCCGTAGGCCTGGAAACCGAGCGGCAGATCGTGGGTATGGGAAAGATCCCCACGGAAATAGATGAAATTGCCATCGGCATTATAGCGGTCCTGGTCGAACTGGGTGGAGCTGCTCCCGACATTCTGAAAGTTGAACGTCACATTGGCGTTCAGCTCGGTCGAAGCGTGCTTTTCCTGCCACGTGGCTGAGTAATTCGCATCCAAGGGATAGTAGGTTATCGGTGTGGCCACCGATCCTGCTGTCCCAGTCGAGGACGAGCCGAGGATAACAGTCTGGTCGAAATGCTTGTAGTCGACGCCGAACGAGGCCGACTGCGAGAACCCCTCTTGCGAAGGGAGGTTGAAGAGCGCGCGGACGCCCAGCGTGTTACCCCGCCCGGCTACGGCTGAATCCCCGAGCGTCGATACGTTGCTGTCCTGCTTTGTTCCCTGAAGCATGACGCTAAATCCCGGCCGCTTCGCGAAGCGGGCGATGTAATAGCCGGAGAGCACCTTCACCTCGCTTGTAGCCTGGGGCGAGGTCTGATAGCTGAGGCCAAGTCCATCACCCGTATTGGCGAGGTCGCTCGAGCTCACGGATCCGTTGAGGCGCAGGGGCTTAGTGTCGGGCGCCTGTCTGTTGTCGAGTTCAAGGCTCGCATGGACTGGGGATGTGTCCTTCACCTCGAGGTCCACATCGACTTTGTCCGGCGAAGTGTCGGCGTGCAGAGACGGTGTCACCGTGCTGTCGGGGCTTTGGTTCATCGCCACGACGTCCCTGGGCACGTCATTGAAGTTGATCACCTTGCCCTCGGCCAGAGACGGGGCCATCGCCTTGATTTTCTTGGGTGAGTTATATTTCGCGCCTTTCACTCGAAGCCGGGCGACCTCGCGCTCGATAACCTTCAGGTGGATCACTCCCTCGGAAATGGATTGCCGAGGGAGTTCCACGGAGACCGTCTGGAAGCCCGCGTCATGGTAGGCCTTCTCGAGCGAAGCACGGGCACGCTCCACGTCATCTTGGGTGCGCTCCGGCCCCAGGTAGGGGTATACCGCCTCCTCCACCTTTATACGTGGAAGGCTGTGGACCCCGTCGACCCGGTATTCGCCGATGAAAAACGTTTCAGCCTGCGTCGGCGACGCCGCAGAGGAAACCAGTGGGGGAATTGCCAGGAAAAATGCCACAAGCAGGCCGAGCGTCAGGCTTTTGCGACGGATTTCATGCGTGTTTTCGGTGTGCAAGCTGGTCGAAGAATTGCGGGCAATATAAGCGCAGACGCGGCCCCTCCTAAGTTTGGGAGGGGCCGCGCTGGATTTAAGAAGGGTGTACCGGTGTTAGCTTAAGTTCGTTTGAATCAATTGACCGGAACAAGACTGGGTTGAATTGACAGCCGAGGACCCGGCAGCCGCCTTGCGGCGAGCCGCCGGGCTCGTATGCAATAAGGTTAGGCGATGACCTTGCGGCGCCTCAGGAGCGAATACCCAAGAGCGGCGACGCCGATGAGGGCGGCGTAGGTCGAGGGCTCAGGAACCACGGTGAAGCTCAGCTCGCCGTTGCTGGCCAGCGTGAAGTAGCTATTCCCCGTTACCGAGTTCACATCCGGCGTGTTAACGCCAGAAGCAAGGGTTGCCTTGTAGTAGAACAACTCCGCGTTGGCACTTCCGGATCCGACGTTGGCTCCCACGAACGCAGAACTTGTCGCGTTCGGGATATCCCAGAGGAGCGAGGATCCCGCCCCTGTGAAGGATTCCTGATTTGCCACAGCTGAGGTGAGCGCCAGCAGCGTAACGGAATTGGATCCGATCGTTGCCGTCGTGTTATTGATGTCGGACAGGTTCGTCGTGTTAGCGGTATCCCCAAAGGCTCCCGTACCCGTCCCGTAGATCCCACCGATCGCCGAATTCGCACTGGCGTACGTGGTCGATCCAGAGGTCGTGTACGGGCTGCCGACGACACCCGAGAGCCACATCGACCGTTTCGGACCGGAAGCGTCCGTGCCGGTGTAGGTGTTCGAACCCACGATCGCAAACGAGAGGTTTGAATCGGAGGTCCAAGAACCATACGTGCTCGTCAGGTCCGAGCTCAGGTTGGCGATATTGTAGGTGCCAGCGCCCGCAACCTCGTAGTTGCTAGCAGCTCCGAGGTCGATTTCGACGTTCGTTGCAGCACCCGTACCGGCGGACGCCTGGAAACCGAGGATCAGATCTCCCGGGTTCTGCGCCCTCGCCGTGTTAACCGTGGCGGCCAGCCCCGCGAGGAGGAGAGCCGCGACTGTCATTAATTTGGTATTCATTTGTTTTCTTGCTAATCTGTTGTTGTGTAATCCCTAACAGATACTTCAGTGCACCGCTCCTTAGCGGATGCTCGAGCCGGGGGCTGTGAACTCGCTGACACGGGTGACCTCCATGCCGCTGGCCGCAGTGCAGAACATACCGGCCGCGAGCGCATCGGTGTTCACGATTTGCACGTGCATGTCATTGAGGGCAGCCAAGTTGAGTGAACTCTCACCCTTGAGGTAATAGAGGTGCTCATATTCCCAGAACGAATACTGGCCGTTCTGGATGAGTACGGCCTCGGGGAGGGCTCCATTGGCCGAACCATTGTAGGTGTTCGTGGTGCCGTTGAAGATATCCAGGCTGTTGCTGAGCAGGATGTTTGCAGTCACACCGTTCCAGGCAAGGGTCGCGCCGGAATTGGTGGTGTTGCCTGTGGCGACCGTCTTGGCATCGGACACGCCGAGGTAGGTGACGGCGATGAAGGGCACGCTCGTCGGGTTGGTCCCGTCGATGTAGCCGACATTGGGCTCGTTCGCCTCTGCATTGGCATCAGCGGGATACTCGACTGAGGCCGCAAGGTTGCCGCCGCTCGACTGACCGCTGGCCGATGCATAAGGCACCATGCTGTCGATCGCAGTGCCGCTCGTTACGAACTGGTACTGCACGATGCTGTTTCCCTCGGGCAATCCCGCCTCGGCGATAGCGGCAAACCGCGTGCCCGAGTCGTTGTTGCGGCCGGAGAGGACAACGTCGACGTTGGAGTCGCCCGAATTCCCGGTGATCAGGGATAGCGGCACGATGCCCGAAACAAACAGGTCATGAGCCTGCTGCGTCGTGATGTTGGTCAGGTGACCATACTGGGTGGACGTAACCCCGGGAGCGATCGGTCCCTTGACCCACGCGAACGGGATAATGCCCACAATGCTCGCTGCCGGCGCGCCTGCGGCCGTATAGGAGGTGTAGTTCGTCTTGTTGCCGTACGCCGTTGAGGTGATGAAGGCATCCGAATATGCGGCGTCAGGCTGGGAAAACAACTCCCACGTCGCGGTGCCCGTAGTCAGCGACGTACCGCCGTTGAAGATGTAGGTGTACCCGCCATTGGTCGTCGTAACGGACACGGCAGACAGTGAGCTGCTCGGGGAGATCCAGGTCTGGCCCGCGGCAAAGGACGTGCCGGGAAGGGTCGTTACCGTTGTCGTCAAGGATTGGCATCCGCTGATGGAACCGGACCAAGCGAGGTTGTAGGTCACCACGCCTTCGCCGGTCTTGAGTGAACCCGTGATCACGGCCTGGTTCGCTCCCTGAATGTTTGAACCGATGTAAGCTCCCGTGGGGTTGTTAAGGCTGTCAATGATCGCGGCGACGGCCGACGCGCGGAACGCGGTCGAACCCGTGATCCTGACTTCCTGTGCGTGGACCGTGGCAGCGAAAGCTGCTGCGGCCGAACTAGCGATGAGGAATCGTAACGTTTTCATTTCCTGCTTATTTGGTTGTAGTGTTGTCGAACTCGGGAACACCGCATTTTTTGCGGATACTCCCCAGGTTCTGGCTGACGATAAACCCCCAGGGTTACATTCACCCCATTGCTGTGTGACCGTTGTGAAACAAAAGCAGATGTTCCCTAAAGTCTTCATGGGTTTGGAAACGCCGCCGCAGCCTCCTTGTAGCCCAGCCGGACAAACAGCCTCCGGTAGGTCTCCAGGCTATCCGGATCGCTCGCCTGCACCGCAGCCGCGAGAAACCTTGAATTTTCGCGCAGCGCATCATGATCGCCCCTTACTCCCGCCGCCATGACCTCGCGCCTGCGCAGCTGGACGGCAAAGGCCGGGTTCGCGTCCTCTGATTGGGCCTCGACCTGTTTTAGGACCTGAAGCTCCTCTTCGGTCCGCGAGCTGGCGGCCAAGGCATCAGCTGCAAAAAGAGCCAGCATGCGCATCTCCGGCTGACGATTGGCCGCAGCAAGGTAGAGGCTCCGCTCCAGGTCAACCCATCCCTTCCGCCCGGCAAGCTCGGCCAGCGCAGCAACAGCCTCCACCTGCCCCTTTGACTCCTTCAGGAATGACTGAGCCTCCTTCTGGACGTCTGGTGAGCTCGGTGACTGGTTAGCCAGCATCTCAATGAGCAGCACCCTAGGAGCCACCTCTCCAGGAAACCGGCTGCAGGCTTTCCTCGCCGTCGCAACGGCGTCATCGGCCAACCCCCCGAGTTCCTCCCACTGGGCAAGCTTGGCATATTCCTGATAGTCTACAGTGCCCTTTGAAATGCTCACCGCCAGGATTTCTATGGCGGCCAGCTTTTCCTTCGATTTCCAAAGGACGTCTGCAAGTGCCCACTGGGCCAAAGCGTAACGGCGAATTTCCGGATGGTCAGCCAGCATCACCCGCGCCTTTTCCTCGTCCCCAATGTTTAGAGTCGCCAGGATTCTGTAGGTTTCTACGAGCGGGGCACTTTCCCCAGAGGCATTGTCGCCGTAGAGCCTATGCATCAGGTCGAGTGCATTCCGGTCGCGGCCGGTCGCGGTGAGAAGGGCAAAGGTCCTATTTGCCAACGCCGTGTTTCCGGGCGTCCTCGCCAGCCCTTCTTCAAGCGTGGAAATCTCCATCTTAACCGAGCCGAGGGCCCTAAAGAACTCAGCGGCCTCGATCCGCCCCGGCACGTTGTCGGGGTCCTTTCGAATGGCCGTTGCAAATGCAAGGTAAGCGGCGCGGTAATTCTTCTTTCCCAATTCTTCCCTTGCCGAAGTAAATTGTTGTTCGGCTATGGCATGGCGCAGTTGGCGGACCCTGAACAACGCGACATCCAAGAATCTAACCTGCGCGTTTCCCCTGATGACGTGGAACCATCCATAGGCGGCTCCCACAAGAAGGAGATAAAGCAACACGACCACGATAAGGCTGATCCGCACGAAACGCCCGCCCCCCCATGCCACGACGGGGCGGGGCGATTGGATCTTAGCGGGTATGGGCTCCGGGACTGACATTCTTGAACTCATTTAATCGTGTGCTGATTGACCGGATCCGATGCCGCTAAGAGCCGCTCGATTTCAAAATATCCCTGATCGCGGGGCCCCGGCCGCAAAAACATGACTTCGGTCACCCCTGAATTCGGCGTGAACCGCGAGACCCGAAACACGGTCTTGGCCCCCTTTGCGTCCGTCGATTCCTGCCTAAACGGGATGATTACCCCAGCGACGCTTCGGAAATCGGAGTTGCTTGAGGTCGAACCATTTTCCTCATCACGCCCAATCTCGCGGAGATTCGAAGGATCTATATGGGCCACGAAGCCGGAACCATTGGGCCGCTTTACTCCAATCCTGTAGAAGGCGCCCGACGCACCCGCCCCATCCGGGAGACGGGTGAAGATGTAAGCCTCCTCAGCAAAGAGGGGATCCGCAAATTCGCCCACATTGTCCATCTCGGTTGACGCAGCCTTCCCGAGATCGGAAGGAGGGCCCCCGGGGACCTGCCGCCAATAGGCTCCATCATGGCCCGCAATGACCGACCGGGTGAGCCCGTCTTTCATTACAACGACCCGCACGTAGTCCCGCCGGAGCTTGAACATCAGGAGATGCACAATTCCGTTGGCCTGTGACTCCACGTCTCCCTCGATGACGTAGGCCTGGATCTTCTGGAGTGCCGCCCCCTCTTGGTTATGCCGCGAAAAATCCGCAACGATTTCGTCGGCCGTAAGCGGTCTCTGCTGGTGGTCCTCCTCAGACCTGGATACATCGCTTCCTGGCGCCCCCCTCTTGATGAAATATGAAAGGTCGTCGTCCTCGATCTTTCCATCGAGGAGGCGTCGATAATGTATGTCCGAGCTCGCGCGAATTCTAGCGACTATCGCAGCCGGGTCCTCTGGATGGCCCGCGCTTGCGGAATCGCCCTTGGCGGTTAGAAACCGCACCCTGCGCACCGCAAGCCGTTCCTTGAGGGCCACCCATGACGGCCCAGTCAGGTGGGAGGCGATGTCACGCAAGAGGGTCGACTCGAATTCGCTCGATTGAAACCCCGGCGACATAAGCTGCTCGAAGCTCGCGGGATGATTCGATTGGAGATCATCCAGGAATTGGGTCGCCACGAGCCCGGCAATGTCCGCCGGGCATTCTGGCGCTCGCTCCATGATCCATCCTTTGACGAATGCAAGCTGCGTGTCGCTGAACGATCCCTCGCCCTTCGATTGCGCCCGGGCAGCAGCGCGGAAGGTGAAAAAAAGAGCGCAGAGCAGCGCGATTCGGAGCAAACCGTGTCGGTAGAAAGAGGGCATCGCGTGAAAACGCTAGGAAAGATTTCCGTAGGGTGTTCCCCCTAGGTCAAGCGGTCCGAATCGAAGAGAGGTCGAAGTCACGCGACCGTAACAAATCGGATTTATGGGCACACCGTAACAGCCTCAAGAGGTCCAAATTCCAATCGATTCGCGTGCGAGACAGCGCGACTTGACGTTTTCTTCGCGGAAAATTCACCCATGCGACAAAGCGATGCGTTTCATGCAACAGTCATGTTACGTCATAGGGCTTAGTTGCAGTCTTCCTTGACCATTGCCGAGATGGGCAAATTCTCCGGACTTCCTACGTCAACGTGTCACTAATCAAAAGGCAGTTATCCCGCGTCCAGAGGTCCCGGAGCTCAGGCTCCGATGAAACGGCCCCATTTAATCCCGAAGATGGGGTTGGCGCGGGCGAGGACCGGAAATCGAAGCGGGTCAATGTCATTGAGCACCCCTTGGCGCTGGGGGCGCTCGCGGCTCTTCGGGAGAAAAAGACACCGCCCGATCGATTTAGGTCAATGAGCAACCTGCTCCTCATGCTGTTGACCGTGGATGCCCTTAAGGATCTCCCGGTTAGGGACAAGGTGATAGCTGCAACGGAGGGTTCGAGCACGGTCAAGGTTGAGGGTAAGCCCGTCCTGTTTATCTCGGTGAATCGCCCCGGAATCGGCCTGGTTCACAACCTCGTGGACAATATTCCCTACCTGCTGATGGGATCGATCAGCTTCGGGCGGCTAGGTGAGACCGGCGACTTGGATCCCCTCCTCCACTTTCCTGCGGCGCCCGCCTTGGACAAGTCCCGGGTGATCCTTTTTCAGCCCGTGATCGCCACGGGCAATTCGGCTGTCGTGGCCCTTGACCTGCTGGCGCGGGCCGGCGCCGGCGACGTAATGCTGGTCACCTACATGATCAGCTTTGAGGGGCTCAACCGGATCCATTCGCGCTTCGGTGATGTACCGGTTTGGACGGGCATGGTGGACAGCGACTGGAATTCCAACCGCGGGCCCATGCCTGGTTTTGGCAAGTATGCGGAGAGGCTTTTCGGCAGCTAGTACCCCCGCTTCCCTTGGCCGGCGGTACCCATGCGACCTCGCTATAAGGGTGACGATCGTGCGCCGGCCGCATCTGCAGTGGGTCTTTGCGATGGCATAATTGAGGCGTGCTGGCTCTCGGCGGTGGTTGCCGCACCGATAGTCTTTGATCCCCAGGCGCTCTCGGGGTTCCAACCCATTAAGAGTTACCTTATCCGGTTCTTCGCCGCTTTAGTGGCATGCGCCTGGGCCCTCAGATCCCTTGTCCGCCGCTCCGGAAGGCCGGAGGAGCAAGGCCCTTCGCGCTCTCGAGTACCTCAGAGGCTATTCATTTCGGTCGCGCTTTTTTGCGCGACGGTCGCCAGTGCCACCTTCTTTTCGGTCTACCCTGCACAGAGTTTTTGGGGCTCCTATGAGCTGCGGCAGGGCGCCTTAACGGCCGGGTGCTATATCATCTTTTTTTTCGCGGTCGCCGGATTGTTACGGCGCGAGGACCAAGCGAGAAGGTTCGTCACGGCTTTGATCCTGCCAACCCTCCCCTTGTCGTTACATGCCGTGCTTCAGCGGCTGGGCTTCGACCCGCTCCCCTTCCATGGAGAAGGCGGCGGCCGCGTTTTTGGGCTGGCGGGCAATCCCATCTTCCTTGCGGCCTATCTTGGCAGCGTTTTCCCCTTTACATTGTGGCGGGCAATTGGGCTCTCTGGACAAGATTCACCGGCCCGCGGCCAGCCACTGTTGAGGCAGGCCACTTATGGCGCGGTAGCTGTTCTCCAACTCATCGCGATTCTTTTTGCGGAGAGTCGCGGGCCAATCGTTGGCCTTCTCGCCTCGATCACCTTCCTTGCACTGTGCTTGGCGGCGCCCATGGCCCGCAATCGCCTGCTAAAATCACTGTCGGTGGTGGTTTTCTTGGCACTCGCCGTCTTGGCCTTGGCCATGGGCTCGCAGACGCGTTCCAAAATCGCTGCACTCCCGGTTTTCCGCAGGTTTTCAGTGGATGCTGGTGCGAATGGGAGCCCTGAGGATGCTCGGGCCGCACTTTGGCGCCAGGCATCCCAACTTCATGCCAATTCCGGCCCGTTTCTCTTTCCGAACGGCGAACACGACCGATGGAATGCAATAAGGGAATTCGTCGGATATGGCCCCGAGACGCTGCAATGCGTTCTGCCGCAGAAATTCTCTTTTGCGGGTGTCGACGCCCACATCGAAAGCAGGTTCCACAACTGGGTTTGGGACCAATGGTACAGTATCGGCGGTTTGGGCCTGGTCGCCTTTGCGGCGATCGCAGCCTTTGCTTTCGAATCGGGCTACCGGAAGATCGGCATGATCCGGTCGCCAAAGGACGAGGCGGCGTATTGGTCGATCGTGGTCCTTCTAACCTTGGCGCTCGCAGGGGGTTTCTCCGCGTGGCGCGGCCCTAGCTTCCTTGGACTCGGACTCTCCGCCGGCTTCACTCTCGGTCTTGCCTTATATCCTGCCCTTTGGGGTTTACAAAAATTCCAATCAGACGAGCAGTGCTCCGACAATTGCCGCAGTTCGCTGATCGTTCCCGTTATGGCTTCCATTGTCTTTCATTTGACCGAGACCAGCTTTGCCTTTCCCGTCGCTGCAACGGCCCTTGTGTATTGGATGGGACTTGGGATTGCTTCATGTGGGCGGGAGCGGAACTCTCCACCTGGCGATGTCCCGCAAACCCGTACGGTCCGGTTATTTGAGGACAGCGCAGCGCTTGCCGAGTTCGGTGAATCTGCTGCACCCGTGGCGATGGTCGCCCTGGTGCTCTGCTTCTCCTTCATCTATCTCAATTCTCTCGAGCCAGCCTCGATCTCCAGGGTTCTTTCGGCCTCGCTGCTTCGGATAAGGAGCGACGGAGGCCCAAGCCATCTGTTTGCCATCGTGCTCATTCCGACCTGGATGGGCGCCTCATTTCTTTGCTCACTCGAATCAGCAAATCTCGCCAGAGTCTGGAGCGTTTTGTTGAGATCTGCCTTGATTGCGGCCGTCTCGGGAGCAATAGGCGTCGTATATGCGCTCGTGAAATCGGCTCAGATCGTCGCGGCGAGCCCGATTCCTTCCACCGCCGTTGACCCATTGACCGCTGTCCATCTCGAATCGGCATATTTATCCGCAACCAGTGGGTTTGCGTGGGCCAGTCTTTTTGTCCTAGCGGCATGGGCATGGTGCCTGCGCGGCCCTGCCGACAATGCCTGGGTATTTGCAACGCGGATGAACGTGGGAATTAGCCTCGGCATCCTTACGGCGGCTGGAGCCACGGCATGGTTCGGGTGTGTAATCCCTTCTTACGCTAACTCGCTTGCTGGCTGGGCCAACATCATGGTTGCTGCCGGAAATCAGGCCGGCGGCATCCACGCGTATTCGAGGGCCCTCTCGCTTGACCCGCGCGCAACAGCCTATCGTATCCCATTGGCCAAGCTGCTCGCCGATAGGGCGGAATCAAAGACTGTGCGCGAACTGCGGGAAACGGGGATGGCTGCAGCCGAAGCCTTGCTGGTTGAAGGCGGCACCATCTCATCCCTCGACAGGGACACCTATTACCTAGGGGATTTTTACCTCCGATGGGCTGGCGATGAAGAGTCCCGCTATGAACGGCGCGCACATGCCATGGCCGCCCGCCGCGAGTTGGAGAAGTCCGTCCGTTTTGAGCCGGGATTCGAGCCCGCACACGTCGGGCTGGCGCTAGCTGATCAGATGTTCCTGAACGACCCAAAGGGTGCGGAGTCGGAAATGAAACGCGCGGATGGCCTTATTTCGCCCGCAACAGCCGCCGCCAGCTTTGAGTTTTATAGAAAGACAAGTTTGGAATCCAGGTCGCCTGAGCTCAAAGGCTTCCGCGCCCGCAGGGCATTCTGGTGCTGCGCAACCGCGGTTGATTACGCCCGGTCGAAGAGCTTGCCCGAATTCCCGCTACACCTGCGGTGCGGAATCCTTCATGAAATGGTCGGTGACACGGCAGGGGCTATATTGGAACTGAAGATGGCGGCATCCTTGACGGACCGCGACACATGGGTGGCTGAGAGCTATCTCTCTCAATGTTATCATCTGCAGGGGAACAGCGTGGCCGCTATCGAGCACATCAACAGGGCCTTGGACAGCGCCCCGCCAGAGGCGCGGGATAATCTGGAGAAGCTTCGTCAACAGTATGCCGCGCTACAATGATCGGTTCACCTTCCCCCCGTGGCATGGCCTCCCAAAGAAGGCTCGCCTATCAAGGTCCGCTGTTGTGGCACGCTATTGGTTGCTTCAGCATGCCGCCACCATCGCACGCGAGCCCGGTCGCCCGAGGTAACTGAATCCGGCCATGGGCGACGCAACCCCTATCGTATCCAGAAAACAGGGCGGCCCCCCGACGAGCACCGCAATCGGCGTGCCCTTCGGCGTTTGGCGAATGTCGGCGCTGCTGGCTACCGGTATCGTGGTAATAGCAATCTACGGGATCATCGCATGCACCGCCGAATCGGAGCTCGGAAACCGCACCGCAGCCGAGGCATATTACAACCGGCTGGCCGATGGACTGCTTAAGGGGCGGCTCTCCTTGGATTTGGCGCCTCCTCTGGGACTCCTAGATCTTCCAGATCCTTACGATAGGAAAGCAAACTTGGAGTATCGCGGTTCTCTGTACGGTGTGGGCCGGATTCACGATCTTAGCTTCTACAAGGGTCGGCTATATTTGTATTTCAGCGTGATCCCCGCCGTTGTGCTTTTTGTTCCTTTTCATTGGGTCACGGGTGTTTACATATCCCACCAACAGGCCTGTTTCGCCTTTAGCAGCATCGCCTTTATCGCGGCAGCGGCTCTCCTGAATACAATAAGGAAACGTTGCTTTCCCACCACCAGCCTTGTGAGCACGCTGGTCTGCACAGCTTCTTCAGGCCTTGTGCCCTTGGTTCCGATTGTGCTCCAACGACCGGACGTGTGGGAGGTCCCAGTCACTGCCGCCTATTGTTTCTGGATGCTCTCGCTCTTGTGCCTCTGGCTCTACCTCAATCGTCCTGCCGACTCCTGGGGACTGCTTCTTCTGTTAAGCACTGCGGTCGGCGTGGCCATCGGATGCCGCCCCGACGGGTTCCTAGGAGCTACGCTTCTGGGATGGCCACTTTACCGGGTTGTCCGGGAATATTGGCCTGCCGACAAATCGAGGGTCCTGTGGGCAGCCGTTGCCGTGATACTGCCGATAACAGCAATCGGCGTATCGCTCGGTTTATACAATTACGGGAGGTTCGGGGACCCTTTTGAATTTGGCCAGAAATACCAGCTTAACGAGGACATCGCCGCCTATACGGGTCACTTCCGTGGCCGTTTTTTTTGGTACAACATTAGGCTCTATTTCCTCGAATACCCTGGCTGGGATGCCACATTCCCATTTGTACGATTTCTTGCCATCCCCCCGCCCCCGGAAGCCTATGGCGGGGTATATGGGCCAGTCGGGGTTCTGACCCTCTTGCCTTTCACACTCGCGGCGTTCGCGATCCCGCTTGGCTTTCGCCGCGGCGCGCAGGCTCACGGCAGGCATCTCAAAGCGATCGTTGGCGCCATGGCGACGCTGTTTTTGTCCTGCGCAATTCCACTCACCTTTTTCTTTGGGGCCGTTGACCGGTATCAACTCGAGTTTGTACCCGAATTGGTGCTCCTTGCGTCCATCGGAGTCTTTTTGCTCGAAACGCTATTCGCGCGTCGATCGGGACTGATGATCGTAACCAGAGGGATTGCGTATACATTAGCGGCGGCGTCCATCGCTTTCAACCTGCTGATGTCAGATGCCTTGCGCGCGAAAGCATTAACAGATCATGGCAATATCGAAATGGTGCTTCAACATTGGGCTAAGGCGGGCATCTATTACCGTCGGGCACTTCGGCTCAATCCGCGGCAGATTGCGATCATGACAAACCTGGGTCGAAGCTACATGGCCGAGCGACGGCTCGCCGAGGCACGCGCGATATTTGAAAGGGCCTCACTCGATTACCCGGAGTCGGCAGAGGCGCACCTAAATTGCTCCCGTGTCCTGTTCCAAATGAAATTTTATGATGAAGCAGCAGCTCAATGTCAGTGGGCCCTCAAGCTAAGTCCCGGGATGGAATCGGCAATACATGGCATGAAGGCTATCAATGCGGCGCGCAGGCGGGCGCCTTAACCTTTCGATTCCGGTCGCGGTCGCTGCAATAAACCCTGCAATTCTTCCCGAGGAATCCGTTTCACGGAGTACCCATGACAATACCACAAGGAAATCGCGGACAGCTAAGCTCCACTTCAAGGGGAGGACCGCGACCGGCGGGTGTGGGCGGATTGGAGATTGCGAGCGGCGGGGGAAAAAATGAACGGGGTTCGCCGGCTTTTGGATGGGGCAAGTGGGCAGGGACGCTGTGCATCGTTGCCGCGACGCTCCTTACATACAGTCGTACGCTCTCGGATCCTTTTATCTACGACGACATTGCAGCAATACCTCTCAATCCGACGATTCGCACCGTTTGGACAGCATTGAGTCCGCCGCTCAAGACGACGGTTACGGGAAGACCGATCCTAAATCTTACTTTCGCCGCCAATTACGGCATCGGTGGCACCGCTGTGCGGGGCTATCATGTCTTGAACCTCGTAATCCACGTCCTTGGAGCGATCATTTTGTTTGGGATTTTCCGGCGATCGCTCGCCAGGGCGTCCGTTTCCAAAGCCGCCCCAGTCGCGTTCTCGGGAGCGCTTATCTGGGCTCTCCATCCCCTCCAGACCGAGTCAGTAACCTACATCGCACAACGGGCAGAGTCGCTGATGGGTCTATTTTACCTACTGACCCTTTATTGTTTCATCCGCGCAGTAAGCGCTGACGGCCCCAGGAGAAACCTGTGGCAGTCGCTATCGGTAGCTTCCTGTTTCCTGGGAATGGGGACCAAGGAAGTGATGGTATCGGCACCGTTGACCGTGCTCCTTTTCGATCGCGCGTTTTTTGCGGGAACCTTTCGAAACGCCCTCCGCGACAGGCGGACCTACTACTGTGGGTTAGCTTCGACATGGATCTTCCTAGTAGCGCTCGTCCTTTCCACCGGTGGAAACCGTGGGAGCTCTACAACGGGTCTCGGCACTGGTGTGGCATGGTTCAGCTATCTCTGGACGCAGTTTCCGGCAGTATGCGATTACCTGCGCCTTTCAGTCTGGCCATATCCTCTCGTATTCGAGTACGGCACTTTTTGGATCACCAACCCGATCGCTGTCTTACCCGAAGCCCTTTTTGTAGGTTTGCTCGCAGCGGCGTCAGTCTGGGCATTGGTGCGCAGCCCTCGCCTTGGATTCCTGGGATATGTATTCTTTGCGATCCTAGCACCGACAAGCCTGGTTCCCGGGGCCATCCAAATGATCGCCGAGCACAGGATGTATCTCGCGCTTGCGCCGATCGCCATACTTATCGCCATTGGATTCCACCGTATTCCGAGCATGTTCGGGCCATACGCCTCCATCCTTTTCGCGGTCGGACTGGGTGTTGCGACTTGGCAGCGAAATGAGGCCTACCGAAGCGAGGAGTCTATCTGGACGGATACTGTCAACAAACGACCGAAGAACTATCGGGCTCACAATGCCCTGGGGGAAATCCTTTCCGTGCGGCCAGGACGCCAGTCCGACGCTGTCCGCCAGTACGAGCTGGCGCTCCGGATAAAGCCAGACTACGTCGACGCCCTGAACAATCTAGGAAACCTCGAGCAAAACGTCCCGGATCGCATAGGGCAATCGATCCACCACTTGGAAGATGCCATCGGAATAAACCCACGCCTCTCGACAGCCCACAACAACCTGGCCAATGCGCTATCGAAGGTTCCAGGGCGCGAACGCGACGCCGAGAAACAATACGAGGACGCAATTCGGCTGGAACCAGGCTACGCGGAGGCGCAATACAACCTTGGGAACCTTCTGTCGCGGGTTTTCGGACGGGCGAGCGAAGCGGCTGGCCACTACGAGACTGCTTTGCGCCTGGATCCCAGCTCCGTGGCAGCGCATTATAATTTCGGCCTGCTGCTTTCCTCGATGCCTGGGAGAAAGGAAGATGCCATAGAGCAGTATGAGGAATGCATTCGGCGCGAGCCCCGTTTCGCCGAGGCCCACCTGAAGCTTGGCAACGCCCTGCTAGCCGTCCCAGGCAGAATCAACGATGCCGAAGGGGAGTTCGAGGAGGCTATTCGGATCAAACCCGATTACGCCGAGGCCCATAGCAACTTGGGGATTGCGTTATCCAACTTCATGAAGCGATGGCCCGAAGCGGAATCCCACTACTTGGAAGCCCTCCGGATCGACCCGAACTTGACCGAGGCCCACTACAATCTGGGCAACCTATATTTGAGGATGCCGGGGAGGCTCGCGGAAGCGGTTGTTCAGTATAGGAGGGTCCTTACGGTTTTCCCTAACTCCATTCCCGCCCATTATAACATGGCCTTTGCCCTTCTTAAAATTCCAGGATCGGAAGCGGAAGCGCGGTCCCACCTCGAAGCGATCCTAAGGATAGAGCCCGAGAATCAACGCGCCAAACGTCTTCTAGGCGCCGTAGCAGCGGCTGGACCTCAGTGACGGGTGCTCCGCGGGAAGCGAGCCAGTCGTTCACGGTATTCAGGCACGCCTCGTCCAGTGCTCAAAATCACCGCTCCCTACCAATTCATACCGGCACTCTTTAAGCAGCGCATGAATTTCATCCACGCTCTGACCCAGATGCTTCAACTGCAGTGGATGAGTCTCAAGGAGGATGTTTTTCACCCATCCCTCCCCGAGACCTTTGCCAAAGCTGCGCAATGCGTTTAGCTCAAATCCTTCGATGTCTATTTTTAGTGCCGTTACCTTTTTAATTCCAAATTTCTCGAACGCCCGAAAGAGGGGAAGTATACCCGCCTTTTGTACCGCGAAGCTCCTCCTGCGAAAGCTCTTTACCACCGTGCTAGAGCCCGTGTTCAATGAGGGATTGAGAATGAGGTCAATGAATCCTTCCGAATCTCCGACCGCATAGGGAATCAGTCTATAATTGGTCCGCCCATTGAGCATGAAATTGCGAATGATAACCGGCCAGAGACGGGCTTGCGGCTCGATCGAGTAGACGTGCCCAGAGTCCCCGACGATCTCACTGGCGAGGATCGAAAAATAGCCTTCGTTGGCCCCCAGATCCACAAAAACGTCACCCGGCTTAAGTATGCTTGAAATCGTCGCCGAAAGCTCCTTCTCGTAGAATCTGTCGGCCATCAGTCGGCTCCCAAAATTGCTAGCAGGATCGAGCCAAAAAGTCCGGTTGCCGATCGGCACCTCTCGATATGATATTCTCAGGAGGCTCTTAAGGACGCCCGCCAACTCGATCGGCCGGATTCTTAGAAGAAGGCGATTAATGTCCATTTTAGCAGGCCTCAGGATTTCTGAGGATTTCGCTTCGTAAATCTACATCAATTGAGGCCTCACCTCGGGCCAGTCGGCCAGGAATGAAATGTTCGCGCACCAACGGACAGGGCGTTTGTCCGACGCCTGCCAAAGGCACCTTCGCGCGGCTCTTTGAGCGGTCCACCGCAGAAATCAACCCGCTTTTGGCACGACTTTACCCGAATACTTCGGGTAATAGTATTCCTTTACAGCCTTTGAATCGTATTCGACGTAATACTCGTTGGAGAGGCTCTTTTGCACGTCGTTGAGCACCGCCCCAAAGATTGGGATGTTCACCGAGTGGAGACGGCGGACACAGCGTTGGGCAACGACTCGTTTTACACCATTGAATCGGAGCGCGTATATAGCGCCATCCATCAGTGGCAAAATGTTAAGCGCGTCGCTAACGGCGCCCAGCGGTGGCGAATCATAGACCACGCGGTCGTATCGCCGCCCCAATTCAGCCACGAGAGTCTCGAAAGCTTTGCCATTGAGAAGCTGGATGGGGTTCTTGGCGCGACCCCCCACAGTAATTACGTCAAGATTCGGCCTCACGTTTTTAAGGATGATCTCGTCCACCGTGGCCGTGTCGGTGCAATAATTCACGAGGCCCTTGTTGGTCGTAAGCCTGTAAGTCCGCTGCATAACCGGCTTCCTGAGGTCGCAGTCCACGACCACCGTTCGCTGGCCTTGGCCCGCGAAGGTGAGGGCCAGGTTCGAGGCAATGAACGACTTTCCCTCCCCTGGGAGGGAACTCGTGACCAGAATATGCCGCGCGTTTTTGCTCTCATCGCTGATCCGCATCGCCGAATAGAGCGAAAGGAATGCCTCGGTGACCATGCGGTCGGCTCCGTTGAATACAATCTGCGCCCGGTCCTGCGGCTCCAACTGCGGCGCCCTGGGAATGACACCCAAAAGCGGAAGGCCGACAATCGTCTCAACGTCAAAAGGGGTCTTTATCCGGTCATCCAGCGTCGCAATTAGGTACGCCGATCCCAGGCCGAAAATGATTCCGAGCAACAGACCTATGGACATATTAACCACTATCTTCGGCGAAACGGGCGATGACGACTCAGTGGCATGGTCGACGATTCGCGCGCTGTCCGTCTCGATGCTATTGCTGACCGAGGCCTCCCGGATTCTTCCAATCATCGCCTCCAGCAGTTGCTCGTTTATCTTAAAGTCACGGTCAAGGTTCTCATATTCCACGGCGGAACGGTCCACATCCAGAGATTTCGTCTCCTGTTCCGACAGCGCTTTGTGCGCCTCGATGTCCGTCCGAAGGGCATTTTGATATTCGTTGTTTATCGACGCCGCGGTCACCTCTATCGCAGCCTGAAGCTCGTTGCGGGCCTGGCTTAGGCCGTTTTCTGCCTCTATAAGGCGGGGGTGCTTCTCCTTGTAGCGCTCCTTGAGCTGGGCGATTTCGAGCTTTTTCGTGGCGATCTCGCCTACGAGGCGCGAAACGTTGCTCTCGGATGAGATAAATGGAAGCTCGGTCAGGTCGCCCCCGATCTCCCTTATCTCCCGAACCTGCTTCCAGCGCACTTCCGCCTCCTTTAGCCGCTCGCCCGTCGTGGTTGTGAAGGCGTTGAGCGCCTTAAGCTTCTCGGTGACGATGTCCTTGGACTGCATGAGCGAGACCTGATTGCCTCGCTCACGGTAGGCCTGCAGCGCATTCGCTATCTCGTCCACCCGTTTCCTCTGCTGGTCCGCACGGTCCTTGAGGTCGTCCACCACTTTCATCGACTCCTCGACGCGCACGTGAGTGTTGAAGGCGATATATTCGGTCGCGATAAGGTCAGCGACCCGCGCGGCAATGATAGGATTTGGATGAAAGAACTCCACCATCGTGATCAGGCTGAGCCGCTGGGGGATGATTTTTCGGCCCTGGAGTATGATCCCGACGGGACTGGGCGGCGGACCTGACCGTTTCTTGTAGGGATCAGTAAGCAGCCGCAGTTCGTCGGGTGAGAGACGGCTGGCCACGTTCTGGGCGATCGCCTCACTCTCCAGCAGCTTCATCTGGGTGCCGAAGTCGAACTCGTTGGTGATACTGTTCTCAACGACGTCGGCAACTCGCATGACCTGCGGGCTGTGCTTAAGGACCTGAACCGTGGCCACACCCGCATAAAGCGGGGTTTCCGTGAACGTGTAGATGGCGGCAGCCAAAACCGTCACCAAGAAAACCGCCAGGGCGTACCATTTGCGCTCAAGGACCATCAGGGTCCACTTGCGCAGGAATTCTCCGTCTTCTAACTGTTCTTCGGATCCGGAATCTGGATTGGGCATTCCAGGCCCAACAAGCATCGAAGTCGGTTTCATCTTTATAAGACGCTTTCCGGGACGAATATTACGTCGCCGTCCATCACGGCCCACGAGTTGGTAGCGTCGCCTGTAACGAGCTTGTCAGCATTGATCGAAAAATTCTCCGTGTGCCCGTCCGCGAAGGTCCGGGTGAGGCTTATTCTCGCTCGGTTGGCCAGCCTGGAAAACCCGCCAGAATGGGAAATGGCGTCCAGGAGGTTGAAGGGATGCTCCGCAGGAATCTGCACCGAGCCCGGGTTGTTAACCGCGCCGAGGACGTTCACTGTGCGCTGCGAATATTCGAGGATCGTGATATTGATCTGGGGATTCACGAGGTAGTCGCGTGCGTAAAGGTCCCTAATTTGGCGCTCGGCCTCGCTCACCGTCCTGTTCTTGACCGACACAGTTCCGATCAACGGGAGTGCGATGTTGTGGTCGTGCGACACCCGGAGCTCGCGGTCGAGGTTGGGCTCGTCGAACACCTGGATCTTGATAAGGTCCATCGGGCGAAGGACATAGGAACCAGGGCCCGATCGCGTCGTCCCGGCTTCCTGACCCTCTGCCCGGCAAAAAGAAGAGGCCGCGATTCCGAGAAATCCGATTGCCAATAGAACGAACCCCGTGGTGAGTTTGCTGTGCATGCCTGGGATTTGGCGCGATGGGTCAATACAGGAATTTAACGTCCAAACCTAGGACGTTGTCGCCAAAATTGACCCCAGGAAGCGTCGAATGGTCGTCCCGTACGACATAATAGATGCTGGAGTTTAGCCACTGGGTGAAAACATAGGCCAATTGGAACTTGCCCTCCCAGTAGTCATCGATCCGATGCTGGTTCACCAGGGCGCTCTCAAACGAATAAAGCTCTTCGCCGTAATCGAGTGTGCGGTACGTCACGGAAAACGACGCCTCCCATTGATTCGTGATATTTGAGGTCACACCCAAGGTATATGTCCCGTTCTTCAAAACCTGACCCTGGGCGCTGGTCTGGAAGTTTCTGGCCGCCTGGAAGCTTGCGCTCGTCTTGGGCGTAATCTCGTAGGTGAGATTGCTCGTCAGCCCCAGATTGTGAAGTGGCTCCAATCCGGGAACACGCTCGGTTAGGTAGCCCACGGCGAATTCGCCCGTGAACTTCTGTGTGAAATTGCCGCGGGCCCCGACGTTATAGAATCCAGATTTCGCAATCGCCCCGTTGCCCTCGGGCGTCTGCTGGCCGAACGCGTACCCGGCCGAAAGGTCGACCTTCGGGGTGATCGCATAATAGAGGTTCATGGGCACGTACAGGAGGGTGTTACCATAGAGGCCGGGAGTTCCTGGAAAGGACGTCCGGTCGTAGGTCGCCGATATTCCAGCGCCAAGCTTGCTGAAGATCGCGGATTCGATTTGCCCGTTGAAGTCCGTGATATTGCTGCGGATCAGCTCGCTCCCCGAAATGTCAAGGATGCCGACATTGTTCTGATAAAGTTGCTGATATTGGGCACCCGCCCCCAATTTCAGGCTGCCATCGTTATAACCGACGTTCCCGGTTGCCGAAGCCAAATTTACGTTGGGCGCGACGCCTCCCGAATAACGGTTAAAGGATTCCTGATAATCCAGAAGCGCGTGCGCTAGGGAGTTGTTCCCGTAGGTGAAATCGATCCCGGGCGTAGCCGAATAGATCGTTGCCGCGACCTTGTCGGATGTTGAAAAGAAAATGTTGTCGTCGCGCCGGACACCAAGGTCGGCGGTCAGAAGCATGCTGCCGTTGTCCCCCAACGGAATTAGGGGCTGCTTCGACCTGATCGACGTAGGCTTGGCCGTCGACTGAAGTTCATTGTCGCCCCCCTCTGCCATGGACGGAGCAGCCTGGACAGACTCGGAATTGTCAGCGGTCGTTGCTGGGGCTGCCGCCTCCGCGGGCGCTGGGGCGCCGGGTTGCATCTCCGCGAGCGCCGGTGTCTCGGGGGCGGCCTGCGCCACGGGCTCCGATGGAGCCTCATCTGAGGCAACCGGCCGCGGAGCCGGCGCCTGGTATTTCCGCACAAGGATGCCCGCCGACTTGAGATCGCGTTTGGGTGGGCGCCCGCGCGCCGCCATCAATGTCGCCGCGCGGACTTCGGAGGCCGCGCCGGAGAAACGAGACACGGCCGGAACGAATGCAACGGCTCTGGCAATTACATCCGCAAAAGAAGGAGCGGCCCTGACGGCGGCGGCGGCCATCTGCAAAGCGATTCCCACGATTTCACTCCTGTCATCCTTATAGGCTGTCGCGGCGACAACGGCGATGCGGACAGTGGATGTAATCCGCCTCTCCTTCTTGTCGCGCGATATCAATGGCGTGTTGACGATTTCCCGGATCTGCGCCGCCAAATCATCGGCTATTGCAGCCCTCGTATAGTCCGGACCGGCGGCGTGCACGGACACGACGGCTGCGAGGCAAAAAAAGATGACGCGCCGGATCTGCCTTCCGGAGCCAATAAGCTTTCGTTTCCAATACACAGTGATGAATTTAGGTGGTTTGCGCCCCGGTCATGACACACGCCCAATTAATCCGGGCGGAGCCGACGCCAATGGCCTGATCCTAACGAAAAATTGTGTCGGGCGTGTGTAGCAGCCGTTACGATTCTGCAAACCACAGGGACGCCCACCGCGAGTAGGCATCAGGTCGAGGGGCTGATCACTGCGTCGCCGGTGCTGCCACCAAATTCCGGATTAGACGGGGGTCGTTGGTCTTGCGGCTTGCTTGCGTCGTTTTCGGCTTCAGCCGCAGTCTTTGCCGCCTCCGATACCGCGGCCTGGATTTGTGGAATGAGTCCGTCAACATCGGCAATGCCGGGAACCGTCGAGATGCCATCCATGATTGCGTCAACGAAGCCGGGAGCCGCCTTCGCCGCCGCAATCGTGAATTCCATAACAAGTTTCAACAGATGCTCTGGATCCTTGACGTCCGCCGTGGCCGCAAGGACTGCAAATTTGACGGCGCTCGCGATGGCCTTCTGCTTTGCTGGTATGGAGTTCCTTGACGAGGCGATGGCCTTCACCTGATCCGAAAGCACCGATTCCGGAGTTATCCCGGTCGCAGCGTCCTCTGCGAAAACAAGGGCCGCCGGCACGAGCAGGACGAGGAGTAGTCGAAGGAGTCGCATGCGTGACGCCCACATTAAGAACAATGGGGGCCACGGGAAGTGCCGCATTGTTACAATCCTGAAAACAGCCGGTTCTCAGCCCACATATGCTATTGCCCGTGCCCAATTGCGGCGAAGACTAGCTGGGATGCCCCAGTCACCTGGTGAACCCTCTTTAGGGATCGAGGATGTCCTAGCCCCACCTTCCGAAATCCTTAGGGTCGGAAAGAGACTGCACCCGTTTGAGGTCACGTTGGTCGCACTTGTCCTCATCGAGCTCTGCGTCCTTCCTTGGGCCTTCGGAGGGGTCGATCCCTCGACCCAGCTCTTCTGCGCGGCGGTCTCGGCCTGCGCACTTGCTCTGGCCCTCCTGCCGAGGCGCTCGATGGGAGTATCTGTGGATGGAAGCCATCGGATTCATCGGATGTGGCCCCGCCTCTCAGCATTCCCTGTTTTCTGGGCCGGCCTGGCCATTCTCGGCTACGTCGCTGTCCAATCGTTCAATCCCAGTTACACATATCGGCTTAAGGGAACGACATGGTGGCTGGACCCCCGGGCGCACGTGGCCTGGCTGCCGTCGGGAATGGACACGCCCTTCGGCGAGACAAATGGCTGGAGGGTCATCGCAACCTGGGGTTCCGTTTGGGCTCTCGTCTGCGCTCTATGGGTCGGGATCACTCGCCGGACGTCAATCTTGGCGATACTCGTGGCACTCGAGGTCAACGCATTCGCCTTTGCGATCTTCGGAATCATCCAAAGGGCGAGCGGGGCCGCGATGATCTATGGCGAGCGCGACGTGGGCCACAATGATTTCCTTGCGGCGATCATCTATCGGAACCACGCCGCCGCCTATTTCAGCATCCTTGCAGCCGTGTCGCTGGGATTAACCATTCGGGCGTTTTGGAAGGCGAGGAGCCACCAGGATCCTTCCGGTCCCGGCATCATCCAACTCCTGCTCTCTCTCGCCCTGATTGTCGCCCTGGTCCTTTCGGGCTCTTTCGCGGCGATCGGCCTGTTCGCCGCCTTACTTGCAGTGCTCCTGCCCGCAGCTTCGTGGCGTTATTCAACGGCGTTCCGAGGCCCGGGAGGAGATGCGCCCGTGTTTATCACGGCAGCGTTCCTTGTGGTCCTCATGTGCGGCCTCTGCATCTTTGTCGGCTACGGCACCCTACGCGAGCGGGTAGAGACATTCGAGAACGGAGGGGGGCAAAAAGCCGCGAGGATACGCCTGCTCATGGATGAGCGGGGCCTTGAGATGTTCAGGGACCGCTGGGTGCTCGGATGGGGGGCGGGCTCATTCCGGTACGGCTTTTCCAAGTACCAGAAGCGGGAGCCCGGACTTTCGCGGATCGAGGGGGCCCCGGTGCGTTGGGAGCATGCCCACAACGATTGGCTCGAGACACTCATCGAAATGGGCGCTCTCGGATCGATCCCGCTCGTCTGTGCGTCCGCCTATTGGATAAGAAAGCTGATCCAATTGAGGCTATGGCGAAAATTGTCGGCCTTTCCCATGCTGATGGGTCTCGCGCTTCTCGCTGTCCACAGCCTCGTTGACTTCCCGTTGCAGAACCTGGCGGTATTGGCCACCGCATCGGCGCTCCTTCCGCTGCTCGTGCGGTGGGCCGAATTGGACGGAGAGGCGACGTAAGGGCACGCGGGCCGAGGCCGGCGTCACTTCCCCGCGGGCAATGGGGCCAACTGACGATGCCAGCGGACCGGGCGAAATAGGGGAAGGAGGGCCATCAATCCGAGACTAGTGAGGCCGAGGACGGCGAGTCCGGTCGCATCGTGGAGATTGCCCTCAATCGCCTCGCTTCCGTAGGCGTAGGCCCAGGCTGTCAGAAAGAGGCTGCGCACAAGGTTTGCCAGGAAAGCAAAGACCAGGGCCGTGGCGACCAGAAGCACTTTCTTCCAGAGTTTGTCGAGAAAGACGGCCGCAAGGAATGATCCCGCGAAGAGGCATCCCGTCAGCGACCGGATTCCGGAGCACGCCTCGGCGACCCCTACCTGGCCCTTGGGAAGAATCAGCACGTTTCCCTCCTGAACGAGCGAGTAGCCAAGCGTATCAAAGATTGCGAAAACCACGGCGACAACCTTCCTGAGTAGAAACAGGCTCACTGAGTTCTCAACCGCCGTGGCCAAGGGGGCGGAAATCATCCAAATGAGCGCTGGAAACATGAAAAGCGATGCGGCCCTCACACGTGCGTCTGCGCGCAGGTCACTCCAGAAACCCCGGGTCGCAACGCCCCCGATGCGGCCCTCAGGCGTGTTGAAATAGACCGTGCCGACGAGAACGAGGCCAAATCCCAGTGCGAGAGCAATCGATCCAGGCTGGGTGGCGCCGACTGCTGCGCGGTAAAGCGCTCCGACAAGGAAGCATGCAATCCCAAAGCCGAGCGCCAGTCCAGCGCCAGCCGAGGACAGGATCTTCAACCACCGCGGTAGAGGGCTCTTGCCCGTAGCAGCAAAAATCTCCTTTAGGCGCGGCCAACGGTCGGCAACCACATAGGCCACGAACACGGGAACTAGCCATCCAAACGCATAATCGGGCTTCAGGCGCCACCAGTGCATCTGGTCGACCGTGAGAAATAACATGAAGGCCACCGCCGTCATGATCGCCGCCATGAAGGAGTCCGGCACACCCTCCCGGATCTGGTCTAATTTTTTCCCCATCTTAATTCCGGATATCGCTTAAATTATTTTCCGGCAAGCGGATACACTCGGCCGCATTCTTAATCCTCAAAGGGGGCATACTCTGGCACGTAGCGCTTCATTGCCCCCTTTATCGTCCTCGGGTCACCCTCAGCGGCCAGACCTCGTAGGTCCGCAAGCCACACATCCGAGGCCTTGGCGCCCTGACTGCTCTTCAGCTTGTAGATGCGAGGGTGAGTCGTCGGCTCGTGCGACTCGTCGTTGTGACGGAGCTCTTCAAAGAGCTTCTCTCCCGGTCTCAGCCCCGTGATCTTTATCTCGATGTCGATATCGGGCTTGTAGCCGCTCAGTTCGATCATTTGGCGGGCCAGGTCGATGATTTTCACCGGCTCGCTCATGTCCAAGATGAAAATCTCGCCACCCTTTCCCAGCGTCGCCGCCTGAAGGACGAGCCCCACCGCCTCCGGTATGGTCATGAAGTAACGGGTCATGTCCCTGTGCGTAACAGTCACCGGCCCCCCCTGTGCGATCTGGCGCCGAAAGACCGGTATCACGCTTCCGCTCGAGCCGAGTACGTTTCCAAAACGGACGGCCAGAAAAACCGTCCGGTTGCCCGATATATTCTGGGCCGCGAGAAGCGCCATTTCGGCGAGACGCTTGCTGCAGCCCATCACGCTTGACGGATTGATCGCCTTGTCAGTCGAGATGAAGACGAAGCACCCAACGCCCTGCCTGCTGCAGAGGCGCGCGAAGTCCGCCGTCGCCAGGGTGTTGTTCTTGAGCGCCTCGCCCGGCTGGCGCTCCATCAGGGGGACATGCTTGTGCGCGGCCGCATGGAAGACGATCTCGGGCTTCAGGCGCACCAGCAGCGCGTTCACGGCGCCCTCATCGGAAATGTCCGCAATGAGCGGAGCGAGGCAGCCGCCTCGCTCGGTTCCGGTGAGTTCCTGCTCGATCTCAAAGAGAGCGATCTCGGCTTGGTCGACCATAATGAGCTTCGCGGGCTCGTGGGAAAGGATCTGCCTGCAGAGCTCGCTGCCAATGCTGCCCCCGGCGCCCGTTACGAGCACCACCCTTCCCATCACCAGGCGACCAATCTCCTCGCCGTCCAAGTTCACGGGCAGGCGTCCGAGGAGGTCTTCGATCGCCACGGGCCTTGACCGCTCTACTTTCACGTCGCCGGAAGCAAGCTGGGTGAATGACGGTATGATCCGAGTTGTCGCGCCGATCTGGCGGCCCAGCTCGATGATCTCCTTGATTCGCTTCGGCGGCGCGTCAGGGAGGGTGATAACGAGCTCGTTCAATCGGGCGCCCGAGGCCAGCTTTACCAGCTTCTCGAGCGGCCCGTACACCTGAAGTCCGTGGACGCTCCTTCCAATCCTTTTGGGGTCGTCGTCGATGAAAAGAACGGGGAAGAATCCGCTCCCGCGCCGCTGAAGGAGGTCCTTTGCGAGCGCCTCTCCGGCGTCACCAGCGCCAATGATTGCGATCCGATGCTCCACCGCGCCCCGCCTCACCTGCCCCGAGATGTACCACGTCCGCATGACCCGAAGGGAGACGCGGAATGCCGACACAAAGGCCACGCTCAGCAGGAAATCCATCAGGATCACGCCGCGCGGGGGAGCCGCCGTGACCGCCGAGATGTACCAGAGGACCAGCATGAGCGCCGACTGGAATCCCATCGCGACGACCACGCCTCCCAAGTCCGCGAGGCCGAAGTAGCTCAGGATGCTCCGGAACTGCCCATGGGCGTTAAGGACGACCAGCTTGCAGATGACGACCGGCGCGATGAGCGTTAGGAGCTGGGTCTTGAACACCGGCGGAATCGAGAAGTCCCACCGCAGCTCATAAGCCAGCCAGAAGGCCGCCGCCAGCTCCGTCGAATATATGAACAGGATGGCGGCCATACGCGTGACGGAGTGGCTGCCGACATAGCGGTCGAGGAGGCGTATGAAAGCCCGGGAAAAGCCCAAAACGCCCCCCTTCAGGGCCCTGCCGGCCTCGGCAAAGAAGGAAAGGCGTGCCTGATCTGACGCTCCGTTCATGGAAATGGCGGGAATCAATTCTATTGCGTGAGGAAGGCCCGGCGCACTGCGCCCACGACGCGCCACAGGTCGCCTTCCGACATGGCGGATCCCGACGGGAGGCAGAGGCCGTGCTTGAAGAGCCCCTCCGAAATTGAGCCGCCGAACACGGGGGTGCCCTCGTACAGGGGCTGCAGATGCATCGGCTTCCAGAGCGGTCTCCCCTCGATATTGTCCTGGTCTAGCGATGCCAGAACACTGTCTCGGTCCGCACCGGCCTTGTCGGGATCGACCGTGATGCACGAGAGCCAGCGGTTGCTGCGGCCCTCGGACAGCTCGGGCATGAACCCGATCCCAGGCAGGTCGCCCAAGTTCCGCCGGTAAAAGTCAAAGATCTGGCGCCGCCTCTCGATTCGCTGGGCGAGCGTGTGGAGCTGGCCGCGCCCTATGCCCGCCAGCACATTGCTCATCCGGTAGTTGAACCCAAGCTCGTCGTGCTCGTAATGCGGGAACGGCTCCCGCGCCTGCGTCGCGAGTTTCCGTGCCCGATCGACCAGGGCCTGGTCATGGGAAACGAGCATGCCCCCGCCGCTGGTGGTAATGATCTTGTTGCCGTTAAAGGAATAGACTCCCATCGCGCCGAAGCCGCCAGCCCACCTGCCCCGATAGGTCGCTCCGACGGCCTCAGCGGCGTCCTCGATGATCGGGACGCCGTATGTCGAGGCAACTTCGCTGATCTTGTCCCATTGGGCGCACTGCCCGTAAATTTCTGCCACGATGATCGCCTTGGGAAGGCTGCCCTTCCTCGACCTGTCGGAGAGGCCCTCGGCCAGGAGCTGCGGGTCCATGTTCCATGAACGCGCCTCGGCGTCAAAGAACACGGGCTTTCCTCCCTCGTAGAGTATGGGGTTGGCCGTCCCCACAAAGGTGAAGGAGGAGCAAAAGACCTCGTCCCCGCTGCGAACGCCCAGGAGCCGGATTGCCAGGTGAAGCGCCGCTGTTCCAGACGAGAGGCACACCGCGGAACCTATGCCGCTCGCCGCGCACATCTCCTCCTCAAATGCTGGCAGGTGCGGACCGACCGGCGCCACCCAGTTGGTGTCGAACGCCTCGTTCACGAAGCGGCGCTCCTTGTCCCCTATATGGGGCGGGGAGAGATAGATGCGGGTCCTTGTCGAGGTGCTTACGCTCATGATTGCTTTGCCAGGCCAAGGCGCGCCAGGGAGCGGATGACCTCCGCAAACCCCTGGTCGTTCCATATCTGGTCTATGGGCTCGTTGCTCGTGATCCTGATGAAATACTGCTCGCGGCTCCCGAGGAACGCCTGTTGCACCGCGCCCTTCCACCAGAGGAGCGGATCGGGAACCGCATTAAACCGGCTGCCGTAGTCGTACACACGACCTCCAATAAGATGCCAATACAGGACATAGACCGGACTTCCTCCTGCCGGCGGCTCAAAGAGGCGCCACTCGGCCGGCTGAAGGGCCCGGCCCTCAAACTCGATGGGTTGTCTGAACTTCATCTCGAGGCATTTCCACCCGTTCTCGGTCCAGCACCGGTCGGGCGTGTGGGACGCCACGAGCTGCACGGGCATCTTCCCGGCACCCCAGTAAGCCGCGTAGACCCCGAACCGGGTCCCGCCGCGGCTGAACTCGCGATTCACCATATCGTCGTAGTTAAGTACCTTCACGGCTTCGGTGGACAGGAACTCGTTGGGCCCGAGGGGAAGGTCCTTGGTCTGCCATCCGGCCTGCGTGAGTCGGACCACATCCGAAAGGGGGGCGCCCTCGGGCTTGGGCAAGCTGCGCCCCAGGTGCAGGTTCTGCGCCGCCACGGCGACGAAGAGCGCCAGAGCCGCAAGGACCCACGACCAACGCAATATCCCGCCTTTTTTCTCTTCAGGCATGTTCCACCTCCCTTGTCGCATAGGGCCGCGCCGGGACTCCGAAGACCGTGACCCCTGCCGGAACGTCGCGCATGACCACCGAGCCGGCGCCGACCGTCGCCCCGTCTCCCACCTTGACCCCGGGAAGGACGGACGCGTGGCTGCCCACCGTCACGCTTTTCCCCAGTACGACGCCACCCGTGATGTCCACGTGGCAGTGGAGCTGGGTCCAGGACCCGATCACGGCGTCGTGCGCCACGGTCGAGTGGAGGTTCACCGTTACGAAATCCCCAAGCCGGGCATCGGAGGTGACGACTGAATGCGGGCAAAGGATGACGCCCGCGCCGAGCGCTACGTTCTCGCCGACGACAGAGGTCGAATGGATCACCCGGGTGAATATGCCTCCGCGCGAGAGGATCTGCTCTACGCTCCTCTGTTTGAACGCCACGTTTCCCATGGCGCAGATGAACAGGTCGCCGTCCTGCGGACGGTATTCGGCGATCGCGCCTAGGATCGGCACGTCCTTTCCGAACCCGTCCAGAGCCCTGGGGTTGTCGTCCAGGAACCCCTTGACCGGAATGGGGTCGACCGACTGGCGGGCCCAGGCCAGCGCCTCGCGGCCAAACCCTCCCGCCCCTATGATCACCAGGGTGCTCATAGCGTCGGCGCCCTCGACTTCTTCTGGTTCTGGGTGAATCCGACCGAATCGACGAGGCGAATGACCGCAGGGATCCTGCGCTGGGCCTCCGTTCCCGAGACGTGCTCTCGAAGCGCCTGCTTCACCAAGACCGGGTCGCGCCGGGCGCCAGTCCATACGATCTCGGCCGCGACGACCTGCCCCAAAAGCGCGCTCGCGACGGCAAAAACCCTGCAGTCCTCCACGAGCGGGTGGCTGAGGAGCAGGGCCTCCACCTCGCTCGGCAAGATCTTCTCCCCGCCCATGTTGATTACGTCCTGTCTCCGCCCCCTCACATTAATCGCGCCGTCCCCCAGCTCTTCGGCTACGTCCCCCGTCCTAAACCATCCCTCCGCGCTGAATCCGCCCGTCTCACCAGTGAGGTAACCGAGTGCCCGAGCGGGGCTCCTCACCCAAAGCTCCCCGTCGACAATCTTCCACTCGTAGCCCTTGCCGGCGTCATCGAGGGAGAGGCCCGACGCGCCGTTGCGCACCGGCACCGACCCGGTCTCGCTCGTGCCAAACCGCTGCACGAACTCCACGTGCGGCAACGCCGCGTGTAGCCTCTCGAGCAGTGCCGCAGGCATCGGCTCCGCACCGTAGGGCACGACGCTTAGGGACCCCAGGTCGTGGCTCCGGTGGGAGCCCGCCACGAGGAGCAGGTTAAGGAAGCTCGGGGTCGCCGACATCACCTCGACGCGGTGCCGTTCCACAGTCGACGCCACCGACTCGGCGGTAATCTCGGGCGGTGGTCCTACGAGCACGTGCCCGCCCGCCATCGCTCGCCACGCCATGTCAAGCCCACCAATGTGGTCGAACCTCATGAGCGGCAGGGTCCGCTTCGGTCTGCGGGATCGCACCGGCACCGTCGCGAGAAGCGCAGCCAGGTCGTGGAGGACAAGCTTCGGCTTCCCCGTGGTGCCCCCCGTGGCGAGGATCAGCCCCGGGTTGCCGCGGGCACGGAGCTCGGCAAAAAGCCTCGCGGCCCCGGGCGCGGTTTCCCCTCCCCCGTCTCTCTCTAGGCTGCCGGATTCCACCCTCCAGCCGATCTCAAACCAGCGTTTCCAGGCTTGCGTCTCCGCGGCGCGATCTGCGCGCAGCGGAGCAACAATGGCGCTGCGTTCAGAAATTCCGAATAGCCAGACCAGGTCGTCAAATCCCGTGCACGCCGGCGCAACCACCACCTCGCCGGGCCGGACCCCCGAATCGGAGCACAGGCGCCTGACAGACGCGATGCCATCGGCAAGGTCCGCCCAGGTTCTCGATCCCGAATCGTCGACCCACAGCTCGGCATGGCCCCGCTGCCGGGCGAGCCGCTCCATCTGATCAACCGCTAAAAATGCAATCGGGTAGTTCATGTCCATGGCAAGCCGTGACTCCGGGTGGCACGCCTCTCCCCCTATCACCCACTGACCCCCCCGAGGTAGACGACTTGGCCTGTGACAAATGCGCTTCGCTCCGAAAGGAAGAAATCGACGACGTTGGCCACATCCTCGACCGTGCCGAAGCGCGTGATCGCCTGCCGTGAAAGCAGGGCCTTCATCTTTGCCTCCGGGACGTTCTTGATCAGGTCCGTTTGGATGGGCGTCGGGCCCACGGCGTTCACGGTCACACCCGTCTCGCCCAGCTCGCGAGCAAGGACCCGAGTGAACGACTCGACGGCCGCCTTGCTCGCGGCATAGAGCGACTCTCCCTCCAGCTTGAGGGGAGTGGCCACGGTCGTGAAGTTCACGATGCGTCCAGATTTGGCCCGGACCATCGCCTTCGCCACCTCCCTGCAGAAGAGGAAGGTACCATGGAAGTTCGTGTCAAAGACCTCGCGCGCGGTTCCGGCAGGGGAAAGGAGCGCGTGGTTCATGGAGGCTATGCCCGCGTTGTTGAGGAGCCCGTCAATGCGCCCGTGGGTCCTCACGCAGGCCCGGACCATCTCGACGACCTGGCGCTCGTCGGAAACGCTCAGCTCGAAGTGGCTGTAGTTCGCGTGATCGAGGGCCGCCTTTGCCCGGCTGCACCCGCATACGGTGTCGCCGTTCTCAAGGTAGTGCCTGGCGAGGCCCAGGCCGATGCCCCGGCTTGTTCCCGTGATGAGGATTACACGGCCACGGTTGCTCATGTCTTTAGCAGCTCCACCACGTAATCCGCGAGCGAGTGGGCGTCCCGGAAGGGCGACCGGCTGCGGCTCATCGCCTTCTCGCTCGCGAGCACCAACTCGCGCCCAAACGCGTCGGCCAGCCTGTACTCAAGGTCGGCCAGGAAATTGACAAGCCCAAGGCTGTCGAGCGAGCCCCCCGGCCCGTAGATCACGGGATTGTCCCCTGCCCCGGAAGGAAGGCCCTCCAATATCAGCCTACGGACTGTCGCAAGCGGCTCCTGTTCGGTAGCATTCATGGCCCCGCGTTATCGGTATTGCTCCTGCCCTGTCGAGGGTAATCGCCCCCCCTGGCGCGCAGCTCGGGCATTGTCGCAGCGAGCGGCGAATTGATGCCCTTTCGATTTAACACGATCGACACAGTCATGAGCAGGATGCGCAGATCCAGCCAGAAGGACCGATGGTCGACGTACCACACGTCCATGCGTAGGCGCTCTTCCCAGCTTGTGGCGTTGCGGCCGTTCACCTGGGCCCAGCCGGTGATTCCGGGCCGTACCTCGTGGCGCCTTGCCTCCTCTGGGGTATACCGCTCAAGATAGCTCACAAGGAGAGGCCGCGGCCCCACCAGGCTCATGTCCCCGTTTACGACGTTCCAGAGCTCGGGAAACTCGTCGAGGCTCGTGGACCTGAGGAAACGGCCGAGGCGGGTGAGGCGCATCTCGTCCGGGAGCGGAGTGCCATCCGCTCCGCGGTCATTGGTCATCGTTCGGAATTTCCATATCTTGAAGATCCTACCGCCGCGTCCGGGCCGCCTCTGGCAGAAAAACACGGGCGGCCCCAAGGTGAGGAGGATCACGGCTGAGAGCGCGAACAGGAACGGCGCCAGGACCACGAGCCCCGCGAAGGCTGACAGGAAGTCAAATATGCGCTTGGCCATGGGCTCAATCATCCTGCTGCCGAACCGAATCCAATACAGAGATCCAGCTCGCAACGAGCTTCCTCTGGTCAAAGGCATTCTGGCCGGCCTGCCATGCGCGCTGGCGTTTGTGCAGCACCTCGGACGGGTGCGCAGCCATCTCCTTCCAGAGCGCGGAGAGTCCAGAGGCGTCCCCCGGATTAAGGACCCATCCGCACCCATGGGCGCGTACCGTCTGGGCGAGGTCGGAGTTCTCGGGACAAATGGCGAGGACGGCCTGCCCCGCCGCCAGACAGCTGTAGGTCTTGCTCGGCATGACAATGCCCTCCGCGCCAGGCCTCATCATGACCAGGCCCACGTCTGCCGCACACATGGCCCGCACCCACTCGGCTTCGGGAAGGTTTTCGCCAAACCTGATGCTCTCCCCCAAGGCGAGCGCCCGTACCTGGGATTCCAGATGCCTAAATGCAGGCCCGTTTCCGAGAAACTCGATGGAGACACTGCGGGGCAGCCCATATCCCAGCGCAGTCAGGAAGGTCTCCGTGTCATGCATCCTCCCGAGGTTGCCGCTGTATAAGATGCGTATCGGCGCCCCCAGGGGCCGGGCCGCCGGCTTGAGCTCACGGAACGGGCCGGCGTCGCACCCTACTGGAATCACGAATGCTCGGGGTATTGGTCCATATTGCCTTTCGGCGTACTCGCGAAGCTGGGACCCAAGAAACACGTTGGCGGAGGCGCGGTCGAAGGTGGAGCGCACCAAGCGCCTGACCAATCGGCCGAAGGATGATTCGGGCCGCATCGCCCCGGCAGCGACCAGCACGTCGGGATAAAGGTCCAAGACCCAGTGGATGACCGGCCTTCTCCGTCTGCCGACCGCCATGGACGCGACCCACGGCGCAAAGAACGTGTTGGTGCAGATGACCCCGATTCGCCCCCTGTCCGGCCCGAGATAATGGGCGGCCACGCGCAGGGGATATAGGAGGTAGGTCCGGATGCGCAGCCCGAGCCGCTCGAGGCGCGACCTCGCGCGCCAGTAGCCGGACTGCGACACCTCGAAGCGGTGCGAGGCCTTCCAGCCCGAATCCTCCAATGCCCGGACGAGGCCCTTTTGGAAGGTCGCTAGCTCCACGGAAGACCAAAACTCAATCTCCTTCATGCTCGGTGTCCCGGGGCGTTTTCAAGGAGGAGATCGCTAGGCGGCGCCTCCCGCGACGCGACGGCGCGATAAACGCGTGCCATATTGCCCGCGATGCGCGTCCAGGTAAACCGCCGTTCAACGAGGCGGCGGCCCGCCGCCCCCATTTCCGCGAGATCTGCGTCGGTCAAGCCCCCGAGCCTATTCAACCCCTCCCCCACGGCCGTCGACGTGGGCTCGACCACGATCGCGGCCCCTTCCTCCGCACCCTCCGGGAGGTTGCAGGCGGTTGTCATGAGGACCGGCTTGGCCTGCGCCCACGCCTCGAGGACGGCCATGGGAAGGCCCTCGCTCCGCGACGGCAGAACAAATGCATCCGCATGGGCTAACGCAGCGGCCTTCCTCTCCCCAAACAAAGGCCCGACAAAATCGATGCCGGCCGAGATTCGCTTGGTGGCCATCAGGGCCCTTAGTTCCGGTTCGTGCCCGATCTCGTCCCATCCGGCGATCACGAGCCTCCATTTGCGGCCTTTATCCCCCCTGCGGGCAAATTCCGGCCACGCCTCGATCAGCATATCAAGGCCTTTTTTGGGATGAACCCGGCTGAGAAACAGGAGAACCTTTTCCCCATGCTTCGGCGCCCAAGGCGGCCCCGCGACCGTTTCCTGGAAAAGTGATACTCCATTGGGAATCACCACGATTGGATTAAGAAGGCCGTAGGCGCGTAGGGATCTGCCCTCCGACACATTGAGTGCGTGCAGGACCGATGCTTTATTCAGCAATTGGTCTTGGAAGAGTTTCGCCACCACCCGCTTCCTGAACCGGGAGAATCCCAGGGCCCAGGGGTCCAGCATGCCGTGGGGCGAGATAACGACTGGGGCTCCCTGGCTCTTGTGAACGTGCAACGCTGCTGACGAGAGATAGGTCCATAGGCCATGGGCATGGATAAGGTCGGGCTTGAATCCCGATAGGGCCGGCCGAAACTGGGGAGAGTACCCGAATAGCCTCGGAGGCCAGGGGAAAAAGGCCTCAACGGTCAGCGGGGCCCAGCACGCGCGGTCATCCTCGGTGTGGAGATCCGCGTAGCCAAAGACCCTCATTTCGTCCTCCCTGGCGCTCCTTGCCATCTCCGGCAGTAGGGCTGACAGGGCGTAGAACACGCCCCCATTTAGCCGCGACGTATAGGTGGTGAGCTCGGCGACGCGCATGTCCTCAGCCTCGCATAGCTGACGCCCTGAGCGCGAGGAGGGTTGCAAAGCCCGCGGGCTTGCGGTGCTCCCGCGCATAATGAGCGGCTGCCAAGAGCGCCTCCGCGAATCTCTGCGGCGTGTAGCGGGCAACCCGGCTCCGCCCCGCAAGGCCCATCTCGATACGCCCCCGTTCCGGAAGCATTGCGACCCGGCGCATCGATTCCGCCATCGCCGCGACATCGAGGGGATCGAAGGCAAAGCCATTTTCGCCGTCCACGACCAGGTCCGGAGCGCAACCGCATGCGGTCGAAACCAGCACGGGCACACCCGAGGCCATGGCCTCGTTGACCGAAAGCCCCCACTGGTCGGACAAGCTCGGAAGAATGAAGGCCCCGGCACCGGAATAATAGGCGGGAAGCTCGTCATACTGCACAAAGCCGGGCCGGACCACGTGCGAAGCAACTCCCGCGGCTCCAATCGCGGCCGACAACTTGTCGGCAAGTTCGCCCGACCCCAGGATGACGAGGTCCCAGGAACCTGAGCCGTGGAGGGTCCGGTAAGCAGCGAACGCCTCGACGAGACGGAATAGGTTCTTCTTCGCGAGATAGCGGCTGACGCACAGGAAATAAGGCCCTCGCTGCGCGCCCGACCGCGCTCGGGTACCTTCCCGAGGCACGGCGAAATGCCCATTGTCCACCACGTCGCAGGGCTCAAAAATTGCCCGGGGATCGAAGCCGAGGCCGCTCAGATACGAGCGGCTTCGGGTACCGGCGACAACCGCCGCGGAAAACCCCTTAATTACGGGGCGCTTCAGCTGCTCCTTCCACCATCGGCGCTGTTCATCCTCAAAGGTTGAGTCACTCATGACTATCGCCGGGATTTCGATGGCGTTGCATTTCCTCAAGGCAGCATGGTATTCGGGATCCGCCCACCCCGTACAGGCGACGATATCCGGCCTGACCTCATCGATGCGGAAATCCATGGCCCTCTGCAACTCGCTGCCTCGCAATCCCGCGTCTGGGTCCTGCGGCCTCCCGAGCGCCGCAATGCGATAGTTCCGAGGCTGGGCCTGGGTGGTCCAAGGATATTCCGTAGTTTCCGGGCGGGTCTCAGTCACGTAGAGATCGAGCATCCCACCGGCCGCTTCATATCGCGCGTCGTGGTAGGGCCCGACACGCCGCACCAAGAATAGCAATTTCATCAGGTCCCCGCCTGAGCTACCTCAGTCGATCCACCCACCCGGCGCAGCATGGATTTCTTCGCAACCCAATAGAGAACGGCCAGCGGCAGGAGGGTGAAGAAAAACTCCATCAACGTCTGTGCAAGGTAACCGCGATTGACGACGGGGAAAATCAGGGCCCACGACACTGCGTAGATCGCCATCACCATCGGATTCGAAGGGTTGGCACGGTAAAAATTCCAAAACCTGCGGTAGATGAGCCCGATCACAAGGCCTCCTATGATCACGCCTGGCCAGCCGGCCATGACGTAATGCTCACCCGCTACAGGCACCGCCTGGCCACTAGTCCCGGTAAGGTATCCTACTTGATCAAGGAATGACGAGAGTGGCTTCTCCGGCCAGAGGCGACGAGGTACCGGCAGGGTAATTGCGATCCAAATCGGTTCGAGGCCGGAAAACGGAAAGGTGGTAGGAAAGGCATCCATCACAAGCGCCGTCGTAAAGAACGTGCCCGAATCGCTGAACCCCTGGAAAAACACCTGCGAGAGTCTCACCCCGGAAAGCATCCGGATATCCAGTCCGGAACCATAGCTTCGCGTCATCACAATAGCCCCGGCGATCATAAGAATTCCGACCGTACCGGCTATCAGGGTGCCAGGATGCGGCCGCTTGCCCCGTGCAAGGTATGTGGTCGCGGCCAAAGACGTGAGCAACGTGACGATCCGGTGCCTATATCCCCATGAGACGTAGAACAACTCCACCTGGACCGCTGGGATGCCTACCAATAACACCCGCGCTATTGTGGGCAGGTTCGCCGTGAGCGCGGACAGGACGCAGATCGCCGGAATAAAAGCTCCGATCAGAAGTAGCAAATAATTGCCTGCCGCAAAACCCTCTCGCTCCGCCTCGGACACATCGACCGTCGTCCCCTCGTGAATCGGCATCAGCATGTTCTTGATCGGCTGGCCGGAAACATATGCGTCGTAAAGGAAACCCGTAACGCCGAGACCAAAAAGGACGAAAAAGACCGTGAGGAGGATGTCGCGGTTCCGCGGCGTAATGCCCTCCAAGAGTTTATAGCGGGGCCTCTTTGCTGGGATCGCAAAGCCGATGTAGATAGAAGCGAGGCTCAAGGTCCCGGCCAGCCAAGGTTTCCACAGGACATCGCGCAGATCAATACCGTTGATACTAGTCACGCCAAACCCTAGGGCGATGGCAGGGCCAACCAGGAAATAGTACGCAAAGACGGCCGCAAACATGGTCAGCGGATTCCAGAAAACGGCCTTATCCTTGCTCCTGTAGGCAAAGAAAAACGCCCCCACAACAAGGAGGATGAGCACAATGATTATGGGAATCTCAAACAGGTTCATCTGCTTTGCGTGGATTGTATGGGCATAAGCATCGTTTCAACCTAGCGGCGCAACTCTTCTCAAAAAAAGTGCGATCTGACGAACCCCGAGCGGCTGAAGCGGGCAGCTTAGTATAGTCATCCAAGGAACGGGGGCTTTCGTACGGCGTGGGGGCGAGGGCCTCGCCTCCCCAACTGAAATCGCCCCCGGTCGAAGGCCACATTGGCGATCCGGTTACCCGCCTCATGTGTCGAACCGTTGAAGCACGGCTTCGATGCTTTGACGAAACCGCGGCCATGTCCATGCCTTGACGCTCTCACGCACCGCCCCGGTCCTGAAGTAGTGGTCCTCAGCGGGCAGGTCCGCTACCCGCTCGAGCTCGGACCTGATGCTCTCGCTATCGCCCGGCTCGACATAGCGAATGTGCGCCTGAGCGTCGGCAAAATCAGGCAGCATCGAATTGCGAGTTCCAATCACGGGACAGCCGCAGGAGAGCGCCTCCATGTAAACGTGACCGAAGCCTTCCGAAAGCGAAGGGAGCACAAATGCTGTCGCTGATCCATACCAACGGACCAGATCTGCCCTGCTAACGCCCGCTATGTGGCGCACCGATTTTCCCAAGGATAGGAGCTCCTGGAGCTCGGGCTCAACAACCCTGGCTATAACGACGAGTTCATGGCTGGACGACAACCGCGACCGAGACCATGCCTCGAGCAGGTGGTGCAATCCCTTCCTGTGGCTTGCGCTCCCAACAAAAAGGAAATAGGGCCTGTTAGCTGGAGGTCGGATATCCACCCTTTCGCCTTTTTCCTGGGTCATTCCGGTCCCATAAGGAATGACTGTTATCTTGCCCTCAGGGCAGCCCGCCACCTGGAGCGAACGGGAGGTGAATTGGCTGGCGGCGATGACGTGGTCGGCGTTTCTCCAGGCGTCCCGCGTGTGCCGCCGATAGAATTCCGGTAGGTTCGTGCGCGTGTTGCGTCGTATGCCATTCCGGAATTGAGGGTATTTCTCGCCGTCCGATAGCAGCAAGGGGTGCTCCAGGTCCGGATGGGGGTGGAACTGAAAGAGTATTTTCACAATGTCGTGGTTAAACGGCTGCCGAAAAGCCCAATCGGCCTGGAACTCATAGAGAAAAAGGCCGGCCTTTTTACCATTGGCAAGGGCGACCGCCCTGCGCGCAAAACGGTTATCCTCCCACACGCCGACCCTCGAAGGCTGAATAAAGCGCTGGGCAACCCGGGCCGCCAGGTTTGTGAGCTCCATGCATTTCACGTCGGCGGCCTGAATACCATCGATATGCCGTTCACGAATCCTTCCTCGAAGTATCGGCATCCTCCCAAAGATCCCCCGATCCCGATAAAAACATGTCACGAATCCGGCCAGCCTCCCAGATTCCGATAAGGCAAGGGGCACCTGATAGTTGTCGCGACGTCCGGGAAACGCGGTGACGTAGGATCTTTTCATTTCGGTATGCGGCGACCGAGCCGCGGGCGCCGAAACGGGCAGACGGTTCGCAAACCGTAAGTGGGATCGCAGCCGGGTGTCATCCGATTCCCATACCAAGCTGAGGGGAGTCCAAATTGGAAATTCATCGAGCTCCGGACTCCTTGTTCAGGCGAAAGGGAGCCATGATCGTTCCAGTATCCCACAATTCCTTGAATTCGCGCACGGATCTCTCCCACAGAAGGGAGGGAGCCAAGGCTCGCGCAGATTCCCTAAAGCGCGCCTGCTTGCCTTCATCGGCCAAGTAGGAGTCAAAGACGTCAGCGGCCTCTTCAGGCTTCGTACCAAGGGTGAAGCGGAACCCAGCCTCCGCCGGCAGCAGATCGGCAAGACCATTCACCGTGAAGCCCGCGACTGGTATTCCCACTCCGAGGAATTCCAAGACGGCACTGCCCGCGGCCTCCGCACTGGAGAAGAGGCAGCCGACGTCGCAGCTGTGCAGGAAAGGCCCGAAGTGCAAGCGCTTGTCGATAAAGCCAAGGCTTTCGATGTCGGCGCCGGGCGGAGCTTCGCTCGCGGGGTACCCAATCGCCCGCACCTTGACCTTCCAGCCCATGCCACGAAGCCGAACGGCAACCTGATTGAGGAAAAGGAGGCCTTTTCGTCTCCAATCCTTGCCTATGAAACCCATTACAAACGGCCTTTCCCTTCCCGGGCGGCCTTCGCCCGGCCACGGGCACAGGCCGGGATACACGGGATAATTTGCGCCAGGCAGGATTACCGCGCACTTGCTGGGATCTAGGGAATAGTCAGAAACCACCGACCGGAGGGCCCACGACTGGTTGAGGATCACCCGCTTGGCTGCGCCGAAGGCATCGCGCTCGTACTGTATCGCGTCCTCGATGGTTCTTTCGTCTAGGGTTTGATTGAGGCCATAGGCCGGGAATATCTGCGTATATGTCGCGTCGATGTAATAGTTGACCTCACCGCCAGCTCTCCGGACAACGTCCGGTGGCGGGAAATGTTGGTGGAAGGAGATAACCTCGGTGCGAAGCAGGTCACCGGGGATTTGGTCCATTGCGGCCATGCGTCCGCTTTTTGAGAACTGGAAACCACCCGAACGGCGTCCCCGCAAGATCTGAGCCACATTCCACATGAATCGAGGACGGCGCAAACGCCGGATGTCCACACTCCATCCATAACTCGCGAAGCCCTGTTTGCGACTCTCTTGGAGAAACTGCCAGGGAGCGCCCCCAAAGCAGTTTGGGTCCATTACGTCCCCCATTGCCGCAATGGATTTCTGCCGCTCGCCGGGTGTCCTGTCGTCCAATGCTGCTCCGCCTGATTTGGTCACGGGCCAGCCCTCCCTTCCCTTGGGAAGACCACTCTCTCGTAGGCTGCCGCTATCTTCGGCAGACCAAAAATCTCTCGGGCAATGACCCGCGCATTCCGGCCCATCATCTCCCTGCGGGTCCTGTCGTTTATTAGGGCGACGATAGCCGCGGCAAAGCCTTCGGCGTTGCCTGCGGGCGCATAGGCCGCGCCATCTAGCCCGCAAACCTCGCGCATCACCGCAAGGTCGCTTACGAGACAAGGCAGACCTGACATCATTGCCTCCGCGACCGCCGTTCCCATTCCCTCAGAATCGGTCGTTGAATGCGTGTAAATATCCCACGAGGCAAGCAGGTAACCCACGGGCATCGACCCCAGAAATCTGACCTGGTCGGCCACACCGCAGCATCGAGCCTCATGTTGCAGCTCCCGCATGAGGGGACCGTCTCCAGCAAACTCGACCACGATATCGGGCCGGATCTTTGCGACCAAAGCCGTGGCCCGAATTATCGTCTTATGGTCCTTGATCCGGTCAAGGCGGGCCACCATTCCCAGACGGGGACCCATGCCCGGAGCAAGCTCCCGATAATGTCGAGGTACGTCCAGCGCCGGGTCCACCGCGTTATAAATTACCCGGGTGGCAAAGCGCCGAAAGTAAGGCGCGCTACGATGGCTCATAGCTACGTGTTCCGAGCACGCCACGAGGGTCACTGAGGTCGGTGCGGGGTGGAACCACTCCTGAAACTGCAGGCGGATCCAGTGAGCGAGGCCTGGCTGCACGGGATTGCCCAGGTAGACGGACCATCGCACGTCCCACGGACGGAGTACCTCAAGCACGGTCGGAAGGCGGCTCGTGCTCCATAGGAACACGGCTTCGGGCATTTCCTCTACTTGGCTCCATTTTGAAAGCGCTTCCTCAAATCTCGCGCGTCCTAATAACCATTGGTCAAGATGAAGGACTCGCGCCCCAGCATTCTCCCATCGAGCGGACATGGGCCCGCGGGCCCCAAAGACAACAACCCGGTGGTCAAATTCACCACACCCTTCAATGATTCGCAGGCAATTGACCTCACAGCCGCCGATTTCGGCAAGCGGGGTCATGTGCAGAATGCTGTGTTTCTTTGGTGTCATCAAAACTCGCGCGGACTATTTTGCGGACAAGTAAATGCTTCAGAATTGTAAATCTCGAAGCCCGGCTAGGCGCTCGTCGGGCCATCTAGTTTTTTAGGCGCAGCACCTCGAACGCCATGCCATGGACTTGTGGCATGGACGATCACCCTCCCCATGGCCAACCGCAGTGCCATCACCTTCCCTGGCCATAATGTCGACGATCACCGGAGTGAGGACCAGCATCCGCGCCCAAGATCTGCGAGCGAGCTTCGCCCCGTCACTTCCTGGAGGCGAGGTTGACGCACTTTGAGTTCAAAAAGGTGATCGAAGCGTTGCCATGTGCGGACCAGCAATGGACTTCGGCCTGGGGGTTGCCGAATAGCGGAGGCGCAACGGCAACAGCCACCCACTATACCCCGCTCCAACCTCGCGTTGCGCAAGGCCAATTGAAATCACGGCCGGCGTGCAATGTTACGCTGGTGTTAATAGCGGTGACGGACCGCCAACAAATTGTGACACGTTCGTCACATCATTGGTGCGCACGGCTCCAAGCCCGCATGGACAATGCTAAAGCCGGCGCCAAACTTTGCGTCCTCAGACCATGCCCATGCCGCTGCTTATCGGACTTCCAACACCCCGCACCTTCCTGGCTCTGGCACTTGGGTTCGGCTGGGCCCTCGCTGGAACCACTCTGCCCAAGCAGGCGTTTGCCACGAATTCGGGTCCGACACTCGCGGCCACCGTTTCGCCCGCGGTGCTTGTCGATCTCGCGGGCACAAGCGTCTCGCTGGATGCTACCGTAACCGGCGCCGAACCGGGGACCTATCAGGTGGCCTGGCTTCTCAACAATTCCACCGTCTCGGGGGCCACATCCCAGGTTCTGACGCTTCAAAGCCTCAAGAATTTGACGAACACCGGGTCCTACGCGGCCACGGTGTCGACGTCGTCGTCCCAGGCTGTGAGCGCTGCGGCAAATGTGGCCATTGGTTCCGGTTACACCTTCATGACCTTGGCGGGGGTGGGAGGCGGGAGTGTAGACGGCACCCTCGCCATGGCGCTCTTCGAGACACCGTCCGCTGTTGCGGCTGACGCGTCGGGCAACCTATATGTTGCGGATACTGCCAACAATACGATCCGGAAGGTCGCCGCGGCTGGCGGCCTAGTGACGACTCTGGCCGGAAGCGCCGGCCATTCTGGAAGCTCTGACGGCACGGGGAACGCAGCGCGTTTCAATTCACCCTCGGGCATCACGGTTGACAGCTCGGGCAACGTCTACGTGGCGGACACAGGCAATGACACCGTCAGGATGATAACGCCCATGGGCGTAGTGACGACTCTGGCGGGATCACCCGGTGTGGGAGGAGGTTCCGACGGCACGGGCTCCTCAGCAAACTTCAGCTCGCCCGTGGGCCTGGCCATCGACAGCCTAGGAAACATTTATGTTGCCGATTCCGGCAACAACACGATCCGAAAGCTCGCCTCGGGCGGCGTTGTGACCACCCTGGCGGGCACGGCCGGTGCCGTCGGGAGCACCGACGGCAAGGTGGCGGGGGCAACATTCAACTCCCCTTCCGCAGTTGCGGTCGACTCCTCGGGTAACATCTACATCGCCGACACGGGCAACGACACGATCCGTAAGATTGTCGCGTCAACGGGCATGGTTACCACGTTGGCGGGCACTGCCGGCTCTCCGGGGCACCTCGATGCGATGGGCACGGCCGCTAGCTTCAATTCCCCCTCGGGCATCGCCGTTGACAACTTTAGCCATGTCTTTGTTGCCGACTCGGGAAACGACACCATCCGCGAACTCACGCTGACGACGGGCGCCGTGGCGACGCTATGGGGCGTTGCCGGCCAGCCAGGAAGCGGAAATGGCGGGGGGGCATCCATGGCGGAGCTGAATGCCCCGCTGGGAATAGCCTTGTGCACGGCCGGGCTTTACATAGCCGATTCGGCAAACAACACCATCCGTCTGGCAGCGACTGTGTCTCCTGGCATGTACACGCAGGGCATCCTTGCCACGGCTGCGGGAGCGCCGAGCACGGGCTATAAGGACGGACCAGTTGGCCAGGCACTTTTCCAGTCGCCTACGGGTCTCGCCGTGGACGGCTCGGGCAATATCTACGTCGCCGATTCCGGAGAGAGCGCGATCCGCATGATCACGGCGGGGAGCGTCGCGACACTGGCAGGAGGGGTCTCGGTCGGCAGTGCCGACGGCACGGGAGCTGCCGCCTCGTTCAATGCGCCGAACGCCCTTGCCGTGGACGGATCGGGCAATGTCTACGTTGCCGACACGGGCAACGACACCATTCGAAAGATCGCCCCGGGCGGGTTGACGACAACGTTGGCTGGCATCGCGGGGACCCCCGGCAGCGCCGACGGCATCGCTTTGCAGGCATCCTTCAATGCCCCTCTGGGCGTCGCTGTCGACAGTTCTGGAAACGTCTATGTCGCAGACTCGGGAAACGGCACGGTCCGAAAGATCACACCGGCGGGGGTTGTGAGCACGGTGGCCGGGACCGCGGGGGTATTCGGATATCTAGACGAAGCTGGCCCGGCAGCGCAGTTCGACGAGCTCGAGGGAATCACAACGGACACCTCCGGGAACATCTACGTGGTCGAGGGGACGGGCACCGTCCGGGTGATCACGCCAACAGGGACGGTCTCCACCTTGGCCGGAACCTACCTGGGACTCGGCGACACCGATGGGGCGGCAGATTATTCTCAGTTCTATTTTCCGCAGGGAATCTCGACGGACACTCAGGGGAATGTCTACGTGTCCAACACCGGGCACAACACGATCAGGATGATATCGACTACGGGCGCGGTCTCCACCTTAGCCGGGATTGCGGGCGTGAGGGGTGGCGTCGACGGACAGGGCGTCGGGGCTCTTTTCCTAGGCCCCAGCCAGCTGGCATTTGACACTACCGGCAACCTGTATGTCGCCGATACCCCAAACCATACGATCCGAAAAGGAGCCCCCCCCACCGGCCTTCCGGCGATCACGACAGAGCCGACGAACCAGACTGTGAAGGCGGGAGGCAACGCGACATTCAGCGCCTCGGCGTCAGGGACGCCTGCTCCGACCCTCCAGTGGTACATGAACGGTGTGCCGATTTCCGGGGCCACGTCCGCAACATTCACGATCACGGGCGCACAGAGTTCCAACGCAGGCACCTACCAGGTCACGGCGACGAACACCGCTGGAGTAGCCGCGTCCGTTGCCGTCACCTTGGCCGTCTTGAACGGAACGGCGCCTTTAATTGGCAGCTCTCCCGAGAGCCAGACCGTGGCGCCGGGTTCAAACGCGACGTTCACTGTCGTGTCGTCAGGGACAAGCCCCCTCTCCTACCAGTGGAACCTGAATGGATCGCCTATCGTGGGGGCCACCTCCTCGTCCTACACGATCACCGACGCCACCCAGTCAAGCGCCGGCTCATACAGCGTGACGGTTAGCAACACGGCCGGCAGCGTCACGTCACAAGCCGCCATGCTCACTGTCGCCTCGGTCGCGACCGGGCCCCGCCTCGTGAACCTTTCCGCACGGGCCTCGGTCGGGACAGGCTCCAACGTCCTGATCGCGGGGTTCAACATCGCGGGCTCGGGCGAGAAAAGCGTACTTGTCAGAGGCGTGGGTCCCACTCTCGCCAGCCTAGGCGTGTCGGGTTACCTCGTGGAGCCTGCCATTGATCTCTTCAATTCCACCTCAACCCTGATTTCGTCCAATATGGGATGGTCGAACAGCGCCGCGCTGAGTGCCGCGTTTGTCGCCGCCGGGGCGTTTCCGTTCCTGACCAACTCATCTGACAGCGCGCTCCAGCTCGATTTGGCAGCGGGAACCTCCTACACTGCGGAGGTAAGTGGCTCGAACGGGGGCACAGGCATTGCCCTTGCAGAAGTTTACGACACGGATCCGAACGTTCTAGCCTCGCCAACGCGTCTGACAAACATCTCGGCTCGGGCGAACGTGAACACGGGCGCCGGGTTACTCATCGCTGGCTTCGTGATTGGCGGGACAGGCAACGAGACAGTCCTTATTCGCGCCGTGGGTCCGACGCTCAGCCAATTCGGCCTGACCGGAGTCCTGCAGCATCCCGTCCTCACCCTGTTCGACTCAAAAGGGAATCTGATCACGTCGGATCAAGGCTGGCAGAGTCCCGTCGCGGTTCCGACCGGAACCTGGGCGGGGGTCGTTTCCCCGATGGACGCCACACACGCCACCTTCGGCGCCGCATCGGCGTTCGACCTTCCCAACGGGACGGCGGATTCGGCCATCGTAGTCACCCTGCCGGTGGGGTCGTATACCGCGCAGGTCGTCGATGTCGCCGGCGCGACGGGGATCGCACTTGTTGAGGTTTACGAGGTCCCGCAATGAACATAAGCTCACTTGGATACTCAATGCTGCGGCGCCTTTGACGATTTACCGGCTCCACCACACCTGATGCCACACCGGGATTACGCGTGCACAACAAAGAGCTAACAGAACCTCCGGCCCCGGCGCAAAGTCCCATTAAATCGGTCTTCAAGCATCTCGAGGGTGGAGGTCGCGGTCGCGTTGTGCTCTTCCTCAAGACTGGGGCCTCGATCTCGATCATCCGCACGGTGGCCGCCGCGCTCGGAGCATTGGGTTCGATTTGGGTCGCGAGAAGGCTAGGACCCGAGAAACTCGGTATCTCTGCACTGGTCGCGAGCATTGCGGCGCAGGTCGCGCTGGTTTTGGAGATGCAGCAACAGTCGATCCTCGTTCGAGAATACAAGGCGTCGGACA
>Ga0302319_10000757_pt1 | contig 72555 bp, 48 predicted proteins | sample Bog_T0_2_FD_203319 | JGI IMG/M metagenome (GOLD analysis project Ga0302319, IMG submission 203319) | Peat permafrost microbial communities from Stordalen Mire near Abisko, Sweden - Bog_T0_2 | ecosystem: Environmental > Terrestrial > Soil > Wetlands > Peat | place: Sweden: Abisko, Stordalen Mire...
TTAGGAGTGGTCGGATATCGGAAATGACGGAAGCAGGGCCTGTCTCCTGGCGTGACTGGAAACCGTTTCTTGATTGGTATCGTAAGCACAGATGAGGCGGCGAATACCCGCTGAAGGCAGCTCTTCTCATAACGGCTGCTGTCCAGGTCTCGTGTCACAACGATAAAACGAACCAACCGACGCCAACCAACTACGTCGTAAACAACCCGCTGGATAAGCTTTTCGGTGGATTGCCTTCGGGCACAGAAGCATATGGTGCACCAAGCACGCTTTCACTAGATACCACAAGCGAGGTAAAGCTAATTCTTTCACCAAAGAGGTCTTCGAATCAATTAAAAATTGAATTAGGCAATGAGGAATTTACCGTTTTCGATAACGTTAAGCTTGACCCCGTAATGATAGCATCCCTTAAATCAATCGACCAGGGCGCGCTTACGATCAAGCCCATAACTGACGAGCGCCAATCAGTTAGTTTCGTCCAAGATACTAAATGGATTTGGAACATCACAGCCAACCAATCGGGGGAGCATTCTATTACCATGACTCTATATGATGTCCTCACCGTTGACGGAGAACCTTCATATCATGCGGTAGATATATTTCCAACCTCTATCGAGGTAACCGCAACGACCTTGCAGCTAATAACGCACTTTTGGAGGCGTTACTGGCTGGGTATCTCGGCAGCCGTCGGAACGGCGATCCTCGGGCTAATTATGTCTTATTTTAAATGGCGGTGGACCAAAGGAACCGGAAATTCCGAGAGCGACCAAGGAGACGACGTTCGCGTTATTCAGGGCTTCAATGTTGAAGGCGATGGTGGTTCTGTAGAATCAAAAATAAAAGACACAAAGAACGAGCCTTAGCCCGGTACTAATTAGACTCGCTCGACGCTGGGCTTTAGAAGTTCAATCGAGTCTTCACCCGTAGTGGAGACTTCGGCTACATCATTGCCGTGCTGTCCTCTATGCAGGCCTTTTGGGCGGTGGGCGGCGAATTCATCGTCACCGACAAGGATGGGGACGGCAGAAGGGAGAGCCTGAAAGGTGGGGGCGGTTAGCCTCGTTCCCACTCCGTCGCGGGACCGACTTTGCGAGTATATTGGCCCTCGACATCGGCCCATGGGCCATTCTCGTCTATGAAAAATATCCCCTGAACGGAATCGGCTCCTGCGAGCAGCGTCAGAATCCCTTGGAACTGACACCAGTTCATGCACAGTTCCACGAATCCTTGCCCGGCGTTGTAAGCAGGTGGTGGTGGGTTGGCACCATCCGGCAGAAAGTGAACCACGAACTTGGTACCGTCACCATCAAGGATAACGTAACCTAGATCGCTGCCAGCGTAATTTGCGGGCGGCAGGCTGGACCTGTTTGGGTAGACTCGGACCGAATATGTCTTCACATCGAGATTATAATTCGCGGTGCGTTCGGGAGTTTCCGGATTCATATGGAGTCGACTCTGCGAAGATTGAATGGCGGGACGGCACCTTACATCAAGGGTAAAATTTGACTTCGGCTGCCCGGCGTGGCGAATCGGTGTCGAGTAGTTTGGCGTTAGGAGCCAGATGCCGCCCCATCCTCATAGGCGACCGTCACGATTGGCGTGCAAGCATCCCAAAAAAATGGGAGCTTTTACGAGGGGGTAACCTAGTCATGCGGTAGCCAATTCACCCCCCTCCCCCCAGGGGGGCATGGCGGGGGGTGTCGTCCGGCGGGCAATTCTTGCTCTCGGCGTATGGGGGCAATGAAAACAACCGCCGATTACTTCAAAGACTGCATTACCGAATCAGAGATCAAGAGACGCTTCCGGGAACTCTGCAAGCTGCACCATCCCGATCTTGGGGGCGATGAGGAGACCATGAAAGCCGTCAACGCGGCCTATGAACAATGCCTCCGGGGCGAGTTCCGGAAGACGATGCCGGAGACCGAAGCGAAGGAGGCGGTCGAGATGGAGCGGGAGGTTGCTGCCAAGCTGGCGGAGATCATCCGGATACAGGGCATCATAGCTCAGAACTTGGGCAGCGCACTGAAGGCATCAGCCAACGAGATCATCGATTTGGATCCCTTGTTGGCTTCGTTTGAACCGATGTAACTTACCGCATCACCCGTAGGCGCCCCGCTCAACGCCTCGCCTTGACCTCCTTCACCGTCCACTTGGATACGGTGATGCCCTTGGAGGTCCGGGTACTCACGGGAACCGCGGTCAGGTCCACATCGAGTTCGCGCACCCGCGCGCCGCCGCGCCCGTCCAGGGAGACGTGGATTGCCTTGGGCATGTCCTTCTCCCTGGCGCTGATCTCAAGGTATACAATCCGGGAATTCTCGGACCTCACGAGGGGGTACAGCTTGTCGCGCGAAAGACCGCCGATCTGAAACTTCTTGGCGAACGCTTTCCCGGTTTCGCCATCCTGGTAAACCATTGTGTAGAAATTGGCGTCACCCTCCTGGGGCCAGAGTGCGATATGGATGATCTCGCGGCCCATGAAGACCTTGTCGCCCACCTTCGAGACCTTGAGTGAGCCGTCCTTCATGATCGCGAGCACGCTGTCGAGGATCGTGCACTCGATGACAAATTCGTGCTGGCGCCAGTTGAGCCCGATGAAGCCATCCTTCCGGTTGACATAGAGTCGCTGATTGGCGGAGAGAACGGCCGAGGCGTGAATCTGCTCGATCTCGTCATAGCTTGTGCGCCGCTTGATCCCCTTGCCGTACTTTTGCTGGAGCATCTCAAACCAGGCGACCGCATATCCGGTCAGATTCTTGAGGTGGGCCTTGGTTTCCGTGATGCCGGCATCGATTTTCTTCATCGCTTCCTCGGCCTGGAAGCGGTTGAACGCGGAGATGCGCTTGATGCGGATCTCGGTGAGGCGGACGATGTCGTCGTCAATGACCTCGCGGCGGAGCTGGCCGGTAAAGGGTTTCAGGCCCTTGCGGATTTCGTCCAGCACGCTCTCCCATGTTTTCGATTTCTCGATGTTCCGGTAGATGCGCTCCTCGATGAAAATCCGTTCCAGGGAATCCCAATGCCATTGCTGCTCGAGCTCGCCGAGCTTGATCTCGAGTTCGCGCTTCAGCAGTCCCCTGGTGGCATCGACGCTGGTCTTGAGGATGTCGCGGACGCCAAGGAAGTGCGGCTTGTCGTCGCCGGTCTTGGGATCGCGAACGATGATGCATGCCGCCGGGTTGAGCTGCACCTGGCAACTCGTGAAAACGTAAAGCTGCTGAATGACTTTGTCAGCCTCGGCCCCCGGTGGCAGATGGACGAGGATCTCGACCTTGTCGGCGGTGTTGTCGTCAACATGCTTGATCTTGATCTTGCCCTTGGCATTGGCAGCCAGGATGGACTCGATGAGCGAAGTCGTGGTCACGCCGAAGGGCAGCTCCGTGATGGCGAGCAGATACTTGGAGCGCTCCTCGATCTTCGCCCGGACCTTTACCTTGCCGCCCCGTTCCCCGTCGTTGTAATCGGCAAAATCCGCGGTCCCGCCGGTGGGGAAATCGGGAAGGATGCGAAACGACTTCCCTTGCAGATGATTGATCGCGGCGCGGCAGAGGTCGTTGAAATTATGTGGAAGAATCTTGGTGGAGAGTCCAACGGCAATGCCGTCTGCGCCTTCGAGGAGGACGATCGGAAACTTGGCCGGAAGCGTGACCGGTTCTCTGTTGCGTCCGTCGTAGCTGAGCTGCCACGTGGTGGTCTTCGGGTTGAAGAGCACATCCCTGGCGAATGGCGTCAACCGCGCCTCGATGTATCGCGGCGCCGCCGCATCGTCGCCGGTCAGGAGATTGCCATAGTTGCCCTGGGGCTCGATGAGCCAGCCGCGCTGGCCGATGGATACCAGCGCCGCACCGATGGAGGCGTCCCCATGCGGGTGGAGCTTCATGGTGGCGCCGACGACATTGGCGACCTTGTGAAACCGGCCGTCGTCCATATCCCAGAGCGTGTGCAGGACGCGCCGCTGGACAGGCTTCAAGCCGTCGTCGATGTGCGGAACCGCGCGGTCGAGGATGACATAGCTTGCGTAGTCGAGGAACCAATTGCGGTAGCTGATGGCCAGCGGCGCCTGTTCGTCCTGGACCTTCTCGCCATTACTGTGCGCCGAAGGCGGTGGAGTCTCCGCGGGAACGAGCTCCACTGCAGGCGCCGCCGGAGGCTCGGCGTCCAGCGGCAGCAACGGCTGATCGTGATCGTCGGAAGGCTTCTTTTTAGACATCGGAAGGAGGCGGCGGCGCTAGGTGGCTTCGATCAAATCTTTCTCCACTCGCAGATTCCCGATAATGAAGTCCTGCCGTTCGGGCGTGTTCTTGCCCATGAAGAAGGACAGCAGCTCGTCGGAGCTGTTGAGATGGTGGAGTCCCACCGGGTCGAGCCGGATGTTCTCGCCGATGAAATCCTTGAACTCGCCTGCGGAGATTTCGCCGAGCCCCTTGAAACGCGTGATCTCATGCCCCGCGCCAAGAGCGGCAACGGCCGCCTGCTTCTCCTGCTCGGTGTAGCAATACTTCGTCAGCTTCTTGTTGCGTACGCGGAAGAGCGGCGTCTGCAGGATGTAGAGGTGATTGTTCCGGATGACATCGGGGAAGAATTGCAGGAAAAACGAGAGCAGCAGCAGCCGGATGTGCATCCCATCCACGTCCGCGTCAGTGGCGATCACGATGCGATTGTACCGCAGCCCGTCGAGCCCGTCCTCGATATTCAGCGCCGCCTGGAGCAGGTGAAATTCCTCGTTCTCGTAGATGACTTTCTTGGTGAGACCGTAGGTATTGAGCGGCTTTCCCTTGAGGGCGAAGACGGCCTGCGTCTGCACGTCGCGCGTCGCCGTGAGCGAGCCGGCGGCGGAGTCACCCTCGACGATGAAGAGGGTGCTCTCCTCGGCCCGCCGGTCCTTGTCGCCGAGGTGCAGCCGGCAATCGCGCAGCTTGCGGTTATGGAGCGAGGCCTTCTTGGCACGCTCGCGAGCGATATTGCGAATCCCGGCGAGCTCCTTCCGCTCGTGCTCGTTTGCCTCGATCTTTTTCCGGAAAATCTCGGCGGTCTCTCGATTCTTGTGCAGGTAGGTATCCAATGCCTGCTGCACAAATTTGCCGACAAATTCCCGGATCGTCGGCCCTTTTGGCCCAACGCTGGTGGAACCAAGCTTCGTCTTGGTCTGCGACTCGAACACCGGCTCCTGTACCCGCACGACGATGGCCGCGTCGATCGACTGCCGCACGTCGGCCCCTTCGAACGCTTTTTTGAAGTGATTGCGGACGGTCTCGACCAGCGCCTCCCGGAATGCGGCGAGGTGGGTGCCTCCCATCGTCGTGTGCTGGCCATTGACGAACGACCAGTATTCCTCGCCATAGTGGTTGCCATGGGTCAGCGCGATCTCGATATCCTCCCCCTCGAGGTGGATGATCGGGTAGAGCGGTTCGCCGCTCAGCTCCTTGGTCAGCAAATCTTTCAGGCCGTGCTGGGAGCGGAACGGTTTCCCATTGAGCGTGAGCGTCAGCCCGCGGTTGAGAAACGCATAGTTCCAGAGCATGTCCTCGATGAACTCCGTCCGGAACTTGAAGTCCTTGCCGAAGAGCTCCTCGTCGGGCGTGAACTCGACGAGGGTGCCATTGCGTTCGCCGGTCTTGGTGACACGCGATTGGCTCTTGAGCTTGCCCTGCTCAAACTCGACCACCTTGGTTTCACCTTCCCGAATGGCTTGCGCACGGTAGTTCACCGACAGCGCGTTAACCGCCTTCTGCCCCACGCCATTCAGTCCCACCGCCTTTTGGAACGTCTCGCTGTCGTACTTCGCCCCGGTATTGATGATTGAGACGCAATCGACGAGCTTCCCCAGCGGGATGCCGCGCCCGTAGTCCCGGACCCTGACACTCCGGTCGGTGACCTCGACCTCGATCTTCTTCCCCTGCCCCATCATGAATTCATCGATGGAATTATCGATCGTCTCCTTGAGGAGGACGTAGATGCCATCCTCCGCATGGGTGCCGTTGCCCAGCCGGCCGATATACATGCCCGGCCGCAGGCGAATATGCTCCAGCGAGCTGAGGGTCTTGATGCTGGCTTCGGTATAGTTGGACGCCATGGAGTGAGTCGGGGAAAAGTGGCAGGCTTGGGTGGCCTGACAAGCGCAATTCCCGCGATTAAGCCGGTTACCCCAAATCACCCTCCGCAACGGCATCGTTTATCCTGACCGATGATCCCGGTGGGAATGACTGCGCCGGAGTCTCGCTCCGCTCGTACAGTCTGTCTCGCTTCTCCAGCGACCGGCAGAGAAACTGGCTTCATTGCAATGAACACCAACATCCCGATCAAAGGCCAGCGCTGGGTCAGCGACAGCGAACCGGAGCTCGGTCTCGGGATCATCCTCCAGACCCAGTCCAATCAGGTGAAGGTGTTTTTCCCTGCCGTCAGCGGTCTGCGCAACTACGCGCTGGAATCCGCGCCACTGCGCCGGGTCGAGTTCAAGGAGGGAGACAGGGTCAAGTCGCATGAAGGGGAGGCCCTCGTTGTGGAAAAAGTCGAGATTCGAGACGGCTTGTTCGTTTACAAAACGAGCGGCCGTGAACTGCTGGAGGCGGAACTCTCGGACACCCTCAGCTTCAGCAAACCGGAAGAGCGCTTGTTCGGAGGCCAGGTGGATGAATTGCAGATGTTCGACCTCCGGGTGGAAGCCCTTCATCGCAGGAGCGCGATGCGCAAATCCCGGGTCCGCGGTTTTGCCGGCGGCCGCATCGATTTGATCCCGCACCAGATGTCCATCGCCGGGGAGGTCGCTTCCCGCCTGCTTCCGCGCGTCCTGCTGGCGGATGAAGTGGGGCTCGGCAAGACCATTGAAGCGTGCCTGATCCTCCATCGGCTCCACCTCACCGGCCGCGCGGGGCGGGTTCTGATCCTGGTGCCGGAGCCGCTGGTCCATCAATGGTTCATCGAATTGCTCCGGCGCTTCAATCTCCTGTTCAGCATCTTCGATCAGGAGCGCTGTGACGCGATCCTGCAGCACGACCCCGGGGCGAATCCATTTCTCGACAGCCAGTTGGTGATTTGCAGCACCAGCTTCCTCGCGGACCGTCCGGCGCGGGCGCAGGATGCCCTTGCGGCCGGCTGGGATCTCCTGATCGTGGACGAGGCGCATCACCTGGAATGGACGCCCGCCGGCCCAAGCCCGCAGTACGCGGTGGTCGAGACATTGGCAACTCAAACGCCGGGACTCCTTCTCCTGACCGCAACACCCGGACAACTCGGGCCGGAAGGTCACTTCGCAAGGCTGCGCCTTCTCGATCCCCACCGCTACGCGGATCTCGGCCAATTCCTCGCGGAGGCCGGCCATTATGAGCAGGTCGCGCGGGCAGTGGACCGGTTGCTGGACGGCAAAACGCCCACCGCCGATGACGTGAAGCTCTTCGGCAGAAAATCTCCGCGCATCCAGCGTCATTGCGAGGAACTCATCGCCGGCAACGTGGACGCTCGTCCCCGTCTGGTTTCCGAGCTCCTCGACGAATTCGGCACCGGACGCGTGATGTTCCGCAATACCCGGGCCGCGCTATCCGGTTTTCCGGTTCGCAAGGTTGTCATGACGCCGCTGGAGCAATCCGACTCAAAACTAAAATGGCTGGCCCGGCTCCTCAAAGCCCCCGGCAACTGGAAGGTTCTGCTGATCTGCCGGACGCTCGCGATGGCGGAACAGCTCCAGAAAGATTTGCTGCGCGAGATCAAGGTCCCCTGCGGCCTGTTCCACGAAGGCCTGACCCTGCTCCAGCGCGACCGGAACGCGGCGTTCTTTGCGGAGGAGGACGGCGCCCGGATCCTGATCTGCTCGGAGATCGGCAGCGAGGGCCGCAATTTCCAATTCGTCCAGAATCTTGTCCTCTTCGATCTGCCGGATAACCCGGAACTCCTCGAGCAACGCATCGGCCGGCTCGATCGGATCGGCCAGACCTCCACGATCAAAATTCACGTTCCATATTTAAAAGGCACCGAATCGGAGGTCCTCGCCAGGTGGTATCACGAAGGCCTGGACGCATTCCGGAAAATTCCCCATGGAGCCACTGAACTCGCCCGGGAATTCTCTGGCGACCTGGCTGGACTCAAGGAGAATTTCGACGCCGCGACGCTGGACCAGCTCATCCAGCGCACCCGGAAGCAGCATGCGAAAGTGGCGAAGAAATTGGAACGCGGCCACGATCGTCTGCTGGAATTGAACTCGTGCAAACCGGGCGAGGCGGACGAGACAATCCGCCAAATCCGCGAGCTGGACGGCGATCTCCCGTTTGAGGAATTCCTGCTCAATCTCCTCGATCACTTCGGCGTGCATGTGGAGGACCTCGGCAACCGCGGCTATCTCCTGCGCCCCGGCAATTTGAGCACCGAGGCATTACCCTCGCTCCCGGATACGGGACTGAGCATCACATTCAGCAGGGAGCGGGCTCTGAGCAGGGAGGATCTCGGATTCCTGACCCACGACCATCCGCTGGTCCGTGGCGCACTCGACCTCCTCCTGGGGAGCGAATCCGGGAACGCCGCGTTCGGCCTCTGGAAATCCCCCGGCGCCGAAGCCATCCTGCTGGAAATCTATGCAGTGGTGGAGTGCATTGCGCCGGAAGCTTTGCACGCGGACCGGTTCCTCCCTGCGACCCCTGTCCGCGTGGTAGTGGATCACGCGCTGAACGATCTGAGCGGAGACCCCGCGTATGCCGCGGCCCGGCTGGAGAAGGGCGATGTCATGCGCATTCTCGACAAAGGTGTGGTGAAGAATAAAATCCTCCCCGCCATGCTGGAAAAAGCCCTCGAGCTGGCCGGAGAAGGGATGCGTTCAATTACCGAAGCCGCCAGCGCTGCAATGACGGCGCAACTTCAGGATGAAATCGAACGCCTGGAGGATTTGCGCGCCATCAACGACCACGTCCGCCAAAGCGAGATCGACGCGGCAAAACAGGAGAAATCAGAACTCGAGCGCGCGCTTGCAACCGCCCGGATACGCCTGGATGCCGTCAGGCTGGTCTTCCGAATCGGCTAAAAAAAAGAAGGCGAGACTCCCTCGAAAAAGGAAGTCTCGCCCTAAACTTTTCAGATCACCGAATTACCTGCGAGGATTCGAGTACGAACGGCGCTCGCCACCGTCACGCCCGCCGCCGCCGCCACCACCACCGCCACGAGGACCGCGGTCTTCACGCGGCCGGGCTTCATTCACCGTCAGGCTGCGGCCGCCAACTTGTTTCCCGCTGGTGCCTTCGATCGCTGCGGCGCCTTCAGCGGCACTGCTCATCGTGACAAACGCGAATCCACGGGATTGGCCCGTCGCATGATCCGTCATCAGGGCTACATCCGTCGCCGTGCCGAATTGGTTGAAAAGATCCTGAAGATCATTTTCGGTGGTGTTGAAAGAAAGATTACCTACGTACAGTTTCATTATATTTGCTTTGGAAAGGGTTGCCCTGGCTGAGCTGTTCCCGAGATTTCGGGTTTCAAATCACCACTGAAAAAATTCACCGGACGATTCACCATGCAAAGATAGAAGAAGCAATCGATTACACGGCCACTCTCGTCCGGATTGAAGCTAACGCAATATAAATCAACAATTATTCAAGAATCCTCTCTCCAGTATCCGCTTGACTCACCCGCGCCGGTGGAGATTCTGCCCGGGCGTTACCCCTTCTTCCGATGAAATATCTACCCCTCCTCCTCGCACCGCTCCTGGCCCTCGCAGTACCAGCCCACGCCGGCACACCGGATGAAAAGTCTGTCATCCAGCCCGCCGCGACCAGCGAAGGCGCCGGCTTCTATATTGCGCCCGAGGGCGGATTCAATCTCTACCACGTCACGCCGGATGCCGGCAGGCCTGGCATCGGGAATGAGAAGGTGGATCTCGGCGGATACGTCGGCGGAAAGCTCGGCTACACCTTCCGCACCGGCCCTGTCCTTCCCACATTCGAAACCGATATGTTTTACAATCGTTTCGGCGGAGCCTGGGACCGCGTTTACAGAGGGCCGGAGCGGAATCACGTGAAGCATCGGGAATCCGAAGACTACCAGATCGATTCCGGCGCATTCCTGGAGAACGCGCTGCTCCGTTTCGATTTCGGCGCATTCCAGCCCTACATCGGCGCAGGCATCGGAGCGTACACGCAAAGCTCGGCCCGGCAGCAGACCGATAGGAACTATGATACCGGCGCGAAATACAGTTACGACGACTATCACCGTCAGACTGCGTCCTGGGCATGGCAGCTCGTCGCCGGCGCCGACTACTTCGTAAGGCAGAACATCAGCCTTTTCGTCGAATACAAGTATCTGAACTACATGGACACCGCCCCCCACGATCGCCTCAGCCAGCAACTCCTCGGCAGCGGCGTCCGGTTCTATTTTTAAACTCCGATGTTGGAGTATCGTGACTCCGGCTCCTTGTGATGGAAGCAAGAGATCAGTTGGTGCTTACTTCGCATCAGGATTCGTAGATTGGTTGGGCAGGCGCGGGTATATAAGGATAATGAAAAACGCCCCAACTGTAAGACTGGTCCATTGGAGTGCGCTGCGATCGCCGACGCCGAAGTAAGGAGTGAATCCACTGACTGATACAAACAAGACGCAAAGAGAGAGAACGACGGTGACAAGCCAGAAGCCAAATCCTGGCGCTCTCTGGGAAACATACCAGAGGCGTCTTCTGATCAAATAAACAACCGCCGAAACTACTGTCATGAGCGCGAGGGCGGCCCAGTATAGTTCTGTGAATTTGGCAGCGTTATCTGGATTGAAGACGTGCCGTGGTATCACGTTGACGACACGGATGAAGAGGAGTTCCAGCCAGTAAAGAACGCAGACAATCCAGAGAAGCCATGACGTGATTGTGTTAAAAATGCGCATACCGTGGGAATTTTTATCGGAAATTCCGCGCGCAGGTGTCAAGGCGAGGTGGATTCAATCACCGGCCGCTCCAAGATTGCGCTCCCACCGGAATGCTGGACGTAGATTGCCCGGTCGCCTAGGAGTCTGTGGATCCCGATGAACTTCACCGTAAAACACACATCCCGGTACAGCTACAGCAAACCCGTGTCGCTCCAGCCGCACATCATCCGGCTGCGGCCGCGATGCGACGGCACGGTGCGGCTGCTGCGTTTTCGTGCTGAAATCGAGCCGAAGCCAGCCGTTCTCGCGGAATGCCTGGATATCGAGGGCAACTCGGTGCTCCACGCCTGGTTTCGCGAAACGACGACCCATCTTACGATCGAGACCTCGTTCGAAGTCGAAACGCTTCGCGAGAATCCCTTCGACTACCTCCTCGCCGGACAGGCCGACACTTTGCCGATCAACTATGGCGAAGATTTGAGTGGTTCCCTCGCCCCGTATCTGCAACGCGCCGACGACGAGAGCACCGTCGCAAACTTTGCACATTCCATCGCCGAAGCCGCTGGCGGGCGCACCATCGAGTTTCTCAACGCCCTCAACAGCGAGATCTACACGACCTGTCCCATATCCATCCGGGAAACAGGAGCGCCTTACCCGCCCGAATACACCCTCGAGCATCGCACCGGTTCATGCCGCGACGTGGCGATGCTCTATATCGATGCATGCCGCGTGGTCGGCATCGCCGCGCGTTTCGTCAGCGGCTATCGGCCCACCAGCACTGGCAGCCAACGGCGATACATGCACGCATGGCCGGAAGTCTACCTGCCCGGCGGCGGCTGGCGCGGCTACGATCCGACACATGACATGGCGGTAAATGATGAGTACGTCGCCCTCGCGGCCTGCCGCGAACCCCTCGCCGCCACGCCCATCGAGGGAGGCTTCCGCGGCACCGGCGCGGCATCGTCGCTGGAAGCTCACATCGAGTTCTCGTAGAGAGCGGCGCCTCCCCGGGACACCGTCTACAGCCGCACCCAATCCCAAATTACGGGAAACCCGCGAATGCGCGCCTCCCCGCCCCGTGTTACTCTTCCCGTGCACATCCCCCATGCGCTCGTTCCTTCTCTTCGTGATTCTCCTTGGCGCCGCGATGTCAGCCCGGGCGCAGAATCTCGTGATCTATTCCGGCGCCCTCGATCCCTCATGGGCGAATTACAGTTGGGCCACGGTCAATTTCAGCAACGCGACACCGGTATATTCCGGCACCGCTTCCATCTCCGTCAACGACCCGACTTCGACCAACTACGAGGCGCTCTACCTTCACCACGATCCATTCGATCCCTCGCCCTTTTACCAAAACCTCACCTTCTGGATTTACCCCACCGTCGCCGGAAACAACCAGCTCCAGGTGCAGGCGACGCTCGATGGCACCGGCCAGGCCGCAACCTATCTCTCATTCACTGCCGCGCAGGTCGGCCACTGGCAGCAGGTCACGCTCACCTTCACCGCCCTCGGCGTCGCCAATAACCCGAATTTCGACGGCTTCTGGATCCAAAACATCACCGGCGCCCCGCTCACATTTTATGTGGACGCCATCTCCCTCACCGCGCTGGCGCCACCGAACCCCGTGCCGCTGAGCGTCACGCCGGACTCGGTGATCCGCACAATCGATCCGCGGCTTAATGGACTAAACATGGCGGCATGGGATGCCAATCTCTCCGGCACCGCCACCGGCCCGCTTTTCGCCGCGATGGGGCTCGGGGCGATCCGCTTCCCCGGCGGCAGCCTCTCAGACGATTACGACTGGCAGACCGATACGCAGGTTTCCAATCCCACCTTTCAATGGGCCAGCCACACCGGCATCTTCGCCCCCATCGTCGCCAATCAAGGCGCCCAGGCTTTTGTCACCGTCAATTACGGCAGCGGCACGCCGCAGGAGGCCGCCGCGTGGGTCGCCTACTGCAATGCGAGCACCAGCGGCACCCTGCCGCTCGGCACTGATTCCAAGGGCCGCAACTGGAAGACAACCGGCTACTGGGCCTCGATCCGCGCCGCCGCGCCGCTTGCCACGGACGATGGATATAACTTCCTCCGCATCACGCATCCCGCCCCATTCAACTTTTCCTATTGGGAGATCGGCAACGAATGCTACGGCTCATGGGAGAACGATCTCCACGGCGCGAGCGGCTCAACCCTGGCTGGCACGCCTCACGATCCCTACACTTACGCACTCACGTTCCAATCTTACTCAAACGCAATGCTCGCCGTGGACCCCGCGATCCATCTCGGCGCCGTCGCCGCACCGGGCGAGGATAGTTACGGCACCGGCACCCATGGCGTCGCCAACCCTAACGAGGGCGGCTCGATTCACACAGGCTGGGTTCCGGTCATGCTCGCGACAATGAAATCGCTCGGCGTCACCCCCGGCTTCCTAATCGATCATATTTATCCGCAAAATCCCGGCTCCGAATCCGATTTCGGCCTCCTTCAATCAACCGCGGTTGTAAAAAGCGACGCCGCCAACCTCCAGCAGATGATCGCCGATTACTTCGAAAGGCCGGGCACCGCCATTGAGCTCGATGTAACGGAGATGAATTCCGTCTCCACCGCTCCCGGCAAGCAAACCGTCTCGCTCGTCAATGGCCTCTACTGCGCGGACGCCCTTGCCAATGTCGCCGAGTCCCCGGTCGATGCATGCCTTTGGTGGGACACGAGCGAAGGCGCATCGACCGCCAATAACAACGCCTCGGCGCTGTACGGCTGGCGCGAGTTCGGCTGTTACGGCCTCCTGGCTTATGGCGATATCTCCGGCACCCCGGTCAATACCCCCTTCCCGCCTTTCTACGCCAAGCAATTGATGACCCACTGGATACAGCCCGGCGCGCCAGTCCTCACCGCCTCCACCGGCTACGCGCTTCTCAGCATCCACGCCACACAATTCCAGGATGGCTCACTCGTCTTTCTCGTCATCAATAAGAATCCCACTGACGATCTGCCCGCCTCGCTGACATTCCCCGGCTTTACTCCCGGCTCGTCATATGCCCCTTATTGGACTTACGGCAAGCCGAACGACCTCACTTCCGGCGGCTTGACCACCGGCGCCGCCACCGTCTCCGGCACCGCGTTGACTTACACCTTCCCCTCTTACTCAATGACAGTCGTCGAGGTAAAAAGTCAGTTCGATGCATGGCGCGAAGCCAACTTTACTCCCGCCGAACTCAGTAACTGGTCGCTCTCCGGCGATAACGGCCAGCCCGCCGGCGATGGCGTCTCCAATTTGATGAAATACGCGCTCAATCTCCCCGCCCACTCCACCGCACCCGCCGGAGCCCTTCCCATCGTGGGCCGTACCACCCTCTCCGGGTCCACTTATCTCACCATCAGCTTCACAAGGCAAAACTCGCTCACCGACATCACCTATTCGGTCCAGGCCTCCAGCGATCTCGTGCATTGGACATCCGGCCCCTCCCGCATCGATAACGGCAGCACCCCGACTGCGACTTACTGCGATACCATGCCGCTCGGCAGCACGCCCTCACGCTTCCTGCGCCTCATGGTCACACGGAATTAATTCCGCCGCGCGGCTTTGCGCTTCCGTATCAGCGCGGCGTAACCCACCCGGCATCCCAGCAGAGCCACAATGGTCTTCAGGTCGAGCATGGCGCTCGGCTCCGGCACCGGGACGATTTCATTGAGCGTGGCGTCGCTCACCGATTTGCCATTACCAATGTAGGTGCCCGTGTTATCATAGAAGCTGACCAGCGATAGATTGTTTCCGGTGGTGCCATTGATAAAAAGCAGCCGGTCTTGCGACGATGCCCCCTGGTCGGTGGTGCTGTAAATGCTGTAAAGGTCGCCGCTCCAATCGTTGATGGTCAGCGTAAAGCCATTGAGGTTGAGGCCGGTGAATTCCAGCGTGTTGCCGCCGGCGTCGGCGTCACTGAAATCGATGATGGAATCGGCGAGAAGCGTGAGCGATCCCATGATCTGCGTGGCGCCGGTAAGGCCCTGGAATGAAAAGGTACCGCCGTCCAGCGTCAAATTCGTACTGGAGCCGATGGCTTGCGCGCGCCCGAGCAGCAGGGTCCCGTTGGTAACCTCGACCCCTCCAGGTGCAAAGGCCCCGGCAATGGATGGATCGAGTTTCACCTCCTTGCTGACGTCGGCCAGGTTGATATTGAGCATGCCGGTTCCACCCGCACTGCCGGTCAGCGTGAGGCTGTCATTGCCAAGAATTTGGTTGGTGGTTGATGCGGCAATGGTAATCGGGTTTGCAATCGTAATGCTGTCATCGTCGGATGAAAGCCCGCCTCCCTCAAAGGTAACTGTGCCGCTGCCAAGAGCCGCGTTATTCTCTGCAACGAGGTCCCCATCGGTAAGCACAGTCCCGCCTATGAAAGTATTGCTCGCACTGATCAGCAATTCGCCGGAGCCCTCCTTGGTCAACGGTCCCACGCCGGATATCCCGCCCGATACGACGATGTCATTGCTGCCCGTATCGATGGCGCCGGCGGAGCTGAGCACCATGGCGCGGCTGGTGGTCAACGCCGCCCCCGCCTGGAGAGTGCCGCCGCCGAAGTTCAACGCATTGCCGCTGTTTCCAAGTTCGCTGTCGCTCCCAATCGACAGGATGCCGCCATTGAGAAAGACCGTCCCAGTGAAGTTATCCGAGCCGCTCAGCGCCAGCGTCCCGCCAGTAAGCGTCAAATTACCCGTGCCCGTAATTCCCCCGGAAAAGGCGGTGTTTCCATCGGTCGCCCCGATGGCCAATGCGCCGCCGCTGCCAAGGTTCACCGTCCCCCCGCCCGCCAGCGAGCCCGCGGTTTCCGATACGCCGTTTAAATTGAGCGCCGCGCCATAGCCGACAGTGATGGCGGAAGCCGGGCCAATGGCGTTCAATACCGCGAGGCTCAGTGTCCCACCGTTGATAACGGTCTGCCCGGTGTAACTGCTCATGCCGCTTAAGGTAAACGTGCCGGTCCCATTCTTGGTCAATCCACCCGAGCCCGACAGAATACCCCAGTAAGTAGTGGAGGCGTTGTAAGCCCCCACCGAGAGTGTCGCACCTTCCAGCGTCACATTGCCGGACCCGGAAAGCGATGCGAGGGCAGCATTGTTGCCATTGAGGTCGAGGGAAGCTCCCTGTCCAACGGTCACGGCTGATTGCGGACCGACTCCGGACGGCGATCCCAGTCGCACAATGCCGGCATTGATGGTCGTCGGTCCCGTATAAGTACTGGTGCCGCCGAGGATCAACGTTGCCGCACCCGTCTTGGTTATTCCGTAAGCTCCGCTGATCGATCCAAGCGTCATCGCCGCAGACGCCGTATTAAACGTGGCGTTCCCTGAGAGCGTCACCGCGCCGAAACCAAGCGACGATCCATTGCTCCCCGTGCTCGTCAGCGTCTGCGCACCTATCGATAGCGTCCCAAGACTTTGCATGACCACCCCGCCCGCGCCGTCCAGCGGCTCGACATCGATTCCCGCATTGCTCGTGAGGACCACGGCGTTGCCGAAATTGGTCGCATTATCATTGTGCAGCGAGAGCGCACCGCCGCCCAGCGTAATGGTCGCCGCGCCGCCGAGCGAAAGCGCGTTCTGCAATTGCAGCGTCCCGGCATTCACCTGCACCGCTCCGTTGAAACTGGAATTGGACCCCGGCACAATCAGGGTGCCCGAGCCGTCGAGGACCAAAGTGGAACTATTTCCCGCGATCAACAGATTACTGGCGCTTCCAATGGTCAACGCCTGTCCAGCCGCGACGTCCAGCGTCCCAGTCTGCCCCATCGCAATGCTGAATACCTGCCCGGCGCCGCCGGCAACACTGGACGTAATGGAGAGCGTCCCACCGCCAAAGACGACCTCATTGGTTGGAGCCCCGAGATTATCACCCGCGCTCACCTGCAGGATACCGCCATTGAGATACACATTTCCGGAGAAACTGTTTGATCCCGTAAGGATCAGCGTGCCGGGTTCAGTCACAGAGAGTGACACCGTGCCGTCATCCGCATTGCCGTAGATGCCATCAGGCCCGGCATTATTGATGATGCTCGATGCAATCGTCAGCATCTGCCCGGACGCGACCGATACCGCCAGCGCTCCACTCGCGGTCCCACCCGCCGTCAACTCGCCCGCACCGGCGATCGTGGTCAGATTGGTCGAGCTCTTGATCAAGCCGCCGCTGGCCAGGTTCAGGACTTGCGTGGAGGCCGTGCCAAGGCTTACGGACGGGATGTCCGCAAGGTTCAAATCCTCGTCTGTCGTCGTCCCGGCATTGGTCAATGTGGATGCCGTCGAAGGCGAGCTGCCACTGAGCTCCACGATCTTGGTGGCGTCGTTCACATTGATCCCATCGCTGCCGAGATAGTAATTGCTAAAAGCGCTTACCCCGTCCGCATAATATTGCGCGAAGCTGGTCCCGACCGTGGCCCATCCTCCCATCAATCCATCCGGCTGACCGAGGATATAGATATGCGTGCCCGCGATTCCCTGGCCCAGCACCCCGCCGCTTCCGCTGAAATTGACAGTCGCGCCCGCCCCGATCGTGCCGAGGGAACTGAAGGTCAGGGAGGTAACATTGCTCGCCGAGCCATTTTGGATAACCTCCACATTCGACGCGCCGCTCATCGCATTGAGGACTCCCACGGTTTCCGCGGACCCATTGCTGCCTGAGATATAGGCGAATGTGCCTCCCGCGAGCGTAACGGATGCGGTGTCCGCCAGTCGATTGGAGTTTTGGCTGCTGCTGTTATCGATTGTAAAGGTGGCGCCATTGTCGATGGTCACTCCCGATGCGCTTCCGAGTGAACCATTCGAACCCGTGAGCGTTGCCGCACCGGACATGATGGTAACACTCCCCGTCATGGAACTGGAGCCCGAAAGGGTCAGCAAACCCGCCCCGGCCTTGACCAATCCCCCGGGCCCGCTGATCCCACCGGAGAAACCTGTCGAAGCGTTGTCGCCTCCCTCCGTCAGCGTGCCGGAAGTCAGTACAAGGCTGCCGGCGCCCGTTAGGGATCCAATCGTGACATTGGCTCCATTGACTCCCACGGATGCGCCCGCAGCCACGGTAACATCGGATCCCGGCGCGGCGCCGTTGGCCCCGGTCCATTGCAAGGTACCCGCATTGACAATAGTCGGCCCGGTGTAAGTGCTGGTCCCGCCAAGGCTGAGCATTCCGCCCCCATTGATAACAATGCCGCCACCGCCGGAGATGGAGCCTGTGTAAGTAGTGGTCGCGGCGCCGGAGATCGAGAACGTCCCACTCTCCATCGTCAATGCGCCGCTGCCAGCGAGCGAGGCGGCGGTTTCATGATATCCATTCAGGTCCAGTGTCGCTCCGGTGGAGATGGTAATCGCCGACGCGCTCGCAATGGCATTGCTGGTTCCAAGTTGCAGCGTCCCCTGGCTGACGTTCGTGGCGCCGCCATAAAGATTAGCCGCATCCAATGCCATGAGGCCGGCCCCCGATTTCGTGATTCCGCCATCCTGGATCACCGCAGTCACCACGAGATCCTGCGTCGCGGAGGAGTTGCCGATGCTAAAGGTACAGTTGCTGCCGCTGAGGTCCAGGACGCCCGCAATGGTAGCGGGTGACGTCCCCGTTCCATTGTGCGTGACGCCGCCAGTCAGGGAAAGTGTGCCCGATTCCATGGTGATCGACGCCCCTCCGCCGACGGTTAGGTTGCTGATGACCTGGCTGTAACCGTTCAAGTCCAGCACGCCGTTCGCATTCACGGTCACGCTGCCGGTGGAGGCCATTTCCCCCGTGCCCAGCCATTGCACCAGGGCCGCGGCGGAGCCATTCCCCACCACAAGACTTCCGCCAATTGCCGTCCCGGCACTGTCATCCAGCAGCAGCGTGCCGCCATTAACGGTGACGGTCCCGGTAAAGCTATTGGCCGCGCTGCCGCCAAGCGTCAAGGTACCGCTTCCGGCCTGCGTAAATCCATAACCTGCGGCGCTCTGGCTGATGACACCGGTAAACGTATCGCTCCCGTTATTGATGGTAAATGTCCGTGTCCCCGTGAGCGAGGTGCTGCCGGTAAAGACAAGGCTGCCCGTGCCGCCGAAGGTCGGGTTCCCGGCAAGGATCACCGGATTGCTCAATGTCAATCCGCCGTCGGTCGATTGCAGCGTCGCCGTGCCCAATGACAGCGTGCCGGCACCAATCGCGCTGTTGCTGCCGAGCGCGAGCCCACCTGCGGTGAGCGTGGTGCCGCCGCTGTAAGGATTACTGCCGGTAAGTGCCAGCATGCCCGTTCCCGCCTTGGTCAGGCTCCCCACCGCCGAGCCATTGGATAAGTTGCCACTTACTGTAAGATCGAAGTCAGTCGAGACGGAGTTATTATTAATGGTAAAGGTTCGGCTTCCATTGAGAGTGACATTGGGGCTGATGGATGTGGTAAGGGTCCCGGCCGCGGTGGTCGTCACGTTTCCGCCAAGGTTCAGCGTTCCGGAGCCGATGATGCTCCCGCCGGTCATCGATAGCGTCCCGATGCTCGCGGAGTAAGTTTGCAAATCCAGCACCCCGTCGGGCCGGATGGTTACCGTCGCAGTGGAAGGGATTTGATTCGACGCCCATAACTGCGCAATGGCGGTGTCCGCCGCCCCACTGCTGTCGCCTACCGTGAGCGGTCCGCCAAACGCATTGACCCCCGCCGTCTTGTCCAGCTCAAGGAGGCCATTATCCACGGTGGTGGTGCCCGTGTAGGTATTGGCAGCGCTGCCGCCCAGGATCAAGGTCCCGCTGCCGGTAACCGTAAGGCTGCGCGCGGTCCCAGTTGATTGACCGATCACCCCGTCGAAGGCCACCACCGGATTATTGATGGTAATGGTCCGGTTGCCCGTCATCGATGCATTGCCGGTAAAGGTGATATCGTCCGTCCCGGAGAATATGGTGGAACCCGCCAGCGTGACCGGATTGGAGAACAGCTTCGCGCCTCCCATGGATTCCAGCGTCGCGGTCCCCAGCGACAGCGTGCCTCCACCGAACACTGAGTTATTCAATGCAACCACTGTCCCGGTGGTAAGCGTGAAACCGGAAATCGTATTGCTGCCTCCAAGAACCAGCGTGCCCACTCCCTTCTTGGTCAGGATATCGTTCCCGCTGCCATTCGCGATGGTATTGGAAAAGGTCACCACTCCCCCATTGACCGTCAGGATCTTGTTCGCGGTAAGGCTCGCGGTTCCAGTGAATGTTAGGTTGCCGCCCGCGCCCGCGAAAGTATCCGTGCTTTCAATCACGACGGGGTTGGCAATGCTCTGGCTCCCATTGACGACATCGACGGTGCCCCCATCCCACGTGAAGGTCCCGCTGCCGAGCGCCGCTGAGTTCCCCACGTACATGGTCCCGGTAGTAAGGGTTAATCCGCCAGTGAAACTGTTGCTCCCGGTCAGCGTGAGGCCGCCCGCGCCGCTCTTCGCGATTTTACCCGAGCCGCTGATCGGGTCGGAAATATTGATCGAGTTGGCGCCCGAGGAGAGCGTCAGCAAAGCCGTGCCAAGGTTGATCCCGGTGCCGTCGAACACCAGGCTGCCGGAGGTGGACGCCCACGTCTGAGTGCCTGAGAGTGCAATGGCATTCGCGATCGTCTGCGCCGCGGTCTCGCTATTGGTAATGCCCCCGGTGCTGACGGTGTAAATGCCGGCGCCTCCGAGTATGAACGCGTTGGTGCCCCCGGAGAACGTAATCGACGCCACGCTCAACCCCGCCGTGCCGAGGTTTGGCACGAGGCTCGCCGCCGTCCCGGAGAAGATCAGCGTGTCACCGGCCGCCGGCGCTTGTGCAGGCGACCAATTGCCGGCAGTGCCGATATTCCCGTCGCCCGCCGAGCCAGTCCACGTGAGTGTAGCAGCGCGTCCCGCCATGGCAGGCAAAAGGAGCACCCAGACAGCCAGCGCCCATGCCCGAATAGCGCGCCCGAGAGCGAGTAAAGCTCCCGGTGCTTTGGCTACGGTCGATGTGCGTTTCTGCGCAAACATTCGCGTAGACAAGCGCCTTCTGTGCCATGGAAGTGATTGCGGATAAGCCGCTTCCGGTAAGAACCACGTCGCCGACCGCGATAACCCTCAATAACTCTAACTTATAATGAATTACCATAATTACTACACTATTTTCCCCTGATTCTCGCCCTCAATTGCAAACATCGACCGAAAATTTCGCTGCGAGAACTTTTCAACGACGCCTCTCGCTCCCGCCGTTGACCCCGACCTCCGCGTCGCAAATCCGCGAGGCCAGCTTCACTTCCCCGCCGGCTCAGAGTCATCGACTCGCAGGCGCATAGAACTGGTCCAGCCAATGATAACGGTCGTCGGTTTTGATTTCCTGGCCCCGCGTATTGACGTCGATCACCATAACCTTGCCGGCGCCCCCTTTATTCAGTGGCTCCCATTCCGGCAGGCCGGGCCCATTGGGATTCCCGGTAATGATGAAATTCGCGAAGTAAGCCTGCATGACTCGGGAGACACTGTAATCCGCGGGTCGCCAATCGTAGACCCGGTTGGTAGATAAGTTACCCAGCGCGAATTCGATTTCCGCCGAGTGGACAGCTCCGGGGTTGAGCGGAGCTCTGGATGCAGAAGGCGAAGCCATCGCCGGGTTTTTGGTCACGCGCAATGCAGGCCGGGCTCTGGAGAAGAAGTAACGGTACACAGGATTCCCGCCGGTTTTATTTTGGATATCGCACCACTTCCACGTGCTGTAGACGATGAAGCGGTCGCTCCCGAGGTCGTTGGCAGAGCGGATGACTTCCTGCTCGGTCCCGCCCGGATAAAGGGCAAGGGCCTCCCGGGCCTTGTCGCCGTAGAGCGCCTTGATGGCGGCGGCATAGTTTTCAGGGGTGGGAGCGTTCTTATTGAGGATCCGCTTATAGTTCGCCTCACCGGAGTTCCATCCCGCCAGCAGCGGCACGTGCATTTGCTCTCCGGCGGCGAAGGTCTGCAGCGGAGTCTTGGTAAAGAAGTGGCCGTCGATGGTGAGCATGATTTTCGGCGTTGCCGGCGTGGTCGTCCCCGCCAGCAGACGATCCGCAGGGAGGGCTCGCAGTGCCGCCAATGAGGTTGCCCCTAGCGTCGCGGCGAGCTTGACGCCCTGCGCTTCGGCATCGGCCAGCGGGATGGGAGCGTACGTGGGCGCGAAGCAACCGCCGCTCTCGCCGATGGCTCCGTTGAAGAGTCCCTTGGAGAGTGGCGAGGCCATCAGCGAGCATACGGAGATGGAGCCCGCGGACTCGCCTGCGATGGTAACCTTTCCGGGATCACCCCCAAATGCAGCGATGTTTTGTTGAACCCAGCGGAGCGCCGCTTCCTGATCGAGCAGCCCATAGTCGCCAGACCCGTGATACGGGCTCTCTTTGCTGAGGGCCGGATGGGCAAGAAAACCGAAAACCCCGAGGCGGTAATTGACCGTGAGCGTGACAATGCCTTTATGGGCCATGCTTTCTCCGTCGTAGCGGTACTCCGAGCCGTCTCCGCTCACGAAGCCACCCCCATAAAAGTACACCAGGACAGGGAGTTTCTCCTCCGGGGATTTCGCCGGGGTCCAGACGTTGAGATAGAGGCAGTCTTCACTCATCCCGTGCGACCGGAAGACCATGTCTCCGGCCGGATGTTCCATCGGATTGGGGCCAAAATGATCGGCCTTTTTAATGCCGGCCCAGCTCGCGACGGGCTGCGGTTCGCGCCATCTCAAGTCGCCCACCGGGGGTTGCGCAAAGGGGATGCCTTCGAACACAGCAACGCCGGAATGCGAGACACCTTCGACGATGCCGTTTACGGTTTTGGCTTGCGGGTTTTCAGTCGTCAATTGGCCAAAGAGCAGCCTGGGGAGAGCGATGCAGCAGATCGCCGGAAACAGCTTCATGGCTCGGGAATACGCTGCGAGCCTCCCCTCGGCAAGACTGGCGCTAAAAGGGATCACATTTGTAGCGTTTTCCATTACTTACCATAATTACTGGCATACTTTTCGCTACTCTCACTCCCGATGACAACCGCCGCCTGGAAATCCAATTCCCAATCATTTTCTGCGACAGCCCACACTTATACAGGCGTCCCCGATGTTCGGATCGCGAATCCGGACGGGCCGCTGGAGCTTGTGATGGTGGTCGATGACGACGATTTTATCCGGCTGCTCGCCGAACGGGTCCTTACCGCCGAGGGCTACCGCGTCGTCTCCGCCCGGGATGGATACCAGGCAATGGATTTCCTCGCAAAACTGGGCGGCGGCGTCGATGTGGTGGTTCTGGATTTTGTGATGCCGACATTGGATGGCGCACAGGTATTGAACGCCATGCGCAAGATTATCCCGAATCTGCCCATCATCGTCACCAGCGGCTTCACTGAGAACGGCGGGCTGCGCGAATTGCTGGCCAAGGGCATATGCGGGTTCATCCCCAAGCCGCTGGCGCGCAACAAGCTGCTGCTCGGCGTCCGCACGACGCTCGACGAGTTCAAGGGCACCCTGTAGTCGCCGCAAGGGGAACACCCGTTCGCGCTCAGGGAAATGCCACCCCCTGCATACCCACTATCCCCGCTCTATTTTGCCGCGGCGGCACCGGCGATGCTTTGACAGGAATACGCGCAAAATGTCCCTCCGTCTCTCTCCCGACCCGACCGCGAACTCCTCGCGCGTCCCATTTTTCACCCTTGCCACCGGCGCCGCGTCGCTTGCGCTTGGGCTGCTGGTCCTCATCGGCTGGCACGCGCACAATCTGACTTGGGTTCAAGTGAACCCGACGCTGGCGCCCATGCAGTACAATTCGGCCGTCTGCTTTGTCCTTCTCGGCATCGCGATCATGGCGTTGCGATGGAACGGGGCGCAATGGGTGGCGCCGGTCCTGGGATCACTGGTCGCGGCAGTTGGTGGCATGACGCTCGCGCAGGATCTTTTCCACGCCGACCTGGGCCTCGATCAATTATTCTTCCACAGCTACTTGACCACGGGCACGCCGCACCCTGGCCGGATGTCGCCAGTCTCGGCATCATGCTACCTGTTTATCGGCCTGGCGCTGGTCGTGCTCGGCAGGGACATTGCCTCCAGGTGGCGGTTGCTCGCCGCGGGATCGCTCGCCTCCCTGACAGTCAGCATTACGCTGGTGGCCCTGATGGGTTACGCATTTGGGCTTCACGCAGCGTACGCTTGGGGCCAACTCACCGATGTGGCCATCCAGGCGGCCGGCGGGCTGACACTCGCGGGCGCGGGGCTTTTCCTTTTCGCGTGGAAGTCGGGTCTGGAACCGGGAGAGCGCACTCCGCGCTGGCTGCCGGTCCCATTGGTGCTCGGCGTCCTCACCGCCTCCGTCGTCTTCTACTGCGCGCTCAATGCGGAGCAGAACCAGGACATCTCGCAAACAGTCAAGGCCGGCGCGGAGAGCGTGAAGAACCAGATCACCCTCCGCATTGACGCCCGCACCCGCTCCGTCGTCCGCATGGCCCAGCGCTGGAATACCGCAGGCGGCACACCGAGGGCTGCTTGGGAGAACGACGCCGCAAATTACGTCCACGACTTCCCGGATCTGCAGGCCCTTGAGTGGATCGATCCCACCCACCATGTCCGCTGGATCGTCCCGCTCGCCGGCAACGAGGCGAAGCTGGGACTGGACCTGACCCTGGAGCCGCACCGCAAGGCCGCCGTCGCGCAGGCGGAGCAGGAGCAGCAACCGGTCATGACCCCCATCGTGCAGCTCTTTCGCGGCGGGGCGGGATTCGTGATTTACGTGCCGCTGCGCGTCAAGGGACAGCCCGGGGGCTTTGTCGCCGCGATCATCAAGGCGCAGACAGGCCTCGACCGCTATCTCTCTTCCTCTGTCGCCGCCGGGGAAGCGCTGGAGTTCTCCGACGGCGGGAAGGTATTTTATACGAGGGACGCCGGCGAGCCGCCGCTCAATATGGACTGGATCGCGCAGGACAAGGTGGAGATGCACGGCGCCACCTGGACATTCCGCATCTGGCCCACTCCCGCGCTGGCCAGCCACCTCTATTCGCCCCTCCCGCAGGTGATCCTCTTCGCGGGAGCGCTCGGTGCCCTGCTGTTGGGCGCCACCTGCTTCTTCGCCCAGCGCTCCTCGCGGAGCGCCAGTGAGACCGCGCGCAAGAATGCCGCACTGGAGGCGGCTCTGGAAAAGGTTAGGACCCTCGAGGGCCTGCTGCCCATCTGCTCCTGCTGCAAGCGCGTGCGCGATGACACCGGCTACTGGAATCAGATCGATACTTACCTGGGTCAGCATACCAACGCCTCCCTCAGCCACGGTTACTGCCCGGAGTGCGCTGCGAAGACATTCAAGGAGTTCGGCTTCGAAGTCCCGGAGTCCATCGCCACGGCCCTCGAGGCGGGTAACTTCGAGCGGTAGCTGTTATTGAATCAAAGGGATGAAGTCGCTGACTTCGGAGCCCATGCCGATTGGAAGTGACATATCAGTTGGCAATCCGGTAAGCATACGATTTTCCCCGCTTACCCTCTTATTCCCATGCGCAATTCCCGTCTGGTTATCCATCTCTGCCTCCTACTCCTTGCTGCATCGCCATTCCGCGCCGCGGCAGACCCGGAGATCCTCACTCCCCCGGCTCCCCTCACCCCGGCGATTCACGGGCCCAAGGTCTACGGCATCCGGCCAGGGACACCGTTCCTCTATTCCATCCCCGCCACCGGGCAGCGGCCGATGCAATTCTCCGTCGATGGATTGCCGGCAGGTTTGCAATTGGACGCCGCCACCGGCCGCATCGCCGGATCGCTCGCCCAGCCGGGCACATGGCAACTCACCTTCCACGCGAAGAATGCGCTCGGCGAATCCGTTCGCCCCTTCAAGATCATCGCCGGCGATGAGATCGGCCTCACGCCCGCCATGGGCTGGAACACTTACAATACCTACGGCCAAAAGGTGAACCAGGCCAATGTCCTCGCCGCGGCTCACGCGATGGTGGACGACGGCCTCGACCAGCATGGCTGGAGCTATATCACCACCGACGATGGCTGGCAGGGCGCGCGCGGCGGCCCGTACAATGCCATCCAGCCGAACCCCGGCTTTCCGGACATCGCCGCGATGGCCGGCGAGATTCACAGCCTTGGGCTCAAGGCGGGCATTTACTCCAGCCCGTGGGTCACCACGTACGGCCGGCGCATGGGCGGCTCCTCGGACGACCCCGATGGCAAGTGGAGCCCTTCCTTTGCAAAGGCCAATCCGCACGATCACAGCCAGAAGTTCCCCTTCGCCATCGCGAAGTTTCACTTTGCCGCGCAGGACGCCAAACAGTTCGGACAATGGGGCTTCGATTACCTCAAGTACGACTGGGCGCCCATCCACGCCGTGGACACGAAGGAGATGTACGACGCCCTCAACGCATCGGGCCGCAGCATCATCTTCAGTCTCTCAAACAACGGCCTCTACACCCTCCTCGGCGAGATCGCCGCCGTATCCCCATATGCCAACTCCTGGCGCACAACCGACGATGTGCATGACAAGTGGCAGCACATCGCCAACAGCGCCTTCGGCGAAGACCCGTGGGCACAATACGCGCGCCCGGGGCATTTCAACGATCCAGATATGCTGGTCGTCGGCGTCATCGGCTGGGGTCACCCCCATCCCACCCATCTCACCCCGGACGAGCAATACACCCAGATCAGCATGTGGTGCCTCCTCTCCGCGCCGCTCATGCTCGGTTGCGATCTGCAAAAGCTCGATCCCTTCACCCGCAGCCTCATCACCAATGACGAGGTGCTCGATATCGACCAGGACAGCCTCGCCAAACAAGCCACCTGCATCGCAAAAACCGCCGACACCTCCGTCTACGCAAAGCCGCTCGACGATGGCACATGGGCCGTCGGCCTCGTCAATCGTGGCGCCCTCCCCGCAACCATAACATTGAACTGGACCGATCTGCACCTCGCCACCCCGCAGGTAGTCCGCGATCTCTGGCGCCAAAAGGACCTTGGCACCTACAACTCCCAATACTCCGCCCAGGTCGCCCCCCACGGCATCCAGCTCGTCCGCATCACCCCCGCGCACTAATCGCCTCCCGTCGAGAACCACGATCTCCCCATCCGCATAATCCATAAAATCCGCGTAATCCGTGGTAAAAATCCCGTGAGCCGCGAACCCGCCCAGTAGTCCGCACAAAACCCCATCCCCATCCGTGTAACCCGCGTCATCCGTTCCAATCCGTGGTAAAAAACTCCCCGCCCCTCGCCACCAGCCCCGGAACCACGATCCTCCCCATCCGTGTAATCCAAAAAATCCGTGTAATCCGTGGTAAAAATCCCGTGAGCCGCGAACCCGCCCAGTGGTCCGCACAAAACCCCATCCCCATCCGTGTAATCCGCGTCATCCGTTCCAATCCGTGGTAAAAATTCCGTCAGCCGCGAAGGCGCCCAGCGGTCCGCGCAAAAGCTCCGCACAAAAACCCATCCCCATCCGTGTAACCCGCGTCATCCGTTCCGATCCGTGGTTCCATCCCTCCCCTCCCCCCATAACTCCTCAGAAGTCTCTTTCCGCCAGCCCTCCCCTGTGGCATAGTCCCTTTTTCCCATGGAACACGTCGCGATCGAACCCGCCACGCTGGACGATCTTCCGCAACTTACGGAGTTGCTCTTCGACCTCTTTACCCTCGAGGGCGACTTCAAGCCGGACCGCTCCAAGCACATGCGCGGCCTGCGCCTCATCCTTGAGCAGCCCAGCCGCGGCCGCATCTTCGTCCTCCGCCAGGACGGGCGCATCCTCGCCATGATCAATCTCCTCTTCACCATCTCCACGGCCGAGGGCGGCTTTGTCCTGATGATGGAAGACGTGATCGTCCACGCGGAGCACCGCCATCACGGCTTCGGCGACAAGCTCCTCGATTACTGCATCAACTTCGCGCGCGAGAAAAACTTCCTCCGCATCACACTCCTTACCGATCAGACCAACGAGGAGGCCCAGAAATTCTTCCGGGCGCACGGGTTCACGGACTCGAAGATGATCCCGCTGCGGATGTACCTCCAGCCGCGGATCGAGCCCGACAGCGCGCCGTGAGTTTCGTCGATCTCGGCTTTGCGCGCGTGGATACGGACCGCCTGACCAGGCGCGGCTTCCCCGAGGTGATTTTTTGCGCAGGCAAACTCCCCGCCCAGGTGCTCGCCATCTCTCGCGCCCTGCTGGAGCAGGATGGCGTGGTCCTCGGCACCCGGGCGACCCGCGAGCATTTTGAAGCAGTCAGCGCGGAGTTCCCGGAGGCCCGTTTCCACGAGGCCGCCCGCTGCCTGACCATCATCCGCAAACCCATGCCCCCTCTCGCTGGCGCCGTGGCCGTCGTTTGCGCAGGCACATCGGACATCCCGGTCGCGGATGAGGCTGCCGTAACGCTGGAGACCTTCGGCGCCACAGTGGATCGCATCAGCGACATCGGGGTCGCCGGCATTCACCGTCTGCTCGCCGTACGCGACCGCCTGGAGGCGGCAAATGCCGTGATCGTGGCCGCCGGAATGGAAGGCGCCCTCCCGAGCGCCGTCGCGGGCCTCATCAGCAAGCCTGTCATCGCCGTCCCCACCAGCGTCGGCTACGGCGCCAGCTTCGGCGGAATCGCCGCCCTGCTCGGGATGCTAAACTCCTGCGGCTCAGGCGTGACGGTGGTGAATATCGACAACGGCTTCGGCGCCGCATATGCCGCCGCAAACATCTGCCGGTTGCTCACGCAGACCACTTCCGCGTGAAAAAACGGCGTCTCGCCGGCTGATCCTTTCCCCCGCGGACGCGCTCTGGCAAATGGTTCCAGGGCGATAACAGAAATCGAAAAAGTGTCATCTTTGCCAATTTCCTATTGGACAATCTCGCTCAATATGGAATGGTGCGACTTAATCGGTGGCGGTTGGTATTTTTCCGTTGCCTTTAGGTTCCCCGCAGGATGAGCAAAAACAAAATTCGCGCGCACTGCCCAAGGTGCAGGCATCAGCAGCTCTTTATAAGAGCTCAGCTCAATCATCCCCTTCACATGGCGCTTACTTTCGTGACGCTGGGTCTCTGGTCGATAAGCTGGGCCGCCCTCTGCATTGGCAAGCTGCTGCGCCCATGGCGCTGCGAGCATTGCGGCTGGCACATCCCGGAGTTCAACCGAAACAACATGGCCCCAAAGCCGGCGCGGATCGTGCGGCTGCACCCTGCCGGCAATCCCGGTTCGCTTTTGCCCGTCGATAGTTCCCGCTTGCGGCCCTAACGCCCTCCATGCGAGAGAAGTAGGCATTGCCGGACGATTTCTCCCGGTCGCCGCAGCCGTTCCAATGCCCTCCCGATGAGCCCTCGCGCCACCTCCGCAACGTTCACCCCCAAGTCCGTGCTCGTTGCCGACGTCGGCGGCAGCAATATCAAGCTCATGCGCTCCGGCTCGCAGGAGCGCATCAAGTTCCCCTCCGGCCCGCACTTCACCCCGCGTCAATTGGTCGCCGGAATCGCAAAATTTGCCCCCGGCTGGGAATACGACGCCATCTCCCTCGGCCTCCCGATCCCCATCGTCAACGGCATCCCCGTACGCGATCCCAACAACCTCGGCCGCGGCTGGACACGGTTCGATTTCAACGCCGCTTTCGGCAAGCCATGCAAGCTCCTCAATGACGCCGCCATGCAGGCCATCGGCAGTTACGAAGGCGGCCGCATGCTCTTCCTCGGCCTCGGCACCGGCCTCGGCTCCGCATTAATCCTTGATAACATGGTCATCCCCATGGAGCTCGGCGAGCTCTCCTACTCGCCGCAACGCACTTTCGAGGACATGCTCGGCCAGCGGGGGCGCAAGCGCCTCGGCCACAAGAAATGGGAAGAGTCCGTGGAGAAAATCACCGGCATCCTCCGCACGGCACTGGTGACCGATTACGTGGTCATGGGCGGCGGCAATGCCCGGCGCCTCTCGCGTCTGCCAAAGGGCGCACGCCTTGGCGATAATCGCAACGCATTCATCGGCGGCCTGCGCCTCTGGGGCTTGCACCCGCGCAAGTCCGACGGCAAGGTGCAGCCGCTCACCATCCGCTGATCGCACCGCGCCACCCCGTACGGGCCAAAAAATCGCCCCGCCCCTTGTACAGTCGCCCCGCCGGGATGTAGAATTCCACCCGTGAAAGCAGTCCTAACCGTGGCTCTCTGCGCCTCAATCCTGAGCGCCTACGCACTCCAGCGTCCACCGGCCACACCCGCTGCCACCGGCATCCACATGACGTCGAAGGACAAGGACGATTCACCCGACTTTATCGAGGATCACCCCAAGCCTCCACAGCCTCCCAAACCCCCAAAACCTCCCAAGCCACCCCACTCCCCCACTCCCAGGCCCTATCCATCCCCGAACGATACCCCGTCGCCGACACCCTCGGCCACCCCAATGACCCCCTCGACATCAGCCGCCGATAACTGGCGCGATTACTAGTCTGTGATTTCCTGCGAAAGTCTTCAGGGCTGAAAGCCCGTCATGTAAAAGCCCGGGCAGGAGCGAGCCCGGCGAGCGAAGGCCCGGGTAATTTGAAAAAACAGAAACAAGCACTGTAAGTGCGCCCCAAGACCCGAATATTCGCATCTCGTTTCATCATCTATCGCATTCTGCGGGCTGAAGGCCCGCCCGCACAAAGCACAGGCCTTCAGGCCTGTGTTGCGACAAACAAAACCCCGCGGCCTGAAGGGCCGCCAGCAATGCGTTGAATTAAAGCGAAATTACGTCCCCGGAAACTCCCGGATATGAACGTCGTGCCCCGTCGACTGGGAAATGTATTCGTCATCAAGAACCTGCGATAATCCGTTTGTGATTACGACTGTGGTTTTGAGCTCCAGCGGCAGGCCGCCTACTGTGATCGGCCCGATCTTTTGTGCCTCAATCCCGAAGCTGTCGCCAGTGGCAACGGTACCCTCAATTTGGCCCCCGATGGTAATGCTCGCGATTTTTGAAAAGATGCCATCGGTGGCGACGGATGGGGTAATAATGGGCGTAGCTATCAGTGAATCCGTGGAAGTTCCAAAATCCGTCCCCGCCGTCTGGACCTTCACCCCCGCGATGATATCGCTGGCAATAAAATCACCTCCGACGGTGACCGGCCCAATCTGCGCATCCCCGGAGATCGTGGCCCCGTTGACCCCGTATCCCGCCTCGATAATTGCGTAGGTTGACGAACCCGCAACGGTCACCCCCGCGATGGCCGGGTCCTGGCTCCTCAGAGTCACCTTATTAAGGCCAACCCCGGAAAGGCCAGTCCCGGATATCGTCACCGGAGTCGCGGCGTTTCCGACGATGCTCCCCGTCACCTTTACCAGTCCCAGCGTCTGCCCGGCCTGGATCGCCCCACTATAGCTCAATCCTCCCGTCCCCGTGTTCGCTCCGGAGATGACTGACCCGCCAATGGTGACACTCTTGATATTCAGTTGCGCTCGAATGTTCGCCGTCTGCGCCACCGCGGCCGTCCCGGAGAACACCGTCCCCTGCAAATCCCCCCCAATCAAAACCGCACCGATCGAATTGGCATTAATTCCTCCACTGATATCCGCGGACCCTCCCTGCACCGATCCCTTGATCGCAACACTGGTCACGGTACCGGAGGAATAGACAACACCGGAATTCGTACCCGCTCCGCCTATCAGGTCGCCGCCTATGATCACACTCCCAAGATTGCCTGTATACGTTTTGGTTCCCGATGTGTTGGTGATGGTATTGGAGCTGGTCGCGATCCGGCCCGTGTCATTGGCGGAGTTCCCGATCACGCTGCCCATGATCTTGACGCTGCCAATCCCGTTGGCCGCTGCGATTTCCCCGGTATCTGCCGTGGTGCCCCCAATCAGGCTTCCCCCGATAAAGATGGAACCAATGGTCGCGTCCGGTACCGTGGCAGCCGTCGAAAGGTCCGCGCGCAATTCCACGCCATTGACGTCATGGGCGACGTAGATGGAGTCGACTCCATTAATGAAACGGCTCGTCGTCGCATTCGCGCCGGTGCTTGTGCCGAACTCGCCCATGGACTGCACGTTCAAGGATACCAGCCCAGGTCCCTTGGTCGCGGTGCCGCTGCCGACGACAATCTGGCCAAGATCGCCATGGACGGTCACGGAGGTAAGGCTGATGGTGGAGACAATGTTCCCACCACTCACGGTGCCGGCGATGATTTCGCCGACATTCACAAAGCCGTCCCCGAGCTTGGTCGTAACACCTGCTGCATCGAGATCGGTCGATGGCGTCGCGGTAATGCTTACCGAGGCGCCGGCGAAGGCGGGACCGAGCACCAGCGTTTGCAACTGATGCGGTTTCCCGACCAATGCGTTGGCAGGGTAATTCGTCAGTCCTGCCTCAACCGCGGTATTCAGGTCCGTTTGCAATGTGGCCGCGGCCGTCTTGGTCCCGGTTACACTGATCTTTACATGATCCCCGTCTACGTCGGTGTAATAAAAAACGGCGGCCGGGGCGATGCGTGATTCGAGGATTTCGAGCATGGGTATTTTAGGAGTGGGATGAGGTTGACGATTCGCAGAATTTGGAAGCCTGGGGAAATCGCGAGTGCGGCATATCCGCCAGCGGATTATCCCGCCCGCGAACCTGGGATTGATCAAATCCGAAACAGGGACGATTCGCAATTGCAATCAGTCGACAGTTTGGCCTGTCTTTTGCATTATCCACTGTCCGCTGTGGAACCCCCTACCCTGATCTATCTTCATCTGCCCAAGTGTGGCGGCACCACGCTCAATCGGCTGATCGAATGGGAATATCCTCCGCACCGGATATATTCAGTCGACCCAAGTTTCTTTCGCTGGTCCTATTACCGCCTGCTCCGCAAATCCCCGCGGCGCCTTGACGGCCTGCGTGTGATCAAGGGGCACATGCCTTTCGGGGTCCATCGGCTGATTGGCCGGCCCTCCACTTACATCACGGTGCTCCGGGACCCGGTGGAGCGGGTGATATCCGAATACTATTTCGCACTCCATTATCCGCTGCATCCCCAGCATCAACGCATGCAGACCCTGACCCTGGAGCAATACGCCACCACCACCCCTCATCACAATCTCCAGTGCAAGCTGCTCGCCGGCTCGCCGGCCCAGCGCGATTTCCTCGCCGGCGATTGCACGGAGCAGACTCTGGAGGCCGCCAAAGCCAACCTCGCCGCGCATTTCAGCCTCGCCGGCCTCACGGAACGCTTCGACGAGACTCTCGCCCTCTTCAAGGTTCTCTTCGGGTGGAAGCTCAGCCATTACGCCAGCTTTAACGTCGGCCAGCAACGCCAGAGCCGGGAGACGGTGCCTGAGTCCGCACGGCAGGTCATCGCGGAGCGCAACCGCTACGACGTTGCCATCTATCAACATGTCCTTCCGCTTTTCGATCAGGCGCTTGAAGAGCATCGCGCCGCAGTCGCCGAGGCCCTCCGCGATGTCTCGCAAGCGCGCACCGTCGGCCGCGTGAGCACCGCCGCCTTTCAGGCGGCTTCCACGCTGCGCAAGGCGATCAGCCGCATTCAGTCAGCGATCTGAGAACCGGTTCGCACCGTCCAGCTCCACCACCTGCTCCCGGTAGCTCTCGTACGCGACCCGTCCCTCACGCGTCAGGTAAGTCAATACATCGGGACTAAGTGCCACGTTGTCGTCGCGGATCGGCACCAATATCCAGAGCCGCCGGTAACGGCTTTGCACATCCTGCAATTCCGCAAGGCTGCGGATCAGCGGGCATCCGCGGAACTTGTCGATGAACTGCGGGCTTAGATGCCCACCATCGTACATCATCTTCTCATTCAGGAAGGTGTTGATCGAGTACTCCGGCGTATGGTTGGTGTAGAACTCATACATGTGCGGCATAAATGCCACCACCGCGTCGCCCGGCTGACGCTTCTGCTCGACGAAGCGCGCCGCCCCTCGGTGATCGGTCTTGTAATAGCCAGGGCGCGCGAACAATGCCGGGTTTTCCGCATCCGGCGAGAGACGGTAGGATTTCACAGCAAATTCATTCGTCGCCAGCAGCAGCCATATCGTGAGCGCAGCCGCGCCGGTCCAGCCAAACGCCCGCTGCCATCCCGGCGCCAGCGCGCCTCCCATGTTCGCGATCCTGTCCCGCAGCGCGAAGAAAATGCCAACCCCGCACAGGATGACGAGCGTCTCCGCGTTATAACAGTAACGCGGCGCGTAAAACGGCAGGAAGTTACTGTAACAAAACTCCAGCGAGAACAGCGTGACAGTCAGATATCGGATCGCCTTGTTCCGCCAGCAAAACAGGAATCCGAGAAACAGGAAAAGCGAGAGGACAAAATTGACCTCCGGGAAAAAGAGGACATGGACATAGTACCAGGGGTTGTAAACCAATAGATCGGTGTAAACCAGCGTCGGCGCGGTAATATCGCTCAGGCTGTAACCCACGCCAAGGTAGTCATCCAGCGTCAGTTGCCGGAAGGATAACTGGCTGAGCACCACCACGGTCATCACGAAGAAGCAGCGCCAGAAGTGCCACTCCCGCATCCACGAGAAATCCCCCCATCGGATCGCCAGGATGGCCACAAACAATGCCGGCACAAGAAATCCCGAGCCCTCCCACGAAAGGTAACTCAAGATAAATCCCGCCGCCGACCATGTCAGGAACCGCCGCTTCAGCGGCCCCGCGCTCATCGCCTCATAAAAAGTCCAGAATGTGATCAGCGAGAGAAATTGCTCCTGCGATGGATAAAATCCATTGCGCGCCCAGGCAATCCCCGGCGGAAAAAAGGCATAGATAAACGACGCAATCCACCCAACCCTCCAGTCAAACATCCGGTATCCCACCAGCCCGATGAGCCCGATGGTGAGCGTGGCGAACACCAGCGCCGGGAAATGATAAGCAAACTCCGTATTGCCGAAAACCAGCGAGGAAGCTGCAAGCGAATACGGAATAAGTTCATAAGTCGCCAGCAGCCGGTCATAAGTCCCGCGAACGGAATGCGGATACCCACTGTGCAGCACCCCCTTCGCATTCATGATCATCGTAACCTCATCCGATCCCAGAGACATCCCATTCAGATCCCAAGCCCTCAAACAAAACCCACCCATCACCACCACCGCAAACGCCGCGATCTTCAGATAACGCCCCGCCGGGGAAATAGGTCGCATAGGTCCCACTGGCGAAACAGCCGCCCCCACAAACGCCACCACCCTGCAACCCACCAGCACCAACACCGCTCCCGCAATGATCAGCGGCTTGTAACACCAATCCTCCGCCAGCCGGATGTCGAAGGTCAGCAACCAGCAAATCAGAAGCCCGGCCAGCATGGGCACATGCAACATCGCATCAAGCACCAGCGCCTGCTGCCGCCCAAGTCCCATCGCCCCGCCGAGCAACCGCGCCGAACCGAGCCACATCAACAGCATCGCTGTGACTACCGCCAGGTTGCCAAGTAACCACGGCCCGTACTTCACAAGGTCGGCAGCGGGAGTTTCGGGGATTTGCGCAGGCGCCTGCGGCAGCCAGCCCCACGGGGCGGAGCCATTTCCGCCCAGTTCCGTCGCAGCTTCATGGCCCGGCAGCGCCTGCCATGTCCGGTCGGTAATGGCGCGCAGCTCTCCTCCTCCACTGGTCGCGGTGGAGACATCGGCTAGCAACAGCGCCGGCGTGTTGTCCGCCCGCACCCGCACGACCACTTCGTTGCTCCCCGCATGCACCCAGCGCGAGATATCATACGACAGCAGCGTCGGCACAGAGACCGTCGTCGGAATCTGCAACGGCAATTGCGCCTCCGTCGCCGTCACATTCTGTTGCGTCAATCCAGGCAATTGCATCGACGAGACCGTCGCGGGTCCGGCCACCGTGGCAGTACTGAATGGCATCACCGTCCGCACGGCGCCCGGCTGCCAGATGACGTAATGTCCATTAATCAGGACATCATAAGCGCCGGTCGCGGCCAGTTGCAGCCAGCTATCCCCGCGGATGAGCGGCAGGTCAAACTCCCCCGAGAACGACCCATTGCGCGCCGTCGGATCCGGTCCGCAAATCCATTGCGCCTTCGTATCGCTGGCAAAAAGCCGGGGCGGCACTTCCACCGCCTGCACCGTGGAGAATCGCTCCCGGACATCCTCGGGACGGGCCATCGCCCAGAACGTGTCGTCCAGCATCGGGTCGTCCCACTGGTAGCTCTCGACGATTCCGTCCGGCGTATTGGACGCCCTCCACGTGCCATCGGACACAAACGAAATCTCCTTTCCTCCCACCGTCGCGTATCCGCCGCTCGCCCGCACTTGCGAGCTGCCCGGCGCGAAGACGCGCGGCGCGTAGATCGCGATGACATTCTTCCCCTGGATCAGCCACGGCCGGATGTCAAAAATTCCCGTCACCCGCTCCGCGCCGAAATACGTTTCGTTCACTTCCGTCCCGTTCACATAAAGGAGAAAGTGATCCGTCGCCGCCACCTGCACCCAGCCGCGCACCACAGGCTTCGAAATATAAAGCGTCTCGCGAAAATATCCTGCCGCCCCCGGATGCGGCGGCTCGATCCACTGGGCCTTGCCAAAGTCCAGCGCATACTGGCGCGGACCCGGATCGACGAACGTCTTGCAAATGAAAAACGCCAGCACCAGCGCCGTTACCGTCACCAGTGCAAAGGCAAAGCGCGCGTCGCTCCGCAAGCGTCCCGTCGCGCTCATTGCAGATCCTCCCCAGGCCCATTCAGCGCGGCGAGCCCACGCAGGTTCAGCACATAGTCGTATTTGTAAGACAGTCGGTACGCGACCTTCGCCTGCTCATAGGCGCCCAGCCGCGTATAGGCATCGCCCGCATCGCTATAGAGATTCGCCCGGAAAGTCGGGTCCGCCAGTGCCGTGGCTAGATTCATGGAAATCGCCGCCGCGTCGCTATATTTCCCGATCATGAAATAATCCCGGCCCAGGTAATACTTCGCCAGCAGTGAGTAAGGATCGCGCTCCAGCCCATTCTCAGAGGCCGTGACCGCCGCGCCATAGGCCTGCAGCCCATACAACTGCCGCGCAAATTGCGTGTACAACTCAGCCTCGCGCCGTCGCACCACGCTCTGGAACACCGCATCATTCGTACGCACCCGCTCGAGCTCCTCAATGCTCGCCATCACGTCCACCTGGGTGGAGGGCAATTGCGCATGATACACCCGGTACTCAGGTGTATCGCGATGCCCGCGCGCCTCATCAAGGCAACCGAGCGCCGAGTAATTGTCGATATCGATCCGCTGCCAGCCATCGAGCTGCATCGCCCGCCGGTAAGCCTTCTCCGCTCCATCCAGATCCCCTCGCGCCTCCGCCGAGTGCGCACGCATCAAATCCCATTCCGCCAGCGCCGGTCGGATGCAACAGATCAGCAAAATCCCAAATGCTCCGCCAAGAGCCCAACCCCACATCGCTGCTCCTCCCCCCTGAGCCTGTCGAAGCGCTTCCTCCTTCCGCTCAAATCCCCCCTTCGCTCCATATCCCACCGCAAGCAGCCCCCCGCAAACCACCGCCCACCATCCCCCATGCACGAACTCCCACGCCGCCGTGAGCCGGTCCTCGACGGTATTCAAATTCAGCCGGGAATTCTGCGTCGGCTCCGATCCAAAATTCACCGGCAGCGCCGCCTGCGTAAACGCAGCCGCCAATTGCTGTTGCGAAGCCTCCACCGCCAGCGTTTGCAGCAGCCCCGCGTCGATCATCGTCGCCTTCAGCGGCGCCAGCGTCGCCACCCACAGCAGCAGCACCCCCGTCCATCCCAGCGCCCTCCACCATCTCAGCGTGTAAGCCATCACCCCCACCAGCAGCAGCGCCGCCGCGATGCAGCCAAACGAAAAAATGTGCGGATGCTGCGGCCCCTCCCTGTACGCGCCCAGCGCGAAGTCCATCCCGCGCAATTGCTTGCTCAGCGGAAAGTTGACCCACTTGGTGACCATGGCCGCGCCGGCAAACCCGAGCGCCGTCACCCATGCCACCGTCAGTGCTAAACGGCGTGGTGCTCTGGTTGTCTTGTCCATCTGGCAAGGAGTGGTTTGAGAAATCCGCTGGCTTCCCGCGCGAGGGCCACCTCGCTGGCGTCAAAGGTCCCCAGCTTCCACAACGCAACACCATACACGATCAGCGCGCCCAGCCCCGCCAGCGGCGCGAACAGCACCCCGCAATCCCGGCACGGCCACACCGCAATCAGCATAAAACACGCTGCCAGCACCGGCTTCCACGCCGTCGCCATCAGCGGCAACCGGAATCCCTTCGCCCGCAACCTCCCCAGCATCAGCCCCAGCAGCAGCACCTCGCTCGCAAAGAACGCCACGCACGGCCCAAGGTACCCAAGCCGCGGGATCAGCGCCACATCCAGCGCCGCCCGTCCCGCAATCGCGATCACCACGCACTGCAGCAGGTACCGCTGGTCATCCAGCGCCGTCAGCAGGAACGGCAGCGGATCGGAGATAAAGAACGGCAGGAACGCAAGGCCCATCCATTGCATCGCGCTGATCGCCTCGTAATAATTCGGGCCGAGCAGCACCGTGATCGCCGCGCGCGCAAATCCCGCAAACAGGATCGTCACCGGCAGCCCCATGATCAAAAAATACTTCACGCTCCGCACAAACGCCACCTGCACCGCCGCGCGTCCCTCCGGCCCGTGCGCGATCCGCGCATACATCGGGTAGAGCGGCATCGACATCTGCGCCGGGATAAAGCGCAGCATGTTCGACATCCGGTACGGCCCGCTAAAGAGGCCGACCGTCCGCATGTCGCGCATCGAAGTCAGGATGAAGATATCGATCTGCTGCGAGACCAGCCGCAGCGTCGTCGCCCCGCCCACGGGAATCGATTGCGTCAGCAGATATTTCCAGAGCTTCCAGTCCGTCCGCAACGCCGCATGCCCGTAGTTCCGTGCCACCATCCAGCGGTACAGCGCCCATTGGAACAATGCTGGAATCAAGTGCGCCAGCACCACGCCATTCAGCGCCAGCTTCATCCGCATCGCCCCTGCGATGAGGATGAAGAAGAAAACCTTGTGCAGGAAGAACCCGATGGCAAACAGCTCGTTGTCCTCCCGCGCCCGCAGCACCGCCCCGTATCCCATCACGTGGAATTGCGCCAGCGTCGCGCAGCCCATCAGCAGCATCAGCAGCTTCGCGTGCAGCGGAAAATGCAGCCACGGCACAACCCCCAGCATCAGCAGCCCCGCCACAATCGTGAGCAGCCAGATGAGCGAAAGCGCGGCGCCCAGGATCTCCACCAGCCGCTCCGGCGCGCGCGCCAGCTCGCGGATGAGGATATTGCACAGCCCCATGTCCGCGATCTGCTGGAAGAACATGGCAAAGGCCATGATGAAGGAGTACGTGCCGAATTGCGCCACGCCCACCGACCTCGCCACCAGCGCGATGGCCGCCAGTTGGATGATCCCGCCCAGCCCCACGGATATCCCCCCCGCGAAGACGTTCTTTACGATCCGCTGGGATTGTTTCATTGCTCCCACTTCCAGGCGCCGCCGGCAGCCTGTTCCAATTCGGTATAGGTTTCCAGCGCCTGCAGGCGGGTGTTTTCGGTCGTGTCTTCCGCGCTCAACAGCGCCTCCTCATCCTGCACCAGCGCGTACTGGTCCAGCGCCCCCTGCTCCCGTTGCTCACGGGCCAGCATGGCCGCGTTGGACGCCGTCACCTGCGCCGCGACGTTGGTCATGAACTGCCGCTCAAGGTCGTGAATGGAGTCGTACAGCTTCGCGATGCCGGTCGCCACGTCCATCTTCACCTGGTCTTCCTCGGCCTCCTGCGCCGTGATCTTGATCCGCGATTCCCGTTCCTGCGCCAGCTTGCTGCCCCAGTCAAAAATCGGCACGTTCACCGCCACGCCCGCGTCGAATTGCGTGGGAGAACCGGAACTCGCCGTCGAAAAATGCGCGAGGTTCTGCCCCAGCAGGTAATCGGTGCTCGCCACCACGCTCGGCAGCAGCGCCGCCTGGTCCAGCCGGTATTGCTGCCGCGCCATCTCGACGACGCTTTCCTGCACGCCCACCGCCGGATGCTCCTCGCGCGCCCTTTGCAACAGCCCATCGAGCGGCGGTAATTCAGGAAATGTCGGCGGCCTCAGGTCCAGCTTCGCCACCTTGCCGGTCGGCTGCCCGATGAGCAGCGCAAGGTCTGCATAGCTGTCCTTCACGCTCTGCTTGGTGGACTCGAGCGTCTGCTCGTCCGCCGCCAGCTCGGTTTTGGCCAGCTCCACATCCTGCGCCAGCATCAATTGCAACTGGTACTCCACTTTCACGATGTCCAGCCGTTGCACCGAGAAATGCACCCGCGCCTCATCCCGCGCCAGTTTCATCTGGTACCATTGCGCGATGAAGAATGCGTTGCAGAGATCGTAAACCACTTTCTCCTCGCCCAGTTCCAGCGTCCATTCCATCTGCTTTTTTTCCGCCCGGGCATTGGCGACTGCGGGCGCATCGTTCAGGCCGAGGATGCTCCCGTTCTGGAAGAGCGGGTAATCGATCTCGATCTTCTCCATGCTCAGCGGCGCCATGTTCGCGCGGAAGGTCTGCCGCGGCAGCGTCTGGGCATTGATGATTTTCTCCGTGCTCCGTTGCGAGACGTGGGTCCTTCCGTTCGCCTGGATGATGGTTCGTGTCGTGTCGGTGCTGACCTGGCGGTTGTTCGTCCCGATCAGCCCCTCCTCGATGTCCTCGCCAGTCGCGATGGCGAATGGCGATACCGGGTAGCCATCCAGCACCCCGATGTTCGCCGTCGCGTACAAATCCGGCAGCAACGCCGTCCGTTGCTTGACGATTTCATCCCCCGCGGCGTCGATGTCCAACTGGTCGGACTTCAGCGCCGGGCTCAAGCCGTAAGCCGCATCGACGCATTGCCGCAGCGTCAGCGGCCCGTCAGCCCTGGCCGATTGAACATGCGCCGCCGCAATCAAACCCGCCGCGGCAACCAGCAGCGCTTTCCTTAATGATTCCACGGCCCAGAACGGTTGACCGCCACGTGATCGCCATCGTGAAGTTCCAGTTGTCCCACCGTCACAACCTTGTCCCCCTCCTGCAGTCCATCCAGGATCTCCGTCATCCCGTCCGCCATCAATCCAGGGCGCACCTCGCGGATCCGCGCGCGGCTGTCGCGATCGACAATGAATACCGTTGCCTGGTCCCCCACCGGATTGATAATCGCCACGCTCGGCACCGCCAGCGCGGAATGCGAGCGCTCCAGCCGCGCATAGCCGGTAACGCCCGGCCTCAGCCTCAGGTCCGGATTATCGATCCGGATATAGACCGCGTACGTTCGCGTCACCACGCTCGCCACGGCGTCAATCTTGACGACCACTCCCTTGAAAATCTCTCCCGGGAAGGAATCGATGCTCACCTCCGATTGCATTCCCATCGCCACAAATCCCATCTTGTCCGTCGGCACCGCCGCCACCATGTACACCTGCGCGATCGGCCCCAGCTCAAAGAGCTCCACGCCCACCGCCGGGATTTCCCCCGGGTTCACCGTTCGCGTCATGACGATGGAATCCACCGGCGCGGTGATCTTCGTGTTACCCAGATCGATCTTGCTCTGGATGACCACCTGCCGCGCGGCCACCGCCGCCTCCAGCGCCATTTCCGTGTCGGACGCCGCGCCGTAACCGCGTTGCTCAAGGGTCTGCATTCGCACGAGTTGCTTGTCGTCATGGTCGCTGATCGCCTCCGCCGATTTCTCGCCCGCGACATAAATCCGGTCATCCATCGCCGCCAGCAACTCCCCCTTCCGCACCACGTCTCCCAAATCCACCGGCACGCTCACGACCGGGCTGGTCACGCGAGCCGTAATGCTGATCGTGTTCAGCGAAGAGAGCGTTCCGCTCGCCCCGATGGTCATGTGCATCGGCTGCACGCCGGCGGGCAGCACTTCCACGGGAATCGGCAGCCCCACTTTCCCCGCATCGACTTGATCCGTATTGATCAGGTGCAGCAGCATCCACCCCACGATCCCCATGCACAGCAGTCCCAGCACCAGTCCGATCAACAGATCGGGCCAGCGGCGGCGGACCATCTTGGTTACAGGGCCGTCTTCCACACGGTCACCAGGCTGGGGAGCTTTGGACATCTGTTCGATAAATTGTTCACGACCCAAATAGCGGTTTGTGGGCCAAACTACCAGCAAGCTGTGATGAACGACGGGTTCATGCGGGATTAGGCATCTTTCATCACCCTTGCGTAAACCTCCTCCACTCTCGCGCACAAGTATTTCCAGTCAAAGCGCTCCGTCGCCGTCCGCCGCGCGTTCTCTCCCAGCCGCCCCGCCATCGCCGGCTCCGTGAGCAGCCGGGCAATCCCCGCTCCCAGCGCCTCCCAGTCATGATCCGGCGCAATCCATGCGTCAAAATCGTGCGTCACCCCCTTTGCCGCCCCGGCAAAACACGCCGTCGCCTTCCCGGCCATCATATAGTTAAGCAGCTTGATCGGATGGCCCGGGCAATCGCACCGCGGAACCACCGTCACATCCGCGCACGCCAGGTAATCCGGCAGCTCCTCCAGCTCGTGCGGCCCTGCCCAGATCACATCGTCCAGCCCCAGTTCCCGCGCCAGCGCCTGGTTCGCCGCAAGGTCCGGCTCATCCGCCAGCGGGCTCACCACCATCAATACCGACTCCGGCGCCGATTTCCGCGCCACCGCAAACGCCCGCAGCAGGTAATCGATTCGCTGGAAAGCGCTGTTCACCCCCGTGTACATCACCACCCGCTTTCCCGCGAGCCCGTACCGCTCCCGGATCCGCTCCGGGTTCGCCCCTGCGAACATCTCCGGCTTGATCCCGCACGGCACCATCGTGATCCGTTTCCCGGTCCCCGCCAGCACCTTCTCCAGCTCCGGCGTCACCGCGATGATCTCATCCGCCCCCAGCGGCGTCACCCAATCCAGAAACCGCGCTACCAGCCGCGCCAGCCAGTCCGGCCGGATAAACCGGTACGTCGGCAGCTCGTCGCTCATCCAGTTGACCGCATGATAAACCAGTGGCCGCCCCGTCACGATCTTCGCCACGGTCCCGATCAGTTGCCCCTCGTAATTATGCCCATGAATGATGTCGATCCCCTCCTCACGAATCACTTTGCACGCCGCCCAAATCATCCGCAAATCCAGCATCGGTTTCTCCCGCGACGGCCCCACCGCATGCCCCTTCGCTCCCTTCTCTTCAATCCCGCCAACCCTGTGGACCTGCACCCCCCCAAGCGGCAACAAATCCCCTCCCGAATAAGTGACCACATGCACCGTGTGCCCCATCTCCGCCAGCGTCACGGACATCTCACGGATCGCCGCCGGCGACCCATAGTTCGCCGGGAACGGGCACGCCGCCACCATCAATACCCTGTACCGCTTTCCCGTATTCAATCCACGTACCCCAGCGCCTTCAGGCGCTCCTCTACCTCCGCCGCCTCCTCCGCGGAGTAAGGGGTGTTTGGCGCGGCCGGCGCGGCCGCAAATGCCCCGCCCTCCTGCCGCACCGGGTGCTCCCGCAGATATTCTGGCCTCACCATCTCCGTCAGCACCCGCCCATCCAGCCCCGCCGGGATCGGCATATTCATCAGATAGAGGATCGTCGGCATCATATCCGTCAGCCGCGCCCCCTCGACTTTCGCCCCCGCCTGGATCGCCGGGCCGCTCCCAATCAATATCCCATGCAGCCGGTGCGTCCCGCTCCATTCCGGCTCCTTCATCGGCGCGCGATCCCGTATCTTGAGGATCGGCTGTCCGGTCTCCTCCGCAAGGCTGGCGCTCGCGCTGAATCCCCCGCCGCTCCACCAGTCCAGCACAAGGTCAGGCCCCTGCGCCGCGCATTCTCCCTGGAAGAGTTCCTCCCGCCGGTAAATTCGCGGGATGATCGCCGAGCCATCCCGCGGGTCCTTCAGCTCCAGCAGCTTCTCCGTCAGGAATCGCAAGAGCTCCTCCCGTTCCCTCTCTGCCACGATCCCCTCCGGTCGCTCGCCCTTCATATTCAGGAACACACTCGGCGGATAAGCCAGCACCTCGCTGCAATACGCCTTCGTCCGCCGCCAGTCGATATTCGCAAAGCTCGTCGCCGCATTCTCCATCCGTTCCCGCAGGACGGGGAACGTGTTCGCCAGCCATTTCTTCTGGTCCGATCCCAGCGCCCCGCGCACCACCTCATAAATCCCCCGCATCGCCCGCGCCATCAATCCCCCCGCCGCCCCCTCCTTGTAGGCCAGCAAGCCCAGCTCCTGGAGATACCGGTTCAGGTAAACCGTCCGGTCCGACACCGGCCCGCCCCCATGGTCGGACACCACCAGCACCGTGCAATCCTCCGGCAGCTTCCTAATGATGCGCCCCACGGACTCATCCAGCCTGCGGTACACATCCTTGATCGCATCCCGGTACCGGCCGGCAAGCGACGGATCGTGCAGGAAATGCCCCTCATCCATGTAATGCCAGAAGTAATGCTGCACCGTGTCGATCGACATGAAGGTCACCATCATCACCTCGCACGGATTCTTCTCCAGCGCGTGCAACGCTACCCGCGTCCACTGTTCGTCCAGCTTCCTCATCCCCTCCAGCACGGCATCCCGGCGGGCATTCGTGGACATCGCCCCAAGGTACCGGATTTCCAGGTTCAGCTTCCCGATCTCCCTCTCCAGCTCCTCCCGCAGTTCCGCCGGGTGCACAAACGCGCTTTTCTCGCTCGGCGTATCCATCCCGGAAACCTGGAACCCATCCAGCGGCTCCGGCGGATAGGTAAAGGGCACATTGACCACCCCGGTCGAGTGCCCCGCATCGTTGAGCACCCTCCAGAGCGTCCGCGCCTTCCGCGACCCCGCATTCGAGTAACGCATCCCGTAATCCCCCTCCCGCGGCTCCATGAAATTATAAATCCCATGCTTCCCTGGGTTGCACCCCGTCATGAAAGACGTCCACGCAGGCGGAGTTAGCGGTGGAATGGAGGATTGCAATGCTCCCTTCGCACTTTTGCGTATGAGACCCGCAATATTGCAACAATCCCCCTCCTCACTCCAATTATTGAGAAGATCCCAGGTCGCCGCATCAAGGCCAATGATGAATATTCGGGGGGAGGCCATGCTTTCCCTCTGTGAATTAGCAGGAAATGACCCACTGCACAAGGGACCGGAGCCACCCCGAGGGTATTCCCTATTTCCTCTATGTAGGTCCTCCACGGGGTATTCCGGTAGGTAAATTTGCGGAGCATGGCACACACGCTGCTTTTGGAATCGCCCAGCCGGTCACAATCCCCGGCGCCAACCAACCAACACCAAACAACACCCAACTGAAATCATCCAAATGATCCAGAAACTCAACACCCGCCGTGGCGGCTTTACGCTCGTGGAAATCATGATCGTGGTCGCTATCATCGCACTCCTCGCCGCTATCGCGGTCCCCAACTTCCTGCGTGCTCGTAAGCGCTCACAGGCCACCCGCGTTCTGGAAGACCTTCGCATGCTTGACAGCGCGACCGACCAGTACGCCATCGAGAACAACAAAACCTCCGGCATGAATCCGGCCTGGACCGACCTCAAGAACTACCTCAAGGTTGGTTCCGTCCTCTATTCCACCGGTGCGGATATCTTCGGTGACAGCTACGGCCCGACCTTCACGGTTGACAGCCTGCCGGTCATCCCCGCCAACGCGTTCAGCACGCTCTCCGATGTGGCTCCTCTGACCTTCTGGTCCCCGTACCACAACTAAGCACTTCGAAGCCTCCAAAAGGCTTCCCTACAAAAAGCGCAGCCGCATCCCGGCTGCGCTTTTTGCGTTTTCCGTTTCTCCTCTTGAACTTGCACTTGCACTTGAACATGAACCCTCTGGCTCCCCGAGACGCTTCATTTTCAAGTTCACGCCCGTCCATTCCCACCCACCCTTCCCCATTTTTGCCGCTCCTCCTGCAACCATTGACTTTCCAGAAAACCGGCTGATACCCTTTCGTTGTGAAATTCGTCAGGAATCTCGGGGACAAAGCCAATGCCGCCGGGAACATCAAAAAGTCGCTCGAGCTGATCAACACCCAGCTCTACAGCGTCGAGGAGCGCATCGCCCAGCAGGCGCGGGCTTTTGACCCAGCCGTGGAGCCCTACGTCTCCTACGCCTGCGAGAGCAGCGGCAAGCGCCTCCGCCCGGCCCTCGCCCTCCTGGCCGGCGGCGCCACCGGCGATATCAACAACAGCCACCTCGACCTCGCCGTCGTTGTCGAGCTCATCCACGCCGCCACCCTCGTTCACGACGATATCATGGACGGCGCCGAAAAACGCCGCGCCCAGCCCACCGTCAATGCCAAGTGGGGCAACGCCATCTCCGTCCTCCTCGGCGATTGCCTCTTCGCCCACGCCCTCAAGCTTTCCACCAGCTTCCCCAATGGCGAAATCTCCCGCCGCATCGCCAGCGCCGCCTCGGATGTCTGCTCCGGCGAGATCATCCAGACCCAGCGCCGCTTTGACCTCAAGCTCGGCGTCTCGGATTACTTCCGCATCATCGAGATGAAGACTGCCGCCCTCTTCGCCGCCGCCAGCGAGCTCGGCGCCTTCATCAACGAGGCCCCGCCGGAGGTCATCACCGCGATGAAAACCTTCGGCCTCCGCTTCGGCACCGCCTACCAGATTTACGACGATTGCCTCGATCTCGCCGGCAGCGAGGAAAATGCCGGCAAGACCCTCGGCACCGATCTCCGCAAGGGCAAGCTCACCCTCCCCATCCTGCACCTGCTCCAGTCCGCCTCCCCATCCGAGCACCATCGGTACAGCGAGATGATCCTGCGCAGCGAAGAAGAGGATGCCGTCAGCCTCTCGGAAGCCGCGCAAAAGAGCGGCGCCCTCAACTTCGCCATCTCCACCACCGAGCGCATGCTGCGCGAAGCCCAGCAACAAGTCACCCTGCTCCCCCGCAATAAATACAGCGATGCCCTCGACGCCGTCTGCGGCAGTCTCATCGAGGTAATCGGCCAGTTCCGGGGATAAAGTCACCGCAATCACACTGAAAATCGGTCCCCACCCGGGCCCGCCCAGATTCCCGCCTCGCATTCTTTTCGCTTACCTGCGGAAATTCCCCCGGTGAAGCGAACCCTCCCCTTTCTGGCCGTCATCATCCTGGTTGTCCTCGCAATCAGGATTCCGCTTCTCAATATCCCCCTCGACCGCGACGAGGGCGGCTACGCCTACATCGCATGGAGGATGGACTTCGGCGAACTCCCCTACCGCGATTGGATCGATCAAAAACCGCCCGGCGTTTTCTGGATTTACCACCTCGCCCTGGCCCTGCCGCTCGATGCCACCCAGGCCATTCATTGCATGGCCATGCTCTTTAGCATCGCTTCCGCATGCGCCCTCTTTTTCCTCGCGGCGCGTTTCACGAGCCCATTCTGGGCAATGGCCGCCGCCGTTCTGTTCGCCCTCCTTTCAGCCGATCCCCTCATCGAGGGAACTTCCGCAAACACGGAGCTCTTCATGCTGCTCCCGCTCATCCTCTCCCTCGTCGCCCTCCTCGCCGCCGTCCGCCAAAGCCGCGCCGCAATCGCCCAGGCCCTCCTCGCCGGCGCCCTCACCGGCGTTGCCATCGCCTTCAAGCAAGTCGCCATCGTGAACTGGCCGCTCCTCGTCTTCGCCTATTGGCTCATGATCGAAGGGACCAGCCGGTTGGCCAGAACCATCGCCTTTGCGGCGTGGTCCGCCCTCGGAGCAACCGCCATCTGGGCCCTCATCGGCTGCGATTTCCTCCTCCACCACGAGTTGCACGCCCTCATCTACAACGTCTTCACCCACAACCTCGGTTACGTCGAAACCCTCTCCTGGAAGGACCGCATGGACTCCTGCTTCCTGGCCCTGCGCGGCATCTACCCATCCGAGGCCTTGCTCTGGATTTCCTCGCTCGCAGGCTTTGTCGCTCTCTGGAAATCCGGCCGCTGCAAAACACTCCTGTTCCTCGCCGCATGGACCGCCGCCAGCCTCGCCGGGGTTTGCATGAGCGGCTATTTCTTCCGCCATTATTTCGAGCAATTGCTCCCCGCCCTCTGCCTCGCCGCCGCCCTGGCCACCGAATGGATCGAGCAGGCAGGCTTCTGGAAAAACACTCCGCCGGCAAGGCGCCGTGAGGCTCTTTGCATCGTCCTCCTGGTCCTCCCGCTCTCGGTCGACATCCCATTCCTCTTTGTTTACTCCCCCCGCGAGGCCGCACGCGAAATCTACCCCGGTAACTCCCTCTTCGCCGAGATGCCCGATCTCGGCAAACGCATCGCCGCTCTCACCCGTCCCAACGACCGCGTCTTCATGTTCGGCGCCGATCCTGAAGCCTTGTTCTACGCGCGCCGCATCTCAGCCACTCGATACATCTTCCTCCTCCCCCTCTACGGCTCCTACTCCGACGCCGACGCGTTGCAAAAGAAAACCGCCGCCGAAGTCTCCGCCCAGGCCCCCACAGCCGCCATCTATCTCCCCAACCAGATGTTCTTCGATCCCGGCGACGACCAATATTTCACCCAATGGAGCAAAGCCTACCTCAAAGCCCAGTTCCACCCCGACACCTACTTCGCCATCGACCAATACAACATCGGCCACCTAATCCCCAACTCCTCCCCCGACCTCCCCAAACTCTCCGCCGCAGGAGAAATCTGCGGCGTGCTGTTTGTGAGGAACACAAAGTAACCGGCAGAGTTGCTGATATCCCAAAAGATTAATCCGCGATCAAAGTCGTTCCGAGAATTGGCCCGGCGGGCCAGCCCGATAGTAGCCGGGGCGCGTAAGCCCCCGGTATCCAGACCCCTCCGGCACGCCCCGGAGGGGCGGTAGATTTTGAGCGCGAATTTATCTTTCACCCCACTTGTCTCCTGAATCAGAAGTTGCTGCCAAAACTTCAGAGGGCTGAAAGCCCGTCATGTTACAGCCCGGGCAGGAGCGAGCCCTGAGCTTGTCGAAGGGCGAGCGTAGGCCCGGGTTCCCTGCCTTTTGAGCCAAGCGCTGTAAGCGCGTCACTCTCCCTCAAACATTTACATGAAATCACTGACTCTGGAGACTGGATCATCAATTTCAAGAGCCTGAAGTCCATGATAGAGGAGGATCGATCATTCTGGATGGATTCTACCAGAATTGCCACCACGCCTTCGCCTGCCATGACGCCGGTACCCGCCTCAGGAAAATCGGAGGCGCCGCCACGCCACCACGAAGATCCTGCCCCGCCGCACGTGCCTTGCCGAACACATTAAAGTCAGCGCACCGCGAGAGAATGGCCAGACGATCCGCCTCAGAAATCTCCTTCGACTGCTCTTCTTTAGCCACCGCAAGCGCCGGCCCCCACAGCGGCTCGTCCCAAAGCGAAACGGGGCGACTGATTTTCCCATTATCGAGGCACCGCCGATAGGTGTCGGGAAATTTCACGCCGGAATCGGCCAGCGCCACCCGCCCAAATGCATGCGGCACAAACTCCATGAGCCGCTCCGCCAAATCCGCATCGCCAACCGCCGCCGTCAGTTGCTCGACGCTCTCCTCCCACGATGCATCGGGGAAGCGCCGCAATACCTCAACCGCTTTGACAATGCTCTCCTTCACTTTACTCCATCATCCCCGGCCCACGCTTGGCAATCAATTCCACTTTTGCGCCATTTCACACATGGCCCACATCTCGATGCAACTCCTTCTGATTCCACACATGAGGCCGGCATCCTCATTCTTTTATTCTTAACGACTCGACCCATTTGTTCTTTCGTCCCGCATAATGATCGCGCAGCCGATCCTCAACGTGGGATGGGCCCCACACCGCCGCCCGTTCAAGACCCATGCATTCCTCCCTCGTCACGGGTCGAATATTTCCCCTCTCGTAAATGCTGAATCGGTCCGGATGGAGCGGATCCTGCATGAACTTTGCCCGCACCTTCATCAACACATCGGAAGCAGGAGCCTTTCCAATCTTGCGCCAGCGCCCCCGCGTGACTGCATGCTTCCCTCCCTAGGCAACGCCTGGATATTCATTGCGCCGGAGGTTCCCGGCATACGAGCCGAATCTCACACCACACCCCAGGCCCGGCCACTCGCCTTCGCATTGCTCTGGACCGCCGGCTAAGGCAGACTTACGAGAACCCGTCTGCCAATGAGCTTCCACACTTTGATTTCTGGTCCAGGCGAATCCGTTGCCTTGGGAAGCAAGACCACGCCTGAGACGCTTGCCCGCATTCTCGGTCCGTCGTCCCATTCATGGGATGACGGCGTTGAATACTGTCTCGAATATTCAACTTCGCTTGGCACTTTCTCCTTCACGTTCGCCCATTGCCGTTTCCTTTTTGGCCCCGAAAGACTCAAGCTTGTCACCGTCGAACTCAACACCTCGCGGCGCCATCCCAACAGCGATGCGCCTCCGTTGGCCAATGACAGATAACCGGGGCGCGTAAGCCCCCGGTATCCAGACCCCTCCGCCACGCCCCGGGGCAGTAGATTTTGAGCGCGAATTGGTCATTTCACCCCACCGGATCATCAATCTTAGGAGCCCGGACGGCCCTGAACCTTTCAGACGCCGGTCTTTCCCAGTTTTTTGTGCGTCAATTCGGAAAAGGAATCGTGTGGGTCAGTCCGCACGGGCAAAAACATCTCCGCTCAGCGTGGTGAAGGTCTTGCCATCCTGGGAAAAATCGCCGGTGAATAGGGAACGCTTGAACCTCACGTAAGAATGTCCCTGTTTGTTAAAGGTCCAGGTTCCCACAGACCTGGCGCCGTTCGGGAATATGCGAACGGCGGTATGGTCCCGGTTGAGTTTGAGGATTTGCCCGTTGCTGTTGGCAAAAGTGCCAAATCCTGGATTACCGGGGGAATCGCCGATCGTCTGCGTGGCTGCCACGGGAGGCGCAGGGAGCGGCGGATTGTTTTTGGCATAGATCGCTTCAAGTTCCGCCTGCCTGGTGAAAAGATTCATCACGTTCTCGCGAAGATTCTCCGCAGTTCCCCATGGTGCAAGATTGGAGGTTTCCTACAAAACCAAAAAAAATCATTAGGAGAAGCAAGTAGTCTTCTGCAAGGCTTGTTCTGATGCACCGTCAAAATCGCACGTCTGCCCCGCTCACCGCGGCCTGCTCGACTCGCTGCCCAGCAAGGCATCCTTCCACCCCGTCCGAACCCTCTTTCCACGCCCAACGATCACCCCGGCCCCAGGCGATTAAGGTAAATTAAGCCAAATTAAGGTGAAAAATTTTTCGGAGCAAACGTCTGAGCCGCCTGAGCCCGATATTGATGGAACCCCTCCCACCGTATTATATCCCCGTTCGCCGGTCGCCAGTCCGGAACGAGAAAACCATCCAGACTTCGCTTCCTGCGTGCAATGACCCGCACTTGTCAGCCATCATCCCTTGCCCACTAATTCCGTGAACCGCCTCCTCACTTCCATCTTCCTCGTCGCGCTCGGCATCGCCGGGGCGCAAGCCCAGGTCGCCACCCCCCAGGCGTCACCCACCGCAATCGCGACCTCGCCCACCCCGGGAACCTCCCCAACCCCCGAAGCTTCAGCCAGTCCCTCCGTCTCGGCGTCAGCCTCCCCCGTCGCCGAGACACCACACGCCCAGCCCGTCGGCTCGCAGGAGCTGGTCACCCGCCTCCAGATCTTCCTGGATCAGCAGAATTTCGGCCCCGGCATCATCGACGGCCGCTGGGGCGAGTTCACCGGCAAGGCCCTTGTCCATTACGCCCGCGCCCATGGCCTCAAGGTGACGCCCGATATTTACAATGAGTTGCCCCTGGACACGGTTTACCCCATTTACGTCAATTACACGATCACCCCCGCGGACGTAAAAACCGTCGGCCCCCTCCCGACCAAGCCCGCCGAGCAGGCAAAACTCCAGCGCCTGCCGTACCCCGATCTCACCACCTTTCTGGAGGAGCGCTACCATTCCTCGCCGGATTTCCTCAGGAAACTCAACAAGCACATAAACTTCGACAATCTCAAGGCCGGCGACGTCGTCCTGGTCCCCAATGTCGCCCCGTTCAAGCTCGAGGACGTCAAGGAGCACAAGCTTCCCGATCATCCCGAGTTCTCCAAGCGCAGCATCTACGTCAGCGTGGAGGACAAGATGCTCGACCTCTACGATGGGAGCAGTCTCATCGCCTCCTTCCCCATCACCCCAGGCTCGAAGGCTCTTCCCGCCCCTCGCGGGAATTGGGACATCATCGGCGCCTATACCATGCCGGAGTTCCGCTGGGACGAGGCCATGCTCTATCACGGCAAGCGCAGCAAGAATTTTTATGAACTCCCGCCCGGCCCGCGCAATCCCGTCGGCGTCCTCTGGTGCGGCCTCGACAAGATCGGCATCGGCATCCACGGCACCAGCTATCCGGAGACCATTGGCCGCGCCACCAGCCACGGGTGCATCCGCCTGGCCAATTGGGACGCCATCAAATTCTCGACCATGATTACCACCGGCATGCCGGTAAAGATCGATTAGACGTTGCCGCCCCGGAAAATCCACGCAACCAAACCATTGCTATGAACCGCATCGAAGGAAAAATCGCTCTCGTCACCGGCAGCAGCCAGGGCATCGGCCAGGGCGTCGCCGTCCGTCTCGCGCAGGAAGGCGCGAAGATCATCGTCAATTACCACAGCAACCCGCAAGGCGCGGATGACACCCTCAAGCAAATCCGCGACGCCGGCAGCGATGGCATCGCCATCCAGGCCGATCTCGGGAAGACATCGGAGATCGATGGCCTCATCGCGCAGAGCGTCGCGAAGTACGGCCAGATCGACATCCTGGTAAACAACGCCGGCCTCGAAAAGCGCGCCCCATTCTGGGAAGTCACGGAGAGCGATTACGACCTCGTCCTCGAGGTGAACCTCAAGGGGGTCTTCTTCACGACCCAGGCTTTCGTCAAGCACCTGCTCGACCGCAAGGCCGCGGGCCGCATCATCAATATGAGCAGCGTCCACGAGGAGCTCCCATTCCCACACTTCGCTTCCTACTGCGCGAGCAAGGGCGGCCTCAAGATGCTCTGCCGCAATCTCGCCATCGAGCTCGCCCCATACAATATCACCATCAATAACGTGGCCCCGGGCGCAATCGAGACCCCCATCAATACCAAGCTCTTGAACGATCCGGCAAAACTCTCCGCGCTCCTCTCGAACATCCCCCTCGGCCGTCTCGGCAAGCCGTGCGATGTCTCTGGCGCGGTTGCGTTCCTTGCCTCGCCGGATGCCGATTACATCACCGGCACCACGATGGTGGTCGATGGCGGGCTGCTCTGGAATTACGAGGAGCAGTAGCAGCGCTTTCGTCCCATCGTCCGGCGGGCTCATCCCAGACGCCTTGCGCCACAGTCATCATTGCGCCCATAATGACCTCCATGAAACGGCTCGCCCTCCTCGCCCTTGCTCTCCTCGCCGCACTGCATCCCCGGTCCGCCTCGGCCGATACCACCCTCGGCTACCTCATCGGATCCCTTCCTTACAATGCCAGTCATCCAGGCGTGTATTACTTCAACAAGGATCTTGTTTACACCGGGACCTATGGCGCAGCCATCGCCATCACCGCCTCGGACGTGACCATCGATATGAACGGCTTCGAACTGGCCGATGAAAGAGGTGCCGCGATTACCACCAATGGATTCGTTTCCAATAACTGCAACCGCATCACCATCGAGAATGGTACCATCCTTGGCTTCTTCGAAGGGGTCAATCTCACCTCGCAGGATGCCAGTGTAACCAATCTCCTCGTGACCAGCTCTTACAGGATCGGCATCACCGTGGCCGGCGATAACGCCAGCATCACCGGCAACCGCGTCAACTTTACCGGCGGCTCGACGAACAGCGCCGGCATTTTCGCCATCGGCATCGTCCTTTCCGGCAGCTATGGAAACGTCTCGAATAACCAGGTCGAGAAGACTTATACCGCCGATGCCTCCACCCATTACGCCGCCGGCATCGATGTCAGGGACTGTTCCAACGTGGTTGTAAGCAATAACCGTGTTCTCGACGTGGAGCCCACCGCCCCGGCAAAGGCTACCTCCACCGGCATCGAGGCCGATTCGGCCGCGCCCTCCGATAACCTGATTTTCCTTGGCAATGTCGTCACCAGCGCGGAGGTCGGTTTTGACTTATCCGGCGGCGCCAGCGGCTCCTATGGCGATAACACCACCAGTAGCGTAGCCACCGGTTATTACGGCTCCGGTTTGACTAATATCGGGAATAACAATTAGTGCGGTTTTCCCAGCCCGATTCTCCCTCCCGCAGGCCGCTCTGCGCCATCATCGCACCTGTCCTCTGGGCCGCGATCTTGATCGCGTTGTTACTCCGGGCCGGTTTGCATCCCCAGCGCCCCACCTCGCTGACCACTTATCTGACCGGCGGCGCCGCATGGAGCGCCGGGCAGCCGATGTACACCAACTGGCGCGGCTTCGTCTATCCGCCGGTAATCGGTTTCCTCTTCAGCCTCTTTGCCCACATGCCGCCGGTGCTTGCTGCAATCCTCTGGCGCGCGATCACCGCGGGCGGCCTGCTCCTGGGCATGGGCGCGCTGCTGCGCTCCGGCGTCTTCAGCCGCATTCCGGCCTCCTCCCGAGGTCTCGTCTTCATCGCATTGCTGCCGCTCTCGCTCGGCAACCTGGATAACGCCCAGGCCAATCCTCTCATCGCCGGATTGATGATGCTCTCCGTCGCGGCCTTTCAATGGGAATCCTGGGGCCTGTGCGCGTTTGCCGTCGCACTCGCGACCACCTTCAAGATTTACCCGGTGGCGTTGGCAATGCTCCTCTGCCTTCTGCGTCCCCGGCAGCTCTCATGGCGCATCCTTGCGTGGCTGATCGCCGCCGCGCTCCTGCCCTTCGCGTTCCAAAATTCCCACTACGTCTCCGCCCAGTATCACGCCTGGCTCCAGACGCGTCTCGCCGACAACCGCTTCCAGTACCCAATGAAGGACGCTCCGCTCGACCTCTGGTATCTGCTCGTCCGCCTCGGCAATCTCCCCATCAGCACACGCGCCTACACCGCGCTCCAGATACTGGCCGGCGCAGCCATTGCCGCATACGTCCTCCTTCAATCCCGACGAAAACACCCCGTGAGCGAAATCCTCGCGACCCTCTACCTCCTCGTAACCGTCTGGATGCTCCTCCTCGGCCCGGCGACAGAAAACCAAACCTACGTCGTCCTCGCCCCCGCCGCCTGCATTGCCGCGATCCAGGCCCTCCACATCCCCTCACCCACCGTCCGTCTCCTAGCCCTCACCGCATTCGCAATCCTCCTCGCCGCCGTAGCCCGCAACAGCCTCCTCCCCCACCTAAAGAGCCCATTCTACATGGCCCTCCAGCCCATCGGCACCTTGTTCCTCCTCGCCGCTATCCTCGCAGACATCCGGCGCACCTCCACCGCCCGCGCCTGAGCGATCTCACGGTCAGGCATTAGCCGCAGATTAACACAGATTATTTGGGACGATTGCGGGTGGATTATTCACAAGACGCTTTCGTCGATCCTGAAGAAGCGCACCGTGGCCCTCCCCAGCCTCTCCCAATAATCTGTGCTAATCTGCGTTAATCTGAGGCTAAAAACAAAACCCCACCACCCGCCTCACCACGTCCTATTCCTTCCTCACCTCCACAAAATCATTGTCCCCCGCCTTCACAAAAAGCCGCTCGTTCTTCGCATCCTTCTCCTCGTCCATCCTGTATATCGAATACACGCCCGTATCATCCATCCCCACCTGCACCAGCTTCGCATCGCGGATCTTGCTCTCAGCCACGAAATCCAGCGAATCCCCCTGGTACTTCAATCCAATCGGCCCAGTCGCGCCCTTCGCCACCGTCACAAAATGCATGTCCCCCACCGCCGTCGGCATCGACACCGTCTCCAGCGATAGAGTATGCGCGTGATCCCATGCCGTGAAGATCGCCACCGCCGTCACCAGCACCAGCGTCCCCCCTCCAATCACCGCCGCCCACGGCTCGATGGTTACAGCTTCCTTGTCCGCGCTTGGCATCAGCCGATTATCAGCGAGACGCCGGCATTGTCCATCCTGCCGATGCCTCTTCCGGGAGCCGAATCTCCGATATCCGTTGCATCACCCGCTCGCTCAGCCGCTGATAAAGCTCCCGCCCGCCGCCCCCGTCCAGGTCGGCCTGGGTAAAAACCATCGGCTCGCCCACCACGATCCGGACCGGGCAGCAAGTGATCTTGCCACCCATGGGAAACGCCTTGTACGCGCCGAAAATCCGCATCGGCACCACCGGCACCAGCGACTTCGCGATCACCAGGCCAAGCCCGGGCTGGGCCGGTTGCAGCTTGCCATCCGGTGTGCGGCCACCTTCCGGGAAGACGATGGTGCACTCGCCCGCCCTTACCAGTTTGATGACATTCTTGAGTGCGCTCATGTCGGCGCGTTCCTGATCCACCGGCACCACATTGCACTTCGGGAAAATCTTCCCCATGATCGGCCAGTTCAGCAGCGTCTTGCGCGCAAGGAAGTAGATCGGCCTGCGGCAGCACATGCCCGCAAGTGGAGGATCCAGGTAGCTCTCGTGGTTCATCGCCAGGATGCACCCGCCAGTGTTCGGGATGAGGTCGCGGCCGTAGACCCTGAAGGAGAAACAGAGCCGCCCCAGCGCCCAGCTCAACTTGTACCCAAACCGGTACCACCCGCGCATCTCGTTCATTCCACGATCTCCATTCCCTTCAATTTCAAGCGCCCCACGATCTCGCCCACCACGCCGTCGATGGTCAGATTCGAGCTGTCGATCACATGGGCGTCCTCTGCGATCGCCAGCGGCGACGCCTTGCGCGAGGTATCCGCCCGGTCGCGCTCGCTGATGGAATCCCGCTGCCCCTGCGCCGCCCGCCGCCGCGCCCGCACATCGGGTGATGCGTCGATGTAAAATTTGTACGGCGTATCCTGGAAGACGACGGAGCCAATATCGCGCCCTTCCATCACCAGGCTCTGCTCCAGCGCGTATTTGCGCTGCAACCCCACCAGCAACGTGCGCACCGTCGGGATCCGCGCGATGGCCGAGACGTTCTGGTTGACCTCTTCAGAGAAGAGCGCATCCCCGGGGTCCTCGCCACCGATCCGGATGGTCGACACCCCGTTCTCCATCCCGCATTCGATCCGCATCGCCGAGAGCAGCGCCAGCACGGACATCGGATTGGCCGGGTCCGCCCCGTGGCGGAGCATCCACCACGTCACTGCCCGGTACATCGCGCCGGAGTTCACGTACGCCAGCCGCAGCCTCCGGGCGAGCAATCGCGCGACGGTGCTCTTGCCGGACGCGGCTGGACCATCGATGGCGATGATGGTGTGCGAATGAACCACGACTACCGGCTTCCCCTGTTATTCATGGGACGGCAGAGCCTCGATCACCGGAATCTGCGGCTCCCGGACCGGCTTCATGATGTGCTGAAGCGTCTCGTAGAAATTCGGGTACGAAGTCGCCACACAATCGACGTCCTCAATGATGGTCTCCCCTTCGGCGAACAGCCCCGCGATCGCGAACGCCATCGCGATGCGATGATCGCCAAAGCTCCTCAAGTGCGCCCCGTGCAGCGGCGCCCCGCCGATGATCTCCAGCCCATCCTCCTGCTCGGTCACTTCCACGCCCATCTTCTTCAGGTTCTCCGCAATGGCCGCCAAACGGTCGGTTTCCTTTACCCGCAGTTCCTTGGCATCGGCAATGATCGTGGTCCCCTGCGCCAGCGCGGCCGCCACGGCGAGGATCGGGATTTCGTCGATCACGTTCGGGATTTCCTTCCCCTGGATGACAGTGCTCTTGAGCCGGGTCCCCTCGATCACAACTGAGCCATGCGGCTCCCCTTCGGAGACCTCCTCGATCGCCTCGCGCACATGCGCGCCCATCCGCAGCAGCACCGCCAGTACTCCGGTGCGGGTTTCGTTGAGTCCGACATTCTCCACCAGCAAATGCGACCGCGGCTGCGCCGCTGCGGCTACCAGCCAGAAGGCGGCGCTCGAGATATCGCCCGGCACGGTAAAATCGCGCGACTCCGGCGTCTGCTCGCCCATCAGCGAGACCGTCAGGTCGTCGCGCTGCGGCCGCACCAGGAAGTAACTCAACATCCGCTCCGTATGATCGCGGCTCTGGCTCGGCTCGGTGATGCTCGTCTTGCCCCTGGCAAACAGGGCCGCGAACAGGATCGCGCTCTTCACCTGTGCGCTCGCGACAGGCATAAAATATTGGATCGGGTGCGGCTTCGCCCCCTCGATGACCAGCGGCGGCGTGTTCTTTTTGCCTTCGGTGGTGATCTTCGCCCCCATTTCGGTCAGCGGCTCGATGATCCGTTTCATCGGGCGCCTGGAGAGCGACTCATCGCCGGTGAGCCGGGATTTGAATGGCTGCGCGGCAAGGATGCCCGCCAGCAGGCGCATCGTCGTGCCGGAGTTCCCGCAGTAGATGTCCCCTTCAGGCGGGGTCAATACCTTGCGCGTCCCGTGCACCAGCAGCGTGGTCGGCTCCGGTTGCTCGATCCTCACCCCCAGTTGCCGCATCGCGGATACGGTCGCGAGGCAATCCTCGCTGGGGAGAAATCCGCGGATCACGCACGGCCCGTTGGCCAGCGCGGCTATAAAGACCGCGCGGTGCGAGATGCTTTTGTCCCCGGGAACTTGTATCTCCGCCTGGATGACCGGCGCCCGATGTATTTTCCAATTCATGAAATCGTTTTTGTTTTTGGATGCGCGAGCCGTTTGCGCGTGTTCATGGCTTCTGCCAGGTACTCTTCCAGCGCTCCGGTCTCTTTGCTCTCAAGGAGTTTGGTGACCTCCGCCAGATTTTCAATCATTGCGTGAATTCCTTTTTTCAGCGCCTCACGATTCTCCGTCAGGATCTCCGCCCACATCGCCGGCGGCCCCGATGCCACCCTCGTGGTGTCCAGAAATCCATTGCCGTGCCAGTCAAGCGCAGCCGGATTCTCCCGCGTCACGGTTTGCACCAGCACAGCCGCGGCAAGATGCGGCAGATGGCTGATGAGCGCCACAGCCTCATCGTGTGCCGCGGCGGATGACGTCACAACACGGCAGCCCATGGTTTCCCAAAAGTCCGCAAGAGCGGCGACCGACTCCTTCCGGTTGGCAGCGCCCGGAGTCAGGATCGTCACGGCACCCTCGAACAAATCCGCCCGCGCCGCATCCAGTCCCGCCTGCTCGGAACCAGCCATGGGATGACTGCCAATGAATTCCGCTTTTCCTTTAAAAACAGGCGTAAGAAGCTCTCGAACAACCAGTTTCACGCTCCCAACATCGGTAATGAGCGCCGACGGCTCCACCACCCCAGCGATCTTCTCCGCCACTGCCTTCATCGCGCCCACAGGCATGCAAAAAATAATCAAATCCGCCCCGCGTGCCACCTCGGCCGCGTCAGTGGATGCCACATCGGCGATTCCCATCTCAAGCGTTTTCTCAACGCTGTCTTTTCGCCGCGCCCATATGCGAATCTTCGTCGCGGGAAGCCGCTTCCGGATCGCCAGCGCAAGCGAGCCTCCCAGAAGGCCGGGACTCAGGATGGCGATGGAAGAGAAAGACATCGGGATTGGAGCCGGCTCCTTTGGTTGGCCCCTACCGAGCCGAGCTTATTTCAGGGCCACGATGCCCAAGCTGACTTGGGTCGGGCCTTTTGGCCCTCGGATTTCAGGACTTCGTCTGCCGGTTGCCCTAAGGCACCAGGAAGACTTTGTTCGTGTACGGGTCCTTGACCTCGGTGCCGGGCGGGAATCCGCGCACGTCCACATAGCCGGAGCCGGGAGCGTAAGGGCTGGTCACGAATCCCGGCTTGCCCTGCACGGGTACCGCATAGGGGAGATTCTGAACGCCGGTCGCGCCGGTGGTGCCTGAAGTGGAGGGTCCGCCGTTATCCGGCGAGGGTGGCGGCGGAGGCGGCGGCGTGGGAGCTATCGGCCCGGTGTTCGTATCAGGGGTAGTCGTATCGGGCGCGGGCGGCACGCCCGTATCAGGCTCCGGTGCGACCTCGGTCTGGTCCGGATTGTACCCATACGGATGGTGGTGATGCGGCGTGGTGTCATCGTCAGACCCGCATGCGGCGAGGAAAAGGATGGAGGCGGCAGAGAGAAAAATTAATGCAGGTCGAATCATAAGCCCTTGATAGCAGTACGGTTTCTTATCGCATCGTCCGGTTGCTGACAACAGCAATTCGAACACATCCGTTCGACCGGATGTGCGAATGCGGGATTCAAAAAATCTGTAGCAAATCCCCGGCCACGCGTCATTTGACCAATTTTGGCCCCGGATCGAGTTCCTCCGCCAGCAGCGCCGCGATCTCCTGTGCACCCTCTAGCGCCGCCAGTTGCGAGAGCCGCGGACCAACCCTCAGCCGTGCGCCGCGGGCGAGCGTCTGGAGGCGCGCCGGCAACTCGCTCTGGCCATCCAATCCCTGGTCCGGCCACAGGAGCGTGACGGGCTGGGAAAGCGTCCGCAGCCGTCCCTCGATGTCGACGTTCAACCGTCCTGAGTAAACATTCCGGATCGCATGCTCCGCGCCGTATTGCTGCGCGCAAGTGGTGTAAACATCCAGCGCCTCGTCCGCGATGCGCGTGCCGTCGACAAACCCGCGCGATGCCAGCCAGCCCCGCACCGCCCCCCGGCTCGCTTCATAATTTCGGTACATGAACCGGTGCGCCAGTGGTGCCATGCTCCCCAGCCATCTCCCGATGGAAACTTCGCGAACCCCCTTCTCCGTCAGCCCGGTCGGCATCCAGAGCACCAGCTGCCGGACCACCTCCGGGTGCTGGCTCGCCATCAGGATGCTCAGGCCCGCGCCCAGTCCGCTCGCTACGACAATGACCGGTTCGTCGCACGTCCCGCGGATAAACTCCGCCATCGACCGCGCATAATCCGTCGCCGTCAGGTTCGCATCCGGCCGCGCGGACTCCCCAAACCCAATCAAATCCGGCGCCAGCACGCGATGAGTCGCGGTAAATTGCGGATAAACCTTCGCCCATTCATACGAGGACGCCCCCGGGCAGATCCCGTGGATGAAAAGCAACGCCGGGCCGCTCCCGGACTCGTGATAAACCACCTGCCCCAGGCTGGTGTGCAGCGCCTTCGTACGAAAAATGGCCGGCGAGATCGCATCCGGCACTCGTGCCTTGCTCACCGGCCGCACCGCATAGCGCAATGCGAGGAAGAGTGCCCCCAGCAGCCCGGCGCCAAGACCCGCGCCGAACAACCGCTTCTTCCGGCGAGCGATCATGGGTCAGGGTTCCAGCCGCACGATGCCGGTCCCGCTCTCGATGCGGCCGATCTCCTTCGCGCGGGTGTTTTTGATGAATGCAGCCACATCCTTCCGCGAGACAACAACGGCCATCCCTATTCCCATATTAAACACCTGGTACATCTCGGAATCCGGCACCTTCCCGGCCTCCTGCAGGATTTCGAAAATCGCCGGCCGTTTCCACGCCCCAGTGCCAATGACCGCATCGCACGTCTTCGGCAACACCCTGGGAAAGTTATCGACCAATCCACCCCCGGTGATGTGGGCCAGCCCCTTGATGACGCCAGTCGGCGCCTCGGCCAGCAGCGGTTGATAATTGCGGTGCACTTTCAGTAATTCGTCCGCCAGGGTCCCTTTGAGCCCCTCGACCCTCGATTCCGGCGTCAGCCCCATCGTCTCGAACAAAATTTTGCGCGCCAGCGAGTACCCGTTGGTATGCAGCCCATTCGCCGCAAGACCCAGCACCACATCCCCCGCCTTGATCTTGCTTCCGTCGATCATCTTCTTCCGGTCCACAACGCCAACAATAGTCCCCGCCAGGTCGTACTCCCCGCGCTGGTACATGCCCGGCATCTGCGCCGTCTCGCCGCCGATCAACGCGCACCCAGCCTCCTTGCAAGCCTTGGTAAACCCCTTGAGGATTTGCTCGAATACCGCCGGCTCCAGCCGTTCCGCGCCGATGTAATCGAGGAAAAAAAGCGGCCGCGCCCCGATGACCGCGATGTCATTGACGCAATGATTGACCAAATCCTGCCCCACCGTGTCGTGCCGCCCGGTGGCGAAGGCGATCTTCAATTTCGTGCCCACCCCATCCACGCTCGAGACCAGCACCGGCTCCCGCATCCCCTTGAAATCCGGCCGGAACAATCCACCGAATCCCCCCACCTTCCCCAGCACCTCCGGGCCGTGGGTCACCTTCACGCGATTGTGGATGCGGCTCTTGACCGCGTTCCCCAGATCGACGTCCACGCCCGCCTGCGCGTATGCCTTCACCGTGCTCATTTCAATCCGTCGAACAGCAGCGGGTGCTCATCCTCGGTAAAGAGGCCGCTTCGGCTCCTGCGCCGCTCCATGATGTACTTGTCCAGCTTCGGGTCCACCGGCACCGGGTACTCGCCGTTGAAGCAGGCCATGCAAAAATTATTCCGCGGCTGCTCGGTCGCCCTCACCATCGACTCCGTGTCCAGGTACCCAATGGAATCCGCTCCCAGATATTCGCGGATCTGGTCCATGGAGCACTGGTTGGCCAGTAGGTTGTTCGGATCGGGAAAATCGATCCCGTAATGGCAGGCATGCTTGTGCGGAGGACAGGAGATGCGCATGTGCACCTCCTTTGCCCCCGCCTCGCGCAGGTTGATGACGCGCGCCCGCGCCGTGGTGCCGCGGACGATGGAGTCGTCGACGACGACGACTCGCTTGCCGGCGACCGCCTCTTTGATGAGGTTCAGCTTCACCCGCACGTTAAAATCGCGGATCAACTGCGTCGGCTGCAGGAACGTGCGCCCAATGTAATGATTGCGGACAAAGGCATGCTCAAACGGAATGCCCAGCTCCTCGGCAAACCCCAGCGCCGCGTAAGTCCCGGAGTCCGGCACCGGCACCACGAGATCCGCCTCCACCGGGTGCAGCCGCGCCAGTTCCCGGCCCATCGAGGTCCGGACCCGGGCGACGTTGATATTCGTCATGATGCTGTCCGGGCGGGCAAAATAGACGTACTCAAATATGCAGAACGCCTTCTTCTCTTCCGCGAATGGGAACTCCGAGCGAACCCCGTTTTCATCGATAATGACCACCTCGCCGGGCTGGATCTCGCGGATGAACTCGGCATGGATCAAGTCGAACGCGCACGTCTCGCTGGAGAGAATGTAAGCGCCATCCAGCTTGCCCAGCACCAGCGGCCGGAAGCCAAACGGATCGCGCACCCCCATGATCTGCCGGTCGCTCATCACCACCAGCGTAAAAGCCCCCTTCACCCTCCGCAATGCCGCCAGGACGCCGCTGGGCGTATTCGGCTGCGCGAGGATATGGAGGATGATCTCGCTATCGACCGTGGTCTGGAAGATGGAGCCGCCTTGCTCCAATTCATCGCGCAAGATTTCCGCGTTGATGAGATTACCATTGTGCCCAATGGCCAGTTGCCCCCGCCCGCTCTCGCCCATCAGCGGCTGCGCGTTCTTGATATTGCTGGACCCGGTGGTGGAGTACCGCACATGCCCGATCGCCCGCGTGCCCGTGAGCCCCTCCAAGTCGCTCGGCGAAAACACCTGCGACACCAGCCCCATCGCCACATGGCGCCGAAAGAGGCAATTCGGCCCCTCGGACGTGACAATCCCCGCGCTCTCCTGCCCGCGATGCTGCAGGGCAAACAGGCCGTAATAAGTCAGCAGCGCGGCGTTCGGGTGGCCGAAGACGGCAAAGACGCCGCACTCATCACGGGGGATATGGGAACTGTTCAAGTATGGGACCCTGACGCTGGGGCTAAAAAGGGAGGTGGACTTCTACGCAACGAACGCGCGCCGGGCAGGTTCCGGACTCACAATTTGGGGACGGCTGATATTTTCACTCATGCGTCAGCAGGACTTTAGGGGTTCCGTCTCGATTTGCAAAGATTCCGCGCAAAATTTGCGCTCGCGCCTACAAGCCGTACAGGCACTTCGCCAGGTACCCCGAGAGCGCGGTCGCCCGCCCCTCCTTGCGGAACTCGCCGATTTTCGCCCGGTCCACCGCCAGCGCCCGCTCCCAGAGCCAGAGCAGATTGTTCGCGCTCACCGTCAGGATATCCGCGATGTCCTCCGGATTGTCCGTCCGCGGCGCCTTGACATCGAAACACACCGGCCCCGCGTACCCGGCATCCTGCAGGACGACGAGCAGCGCCATGTCCTTGAGCGGCTCCGTGTAGCCAAAGGGCAGATCCTGGTCATACCGCTGCCCATCCTGCGCATTGAGATGGATGTGGAATAGCTTCCCTGCCTCAAGGCAAAGCTCCACGTCCCACAGGTAATCCAGCCCCGCGATCCGGCTGTGGGCCGTCTCCGGGTTCACCCCAAAGAGCGGGCGCACCGCCTCGTCCAGCCGGCTGATGAGGTAGAGCACCTCACCCACGTTCGCCATGTACATGTTGGCCCGCGGCTCGTTCGGCTTCGGCTCGATCGCGAACCGGATGCTGTCGCCATATTTCTCCCGCGAATACTGCCCCACCGCATTGAATCCCTCCACGAGCCGCTTGAAGGAGTCCCGCCCGTTCTTCGCCAGCACGAAATCGAATCCCTCCCGCCCATTCCAAAAAACCATCGTCGGCGCCCCCAGCACATGCGTCGTATCCACCGCCCGCAAGGCATTCTCCATCCCCTTCGCCCGGACGGCCGGGTCATTGGAGGTCATCGCCCCATCCTTGAAGATCGCATCGGCAAAAAACGACGGCGTGTACATCGCGCACTCCAGCCCATGGGTCTCCGCAATCTTGATCGCCTTCTCCGCATCCGCCGCCGGTATCTCTACATCATGCGCTTCATAAAAACTCATACCCGCCTCCGCAATGAGCGGCAGCCGCTCCAGGATCGGAATCGCCGCCCGCGTTGGCCCCCCAAACGGATCGCCCCCCGGTCCAAGGTTCCAAACACCAGCGCCCAGGCCATTGATGCCGGGCTTTTGTTTCAGGGTATAACGGTTTTGCATAAAAGGGATAAAGCTGAGGCTGCAATATGTGGAGGGATCACGATGGGGAAACCCGCGGGGATTGTCAGTATTTTTTGCGGGTGAAACCGCGCATACGCTTGTCCCCGGAAAAATTACGCTACCGCTACGCAGGATCGCCAATCTTGTAGCGTTGGGCCGGCGGCGGGGTCGATCATCGACCCCTGCGGGTGGAAGCTTCGCCCTCAAGACTCCTTCCGGTGCCAATTCCAGCGCCGAAAAAACCAAATCCAGTCAATCGGTTCGTCGCCCGCGCCTATTCATAGAAAAATTGTAGTAAGATCTAAACACGAGCGTCAGTGCGGTCGCAAGCAGAACGGCGGCGCCAGCGATTGAGATAATCTCGTTTTTGAGGAGGCTCTTCGGATCGCTGATAACTGAAATATTTGGGGTTTCAGGATCATAATATACAGTCACCGTGTCACCCATTCCAGGAGCGGAAGGGTTGGGCGGCCCCGGCTGACTTTGTCCCTCATAACTATGCCCATCAACCCGATACCGGTATCGTATTTTAGAATGCATCTCCGGTGTAAGTTGGAAAACCAGTCCCTGAACCTGCCGGCCATTCTGCACGATCTCCTGATAGGAATAGTAATTCAGATTAGCCAGGAGGCGAGCCGCGATCACCGCTATGCCAATCCAGATTACCAGATATTTCATCACTGCCGGAAAACTATTACCACTTATCGGATAACGGTTGGATCGCAAATAATCAAGCCCAGCATCTACCCTTGCTTCACCCATTCTCCGTCTGTGCCGCGACCGCAAGCCGAGCGCAGCGCGACCTGCGCAAACCCAATCAAACCATTTTGCCTTAAAAAAATCACGCAGGCAGCCTCCACGGTTCGCGATCCCGTTCTTTTTGCGAAACTCGGCGAAGCCCGCGGAAACGGTATGGGACATATAATGCTTATGATTCCTATACTTTACGCAATTCATTCGAGCTTCATAAAAATCACATCCATCGGCTGCCGACACTCCTGCGCTCGCATGAGCCAATTGCAACTCCAACCCAGCGGATAAGTTGCAACATTTGCTCGCATTTTTGCATTGCCCGTACGATGTTTTGCGGACCCTCTGGTCCAGTTCCCGCCGGGCGGTCCCCCACCGAGCAGATGCACCGCGAACAGTTTCCATACCAGCGCTTTCGCGCACGTTTGCTATGCCTGTTCGTGGTATCCGCTGCCCTCGCATGGCTTCCCCGCGCGGAAGCGCAGATCAACACCAGCATCGACCAGTCGATCTGGATGATGCTCTACGGCGTCACACAGGCGCAGATCAGCAGCCCAGTATGGCTCGCCGCGGACGACGATGGCGACGGCTTGAACAACGGGAATGAGATGATCGCGGGCACCAACCCGTTCAACGCTGCCTCCACATTTGGGATGACCGCGATCACCACCGGGTCCAACGGATTCACCTTCACCTTCCCCACCGTGAATGGGAAACTCTACACGCTTCAATCGTCCATGACGCTGAACGGCACACAAAGCTGGTCCGACCTGACTCCGGAAGTCCAGGTGGAAGGAACCGGCGGCCCAATGATGCTGGCCTCACCTGGCCCGCCGGTGGCCGGGCAATTCTTCAAGGTGACCGTCCAGGATATCGACAGCGTGGGCGACGGTATCAGCGACTGGGCAAGGGATATCACCGGCTTTAATCCCCAACCGCCCGGACCCGGCGACCAGGCAACGCTCGAAGGGGACCTGGCGATGGAAAATGTGGTGACGATCACCGCTACCAAGCCCACCGCCACCGAGCCGGTATCTGGCGCCGCCGCCACGGACACCGGCACCATCACGGTAACGCGCGGCGGTGTGCTCCTGTTCAGCTCGATCACGGTGCCGTTGACCTGGGCGGGCACGGCAACTCCCGGGGTCGATTACTCCACTCTACCCTCATCGGTGACCATCCCCGCGCATGCCAGCTCCGTCACCATCAGCGTCGTGCCGATGGCGAATCCCAACTTGCAGACCGGGGCGACTGTCACGGCGACTCTCAACTCCGGCGGCGGCTACACCCTCGGCGCAGCGCAAAGCGCCAGCGTCGTGATCAATCCCGCCGGCAATGCGAACGGCACAGGCCTCACCGGCTTGTATTACAACGGAACCTCCAAAACCGTGACGCCTTACCAGCCCACGGTGCTCTTCGCAGGGACCCCCACGCTGACCCGCATCGATCCGACCGTGAGCTTCAACTGGGCCGGTGCCTCGCCCGGTACCGGAATGAACGGCATCGATTTCGGCGTTTCATGGCGCGGCCAGGTTCAGCCGCAGTATTCGGAGACTTATTACTTCGACGTCACTTGCGACGATGGCTGCATGCTCTGGGTCAATGGCCAGCTCATAATCAGTAGTTGGAGTTACACAGGCCTCGGCGATCGGCTCGGCTCCATTACTCTCCAGGCCGGAGTGCTCTACGACATACGGCTGGATTACTACCAGGCAGGTGGCGCGAGCTCGATGAATCTTTATTGGTACAGCAATGATCAGACGCGCCAGATCATCCCGATGAACCGGCTCTATCCGCTCACCTCGCCAGCCGCCCCGCCGGCCATCACGAGCACGGACAACGCCATCGGTTTCGTAAACCAGCCGTTTTCATTCAATGTCACCGCGAGCATGTCGGGGGGCGTGGCGCCCACCTTCGGCCTCGGCTCGGGAAGCGGTCCCCTGCCGCCGGGCTTGACACTCAATCCCGCGACCGGACTGATCAGCGGCACAGCGACCTCCGCCGGTAGCTATCAGGTATCTCTGACTGCCAGCAATCCACAGGGCGTCGGTGCATCCGTGCTGACAATCCAGATCTTGCCGCCAGGCAGTGGAGTCACCCGGGAACTGTGGAATAATCTGCCAGGCCCGAATGTATCGAACATCCCGCTCACCACCACCCCTGCGAGCATCGATACCCAATTGGCCACGCTGGAGGATGATGCGTCCTATGGCAACAATACCGGCGAGCGGTTGCGCGGTTACTTTACCGCGCCCGTCACCGGTAATTATTACTTCTGGCTCTCGGCCAGCAACAATGCGGAACTCTGGATCTCAGACGATAACCAGCCCGTGGATCTGGTGCGCCGCGCGTGGGTGACCGCCCCCGGCACGGGCTCTGAGGATTGGAATAACGCTGGCCAGACCAACCAGCAGTCGCCATGGCTGGCGCTGACTGCCGGGCAGCAATATTACTACGAGGTCTATCACAATACAGGGGCCTCTTCCGGCACCTCAAGCAGCGTGGCCGTCGCATGGCTGCTGGATACCACCGGCACATACACAAGCCCCATCGGCAGCGGCGTCGTGCCCGCCTATCTGCTGACTTCTTACACTTACCCCACCATACAGCCGTCCGCCGGGACGAATTACTCGACGGACCTTTCGCCCGTTCCCGGAGTTACCACCTCGGCGGCGGGTTCTGCATCGCTCCAATTGAATACCGGCCAGACGCAGGCGATCCTTCAATTCAATTATACCGGCCTCTCCTCTCCCCAGACCTCCTATGCGGTGTATGGTCCGGATAACAATGGAACAACGACCATCCTGTTCGATCTCAACGTGATCGACGAGTTCCATCCGAACTTGAAGACACCCTCCGGCGGCTATATCTGGAACATTACCAGCACTGGCGCCGCATCCGCGTCCACCATCGTCAATGACATCCAGCAGGGTCTGGCCTTTCTTCAGATCAGCACTGTCAATAATTCCTCCGGGGAGATCGCCGGGAATTTCTTCCAGATCAATGGTTCTGAAACTCCTCCCACTCCCGTCCCGGACCCCGGCTTCACGGATGACAGCAGCACGGATGCCGGCGCGGCGCGTTTCCTGAACCAGGCGGCCTTTGGCGCTTCCCCAGCGGACCTTGCGGCGGTGGAGAGCGAGGGATACTCGACATGGATCAATAACCAAATGGCGCTGCCCGCCACCCATACGCTTCCCATTGTCAATGCGAACGCGGCTTTGGTGGATGTCAATCCGTACACCAGCAACGCATTCCAGAACGCATGGTGGAACGCCTCCATCAATGCCCCGGATCAACTCCGGCAGCGGGTGGCGATGGCGATTAGCGAGATCATGGTGGTATCCGATCAGAACGCGGCGCTCACTTACGCCGCAAACGGCCTGGGATCTTACTACGATACCCTGCTGGACAATGCCTTCGGGAATTTCCGCACGCTCCTCCAGGGCGTGACTCTGCAACCGGCCATGGGTGCATGGCTCGACATGCAGGGCAATGCGAAGGGCAACCTGACAACAGGCTATCATCCGGATGAAAACTATGCGCGCGAGGTGATGCAACTTTTCACCATCGGCCTCAACCGCCTCTGGCCGGACGGCTCAACAGTCTTGAACTCGCTCGGCCAGCCCGTGCCGACTTATAATCAGGGCACGATCACCAACGGCTTCGCGAGGGTTTTCACCGGCTGGACATGGAATCAGCCGCTCCAGGCGAACGGACAGTTGCCCACCAGCTTCTACCCCGTGACTGACTGGACCGACCCGATGGTGTTGGTGAAGAATTACCATGAGCTCGGCGCCAAGACCATCCTCGATAACGTGGTGCTGCCGCCCGCGGTAGGCTACAGCCTTACCGCCCCCGCAGTCCCCGGTTCGCAGGCCGATACCACCACCTCTGCTTACGACAGCTATTGCCTGGGCGATCTGCAGCAGGGGTTGAACAATATCTTCTATCATTCCAATGTGGGGCCGTTCTTCTGCCGCGAATTAATCCAGCGGCTGGTCGAGAGTAATCCAAGCGCGGGTTATGTCGGCCGCGTCGTTGCGGTATTCAATGACGATGGGACATCCGCGCATGTCCGCGGGAACATGGCCGCGGTCATCCGCGCAATCCTCCTCGACGGCGAGGCGCGCAATCCAGCCGTAGCCGCGGCCAACGCCGCATCCGGCAAGCAACGCGAGCCGCTGCTGCGCATCGCCGCACCTTCCCGGACATTCCTTTCCTCGTCCAACACCGGCGCCTACAGCCAGTCCGGCAGCCAGGTGATGACGATTACCACCAATAACGCCACCGAACGCAGCGGCGGTGACTCGGTATGGCTCGATTTTAGCCCAAATGCCACCGGCACCCCACCTGTCCAGCCGGTCAACAATCCCACCACTGGCCCTTACACTGTTCTCTCCAGTCCAGCGCCCACCTCCAACAGCTTCTCCGTAAACGCCGTCGGCGTCGTTTCCGCCGCTTACACTGAGGCCGCGGGCTCCTCAACCCTTTCAGTCAACACCAGCGGGCCCCCCATGGGCGAAACCGTCTATCTGGATTTCCCAGCCGGCGGCCTCACCAGCGGCACTTATACCGTTACCAGCACCACCAGCCTGCCCTTTACGGTCACGACATCCGGCACTGCTCCATCTGCCCTCTCCGGCACCCTGCTCATCCCCAGGATGCAGGCCTATGTCAATGTTACCAATCCGTCCGGCTCGACCGCCAGCACGCTCACCATGACGACCAATTGCAACGGCAACCTTAATGTGGGAGACCCGGTATGGATCCAGATGTCCGCCGGCTTCTCGATGCCCGATGGCCAGTACAACGTCGCCACCATCCTCGGCCCGGAATCATACACGCTTGCCAGCAGCGGTACCTTTAAGTCTGGGTTGAGCAACGCCTGCACGCTTTATCCGATGGTCCCGCCGCAACTCAACCGCTCCGGCAACGTCAACCTGGGCGCCAGCGCCTTCAACATGGGCAACACCAACAGCGTCCTGGCACAGACCCCGCTCGACTCACCGACGGTATTTAATTTCTACTATCCAAATTACGAATACCCCGGCAGCCTCGCGGCCGGCAATATCACCACGCCGGAATTCCAGCTCAGCACGGCGTCGAATATCATCAATCTTACCAACACTGTCGAATCGACGATCCTCTCTTCCAATAACACGATGGGTTTGAGCAGCTTCCAAAGTGGCGCCATTAATCTCGACCTGAGCGCCTACATGACCGCTCCTTACGTGAGTTACAATACGGTCACCACCACCTCCGGGACCAAGGTGACCGCGGTGACGACCTCCACGGTCAATTACTCGGCGCTGCTCACCAGGCTCAATAACATTCTCACCGGCGGCATGCTGACCCAGGCCACCCAGCAGACCATTCTCTCCCTGGTCACGAACACGACGAATTACCCCATCACTTCCACGGTAACAGGAACCAGCACAAGCCCGCCCGCCGCTCCCTCGCTGCCCACCACCCAGGCCCGTGATATCGTCCGCGCGACGGTGGAATCCATCCTCACCTCGCCAGAGTACTCCATCCAACAATAAGCTGCTCACTTTTCATGGAACCAAACGATTATCCCTCCCTCCGCACGCGCCGGGGTTTTATCCGGCAGGGAGTCTGCGCGGCGCTCGGCACCGCGGCCATGACCAATGTGCTGCGTGACCTCCGTTACATCAACTCCGCCGTGGCGCAATCCGTCGGAGGCATTACCGATTACAAGGCGCTCATCTGCATTTTCCTCCAGGGCGGCAATGATTCGAACAATCTTATAATCCCGACCATCCCTGCGGAGTGGACTAATTACGCCACAATCCGCACCCCCGTGCTGGCCATTCCAAACACCGATGGCACGCCCGCAACCGCCCTGGCGCTCAATGACCTGACCCAGGACGGACATAACTACGGCATCCATCCCGCCTGCCCGGAGTTACAGACTCTCTTCAATGGCGGCTCGCTCGCCGTGGTCTTCAATGTCGGCACGCTCGTCTACCCCGTGACACAGGCCCAATACAAGGCCGGCTCAGTGGCGCTGCCGCCGCAACTTTTCTCCCATGCCGATCAGCAGGTGCAATGGCAGACCTCGATTCCCGATAGACCGCCCACCACCGGCTGGGGCGGTCGATGCGCCGACCTGCTGGATACTTACAATCCAAAGAACGGCGCAAACGATCTCCTCTCCCTCTGCATTTCGCTCGCGGGATCAAATACCTTTGAAGTGGGCGGCGTGACGCAGGGTTACTCCGTTTCCCCAACTGGCGTGGTGTCGCTCAATACAGCCCTCGGCCCCAGCAGTGCCCGCACCGCGCTGCAAAATAATCTCAACAACCTGTTGGGCATCGATGCCGTGCAGCAAAATATGCTCGTGCAAAACTACGCGCTGGCGCTGGAACATGCGATGGCCAGCGGCGCGGGACTTACCGCCGCACTCGCCAGCAGCCCGATGAAGACTTACTGGGGTAACTTTCCCACCAAGGTTACCGTGCCGAACGGTGGCGGCTCGTTCACCTCCAGCATGCTGGCTCAGATGAAGATGGTGGCGGAGATCATTGAAGCCGGTTATCGCCCAACCTCGACAGGTGGCATGGGCATGAAGCGGCAAATCTTCTTCATCCAGGTCGGCGGATATGACACACACACCAGCCAGACCTCGAACGCAGGCAGCTCCACGACCAATAACGCAAAGGTCATCCTCGGCGCGCAGGCAAACCTCCTCGCCGAGTTGAGCCAGGGAATCAACGCGCTGAACAATGCAATGACTGCCATTGCTTCGCAATATGGCGATTCCGAATTCCCGCAACGCGTCGCCGCATTCACCTCCAGCGATTTCGGACGCACCTTCCCGAGCAACAGCCAGGGTAGCGACCACGGCTGGGGCAGCCACCATTTGGTATTCGGCGGCGCCGTGCAGGGACAGCGCACTTACGGCAATTTCCCTGCGCTCGTGGTGGGCGGGCCGAATGACACGAGCACGGGCCGCTGGATTCCGACCACGGCGGTGGATCAGTTTGCCGCAACCCTCGCGACTTGGTTTGGAGTCGATAGCAGCAACCTAAGTACCGTATTCCCGAATCTAAGCCGCTTTAATTCGCCCAACCTCGGGTTCATCTAACTCAGGATGAAATCGCGCGGCCTATGGGCATCGGTCCTGGTGTTCGTCCTGTTTGTCGCCTGGGTCGACTGGATATCCAGCCACCCTCCGCAGGCAGTTCCGGGGGCGCGGGGGGGCGGGGGGGGGGGGGGGGGGGGC
>Ga0302319_10000764_pt1 | contig 72106 bp, 78 predicted proteins | sample Bog_T0_2_FD_203319 | JGI IMG/M metagenome (GOLD analysis project Ga0302319, IMG submission 203319) | Peat permafrost microbial communities from Stordalen Mire near Abisko, Sweden - Bog_T0_2 | ecosystem: Environmental > Terrestrial > Soil > Wetlands > Peat | place: Sweden: Abisko, Stordalen Mire...
CTTGAAGGAAATGCTCGGGAGCTAGAGAGTTCTTACCGCCATGCTCATACTCCAGGCCCTGTTTCTCTGGCTGATCGTTTCGGCGCTGATGATCGGCGGGGCGATGATTTTCCTCCGGCTTTTTCCCGAGGAATCGCCCTGGTTTGGTTTTATCGTTCCGCCGCTGGCCGTGGTTCTGTTCCTCAATTTTGTCGAGCATTTGGTGGCGTTGCCGGTGCTCCTTTACCTTCTGCCACTCTTTCTCGGGGCCACGGTCTGGATGGCGGTTTCTGGAAAGTATTTCAAGGAGCCGCTGGTTTTGCCGGGGGCCGTGTTCCTGGCGAGCTTCGCTTTCACGTTCGCCATCCGTTGCCTGCAACCCGACATCGCCTTCACCTCGGACGGCATTTCGGACCTGAACATGGTCAATAATTTCTCGCAGGGACAGGCGTTGCCGCCGCCCGACACCTGGATGCCGCCTTACCCTTTCGTCTGGTACTATGACTTGCAGCATTACGCCGCCTCCGTGACGGAGCGCCTCTTGGCCGTGAAAATCGGCGTGGCTTATAATGTCTCGCACGCGCTGCTCTCGTCCCTTATCTGCGTGGCGGGCGCGGCGGCGGCCCATCGCATTTCGGAAGGGAAATTATGGATTACCCTGGCAGTTCCGTTCCTCATCGAATCGGCGGCAACCGGCAGCACCGCTTATCTCGTCCTGTTTTGCCATAACAACGATCTCTGGCTGCCCTTCGACCTGTCGAGTGGAATGACCCTGCCCCATCCCAACAACAATGCCATTTGGCAAAACCCAATCTGGAAATATTTGTTGTGGGACCCGCGCCCTGAAATTCTCCATCTCGACAAGCCCGCCATTTTGCGACTTCAGGTGCCGGGTTTCTGGACCTGGCGCGACGAATACCATGCCAATGCCTCAGGACATTTATTGACGGTGCTTTCGGTGTTCCTCATCGCGGAAATAGTCGCGCTCAAGCGCTCGACCTGGCCCTGGGTCCTGGCGGTCATCATGCCTCTGCTCGCCTCGACGGCCAGCGCGTGGGCCCTGCCGATCACCGTCCTGCTCTGCTGGGTCATTCTTCCGGTGGGGTGGTTTTGCGGCCGGCGCCCCGCCTCGATCCCCTCCGCATTGTGGATGCTTTTTGGTACTGTGACGCTGCTCTGGCCCGCTTTCTACAGCACGACCTCATCCCCGCAAGTGCCGGAGATCACGTGGATCAATCCCGCCGATCGCACGCCTTTGCTCGAATTTCTCGTGCAATGGTGGCCGATTATTCTCCTCTGGATTTGCGGCTGCCTCTGCTTCCGCCAGCTCTCGTTTGGACATCGCTGGGTGCTGGTCGTTGTGCCGTTCATGCTCATCGGCATCGACATGGTGACCATCGAAAGCCGTTACAATACCATTGAGAAAATGTGGGGCTACACCTGGGCCGCCGGGCTGGTCGCCTTCTTTCCGTTTGTCGCCTCGCGCACCGGCGTGGCGTTCCGGCTGGTGTCGATCATCCTCCTCCTCTCGGCTTTCGTCAGCCTAAGCTCCTTTGTTCACAGTGTCTGCGGCGGCACTTGGGACAACGCCGCCTTCCACCTGGAGGGCGATCAATATATCAACGCGGACGCACAGAAAAAACGACTGCTGCAGGTCGTGGGGCAAACCCGGCACCTCACCTATCTCTCCGGGAAATGCGTGTTTTGCTATAACGAAGCGCCCGCCCTGACGGTCTTTACCGATAACCGGAGCTACATCGCCTGGTCGTGGTTTGAATCGGTAACCAACTACATCAATGAGGCACAAAACCGGGACAAACTCGACAACGATTTCTATTCCGGGGCCATGACCGACCGGCTCCAGTTTCTCCACGACAACCAGATCGCCGGAGTCATCATCTGGCCGGACGACAATCTTTCCGACGACTTCCTGGCCAACCTCCGCAAGGAACTGGAACCGGCTTACGGCTATATCGATTGCAAAGGCGACGGCGACAAAAACGCCGGCGTCTTTTTGCTGCGTCCCCCGCCACAGAATTGAGTCGCTGAGCGCGCTTAGCTTAGAATCGGGTAAGATTCAACGCGATCGACATACCAGCTATAGTCTCGGGCGGGAAGGAACGGCTGAACGCTGCGCGCACTGATCATCTGCATGGTAAAATTCGTCGTGAGCGTGATGACCTGGAGGAGAAACACAATCAGGATGCCCGCCAATACGGAGGTCCAGCCTGGCAGGGGAAAGTAGTCGAAGAAGCGCAAGGTGAGGATCGCGACGATCCCAAAAACGCTCCATCCGAGCAGCAAAGACGAAAACAGCAGCAGACGCACACCGATGATATCGTTGTAGCAGCTCAAGGCCGAGAGCCCGTGGATGACCAGCCTCACGAAGCCCTGCCGCGATTTTCCATCAAGTCGCGCCGCGCGACGGGTCGGGATCGTGCCCAAGGGCAACCGGCCCCCGACCACGGTGGCCGCATAGTGATTCCAGATCATCGGCTCGACGGTAAGACCGACCAGCCGGGCCCTGGGAATGATACTGAAGTTGCCGAAGCGAATCCCGCGGCCCGTGAGCACATAATGAAGCATCCGGTAACCGAGGTAGCCCAGGCGGAAAACAAACGATTCCGAGCGCTGCGTCCGCTCGGCAAAAATAATCGGCGCCAGATTTTCGCCCCCGTTGAATTCGCGCAGCTTATCGACCAGGCGGACGGCATCGTTCGCATCGTCTTCCCCATCGCTGTCCATGACGACCACGGCATCGCAGGTTATTTTCTCCGCGATATGACAGAGGCCGACCGCAATCGCCCGCTGGTTGCCGAGGTTTTTCTTGAGCTTGAGCACGCTCACGTTCCGCAAACAGGTGTAGGGGCCCGCGCCAAAATGGGCGGGTGGCTGCTCGGTTGAGCCGTCATCGACGAGCAAAATCGAGATGGCGTCGGCCTTCGGTGCGAAAGCCGAATCGAGCAGGGAAAGAAGCTGCCGGGCCGCCATCCAGTCGTCCAGTACCGGCGTCAAAACCACGATATGCACTGGAGGAAAGGCTGTCGGAAAATTAAGCCCGGGTCACCTTATTTCGCCGCAGAAATTGCGTTGGCCGGAAAGGCCGTGGTCCGGGGGTTGCGCAGAAAGATGCCCGCATTGTTGGGGCCGTCGCCCTTGCAATCGATGTAGAAATAATCGGAGCCGAGCTGTCCCTGCAACTGCTGCACGATGTTGTCCGGGATGGCGTCCTCGGGCCAGATCATCACGGCGGCGATGTCATTGCTGCGGAGAAACGCCAGCGGGTCGGCCATCGTACCGGCAAAAAACGAGTTGCTTTGCTTGTCGCGGTACTCGGCTTCGCCGCCATGGCCGCATTGATATTCCTGGTAATACCACGCGATGTAACAGCGGTTCTCCGAGAAACCGACGATCGACGGCGACTGGTTGTAGGCTTCCTCGCTCTTTCCATTCAGGACCGTGACGCCGTGAAATCGTTGAAGAATTTGCAGGAGCCGTTTCTTCTGCGGATCATATTGGAAAACAGTGTCTCCCTGAAGATGGAAGGCGCTGTAACGCCAGTTACCCTGGTCCAGGCTGATTTTCCCCCACGCCCCGAGAAAGATCGTGCTGATAAATAGAAAGACGACCGTCAGGAGGCGAAACGCGCTGCTTCTCTCGGTAAAGACCAGCGGGATAAACGTGACCAGCCCCACGCCGTACACCGCGCCCCACATTTTCTCCACCGTCAGCGTGCGATCGCTGATCGTGATCACCTCGATGAAGACCAGCAGCAACGGAACGGCGGCGTGGATCCAGCGGGCGAGCAGACCGAGCTTGCGCCAGATGAAGCAGAGAAAAATCCACGGCACGATGATCGGCCACCACTGGATGACGAACTCCCAGAAAGGCGTGTACTCGACCCAGGGCGTAAAATGAATATCGACCGGATAGGAACCCGCGATCAGAGAATTGACGCTCGGCCAGAGCAGCGCAAAGGCCAGTCCGGTGCCAGCCCAAACGATTCTCCCATCCTGGGGCCGCCGGCCGGAAAGCAAGGCCACTCCGAGGCAACCGGCACAAAGGACGCCGACGACAATCAGGAACCAGGTCGAAGTGATGATCGTCATCAACGGAAAGACCAGGAGACAAATCCAGGGCCAGTTCGAACGCTCCGTCTTGAAGGCCTCGTTTGCCGCCAGCACCGAGGCGAGCGTCATGAAGTGACCGCCGAGATTGGCGTGGAACTCCGGGAAATAGGTGTTGAAGGTTGGCAGGAAAAGACGCAGCCCGGGGGGTGTGTCATGAAACACCCAACCGAAGGGGTTATACCGCGAGGGGTCGTTCCAACCATCGCCGATATCGTTCGCCAGGCGGCTGTCGAACACGTCATACCCGGCGTGGGGATGGAAGCTGTTCCAAAACAACAAAAGCACGGCGGAGCCGTTAAAATTCGCCAGCAAGACCAGGAGGGTTGCCAAACAAACCCACGTCTTCTTCCCGCTCATGGCATAGGCCGCGCCTGCGCCAACCAGGATGGTGAGCGTATTGAGCAGCGTATAGCTCATGTTATAACCGGTCCCGATATCGAGCGAAAAGAGCCGCTTCAGAATCGAGGCCCCGTAATGCTGGAACGTGTAGTAACCGCCGTGATCGTAGGGCGGGCACCAGCTATCGGTCGGTGGAAGTTTGTCGCCCAGGCAAAAATCGACAATGCGCGCCATGTCGGCCACCCCTTCGGTATTGCAGGTGATTTCCGGGTTGAGGCACCGGATGAGATGGACCCAGGTAAATATGAGCACGAAAAGGACGCCCGGCAGGCGCAAGCCTTCCCACGAATAACCAGGCCGCACCATCGCCCAGAAAAGTCCGGCCAGCGTGAAGGGCAAAAGCCAGCCGAGGCTCGGCAGCGCAATGAAGTGCTCAAGGAAATTAAAGCCGCTCATCACGATCAGGATGGGCACGATGAAGGCGAGCCAGGGCGATTCGCGCGGGAAAAAGCGCCGGAAGAGGACAGCCGCGCCCATGACATGAAAACAAACCAGCAATTCGAGTATCGCGGCGCGGAGAAGAAGCATCCAACCGAAGGCTATCCTAAAAGCGATCCCAGAGTAAAGAATCTCGGTTGAGGCTCGCGACTCTCGATCAGCACCTGAAATTTACCAACAATCTTGAGCAACCGCAGACAAGCGCGTAGTTTGGGAAATATGTCCAGCGCACGACTCATCGACGGCAAGGCGATCTCCGCTCAAATCCACTCCGAGACCAAAGCCACCACGCTCGCCCTGCGCGAAAAACTCGGCGTCACCCCGGCCATCACGTTCGTGCGGGTGGGAGAAGACCCGGCATCGCGGGCTTATGTCCGCATGAAGGGCGCCAAGGCCGAGGAACTGGGCATCCGCTCGGATACGATCGTGCTGGACGAAAAAACGCCGCAGGAGGAATTAGTCGCCCTGATCGACCGGCTCAACCGCGATCCCCAGGTCCACGGCGTCCTCGTGCAGGCTCCACTACCGCGCCACATCAAGGAAGATGAGATTTTCAGCGCGATTGATTTCCGCAAGGATGTCGACGGCTTCCATCCGGTCAACGTCGGCAAGCTTTTGCTTGGCCAGAATCCGCTTTTCAGACCCTGCACGCCCGCCGGAGTCCACGAATTGCTCATCCGCACCGGCGTCCCGTTGAGCGGCGCGGAAGTCGTCATCCTGGGTCGGGGCAATATCGTGGGCAAACCGATGGCCGCGATGTTGCTGCAAAAAGAGAAGCACGCCGATGCGACCGTCACCTTGCTCCATTCGCGCAGCCGGAACATCGCCGAGCACTGCCGTCGCGCCGATATTCTGATTGCCGCGATGGGGCAGGCGCATTTCGTCAAGGCCGACATGGTCAAGCCCGGCGCGGTCGTCATCGATGTCGGCGTCAACCGTGTGGACGATCCCTCCGCCAAAAACGGCTATCGTCTCGTCGGCGATGTCGATTTCGAGGCGGTCAGCCAGGTCGCCGGAGCGATCACGCCCAATCCCGGCGGGGTCGGCCCCATGACCATCGCGATGCTGCTGAGCAACACCGTCCGCGCCGCCGAGCTGGCGTCACAGGCCAATTGATCGCGCGGCATCTTCTGCTAGGCTATTGGCTCCGTGACTGCCCCCATCCCTCGTTCCTCCCCGCCCGCCCTCGTCATCGGTTCCGGCTTCGGCGGACTGGCCGCGGCGATTCGCCTCCAGGCGCGGGGCTACGATACGACCATCCTCGAAATGCGCGACAAGCCCGGCGGCCGCGCCTATGTCTTCGAGGACAAGGGCTTCATTTACGACGCAGGTCCGACCATCATCACCGCGCCGTTTTTGATCGACGAACTTTTCGCGCTCGCGGGCAAGCGGACGGAAGATTACGTGAAGATCGTGCCGGTGACGCCGTTCTATCGGATCGTGTTTCCCGACGGACGCCATTTCGACTACACCGGCGAGGAAGCCGAGATCATTGCGGAAATCAGGAAGTTCAACCCGGCGGATGTCTCCGGCTATCTCGAGTTCGCGGAAAAATCGCATGCCATCTTTGACCGCGCCTTCATTGACCTCGCCGACAAGCCCTTTTCATCCATCGCCGACATGATCCGGGTCGCGCCCGACCTGATCCGGCTCCGCTCGGACCAATCGGTCTTCAAACTCGTCTCGCACTACGTCAAGGACCCGCTGCTGCAGCAGGTCTTCAGCTTTCACCCGCTTCTCGTCGGCGGCAATCCGTTCCAGTCCTCCTCGATCTACGCCATGATCCATTATCTCGAGCGCAAGTGGGGCGTCCATTTTGCGATGGGCGGCACCGGGGCGCTCGTGCAGGGGCTGTTGCGTCTCTTCACCGGGATGGGCGGAAAACTGCGGCTCAACACGCGCGTCGAGCAATTGCTGGTGGAAGACGGCACGGCGCGCGGCGTCCGCCTCAGCTCAGGCGAGGAGCTTCCCGCCGCAGTCGTCGTCTCCAATGCCGATGTCGCCCATTTTTACAAGAAAGCCGTCCCCGCTCCGCTGCGAAAGAAATGGACCGACAAGCGCCTGGATGGAATGCGTTATTCGATGAGCCTCTTTCTCATCTATTTCGGGACGGACCGTACTTATCCCGATCTGGCCCACCACACCATTGTCCTGACCGAGCGCTACAAGGAATTATTGGAAGACATCTTCCAGAAAAAGATTCTCGCGGATGATTTCTCGCTCTATCTCCACGCGCCGACGCGGACCGATCCGTCGCTCGCGCCCCCTGGATGCGAATGCTTTTACGTGCTCTCGCCGGTGCCTAATCTCGACGGTGACGTCGATTGGAACGTGGTGAAGGAGCTCTATGCCGACGCGATTCTTGCCTCGCTGGAAAAGCTTTGTCCCGATCTGCGCCAGCACATCATCAGCAAGATGATCTGGACGCCGCTCGATTTCGAATCGCAACTCGATGCCTATCTCGGCTCCGCCTTCCAGTTCGAGCCGATCCTGACCCAGAGCGCCTGGTTCCGGCCCCACAACGTGAGTGAAGACGTGAAGAATTTCTTTCTCGTCGGGGCGGGCACGCATCCCGGCGCGGGCGTCCCCGGCGTCCTCAGCAGCGCGAAACTTCTGGAGCGCGTGTTGCCTAACCCCGCCGAATTTCTCCGTAAATGTTGAGTTTGCGAGCTTTAAATTTCTAGCTACTCTGCCTCGAAATGATCAGCAATCCCTTCCTTGGTCTCATCTTTCATTGGTTCGGCGGACTCGCCTCCGCCAGTTTCTACCTTCCCTTTCGCGGGGTCAAAAAATGGGCCTGGGAAACCTACTGGCTCGTCGGCGGTGTTTTCAGTTGGATTCTTGCGCCCTGGTTTTTTGCCCTCCTGATGACGAACGATTTGTTTGGCGTCTTGCGCGAGGCCCAACCTTCCACCCTTTTCTGGACCTTTTTCTTCGGCCTGCTTTGGGGCACGGGCGGCCTGACCTACGGACTGACCATGCGTTATCTCGGTATCTCCCTTGGCATCGCGGTGGCGCTCGGATTTTGCGCCGCATTCGGAACCCTGGTGCCGCCCATTTACGATGCTCTTTTTGTCCCACAAAGCCCTTCGCTCTCCCAGGTTTTCGGCACGAATTCGGGCATGGTCATCCTGGTCGGCGTGATCGTTTGCTTCACCGGCATTGGCGTGTCGGGCATGGCGGGGATGACGAAGGAGCGGGAGATGACGGACGAGCAAAAGCGGGCCATCATCAAGGAATTCAATTTCCGGAAAGGCATTCTCGTCGCGACCTTTTGCGGCGTCATGAGTGCCTGCTTTTCCTTCGGCCTCCACGCGGGCGAACCGATCAAGGCGATCACGCTCAGCCACGGCACCGCGCCCCTCTGGCAGGGCCTGCCCGTCCTGGTCGTGCTGCTGCTGGGCGGATTCACCACCAATTTCATCTGGTGCGTCATCCTGCATGTTCGCAATCGCACCGGCGGCCAATATTTCTCCTCGAAAGCGCTGGGATCGGGTTCGGGTCCGATACTCGAAAACGCCATCGACGCGACGGGTGAGGAAATGGCGCGCGGAGCACAACTCAATTTATCCGAACCGGCCCAAGTCCCGATGGCATTGAACTATCTTTTTTGCGGCATCGCTGGCGTGACCTGGTATTTCCAGTTTTTCTTCTACACCATGGGTGAGAGCCAGATGGGCCAGTACAAGTTTTCCAGTTGGAGCCTTCATATGGCCAGCATCATCATTTTCGGCACGCTCTGGGGCATCTTCCTCAAGGAATGGAGGGGGGCCGGTCGCAGCGCCATGAATTTCCTCTTCCTTAGCCTTGCCGTTCTGGTCGGTTCGACGATTATCATCGGTTACGGCAATTACCTGGCCACGCTCATTCCCAAATCTTTATGAACACATCATCCTACCCCTCGGCCCGACAAATTTACGCCGATCATGGCGTCGATGCGGAAGCCGCCTTACAAAAGCTGGCCGCCATACCGCTTTCGCTGCACTGCTGGCAGGGCGATGATGTCGGCGGTTTTGAAACCGCAGGCGCCGAGCTCAGCGGAGGCGGCATCCAGGCCACGGGAAATTACCCCGGCAAGGCTCGCACGCTGGTCGAATTGCGACAGGACCTGGAGCTGGCGCTTTCCCTTCTGCCCGGCAAACATCGCCTGAATCTCCACGCCTGTTACGCCGATCTCGGCGGCAAAAAAGTCGAGCGCAATGAGCTGTCCACCTCCCATTTTCAAAGTTGGATCGACTGGGCCAAAAAGCAGGTGCGGGGGCTCGATTTCAACCCGACATTCTTCTCCCATCCCCTGGCCAATGACGGCTGGACCCTTTCCCACCCCGACGCCGCCATTCGCGCCTACTGGATCGAGCACGGCATCGCCTGCCGGAAGATCGGCGCCGAAATGGGCCGACAACTCGGCTCGACCACCATCACCAATGTCTGGGTTCCCGATGGCGCGAAGGAAGTCCCGATCGATCGCAAAGGGCCGCGCGAACGGCTGGCCGGTTCCCTCGACGCGATCTTCAAGGAAGCGCTCGATCCCCGGTTCCATCTCGATGCGGTCGAATCCAAACTCTTTGGCATCGGCTCGGAATCGTATGTCGTCGGTTCGCATGAATTCTATCTGGGGTATGCTGCGAAACATCAGAAGTTGTATTGCCTGGATGCCGGCCATTTTCATCCCACGGAAACCATCGCGGACAAAATCTCTTCGCTCCTCTTGTTTGTGCCGGAGATCTTGCTGCACGTCAGCCGGGGGGTGCGCTGGGACAGCGATCACGTCGTGATTCTCGACGATCCCACCCGCGGATTGATGGAGGCCGTGGTGCGCGGCTCTTATCTCGACCGCGTCCATATCGGTCTCGATTATTTTGACGCGAGCATCAACCGCATCGCGGCCTGGGTCATTGGTGCAAGGAACACGCAGAAGGCGCTGCTCCTGGCGCTGCTGGAACCGCTGCAACGCCTGCTCAAACTCGAAGCGGAGGGCGATTACACCAGCCGTCTCGCCCTGACCGAGGAGGCCAAGAGCCTGCCCTTTGGCGAAGTCTGGAACGAGTTTTGCCGCCGCCAGAATGTCCCCGTCGGATTCGAGTGGATCAACACGGTGAAACAGTACGAAGCCAAGGTCAGCTCGCGCCGTATATGATTGACTTCGGTCATATAAACAGGGAATGATAACGCATGAGCGCGACCTATTATCTCGCCGTTGACCTGGGGGCCGAGAGTGGTCGCGTGATGCTCGGCAAGCTCGCGGACGGTCGCGTCACGCTGGAAGAAATCCACCGCTTCCCGAACCGCGTCCTGACCCTGAACGGGCACCTCCACTGGGATCTCGCTCACCTGGAAAAGGAGATTTTCGCGGGCCTCGAAAAAGCCGCGGCGCAAAACGCGACCATTTCCGGCATCAGCACCGATTCATGGGGCGTCGATTATGTTTTGTTGGACGCGAAGGGCCGCGCGCTGGGACAGCCTTACTGTTATCGCGATGGCCGCACCGCCGAAAGCCCCGACCGCTTGTTCAAGAAAATGCCTTTTGCGGAAGTCTACCAGGAAACCGGCATTCAGTTCATGACCATCAACACGGTCTATCATTTCGAGGCGCAGCAGCATGATGATCCCTCCGTTTTTCCGGCTACCGATCACTTCCTCAATATCGCCGATTATTTCAACGCACGGTTTTGCGGCGTTGAAGCGGCTGAGGAATCTTTGGCCAGCACGACGCAGCTTTATAATCCGAAAACCCGCGACTGGTCGGACAAAATCATCTCGACCCTCGGCCTGAAAAAAAAGCTTTTCCCGAAAATCGTCCCTGCCGGCACAGTGCTCGGCCCTGTCACCGGCGAACTTAAAAACCGACCTTCACTGGCGACGGCCCAGGTGATCGCCAGTTGTTCGCACGATACTGGCGACGCGGTTGCCGCCGTACCCGCCACCGGGGGTAATTGGGCCTACCTCAGTTCGGGCACCTGGTCGCTGCTCGGCGCGGAACTTCCCGGGCCGGTGGTTACCGAAGCGGCGCGCGAGGCCGGGTTCACCAATGAAGTGGGCATCGGAGGGACGATTCGCTTCCTGAAAAACATTGCGGGCCTTTGGGTCTTGCAGGAATGCCGCCGCGCATGGGAGGCAGCGGGCCAATCGTTCACTTACGAGGAGCTGACCAAACTTGCCGCGGAAAATGGTCCGGCCAGCGCCCATATTTCCCTGAAGGACGCCCGCTTTTTATCCCAGGGCGGCATGCCGGATAAAATCACCTCCTTCTGCCGCGAAACCGCACAACCCATTCCAACCACACCGGGACAGTTCACCCGCACAATCCTGGAAAGCCTGGCGCTGACCTACGCGCAGACCCTTCGCCAGCTCGAAAGCCTCGTCGGTTACCAATTCGAGAAGCTGCATATCGTCGGCGGAGGCAGCCGCAGCCATCTCCTTAACCAGCTTGCCGCCGATGCCACCGGCATCAAGGTCATCACCGGCCCCGTCGAGGCCACGGCCATCGGCAATATCCTCATCCAGGCGCTCGCCCTCGGGCATCTCGAATCGTCTGGCCATTTGCGCCGTATTGTCGAAAATTCCTTTCCCACCCAGACCTTCCTCCCCGGCACCAGCCTCTCCGATGAAGTCCGCACCCGTTTTCAGAAACTCTAACCACCTAATATCATGAGCGCCTCCTCCTATTCCTTCGTCAACTATCTTTGGGACAGCAAACACGCCGCCACGCTCGATCCGGTGGGCCGCCTCATTTATCGCTCGAACCTTCTCGGTTCCGACCAGCGCATCACCAATACCGGCGGCGGCAATACCTCGGCCAAGCTCACCGAGACCGATCCCCTCACCGGCAAACCGGTCGAGGTGCTTTGGGTCAAAGGCTCCGGTGGCGATCTTCGCACCTCCAAACGCGAGAATTTCTCCTCCCTCTATCAGGACAAGCTGATCGCGTTGCAGGAACTTTACGGCGCCGCCAGGGAAAAGGGACCGAAGACCGCCATCGAGGACGCCATGGTGGACAGCTATCTCCACTGCACATTCAACCTTAATCCGCGCGCTCCCTCCATCGATACGCCGCTGCACAGCTTCGTGCCCTACAAGCATGTCGACCACACCCATCCCAACGCGGCCATCGCCATTGCCGCCTCAAAGAACTCGAAGGAGCTGACCAAAAAAATCTACGGCGACGAGGTGATCTGGACGCCATGGCAGCGGCCCGGCTTCGATCTCGGCCTGCAGCTCCAGAAAATCTGCCGGGAAAATCCGAAGGCGAAGGGCGTCATCATGGGCCAGCACGGCCTCATCAACTGGGCCAACGACGACAAGGAATGCTACGATCTTTCGCTGACGCTGATTGAAAAGGCGGCGCGCTACCTCGCCGAGCACGACAAGGGCTCGAAGACTTTCGGCGGCGCGAAATTTGCGGCGCTGCCCGAGACCGAACGCCGCGATACGCTCGCCCAACTGCTCCCCTGGCTGCGCGGACGCGTCAGCCGCCACAAGCGCTTCATCGGCACCTGGCAGGACGACGAGGCCACGCTCGCTTTCGTCAACAGCGCCGACGCGCCCCGGCTCGCCGAACTGGGCACATCCTGTCCCGATCATTTTCTCCGCACCAAGATCAAGCCTCTCTATGTCGAGTGGAATCCGAAAACCGAGAAGCTCGACGACCTGAAAAAGAAGCTCGATGCCGGGATCGAATCCTACCGCAAGGACTACCTCGCCTATTACGAAAAGTGCAAGCACGCGAATTCGCCCGCCGTGCGCGACGCCACGCCCACCGTGGTGCTCATCCCCGGCCTCGGCCTGATCGCCTGGGGCAAGGACAAGAGCGAATCGCGCGTCACCGCCGAGTTCTACGGCTGCGCGATCCAGGTCATGCGCGGCGCGGAGGCGGTCGACTCCTACATCGCGCTTCCGTTGCAGGAAGCCTTCGACATCGAATATTGGCTGCTGGAAGAAGCAAAACTCCAGCGCATGCCCGCGGAAAAGGAACTTGCCCGGCAGGTCATCGCCGTGGTCGGCGCTGGCAGCGGCATCGGTCGCGAAGTGGCCCTGCGTCTGGTTAAAGAAGGCGCGCATGTCGTCGCCCTTGATCTCAATCAAGCCGCGGTGGAAGCGACCGCGAAGGAAATCACCGACAAGCACGGACTCGGCATCGGCGTCGCGGGCTGCGGCATCTCGGGCTGCGGGCCAGCGGTTGCCGTCACCTCCAACATCACCCAACGCGACAGCATCCGCGCCGCATTGAAACAGGCCGTGCTCGCCTATGGCGGCATCGATTCGATTGCGGTCACCGCGGGCATCTTCGTGCCGCCCGATACGGCGGGAAACATCCCCGACGAGAAATGGGCGCTCACCTTCGCCATCAACGTTACGGGCCTTTACCTCGTCGCCGACGAAGCTCGCCCGCTCTGGAAGGAACAGGGCCTGCGCGGCAGCCTGGTCCTCACGACCAGCGCCAACGCTGTCGTGGCGAAGAAAGGCAGCGTCGCCTACGACACCAGCAAATCGGCGGCAAACCACCTCGTGCGCGAACTCGCCGTGGAACTCTCGCCGCTCATCCGCGTCAACGGCGTCGCGCCCGCCACCGTCATCCAGGGCAGCGCCATGTTCCCGCGCGACCGCGTCATTGCCTCGCTCGCCAAGTACAAAATCCCCTACACCGAGGACGAATCGTCCGACAGCCTGACTACCAAGCTCGCGCAGTTCTACGCCGACCGCACGCTGACGAAGAGCCCCATCACACCAGGCGACCAGGCCGAGGCCATCTTCCTGCTGCTGACCAATCGCCTCAGCAAAACCACCGGCCAGGTCATCACCGTCGACGGCGGTTTGCACGAAGCCTTTCTGCGCTGAAAATAGACAGGAGTTACATGAAGGACGTGAGGAAGGCAGGGGATTTTGGATAGGATTAATAGGATTAAAATGATTTTAAAGGCAGGGGTTCCCTTCTTCCGCCAATCTTCTTAATCATATTAATCCCATCCAAACTTCCCCTTCATCAGCCTTCATGACCCTCCTGTCCAAAAATCCGTCTGCATTCCAATCCTGTTAATCTGGTTAATCCTGTCTAAAATTTGCTGATGAAAGTCTCTCTCTTCATCCCCTGCTTCATCGACCAGATTTACCCCCAAGTCGGGGTGAGCATCGTACAGGTCCTGGAGCGGCTCGGCTGCGAAGTCGATTATCCCGAGGGCCAGACCTGCTGCGGCCAGCCCGCCTTCAATTCAGGCTATTGGGACGAAGCCCGCTCCATCGCGGAACATTCGCTCGATGTCTTCGCCCAGAGCGATGTCATTGTCAGCGCTTCTGGTTCCTGCGGCGCGATGATGAAGATTTTTTATCCCGAGCTTTTCCAGAACACGACCCGCCATTTCGATGCGCTCAAGCTCGCGCCGAAAATCTACGAGTTCTCCGATTTCCTCGTCAATAAACTCGGCGTGCGCGACGTCGGCGCGCGCTTCGAAGGCACGGCGACCTTTCACGACGGCTGCCACGGACTGCGCGAACTCGGCATCGAAAGCCAGCCGCGCGAACTGCTCAGGCACGTCAAGGGACTCACCCTGATCGAGATGAAAGAGGCCAAAACCTGCTGCGGCTTCGGAGGCACTTTTGCGGTCAAGTTTCCCACCATCTCCACCGCCATGGGCGAAGTCAAATGCGCCTCCCTGCTCGAAACCGGCGCTGATGTCGTCGTCTCCAATGACTCGAGTTGCCTCATGCAAATAGCGGGGATGCTAGAGCACCAGGGCAAATCAAAGCGCTGCATGCACCTCGCCGAAATTCTCGCCCAGACATGACGTCGAAAATGATAACCTTCGCCCATGATTTCAAAAAGGCGGCAGCCAAGCTGACCAAGGACCTGCGTCATCGCGGACTCATCCAGCGCGCGCTGCACAGTTACGAGGTGAAGCGCGACGAATTCAAGGGCCGCTATCAAAATTGGAATGAGGCCCGCCAGGCTGCGTCGGAGATCAAGTGGGAAGCGATCAATCACCTCGACAAATATCTCCAGGAATTCATCACGAAGCTCGAGGCACGCGGCACCCACGTCCACGTCGCCGCCACCGCGGACCAGGCTCGCAACTACATCCTCAACGTCGCGAAGGAAAACAAGGTCGGCACCATCATCAAGTCGAAAAGCATGACCGCCGAGGAAATCGACCTCAATGAGGCGCTCGAGCACGCGGGCTGCACCGTCTTCGAATCGGACCTCGGCGAATACATCGTCCAGTTACGCCACGAAAAGCCGTACCACCTGGTCTTCCCCGCGATGCACCTCACGCGCGGTGAAATCAGCGATCTTTTCCAGAAGGAACTTGGCTCCGAGCCCACCGACAGCCCCGAGGAATTGACCATGATCGCCCGCCGCGTCATGCGCCAGAATTATTGCCGGGCCGATATGGGCATCAGCGGAGCGAACTTCGCCGTTGCCGAGACCGGCATGATTTCCATCACTGAAAATGAGGGCAATGCGCGCCTGACCACGGCGCTGCCCCGGATCCATGTCGCCCTCGTTGGTATCGAGAAAATCGTGCCCCGCCTTGAGGACCTCGCGCTTTTTCTGCCCATGCTCGCCACGGCCGGGGCCGGACAGCCGCTGACCTGTTACAACTCGCTTTTCAGCGGCCCGCGCCAGCCCGGCGAAGTCGATGGGCCCGAGCAATTTCATGTCGTCCTGATCGATAATCGCCGCACCGAATTGCTCGCCGACGCCGAGCAGCGCGACGCGCTCCATTGCATCCGTTGCGGCGCGTGTCTCAACGTCTGCCCCATTTTCAAGAACGTCGGCGGCCACTCCTACGGCACAACCTACCAGGGCCCCATCGGCTCGGTCATCACGCCCCACCTGCGTGGCCTGCAAAATTGGAAACATCTTTCCGGCGCTTCCTCGCTCTGCGGCGCCTGCACCGAGACCTGCCCCGTCGGCATCGACCTGCACCATCATCTCCTGCACAACCGCCGCAACGCCGCGCGTGAAAAGCCCGCCTTCCTCGAAAAAATTCTCTACCGGGGACTGGTCATTCTCTTTCGCCATCCTTGGCTGTTCCGGATTTCCGGAAAACTCGGTGCGATCTTTTTTCCCCTTCACCGACTTGTCAACGGCACCTTCCTCGATCCTCTTTACAGCTGGACCAAAACGAGGGAATTTCCCCAGCCGTCGCTTGAAAATTTCGGCGATTACTGGCGCAAAAGAAAATCCGCACCGGAGGCAAAGCATGAGCAGTCCTGACCAACGCGAAGCCGTTTTCGCCCGCATTCGCGAGGCGCTGCGCCATCCTGCGCCGAAGCGCCATGACGGCCACCTGGATTACGACATGGCGAACCATTCCACCGCCGATGTCCCCGTACCCTCCCCCGACGCCTTCCGCGCCTGGCTACCTTCCGTCGGTCCAAGCCTCGACGAGCAAATCGCCCTTTTCGCGCAAAACGCCGCGCAACTGAAAGCTGATTTCAGGCCCGTTGCCTCGCTCGACGAAGCCGCCCGCCAACTTCTCGCGCTGGCGGGCGAAAGCAACTGGAAACAAATCGCCGCCCACCGTCACCCGCTGGCCTCGGACCTCGTCCAGAAAATCGGCCTGCCCTGCCTGATGACCGATTACGGCTATTCCACCGCCTTCCTCGAACAATGCGACGCCGCCATCACCTGTTGCGATGCGCTAGTCGCCCAAACCGGAAGCGTCCTGGTCACCTCCGCCAGCGCGGGCGGGCGCGCCCTTTCCGTCCTGCCACCGCATCATATCGTCATCGCTCAGCGCAGCCAGGTCGTGCCCGATCTCGCCACCGCTCTGCACCAAGTCCGCGACATCTATGCCCCGAAATGGCCCAGCTTCCTCTCCTTCATCACCGGCCCCAGCCGCACCGGCGACATCGAACGCATCCTCGTCCTCGGCGCCCACGGCCCGAAAAAGCTCACGATCTTCCTGCTGCCCTAAGCGCCCAGGCGCGCGCCGTGCGTTCCAAAAAACCTTGCCTCTTCGCGCCAAACCGCGCATTTTGAAAGGCCGTGGTTTTGTCTCCTTCCAGCGAGAGACAACGCCCACTTCCTTGCGCGGTTAGCTCAGCGGTAGAGCACTACACTGACACTGTAGGGGTCACAGGTTCAAACCCTGTACCGCGCACCATTTCTTCTCTCTTTTTGACTAAGAGCCGTTAATCGAATTGTCCGCCCTTAGCAGGACCCTTCATAATTTTTTATAATTTCATTGCATTCAGAAAACTCTCAACTATGAGTAATCCTTCATAAGGCATGCGAGTATGCCCTGACGGTAATTTCCAGAAAACAACGAGGAGGGGGAAATGAAAAAACTAAGCTTGTTATTGATGGTCCTGACTAGTTTGGCCTTTGTCGGTTCGGCAAAGGCGCAAGTCTTTTATAGCACAGATTTCGACTCGATGACCCCCGGGTCAATCTTCGGCCAGGATGGGTGGAGCAATCTCGACGGCTCCAACGGCAGTAATTATGTGCAAAGTGTGACCAACGCCGCTTCGTACAGCGGAAGCCAATCCTGGTTATTGTCGAGTGCCTATGGTGAATCCAATGACGGAACCATCCTCGCCATCGCTGCACCATCTTTGGCCACGGCGGGCGAGTCCAATACCGTTTTTGGAGGCACCCCGGCTTATAATCAGTACAATGAAAGCTTTTGGTTCCGCAGCGTTGCGACCAGTGACGATCCGGGTCTCTACATCTCCAGTGCCATCGGTTCGCCGGCATCCGTCCGTAATACCTGGCTCGGCATTTACGAGGATAACGGTGGACTCTACGTCGGGAACTATGCCTCCGACGCAACCGGCAATTTCGGCGACAATCCCAATGCCACCACCTCGGCGCTGACCTGGGGTTCTTGGTATCAGGTGAAAGTGTCTGCCAACTTTATTAATGGTCCCGACAACGATCAGGTCAACTACCAGGTTCTCGATGCCAACGGAAATGTGTTGTTGAACAGCACGATTGGATCATGGGAAACCTATTACGCAAACGATCCTACGGCAGAGGACGCCCCCGGACCGGTCCCCTCGAACCGCGTCACCTTCGAGTTGGGCGGACAAAGCACGGACCAAGGCATTTATATCGATAATTTTTCGGAATCGGTCGCTAGCACACCCGAGCCCTCGGCATGGACGCTCGGCTTGCTTTCCCTCGTCCTGTTTGCCGTGCTGCTTAGGCGTTTTAAGGTGGCTTAAGCTTATACCACGAGCCTATTCCTGTTTCCTCTCAGGCCCAGGCTGGTCCCTTTCTCGCGAACGTGGAATGCGTCCGCAGATAAGATGGTTTTCGCATAGCCCGCCGCCGCCGCTCTCGCGGCTCAAAACAAGTTTGTTTTGACAACAACGTATTTTCAGTATTTATTGAAAGTATGAACGAAAAGGAAAACCTCGATCCCCTCGCCCTCGTTCGTGACGAATTCGTCGCCCAATGGGGCACCATGGGCAGCGCCTGGGGCATTAATCGCACCATGGCCCAAATCCACGCCCTGCTCATGACCAGCGACCGCGCCCTGACCACCGACGAGGTGATGGAGGACCTGAAAATCAGCCGCGGCAACGCCCACCAGAACCTCCGGGAGCTGGTCGGCTGGGGCCTCGTGCGCAGCGTCATCCGCAAGGGCGAACGCAAGGAATATTTCGAGTCCGAAAAGGATGTCTGGCGCATGTTCTGCATCATCTCCCGCGAACGCAAGCGCCGCGAGATCGAGCCCGCCCTGAAGGCCCTGCGCGCCTGCGAGGAACAATCCCGTTCGCTCCGTGGCGACAAGGCCGCCGCCTTCAACAAACAAATCCGCGCCCTGTCGGAATTCGTTGGCCAGACCGATACCCTTCTCGACCGCATCTCCCGCTCGGAGGGAAGTTCGATCATGCCGCTCCTCTTAAAAATCCTCGGCAAACCTAAAAACTGAAAGACCCACCATGAAAAAATTGATCAAACGGCCCGCCCGCAAAAGCAAACGTCCGCCCTTCTTTTTGGACGCTATTTTCACTAACTATCGGAAATATCGGAATTACAAGCGCTACGTCCGCCCCGACCTTCTTTAATATGAAAATCAATCACCCTGCCCTGGTTAAGCTCCTGCAAAGGGCCTACTCCGGCGAGAAGGCCGCTGCCCTCGCTTACATTGGTCATGCCGGTTCGCTCAAAAACCCACAAGATAAAGTTGCCGTCAATCAAATCGAAAATGATGAGTGGGGTCATCGCAAAAACGTGTTAGCGATCATGCATAAATATGACATTCCGATTTCAAAATACTACGAGGTCAAATTTCATATCATTGGCAAAATCATCTCGTTAAGCTGCCACGTCATCGGCTGGTTCATGCCCTATTTTTTTGCCGGGAAGCTGGAGAGCGGCAACGTTTGCGAATATTTTGTCATGATGCAGCACTTCCACTCTCTCGACATTCGGGATCACGACCAAATCCTGTATGAAATGGGAATGAAAGAGAAGGATCATGAAGTTTACTTTCTCAATCAAATCAGAACCAGCAAGCTCCTTCCCTTTTTTGAGAGAGCCTTTTCATGGGGCACGAAATCGAGTCTTAACGACGTCGATCTTCAAAACAAATATTCCGTGGGAACGTCTGATCAGTACTGCAAATCCTACAATGCACAGGCCGGAATTATCTTAGGCAATTCTAGAGGGAAATAATGTTTAGAAAGATATCCGGCTCAATTTTATCCGTCGTTTGCGGCTGGCTGGCGGGATGGACATGCCTGGTTGTGATCAATTTTTTTGCCAATCTGCAATACAGATTCAACCATTTCAGCACGGCTATTTGGGAAGACCTGGGCTACTTCCCATTGATGGGGATTTTTATCATTCCTGCTTGGATCATCGCCTTCGGCCCGCTCTACCTTCTATTACCCCGAAAGTCTTTTTTGTGGCGCTGGTACGTCTGCGTACCTATGGGCGGATTGGCGGGGATGATCATCCTACTGTCACCGGTCGCCTACTCCGAGCTCATTGTCTACCACGCAACCATTTATGATATTTTGCAGACTTGGTCTCTGTCTTTACCTGCCGCAGTGGTTGGAGCTGTCACCAGTCTGGTGGCGACCATGACCTACGACCGTTTCAATTCGTTTTAGCCCTGTACAAGGGGCCTAAACAATACTTGATAAATCCTATAGAGTATTTTAGCCTGCCTCTCGTGCATCGACTTGCCCCCACCCCGCGAATCAGCGAGACTCGCCGCCAGATGAGTCTCACCGCCACCGAAAAAGCTGGGCGAAAAAATTACCGCGAGACGCTGGCCCCGCTGCACAAAACGAAGGCGCCCTGGCTGTCCACCAACCTGGGCTCATGGAGCGTCGGCCCCGATGACTACGCCCTCGAGCAATATCTCTTCGTCGGACCGCGCGGCGGCGGCGACTACTACCGCGTCGGCATTTTTGCCGGTATTCACGGCGACGAGACCGCGGGCGTCCTGGCGGCGATTCGTTTTCTCCACGAACTCGCGCAAACTCCCGACCTTGCCCGCGGCTACGAGATCTATCTCTACCCGCTTTGCAATCCCACCGGTTACGAGGACGGCACGCGCCATTCGCGCCGGGGTCGCGATCTCAACCGCGAATTCTGGCTCGGCTCGCGCGAGCCCGAGGTCCAGCTCCTCGAACGCCAAATCCGCACGCTCCGTTTCGACGGCTTGATCGCGCTCCACGCCGACAGCGACACTTGCGGCCTCTACGCCTTCGCCCTCGGCGCGCAGGTCACCCAGTACGTCGTCGAACCGGCCTTGCGGGCGGCGGAAAAAATCCTTCCGCGCAATTGCGAGGCGACCATCGACAACTTCACGGCGCGCAATGGGCTCATACGCATCGGCTATCCCGGCATGCTCTGCGCCGCGCCCGAGGCCAGCCCGCGCCCTTTTGAGATTGTCTTTGAAACGCCCCACTACGCCGACCTGGAAGAGCAGATCGAGGCCAACCTCATTTTTCTACGCCACGCGCTCGAACAGTACCTCCAGCTTCAAGCCGTCGGGCAGGACTTGTAAATCGTCGCCACGAAACACTTGTAAGCGACGAACTCTTCCCTCGATTCAGGGCGGCGGCTACGGCACGACATCGACCGGCGTGCCGACGGATACATTGGAAAAAAGCAATTCCGCAAAGGCGTGCGGCAGGCGGATGCACCCGTGCGAAGCCGGATAGCCCGGCAGATAACCCGCGTGCAACCCCACCCCGTCATCGCGAATGCGCAGGTAATAGGGCATATCCGCCGAATCGTACACGGCACCGTGCGGCGGCGTTTGTCCGGCCTGTGCATTGCCATCGATGACATAGCCGTTGGCATCGAGGAAAACACCATAGAGATTCGATTTGTGATCGATGTCCTTGACCAAGATCGAATAGTGGCCCGGCGGTGTATCGTGCCCTGGCTTGCCCGTGGTGATCGGGCTCACTCCGGCAATGGCATCGTCCTGGTAGACGTAAACTTTCTGCTCGCCGATCCGCACCTCGATCCGCGTAATGGCCAGATTCGGATCTGGTTTCCACATGTAATCCCAAAGCTGGTACCGGATGCGGTCATCGAGCGAATATTGCCGGAGCACCGCATGCTTCGAGGAGTAAGCCGCCTTGTGCGATACCCGCGAAGACGTGGAATCGTTGGAGCTCGTGGCCTCGCTCGCCGAGGTCGGATTATCGGCTCGTAACGCGGGCCAGGTCGCCAGCAAGACGAACGCGAGGGCAAGGCCCCTGACCACCGAAAGAGGAACAAGTTGGCGCCGACTTATCGCGAACGGTCTGACAAAGCTGAGGTTCATTGAGAAAAGCTTGATATATTACCGGATGTTTAACCAAAGGGTTGTCAAGCATACCGGCATTGGCTCCTAAAATCCATAAGAAATCGAAATGAGACCCGTTTAAACAACTTAGCGATTGCCCCGGGCCACGATCAGCACACCGGTAAAAATCAATAAACCACCGAGAATCGTGGCCGTATTAATAGTTGTTTGCCGGAAAAGCACCCACGCAAAGAAGGCCGTGAAGAGCGGGTAGCTCACTTCGATCAGCGAAGCCACCGTCGCGTTCTTGGCCTCGATCGACATGAAAATGAGCAGACCTGCGGCGGTGGCGGCACCGACCGTGAGGAGGAGCCAGGGCATGTCGGGACGCGCCGCACGCAGTTCCGCCATGGTTGAGCTCCAGCGGCCCGTCAAGCCGATCAAAGCGCCGACGGCCAGCGTGCCGAACACGAGATCGACAAAAAACAAGGTTTGCGGCGACATGCCCCGCGCCAAAAGACGTCCGCTCACCGCGTAATTCACGCCCCAAATCACCGCCGCGCCCAGTGCATAAAGTAGCCAGAGCATGGCCAACTTTGCTGGCGCTTTTTCCGGCTGTAAAGGGCGAAAAGGACACCTCTTGCACGATTGTAACCCCTCCCGCAATTGACTCTCCGGGACGACGGCTCACTATCATTTGCAACCTGGACTCCACGCCATGAATCGACGCGCTTTCATAAGAGGTGCCGTAACCTCAACGATTGGGGCTACCGCAGGTGCCTACCTTTTCGCCTACAGCCACGATACCCACGATATCGAGATCACCACGGTTCAACCTAAGATCGGTCTGAACCGACCGCTGCGGATGGTCGCCCTCGGCGACATCCACTTCGACCCCCTTTTCGAGGAAACCTATATCGCGCGGGTTTGCCGCCTCGTCACCGACCTGCGCCCCGACATCATCCTCTACACCGGCGACTTCATCACGGCGCATGCCAACCGGATCGACGACCTGTCTGACCTGCTCTCACAATCTGTCTCGCGACTCGGCTCCTTTGCCGTGCCCGGCAATCACGAACACTGGACGGGCCTCCCGTTCATCACCCGCTCGCTCGAAAGTCGGGGCATACGCGTCTTGCGCAACGATCTCGTTGCCCTGCCTGGTGAGGAAGCCGTTTACCTGACCGGGCTCGACAGCTTCTGGTCCGGCCAACCCGATCTGACGATCTTTTCGCGCACGCCCGACGACTCGCGCCACATTCTGCTCGTGCACGAACCCGATTCATTCAACGTACTGGACGATCCCCGGATCAAGCTCCAGATTTCAGGCCATACCCATGGAGGACAAGTCAGACTGCCCCTTTACGGCGCGGTCGTCCTCCCGAAATTGGGAAAAAATTTCGAGACGGGCTCATATCGCCGGGACAATCGCCATCTCTATGTCAATCGCGGTATCGGAACCTTGACGCCTCATGTGCGGCTCAACTGCCGTCCCGAAATCACCGTCTTTGATTTGACGTGACGCAAAAGCTAGTCCCAACGGGATAGGATACGAGGGGCCGTTTGCCTCCCTTTGCCTTCGCTCGCCTCTGAGAGGTTCTTTCTGTTTCCGGAGCTTTGCTACACTTGCTACACTGTACCTAGGAGACACAAATGGCCAGCCTCTACCCACGTAAAAACAGCCCGTACTGGTGGATTCGTTTAAAGGATGCCAAGGGCAAATGGCAATCAAAACCCACCCCGTACCGCCGCGACAATCCGCAGGAGACAAAGATCGCCCGGGCCCGCTGCGCGGCCAACACCGCCGAGGAGTTGAGCGCCACCGGAGTGACGACCTCGGAAAAGTGGGAAAGCTGGATCGAGAATTTCTGGGAGACCCATTGTAAAAATGACGATACCAAAGAGGGATACAAGCAGTCGTGGTTGTGGCTCCAGTCCTATCTCCAGGAAAAGGGCATCTCCGCCCCCCGGCAGGTTACCTACCAGATCGCCTTTGATTTTATCCAGTGGCGCATCGCGCGCGGTGGGAACAAAAAGGGAAAGCCGGTCAAAAAATCGACCGCGCTTCGGGATATCAAGGTCTTGCGCCTTCTGATGTCCCATGCCGTTCGCTCCAACATGGCGACAGGGAACCCGTGTTTCCGGATGAGGATTGAGCGCGAGAAACCGAAAGAGAAAGAGGAGTTCACCGATGACCAAATCAAGTTGGTGTATGCCAAGCTTCCTAAAAAGGAAAAGGACTGGCGCTACGTCGCATTCAGAATCGGCCTGGAAACAGGATGCCGGTTAAGCGAGACTGTGATCGACTTCAAGCACATCAACTTAAGGAGTAAGGTCATTACCTTCATCGATAAGAAGAGCAATGCCTACCCTTTCCCGCTACCTGACAGCCTGATTCCGATGCTTAAACGAATCAAGGCCACTGGAGCGCAATACACGGTGAAACTACCGGAGAATGCCTCCCAGCTTTTTGGCAAGTTCCTCGAGGGAATTGGGTTGAAAACACACTCCTTCCACTGCACCCGCGTCAGCTTCGTGGCTAGGCTGGAACGGGCCGGGGTGCCCTTGCGCGAGGCTATGAAACTCGTGAACCATGCGAGCGAAATGGTTCATAAGATTTATTCGCGGCAGAACGTGGACGATGTGAAGGCCTATGCGAACAAGGTGCGGTATCCTCAGCCGGGGAAACCGTCGAAACAACGCATTCGCAAAAATGGGACATGAACCATGGCCGGCGCTGAATATGTTGAGGCGCGCGCGCAATTCGACGCCTTGAATCCATGCATACTTTGAACTAAAAAAAAAATCGGCAAGCCAATCAATCTGATCGAGAGGAAAAATGAGTACGCCAGAAGAAGTATTTCAAAAGGCTTTAAGCGATTACCAAAGTGAGCCGGAGGATTCGATCTCCCAATATAATCTCGCTTGCTGTTATCATTGGGGAGACGGAACGAGTCCAGATTACGTGCAGGCCGTTAAACTGTACCAAAAGGCAAGTAACGCGGGAGTTCCCGAGGCAACGGCGAATCTGGGCCTGCTCTATCTTTACGGTCAGGGAGTGCCTGCGGATCCCTTAAAGGCCGCTGCCCTGCTAAAATCAGCCGCCGAGCGTGGGAACGTAGCGGCGATGGCTGCGTTGGGAGGTATCCTGGCTAGCCGACGTTATCTGAAGGCATTTGGTGATAATCCACAACTTGGCATCGAGTGGTTAGAAAAGGCGGCTGAACACGATGATCCCGTCGCCATTCACAATCTTGGCCTAGCCTATGTTACCGGAGTTGGCGTCCGGCGAAATATGGTTAAGGGCGTTTCACTGCTCAGAAAATCAGCGTCATTAGGTAATGAACTTTCGATCAAGACGCTCGAAGAGCTTAATGCTTGAGAAAGAAAGGCATTCCTTCTTGATAATCGTCGAGTACCCAAAGATGACCATGGTGATGACGATGAGCATGACGATGAGCATGACGATGAGGATGCGGACGGTGACCGCGACGACGTTGAGGATGAAGTACCCGGGCCGGGAGAAGGGCCCTTCGTTGAGCACAGGAACTTACAGAGGCCTGTCATGCCTATCGCAATTATCCAGTTTTTAGGTAACCTCAGAGGCTACCCCACGCTTTCGATAAAGTGTAGCCCCAGACTAAAAAATTTCCTAAGATGTCCCCTGGCAACAAGATTCAGTTCAAGCATTTTTTGGCAAAGACCGCCGTCCCCGACCTGACGCGCGAATCGCCCTATTTTTCGCTGTCCAGCCTCCGAACTTATCTTCAGAAACGTCGTGCCGTGGTGCCATCCACCTTGTTGAGCTATCTGCACCAATTATCGAAGGAGCGCCTTATCCACCATGCAGGGCGCGGTTGGTATTCGACGCTCGCCAAGCCGGTCGAATTCGATACCGGGTTTGTTTCTCCCCTGGTCGCCAAGATCGAGAACAAATTTCCCCTCCTCGACTTCTCCGTCTGGTCGACGGCACAGATCGCCGGGTATGGGCATCACCTCACGGAGAAATTTCTTTATTTCGTTCGGGTCGAGCGAGACGCCGTCATCTCGGTCTACGACTTTCTTCGCGAGAACGGCTGGAATATTTACCTCAACCCCACCAAGGGTGATGCCAAGATCGTCTTCCGGCTCGAAGAGAAAACGGCCGTGATTCGCCGTAATGTGAGTCAGGCTCCGGTTAAGAAGCATTTCATGCAGATCGAGGGTGTCCTCGTCGACTTGTTCGTGGAGTTGGGTGACCTTGGGTTTATGGATCGCCAGGAATTCATTGCCGTGGCCCGGGCGATTTCCACTTCCGGTCGACTCGATCTCGGCGTACTCAGCCGGTATGCCGTCAATCGTCGGCGGTTGGATATCAACGATCTCCTGAGGGGGTGGATCAAGTAATGACACATTAGGCCCAATGTGTCATTGCTTGATTGCATCGTAGTACATGATTGATCCTAAGTGTTTTACAAAGGAGTGGATCGACCAACAAAGAGAGGCTCTAAAATCCCGCAATCCAATCCTGTTGGAGAAGGCCATCCTGGCCTTGGAACTGGTCGGGCGGTTGCAGGACGCCGGGCTTCCCTTCCAGTTTAAAGGAGGAACCTGCCTTCTACTTCGGCTGCCTGTTCTTCGGCGTCTTTCCATCGATGTGGATATTGTCTGTCTGGCAAGCCAAGCTCAGCTCGAAGAAATTCTAAAGACGGCGGCCGCCCGAGCACCGTTTACGGGCTATGAGCACAGCGCCAAACGGGATCGGGAAATGCCGCCCAAACGCCATTATCGTCTCTTCTTTAAATCGACCGTCACCAATCGCGACGATCTAATCCTGCTCGATGTCCTGCTCGAACCGGAACTGATCATTCCAGGCGACCCGGTAACTCTGCGCACGTCATTCATTGAAGTCGAAAGAGAGGTGCAAGTGAACATCCCGACAATCGAAACCCTTCTTGGCGACAAGCTGACGGCCTTTGCTCCGACCACCGTCGGCATCCTCTATCATCCCGAACGCAGGCTCGACATCGTCAAACAACTCTACGATGTTGCTTCCCTATATGACGCCGCCACCAATCCCGCCCCTGTCGTTGCCGCTTACGAGCGCACCGTGGCTAAACAGAATAGCTATCGGAACACGGCCCACACGGTGCCTGATACCTTGGCCGATTCCGTCAACGCCGCCCACATACTCAGCCGGCACGGGCTGCGCGGAGTGGCCCCTGATCCCAACGCCTTGGCCCTCTTGGAGGGAATCCAGGCGCTTGATGGGCATCTGTTGAACCAAAGCTTCCGTATCGATCAGGCCCGGGTCGCTGCCGGTAAAGTGGCCGTTCTGGCGGCGGTTCTTCGTCACCCCAACCGGACAAATAGTTTTCACGAACATCGCTTCCAACCGGCCGCCATTGCCACCTTGGCCTCAGCGTCGATCCGCCCGCCATGGGATTCACTCCAGCGCCTGCGTGGCGGCAACCTCGAGGCGTATTATCACTGGTGGAGAGCCCAGCAACTCGGCGATCAAAACACCGCGCCTAGCGAAACGGCGGATACGCCTTAGTCTGGGGGGAAAACAGCGGAAGTGCGGCAGATTTGGGGGATGGCGCGTCAGGGGCCACTGATGCCACAGCTGCCGCCGCTGCGGAGTGAGAGAAAGCCCATTCTTGGAATTTGGCCAAGGTGGTTTTGTTCTCGAACAAGGGGAAACCCGACCTGTGCTTAACGGCGTTAAGCTTTTTCTCACCATAACTGGTCACCTCGGAAAGTTCCCGCATCGACAGAAACATCCCTAGATCCGCCTTCTGGCGGGCGGTCATTCTCTTATTTCGAGAACAACCCTTGGCGGTCGAACGCTTCGCCCGTGGGGGACGGGCCCCACGATCCGCGCTGCGGCGTTTTACAGGATGGCGGTTATGAGATTTCCCGGGGTCCATGGCGCTCACTCGGTATTGCCCTCGCCGGCGAACTTTAAGGATGTGCCTATCCTTGGCCCCTCGTGCTTCATCGATAATAGTGGCCCCGCGAAAGAGGAAGAGGGATTCATGCCTTGCCTTCGTTGGGGCCATGCCTCTTGGGTGGACGACTGGACTTTTGCCGGTCACGCTTGTTCTTCGGCGTCTGCTTCCGCTTCTGTTCCCGCTTCAGCTTCTGCCCCCGCCAGTGCTCTTGAATCGCGAAAGTCGCTTTGTCGTGAAAATCGCGGTTCCCTTTCAAGGCCTCGATTTCTTCACGGAAAAACCATTTCACGCTTTTTTGATGTGGTTGCCCGAGCGGCCTGAGCAGGCCGGCGGCGATCAGGATCGCGATATCGCGTCGCTGATAGCCGAGGAGCTCGGCAACCGTTTCGCTGGGGATTCGGTCCGATGAGTTTGTTGGCATATAAATAAAAATTGCGTAGAAAATTTCTTATATATGCACCTATCTTGCATAACTTGCTCACTAGTATTATATTAGTACATGCCTAGCGACTTGATTGTGGCAAGTACCTCAAAAATCGCAGAGCGCTTAGGCGTCAACCGGTCAACTGTTTACCGCTGGGTTCGTCGGGCCAACCTATGCCAGGCGCAGGCACGAACGCCCGGGCATCGGCAACGTCGACGCTTGCGTCTTGCAGTCCATCCGCCGTCGGTGCAAGAGGTGGATCGCTCCGCCATTGCCTTGGTGGATGTGCCCAACCACTCTCTCCTGATTCGACGCCACTTTAATTCACTGGGGATCCGCGATTACCGATCCGATGCGTTTCGCCGCGCCCAGGTCGCCGAGGCCGAAGCTATCATCCGAAAGAGTGAGCAATCTTTTCGGCTGCTCACGGCTCGTATCTTGGCGCGGGATCTTGGCATTGAGGGGACGGACACCATCCGAAAAGCCCTGGGCGCAGCCAAAGCAGCCGCCCGCCGCCGTGGGCAGCAAAGGGCAACGCCCAATGACCTTGAAGAAACCATGGAGATGTCCTTTGCGCGTGGGCCTGGAGTCGAATCTGATGTGTCGAAGTATCCTCCGAGCATGCGTTATCCCACGGCAAAAGTAATGGACGGCAAGATTCACGTCATGCCTGCGCCCGGGCACCCAATCCCCGTTATCCCTGCAGAAGCAGTGGAGGAGGTAGAAGACACCATTAAAGTCCGGCGCGCCTACCACAGGTACCGCCGCAAGAAGGGACAGCGGAAGGTCCCCCCTCTGCGGTTAATCGCAAAAGAGTTCGGCTTTTCGCGCGACACCTTGCTCCGGCGAATGAACCGCGAACCGGCCTTCCGTCGACGGTTGACCCGGGCCCTTGATGGACTTCTCGCGTATAGACTGGTGACCGTCGACGGAAGGGTGGCTCCCGCCGAACATGACCAACTCTGCGACCGTTGGTGCCATTACCTTGGTTGGCCGCCTGATTGGACACGGATCCATATCCGCGACCGCGACTTTTACTTTTTGGCCGAGCAAGCCGGCCTCCTTTGTTTCGATGCTCGTCACCTGAGGCGGGAAGATTTGATCGCGGCCCTCGCTCTATTTGCTCCCTGTGAGGTTCATCTCTTCGAGGAAAGCGTCGATCACCCGGAAGGGGTCAATCTCCTCAACCATCTCATCATTGAGGAGATAAAGTTTCGCTATATCGATCTTCCCCTGTAAGCACCAACCGCCCGTGCCGGTCAGATTTCCACCTCGGGTTCATTGGGGTCTTGGGGTTGAGGTAGTGGTTCCTCGGGGAGGGGCAGAGGAGACTCACTCGGCTCTGAATGACTATGCTCGTCCGAAATCGGGCCGGGGTTCGAAGGTGGTGGCTGCACGACGGCCTCATCCGTCGGAGGAACGGCGGGCGTGATCATGCCACCGACAGACCGCACCGTCGATTCCACGGCCTCCTGGCGCGGAGTCGCAGACTCCCGGATTTTTTCCCGGGCCGGAGGCAGCAGGTATCGGGAGCCGGAACGGCCCAGTACCACCCGATCCCAGACCTCTTCCACACGAATCCGCCCAACATTCTTTCTGAGCAGGCGGGTGAGCCTGGCCAGGCGTCTATCGTCCCAGGTCAAGAGCGGCTCGAATGGCAGGGGGGCGGGGGTAACGACCGTCGCCTGGTTGTCTGATCTCCTTCGCTGCCGGGCCCGGTCGACCACGGTTTCCATGTCCCGCTGCTGAGAGCGGGTTAGGGAGTCCACCCAACGAGGCATCAAATTATCGAAATTGTCATCCTCATCCTGCTGGCCAAGCCCAAGTGCAAACTGCTCGTCAGGGGTTAACTGCGTCAACCACCCATCGGTCAACTCCTCCAAGGTATGGTCGGTCTTGGGTTCGCGAGTCAGGATTGCTGCCCAACCCTTGCTTGCGGCGCTGACGTGCCCTCTTTCCATGCAATATGCGTTTATGGTTGCGGAGCGTGGGGAAAACTTGGTCTTAATCTCTGCGGAAATGCCCGCAATATCCCATCCTCCGCCCGTTTGCGTGATTTCAAATCCCAACGCCCTCAGCCCCTCGGCAAGCTGAGCGTGAAACAGAGCCTGGAGCAACGGCGCTCGCTGGAAAACCTGAACGAGATCGACAGCCTTGGTGACCATTTCCATCGGGTCCAATGTTGCATTGAAAGTGAAGGGATGCCCGTGCAGATGAGGGGCCGGGATACCACCGTCTGGTCGCGCCGTAAGGTGGATAAACTCGGCCCAGAGGAGATTACCTGTGGTACGGATACCTTCCTGAACGCCACCTTTCCTAATCCGGGTTGCGGCTAGTTGCTCAACACCGGACATGCTTGCCTTCATGCTGGCGCGGAAAGCGGGGAGCACTTCGGTCACCCCCATGACCAAGTAGGCGATACTCACTCCTTTCGGTGGTGTATAAGTTGGGTCAAATCCCACCCGGCGGCGAAGGCATTGGCGGCAAGTCAAGGTCTTGCCGGTACCCGGATGAATATTATTACAAAGGTTCTCGAACACCGGGGCGGTGATCGGGGATCCCTCCAAGCTCAGTCGTCGGGCCAGCCGACCATGGAATGCGCCAACCTCTTCCTGATGGCGGGGGGAGCCAGGTCCCGTGTCTCTAGCTAAAATGGAAGCGTAGTACCGCCGGGCCCGGCTGGCCGACTTCCTCACTTTAATCCGCAGCATCGTATCCTCCATCGGCTGTCGGCGGCAGAGAAGGCTTCCATGCCCTATTACGTCTGCCATCGCCATATATCTCCCCTAAGGCACCACCCGCTCGCAGGACAGCAATGATATCCGCCTCGAATGAAGTTCGAATGAAGCTCGACTGCCGTTCGAAGTTCATTCGAACTTCATTCGAAGTTTTAACGGGCCCGTCAGTGCTGGTTTCGCCCGGACAATAGCCGTGCGAAAGGATGTTCATGGTAAGGTTCAACCAAGATGGCCTAGCCACTAGATCGTCACGGGCTCCGGAAGGAGCATATCCCGGACAGTGTCCAGACGCTGGAACTGATTTGTTCGGTAGACGGAAGCACGCGCGAGGCGGGCAGGCGTGGTCAACTCCGCGACATCCGGCCGCTCCTTGTTGATAATCGATCCGAGGGTGGCCCCGTGGTTGCGGACTGCGTCCTGCATTTTGGGAATTCGCCATTCCAGCGTGATCTCCCGGATTCGCTTGGCGTGCCGGCAACGGAATTCGTTCGCTTGCAGGCTCGAGTCCCAGTAGAGGAAAGACGTGTCGTCCGTCTGCTGGTTCTTTACGATGAGATACTGCACCCGGTGTTCCAGTTGGGCGGCCCAGGTCAGGACGCTGTCGACCGAGGCAGGGTCGGACGTCACGACACCCACCGCGATGAAGTCGATCCGGTCACTCAGAATTGGATAGAGATCGAGGAACCACTTGGTCGCGATGTAGCCGCTACCCGCCCCCATATCGGCCAGGGTCAACAAAGAATTCTCCGTCTCGTTGATGAAAACGTCTAACCCTTCATTCTTGGTGATGTCCACCTTCCTGCAGTTGTTCGGAAAGAAATGCATCAACGCCCCTTTGCCCTTGTTCTCTGTATCGAGGTCAAGAAGCGTGCATGGAACAGGCGGCTCTGCGGATGCAAAGTATTCTGCCATGCCAACCATGAAGGTTGTTTTGCCGACGCCACCCTTGCCGCCCATGGAGTAAATAACCTTGGGTCGAAGGGAGATGTTGCTCGCGGGTTTGTCAGTCATACTATCTGCGGTGTGTTTTTTCATTTTTGGATGATGAGTTGGAGGGGTTTACTTTCGTCGTGAAGCTCGGTGGTTCGGCGGGGAGCCGCAGCAGGCCTGTTTCGCAAAGCGATGATCGCGGCAACATCGTTTCGCCGCTCGGGTCGGTGGGGGGGGGCGAAACGGACCTCGCGGGAGGAGGCGTGAAGATTGTTTCATCGGGAAGCATGGTCACCACCCGACGACGCCGTGACCGGACCTTCACAAAGCTATAAATCGTCGATGGTGCTACCTTTAGGTGTTCTTCATTGAGGAGTAGATTCGCTATCTTGACGTAGCTCTTCCCCTCTCGCCGCGCCTTCTCGATAAAGTCGCGATGCGGTTCGAGTTTGCTTTGGAAAGGTTTGCCAGCCATGCCCTAGATTACCATTTCATTTGAAGCTCCGGTTGACGAATGGTCGGCGCAGGAGGGCGCAGTTGGCTGCACGAACGTCAAAAAAGACTCGAGTGTTTAATCATGGCCTGAGATTTTGCATCCTTAAGAACGGTGCCGTCGGAACCTCACGCGCTTTTCGGAATGCGGCGTCTCGTCCGTCAAGCAACATGGCGTATTGTCACAGATTCCAGGCGGCGAACTACCACCACCTGCGCTCACGAACTGCGCACCGGTCTGCCGGAAAGTGGCTTATCGTGGGTTGTTTGAGGCGTCATTTCGGCATCGTGCTGCCGAAATGATTCCCGAAGCACAAAGATATGCGCGCCTTCCAAATAACTCTTACCGACCAACCGGATGACGATCTGGTTGTCGTGCGAGAAAGGATGGTCCGACTACTGAGACGACTCGAACTACAAAATCAGCAACCCATTCGGAAATCGAAATTTGAAGAGCCAACCCAAACCTAGAACAAAGGGAAAAACATGGATCACGAACAGTGGGAATTAAGCGGCAAAGCAAAACATTTTGCACAACTCTACGTGGATCAATTGGAGAGAAACTGTCCGGATATGCTGGCCGTCCAAATGCGTCGGTTAGTCGCGCTAGCCAAGGCCCAGTTGCCTCCCATGACAACGTGGGAAGCGAAGCTACTCGTCAAATGCCTTTGCGGCTTCGACATGCCCTGCGCAGAGACAGTTCCACCGGACCATATTGCCAAAATGATCGCTGACCTCATTCGGGAAACATTTCCAATCGAGTTCGGGGCGGAATTGCTCGCAAAGGAGATGGAAGAATCTGGCCAGGATCCGGATTGGCAGTCGAAATTTCAAAGGATGCCAGAAAATCTCTTTGCCGCCCGTCTGGAAGGAGAATTGAATTCCTTGCAGGCTTATTTGCTCATCGTCATGGTCGAACTTTTTTGGGTAGAGGAAGGCGAGGAAACTTTTACCATGGCTCTTCTTTGATCGCATCCATTTCACGGACTTCCTTCTGGATTCGATGGACGAATTTTGGGCGGAAGGAGCGGACGATCCGGACAACACTCCGGAGTTTTTTGAGAGCATCGCCGACATGTTCAAGCGCCTGAACGCGTCAATTGCGCCTCCTCCCCCCGTCGCAAAGTCATCCGGCGAGGAGCCTCCGCTAGAAACAAATTTGCAGTTAATATGACCTACGCCCACCTCAACCCAGACCGTAATAACACCGTAATACAGTACCGTATTACAGTACCAAACACAGCAAGATAATATGTCAAAAGCACTAGTAACTAAGGAAGACGTGGCTTGGGCCCGAGATCAATTGAAGGCGGCCGGAAAGAAGGTAACACCGGGGGCGCTCCGGTCGGCCCTGGGGGACCGAGGCTCGCTATCCACAATCAGTCAGTTCAAGAAAGATCTCGACGAAGACGAGAGGAACTCCAAGGACGACTCCGAGGCGCTGGAAGCATTTCGAGCGCTGTGGTCAAAGGCCGAGCAAGCTGGGCGTTCCCAGCGCGATGAGGAAGTCCGGGACCTCCAAGAAACCATCGCAGAGCTTGAGGTCGAAGCCCCGAAACTCGAAGGCGAAGTGCTGGCTGCTCAGGCCCGAGCCGAGGAACTAGGTCGCAAATTGGACGAATCCGCCGAACGGTACAATGGCCTGAATGACGAACTCACGCGGGCCCGTGATGTCGCCGAGCGCAACGCCTCGAAGCTCGTCGCTGCGATGGAAGATCATAAGACCTGCCAGGCAAACCTCCAGGAGCAGATGGCTGCCCTAAAGGAGAAGAACCACGAACTCGAACTCGAGCTGGCAAAGGTAGTAACCAAACTAGAAGTGTCGACCAAGCCATTGTCGACGCCAGCAACCAGGGTATCTCGTCGGAGCCGCTTGAAAGCGCCTATCGGGAATAGTCACCAGTAACGGAAGGCTCACCATGATCATCGATCGCAGCAAAACTCCCGCAAGAACCACAAATATCGAATGGACCCACCAAACCGATAACATCATCGTCGCTGCCATCGAGGGCGTAGACGGCGATCCCGGTGTCTGAAGTGATTCGCTTCGAATCAGAACCTGTCGTTTACAGTGGCCGGAAACCAAACCGTAAACGTGGCTAGGTCATCTAGCATGCCACCTTCAAATGGATTCTGGCGCGACAGGCCGTCAGGCAATAGCCATGCGTGAAGGTACGGTAGGTTGGAGGAATGGTCAGGCCGCTGTTGAGGTGGATCGTTCCATCTCCCGAGATCGACTCGACGGTGCTGACATGGCCATTGATCAGTCGCCACTGATTCTTGCGCAGAAGAATGGTGTCGCCCACGCCGACATCAATGGAACGAATCTGGCCGACATCGAAGCTCCGAGGCCGGGTCAAAGGCAGGGGCGCAATACGTCCGTGGTGGGTTTGGACGTGGACTCGATTGCCAGTAATGTCATGCACCTGCACAGTCTCGCCCTGAGCAAATCCACCGACCGGGCGAATGAACGTCACCGCCTGGCCCTTTTCGTAATGCCGGGCCGAACCCTTACGTGCCATTTCCCATCGGGCGGAATCAAAAACCTCATACGACCGTGTGTTTTGGATCTTCCCGCTTTCTTTCAAGAGCTTTCGGATTTCATCCGTGATGGCGTAATTCTCATGCCAGGTTGGGGCGATGCGCTTTGCCATCTCACTCCACATGGGTGGTGGTGTCGAATGCGGTCGCCAGGATGCGTCAACTGCTCCATAAGCGAAAACTTGACTGCGTCCCAAGCCATATTCTCCTCGGCCAGTCCGTAGAGAGCCAGGCCATGGCTGACCTGCGAATACCGTGGCTCCTAAAAATACCCGCCCGCCATTTCCTCAGCGTGGAGCCTCTCATCGCGCCAGTCGACCTCTCGCCCTGGATGCGTCCTGCCAACTCCCAGCAGACTCACTTCGAATATTGGGAGGCCGAATCGTTTCGCCTCCTGTTGTCGAATAGTGAGACCATCCGGCGAGAGCACTGGGTCAGCATATTTTGCTGGGAAGTTACACACATTTTCGACGAACAAATTGATGCATTTTTAGCATATAGGCGGTGTGTCGATTGGGAGGTTCCGAACGTGGGGCAGACGTTCCTAGTTGAGGCCAATACGCTACTTGCCAGGAGAGCTCTGCCAACTCGGAGGATGATTATTTCGAAACTTCTGTCGGTCGGAGCTGATCCCGAACCCTTGCTAAAAAGTGCCGGGGCGTCAAAATTGCCGGAGGAAGTGCGTACCGAACTGATGTTGACTCGCGAGCGTCGAAAGCGGAAAGAGGACGCCATGAATGATGACGCGATGGAGACGGACCTCCAATTAATTTAGTCCCGTATCATCGAGTCCGATGGTCCGCCATTAATCGATAGTTATTCTCTTTAAGAGGTTCCCGGTGGTGATCCCGTATACGCGGCAGAACTGTATCAACTCGACCACATCAACTCGGCGCTCCCCGGACTCGCACTTCGAAACAAACGACTGAGGGCGATGCAACCTCCGGGCGGCCTCATTTTGGGTCAAGCCTGCCTCCTCGCGGGCGCGGCGCAGGGATTGAAGGAAGCGTTCATACTCAGTCGAGTATAGGGACTTCTTTGTTGGAACCTTGGCCACGGGCCCATTCTTGATCCCAAACAAGGATTATCCCAAAATGGGATTGACGCTCTTGGCTTCCCTGTTATGCAGATCGTGCGGATGCAATTGATCCGCGCTGTTCCGGTGGATGTGGAGCGCTATGTCGCGGAGAGCTTTCACCGTCATATTCTCCCCCCGGATGAATGTCCCCATTGCGGACAGGAGCGAGCACTTTGGGCGCTCGGCTACTATTGCCGGTACCTCAGCCGACTTGGGAGAGGGGTCCTGCTTCTCTGGATCCGCCGCTTCCGATGCCGAAGTTGTTGCAAAACCGTCAGCATTCTTCCTTCCTTTGCTCAGCCTTACCGGTTAATCCAAAACAGCACTATCGAAAGATTCGTCCAAGGCGGTCCCTGGACGAACGACGTGATCCGCCTCTTACCTTTGCTCCAAAACTATTGGAAGAAGTATTTGCTTTGGCTCCCAGAATTGGAACGCTACGTCAGCCCGGCGCTTCCTCGCCCGCCCCCTACCGGACAGCCAAAGGAATGGTGGACGCAGTTGCTGGGGGCCTATGACGGCCTTGGTCAATCGACACTGACGCTTGCCTCCACCTTCCGTATCACCCTCTTCGGTCGTTATCGGTGCCATCACCCAAATCTCACGCAAAGGCGAGATGGCAAATGTTGAAAGGGACTCCACACAACTTGTTTGTTTCCTCCGCGTGGACGAGCTGAGAAGGTTCCCACACTAACCACAAGCAATCTTGAAGTGACGGTAAATGAACAACCATTGGCCAAACCGACCGAAGAGGAGATTAACTACAAGCAATTTGACGTATAACCCTTTTGGAGCAACGAGGGCTTTTAGGGAGGTGTGCCCGAAACACCGAAACATCCGCCGTGAAGCCTGCGGGTGCGATGCCTTCGGGATGGAACGGCCAACTTCCCGGCGCATGGCAACGGATACTGTTCTTTTTCCGGGTGTGGCCGCAACGGCACACCCGATGCGCCCCCTCGCCTTCGTAGCAGGGTCTCTTATCTCTCAATGCTCCAAACCTGCTGCGAAGGTGTTGCGCGCCATTTTCCTTTACCCCCAACCATGAAAACGCCCTCAGCCATCCCATCCCCGAGTCATCTTCCCGCTATTCGCGCGGCAGCTTATGTCCGGATGTCCACAGAACACCAGCAATACTCCACGAGCAATCAGATGGACGTAATCCGGGAATACGCCGCCCGTCGCAACATGGAAATTGTCGTCATCTATTCCGACGAAGGTAAAAGCGGCCTCAATATCCAAGGACGAGGCGAGCTCGCGCGTATGATCGACGACGTACAAACCAAGCGCGCCGATTACAAATGCATCCTCGTTTACGATATCAGCCGGTGGGGCCGGTTCCAGGATGCGGACGAAAGCGCCCATTACGAATATTCCTGCCGCCGGGCTGGGATCGCGGTCCACTATTGCGCCGAGCAATTCGAGAATGACGGGACGCCCAGTTCCACCATTATCAAGACGGTCAAGCGGGCCATGGCCGGAGAATATAGCCGGGAGCTTTCTTCCAAAGTCTTTCAAGGGGCTTGCCGGCTTATTCAACTCGGGTTTAAGCAAGGAGGAACGGCGGGGTTTGGCCTGCGCCGGATGCTAGTCGATCATACCGGCCAGCAAAAGGGGTTGCTCAAGATGGGCGAGCACAAGAGCATCCAAACCGATCGCGTTATCTTGGTGCCCGGTCCGGACGAAGAAGTAGCAATCGTGCGTTGGATGTACGAAGCCTTTGTGAAGGAGGGAAAAACCGAAGGAGAAATCGCCCGTCTTCTGAATGAGCGGGGGATTCTGACGGATTTTTCTCGGGCTTGGACGCGCGGAACGGTTCATGAGGTCCTGACCAATGAGAAATATCTCGGAAACAATGTTTATCACCGCACCTCGTGCAAGCTGAAGCAGAAACCGGTCGAAAATCCTCCGGAAAAATGGATCCGCGCGGACCATGCCTTTGTCGGAATCATCGACTCCACTCTCTTTCTTGCCGCCCAGGGTCTTATCCTGACGCGCAGCCGTAAGTGGTCCGACGAGGAGATGCTCGAAAAGCTTCGCGGCATCTTGACCCAACACGGACGAATCTCCGGCATCTTGATCGACGAAGCGGAAGACCTCCCCTCCAGCTCGGCCTTTCGGAACCGCTTCGGCAGCCTGGTCTCGGCCTATCGGCTCATCGGTTATGACCCGGAGATCGATTACAGCTTCATCGAGATCAACCGGCAGATCCGGAAAAGGCATCCCGAAATTGTCGCGGAGGTGGTCGGAAAATTGCAGCAAATGGGGTCGAGCGTGGTGACGGACGAAAAGACGGACCTGCTTCGCGTTAATGACGAGTGGACAGTGTCAATTGTCTTATGCCGCTGCCAGCAGAGCGAGGCCGGGACCGCGCGATGGGTGATTCGCCTGGACGAAGGGCTCAAGCCGGACATCACCATCGCCGTACGATTGGATGAAACCAATGCTGGCATTCACGACTATTATCTCCTGCCCGCTTTGGACATGACCTGGGGGAAACTGCGGATGGCGGAAGAGAATGGGGTCTATCTCGATGCCTTTCAATTTGGCGCTCTCGACTATTTCTACGGGATGGCGGAACGGTGCCGGGTCGAGGAGGCCGCATGAACGACGAGGTCAAACTAATCCCGATTGAGAGTATCCGCATCCTCAACCCTCGGTTTCGAGACCAGAAGAAATTTCAAGCCATTGTCCAAAGCATCAAGAATCTTGGGCTGAAGAAGCCAATTAAGGTCAGCCTGCGGACCGCCCAGGAGGGCGACGAGCCGGGATATGACTTGGTGGCGGGCCAGGGCCGGATCGAGGCTTGTCTGGCCCTGGGATTCAAAGAGATCGCGGCCATTGTCGTCAGCGTCGGCAAGGGGGACCGACTCTTGATGAGCTTGGCCGAAAACATGGCGCGGCGTTTTCCCTCACCCATGGACATGCTCGCAGAAATTCAGAGGCTGAAAGGCGAGGGCTATACCAATGTCGTTATCGGCGAAAAACTCGACCTCGAGGACTCCCTGGTGGGCGGTTTACTGACGTTGGCGAAGAACGGTGAGGAACGGCTGGTGCAAGCGGCCCTGCAGAACAAGATCCCGGTTGGGGTGGCGATCGATATCGCCAAGACCGAAGGGACAGAAGCCCAGAAGGAATTGCTCAAAGCTTACGAAGCAGGCCAGCTCAACCAATTTTCCATCCGCACCCTCCGACGACTCCTGGAACAGCGCCGGCTGCTGGGAAAGAAGGCGAGCCGGGCCAGCAGAAAGCCCTCGGGCGTCACGGCGGATGGTTTCGTCAGTGCTTACCAGCGTGAAATCCAACGACAAAAGGCCTTCATCCGTAAAGCCCGGGTTTTTGATGCCCGCCTGGTGTTCCTGATCTCGGCCTTTCGACAACTGATGCAGGACGAAAATTTCACCAATTTATTGAAAGCTGAAGGACTCCAAACCATGCCCAAATATCTGGCTGAGAAAGCCGCCGCTTTATGAGTGCACCGAAAATTGACTTCGACCTTAAAAAGATTCGCCTGTCGCTGGACGTGATCCTGCCAGTTCGCAAGATACGAAATCCGCACAAGACGATCAGGCGCTATGAAACGATTGTGGCCTCGGTCAAAGAGCTGGGCCTGATCGAGCCGCTCATGGTCTTTCCCCAGAAAAATAACGCGGGACACTTTCTGCTGATGGACGGGCACTTGCGCTACTACGCCTTGAAGGAATTAGGTATCACCGAAGCGGATTGCATCATTTGCCACCAGGACGAAAGTTTTACCTTTAATGCCCGGATCAATCGGGTGTCTCCGATCCAGGAACACGGCATGATCATGAAGGCGATCAAGAACGGGGTGACGCCGGAACGAATCGCCGCCGCTCTCAATCTCAAAGTGGATCGGGTCCACGACACCATGAACCTCTTGAACGGCATCCACCCGGAAGCGATTGAAATCATCAAGGACAAGCAGATTTGCCAGTCGGCCATTCGCGTGCTCAAGAAAGTCATTCCCCTGCGACAAATCGAAATGGCCGAACTTATGGTGACGGCCAATAACTTCGGTCGAAGCTACGCCCACGCCCTTTTGATGGGTACCCCGGCCGATCAGCTCACGACTCCGGACAAACCCAAACAAGTCAAAGGGCTCTCCGCCGAGGAGGTCGCCCGGATGGAGCAGGAGATGCAAACGGCCGAGCATGATTTTAAGGCTGTGGAACAATCGTATGGCGACAATGTCCTCAATTTGACCCTGGCGGGTGCGTACGTGAAGAAGTTGTTGCTCAACGCCAAAGTGATCCGATTTCTTTCGTCGAAGCATCCAGAAATCTTTTCGGTTTTTGAAGAGGTCGCTGCCATGGAAAGGCTCTGAGCCGACGTTCAAATGGGAGCGATCTCGTCGACGCTGGGCCAAGTGACCTTGGCCCAAAAGACTCCATAAACTTTTAAGCCAGGGTGGTGTTCCCAAATTAATCTCTGGCAGGCTTTGAAGTGTGCGCCCGTGGTCACCACATCGTCCAAGAGAATGATGTCATCGGGCGGTTTGCTGAATCCGGTCCAACTGAGGGTATCATAAAAGGCGTCCACTCCCCTTTCGCCGCCCATGTGCGCGGATTGGTGGCTCGTGTGGACTTCAAATGGTGCCTCCAAAGTGATCGCGGGATTGAGCCGCTTCAGCGCTGCCAGCGTCTCATCAAACCGTGAATCATAAAGAGGATCATCGCGGCGCTTGGAAGTGGGAATCGCTGCAATCGTTCCCGTCGTAATCAGTTCGTTTAGCTCGCGGGCAAATTGTTGGACGGCATTGACCTTCCATCTCCACTCCGGCTTTCCTCGACGATCTGGAGTTTTCTTAAAGTTGGCTATGAGATTATTTCCCGTGCCAGCCTGAAAACCACCGCGTGAAACGTATTCGCGGGCGAAATAGCATTCGTCCTCGACCTCGAGGTGCACGGGAACGGATTCCGGATGCTCTATTCTTTTCCATTGCTCGGCCATGGCGATTGTTGCGGACGCTCTCCGAGCGCCTTCAAGATGTCCTCGGTGGCATGGACTCGAATAGCCCCTGCATCTGCGAATTTCTGCGGCCAGGAAAGCTGAGGATTCTTAAAGCAAGAATCGAGGATAAAAAGTCGTCGACCTTGTTTTAGGCAAGCTCGGGCCTGAATCAGGGTGCCGCTGGTTTCCGATGCTTCAACGATCACCGTTGCTTCCGAAAGGGCGGACATCGTCTCATTACGCATCGGGAAATAAAATCGGCGCACACGAAACGGTTCGTGGTGATAACGATAGAAAGGCACCTGGCTCAACAGGAGATGATTCTCCATGATGTCCTCTTGCAGTGGCCGATTTTCTTTCGGATAGAATTCATCGATGGGAGTTCCGATCACACCGATCACGTGTCCTCCACAATCGATAGCGCTTTGCAAAGCTACCGTGTCCACGCCCGCTGCCAATCCCGACACAATGGTAAAGCCAGCCTTCACTAACTCGGTGCTAAGACGCTTGGCCCGACGCGAGCCTTCGGGTGATATTTTGCGGGTTCCGACCACGGAAATGCAGCGGCTTTCGAGCAAGCTGAGATCTCCACGGGAGTAAAAGAGCCTTACGGGATTGGCGGCATCTTCGAGTCGGTCGGGATATTGGTAAGCGCCCCGAAAACAAACAGTAAAGCCGGACTTCGTGAGCAGATACCTCTTTACGGCCTCAAGTTCACTTTCCGGAATCTGCTCGTCGCGCGCCAAACGAGAGGGGAGAAGTCCTGGTTGGGCTAAGCGCCGCGATACTTTATTTATTGGCTCCCGGCTAGCTAAAGCTTCGTAGGCCACCATCTCATCAAAAGGGGAAAGCGTATTGACGATAGGGCGCATCAGGAAGTTCCTTATTCTACGAGGAGCAAATCGTACGAGGCAAGCCGGAAGCTAGGCGATTGCCTCGGGTAGCGCTCCCCTCTGGTAGTATAGCGCTCACTTTATCCCAAGGCCTCAATTATGCAAGTGAATAACCATGCGGTCGCGTAAGTTGGGAGAATGGACGCCTTCAGCGATCGCTGAGTCCGCGAACACGCCTTTCATCTGGACCTCGATAGTGAGTCGATTGCAGAGATCTGTTAAGAGCGATTCGAAAGGTCCCGTTTCCAAGTCTTTCAATTAACCTTTTCTAGCTGGAACTTCAAGTTGGACCTTGACGACCAGAATTGAAAAGCATTTCCGAAAGCTTTCCCAAACTTGAAGTTTCACTCTGAGGTCTTCGATCATCACGAGGAGTAGGTTAAGAGAGCCACTTCCGAAACATTATTTTGTTCCATGGCTAGGTCGTCGGCCTGTTCGTAATGATAGGCGGCGAAGTCCCCACCGTGAGAACCTCGAACGTTTGGGCGCGAAGCTGTAACTCCTCGATCTTCCGTTCGTCGTAGGTCCCCGTCGAGAAGGGAACGCCGATATCAAGTGATACGAGCTTTCATGCCGTGGGTTGCCTTCCAGGTGGCGGCCATCGCTCGGTCTCTGTCCGATGCACAGCTTCGGTTTCGCAAGGCCGTTGAGCCTCTATCGGAAATCAAGGGCGCGAAAGCCCATCCCATCGTGAAGGAGATGGAGATAGCAGCCAGAGAGCGGAATCCTGAAAAATGGGAAGAACTGAGACAGCGCATTCAAGCGCTGCACAAGGAAAAACAGGCTGGTCTGCTTTTAGCGGAAATGACCCGCCGTTTTCAGACCGCCGACCGGAATGTATTGGCAAACGTTCAACAGTCTTGGAAGGATCCCGAGTGGAACGGTAACCGGGCTCCGCTCGGCGGAGCCTGGAAATGGGGACATGCTTCCTCTTGGCTGGATGCACACACCTCGAATGAAATCCTTCAAGGGCTCATTAGGGCCTGGTCGACATGCAGCAAAAAAATCGAAACCACGACAGCCGAATTAGCGGCCGAGAAGGCATGGCTTCATTTCCTGACCAGGGTTCATAAGCATCCCGAGCAAAGCAATGCGTTGAGAGCCTGGCGGGAAGCGGTTAAGGCGTTGGGAAAAGGGACGGGCAAGTCTCGCCGGAGCGAAGACTTGCGGCGAAGCGCTCGAGAAAATGCCACCCGCGCTTCAGATTCGATCCCGGCCTGGATCATGCCGCGTTACAAAGTTGCTGAAATGATGTCCGTTCGGCCTGAGTCCTTTGACGTCATTATTGTGGACGAAGCTAGCCAGTCGGGCATTGAGTCTCTTTTCCTCTTTTACCTGGCAAAAAAGATCATCATTGTCGGAGACGATCAGCAGATCAGTCCCAGTCTCGGATTTGTCGATGCCGAGTTGATTTCTGCGCTGCAGCGGGCCCATTTAAAAGGAATACCCCATGACGTGGCCTTGAGGCCGGAAAGCAGCTTGTATGCGAACGCCAAAATAAGATTCGACGGGGTTATCGTCCTGCGTGAACACTTTCGCTGCGCTTCTGAGATCATCCAGTTTTCCAATGGCCTGTGTTACGAACCGAACGGAACTCCTTTGGATCCGCTGCGGCTGGTTCAGCATCCGCGATTGGTTCCTCTCGCAGCGACGTTCGTCGCAGAAGGGTATAAAGAGGGAGGGTCTAACGCCGCGATCAACCGCCCTGAAGCCGAAGCATTGGTCGATTGCTTGGCTAAATGTCATGAAGACCCGGCTTACAAAGGAAAAACCTTCGGAGTGATCTCTCTGCAGGGCGAAGCTCAGGCAAAGTACATCGAGAAACTGCTGATGGAGCATCCCTCGATTGGAACAAAAGTCATGGCCACGCGGAAAATTGCCTGTGGCGACGCTTACGATTTTCAAGGTGATGAGCGAGACGTCATGTTTCTTTCCTTGGTGGTCGCGCCGAACCAAGACCACATGGGCGTCCTGTCGAAGCAAAGTGATTACCAGCGGTTCAACGTCGCGGCCAGCCGGGCACGCGATCAGATGTGGCTGTTCCACAGCGTCCAACCGTCGGACCTCAGCCAACGGTGTGTTCGATATAAGTTGCTGAACTACATCCTTCATCCTCACCTCAACACTTTGCTGGAACAGGATCAGCGATTCGACTCTGAGTTTGAGCGGCAGGTGTACCAACGAATAGTCGGTCGGGGTTATCGCGTGCGCACTCAGGTTGCCATTGGAGATACCAAAAGATACCGCTATCGAATTGATCTAGTTGTCGACGGGCTGAAAAACAGGTTGGCCGTTGAATGCGATGGAGATGAGTGGCACGGCCCAGAGCGATACGAAGAAGATATGGCTCGGCAGCGCAACCTTGAGCGGGCGGGCTGGACATTTTGGCGGCTTAGGGGTTCTGAGTATTACGCAAATCCAGAACGGGCACTTGAGGATCTGTGGAAGACTCTGGAGACCTTGGGAATTGGGCCCAATGAGCCAGAGGTGGACACGCAGACTGTAAATATAACCGTCAGCACTTCATCGATGCCAGCGGAGGAACTTCTCAATCCATCATTAAGCGTACCTGTCGGAGACTTAATCCCAAGCGCTACCGCTGGAAATGCTAAGATGGAATCTCACAACGGTGCGACCAAGTCACCAGTTCAAGGAGACCTCTTGGCTGACCCGCGACTGGCCTCACAGCAAGATATTATCGCGGGTTTCAAGCACATCGTTGCGAGTGAAGGACCGGTCGTTTGCTCACGGGTCTATTCCTTGTACGCCAAGCAGGCCGGGTTGGGTCGCCTCACCAAATCGGTCACGAGCATCTTGAACAAGGCGATGGCAAAAGCTGTTCGTCTGAACACTTTGGTTCAGCTGCCCGATGGGAGAAAGGGCCAAGTCGATAAGACCGTGCGCTTACCCGAGCAGAACGATGTCCTCGTTCGCCAATCTTCCGCCAGACGTTGGGACGAAATTCCTCCAAGTGAATTAAAGGCAGTTGCGCTCGCCTTTCTTCAACAAGAGCCAAAAATGGAGCGTTCTCAACTGGCCCGCAATGTTTACGAATTCTACGGTGGGGTAAGGCTTCGCAAGGATACCGAGGCAGAAATATTACAGATCATCAGCGAGCCTGCTGAATTAGTGGCGGAGTAGCCCGAAATGAGTCACGCCTACTATTCTCTGTATTGCAAACAAGGCCAACTCGAACAACGGTGGGAATTGCCTTGGGCTTGCGGTTTCGCGAGCCTAGTAACTGCCTTTAGGATTCTGGGAGATCGGACAACCGAGAACGATGAATTGGTGGAACGATTCCGTCATTTCGGAGAACTACCTCAAGACGGCATGACCACGGACGAGGCCATCACACTTGCGCAATCATTCGGCTACCGCGCAGTGCGAAACCCCTCCTCCTGCAAAAGAGATAAGGATGCATTCGTGGCGTGGTTACGCAAACACTGGGCCAATCAGCATCCGGTAATGCTGTCCGTCGATTCACACAACCAGCAGGGAGAATCCAATCACTGGTGGCTAGCCTATGGCGATCCTGAAGAACCAAAGGCTTGGGTGATGGATCCCCTCGCGAATGAACCCTTCGAACTCCTTTCGCTTCCAGAAATCGTTGAATTCGCCTCCTGCAATGACGGTGATGGCTATATCGAGTACGATGGAGTGGCCGTTTCCTCAGCGCTAGACTCGGATCTGACGGCCATACCACCGTCTGCAGAGTTGATGAATTTTCTCAATGAAAACGTGCAGTACAACACGGGATGGACTTCCCAGGCTGTTTCCGCTGCGCTTGTGGACAACCACTTTTCCAGCCTGGCGGGAGTGGATTCTCAAGGAAATGCACGGGGTTCTAAGTCGGTTCCTGTATCCGACCTTTTGGATGAATCCGGATCGGTAAAGAAGGTCATCCACGATTGGGATGTCTTTTTTTCCGATGAGCAAAGCCAAAACATGGAGGCACTGCGTGCCGTCCTCTACGATCTCGAAGCTCACCAGGCCAACATGATTGCTGCGTCCGAGATGGACCACATGAATCGTGAAATCGCTTTAAATCTCATTCTCATCGGCACCAATTTGATGGACGGCTGAGCCGGTTCGCGTTTGGATCGACGCAGTTTCACTCCTTAGTCGGGCTCCTGGTTCACCTTACTCGACTGCTGTACCCGCAGTTGAAGTTTTTGCGGAAAACGGGTACGAAATCTCATCCATGACGCCTCTCGCCCTCCTCCTGACGTTGGTCGTCTTTATCGCTGCTTGGGTGACCTGGCTGACCCTTGTTTTTATTTTTCCAGCAAAGTGGGCGCAGTTCGTCGATTGGGAACATGCTTGGCTTCTTAAAAGGGGCCTGCTTTCCCAGGCAGTCTCTCCTGAGCTCAAGCGACTTGAAACCGGAATCGTGATGAAAACAGCTCTCTCAGGAACCATCCTCCTGGCTCTGATGGCGCTCTGCTTGGTGGTAGGACGCTATTTTTTGGGATTACGTATATGAATCCCAAGCAGGACGCGTTTACCCAGGCCGAAGGCTTTTTTGAGTTGGGCCTTTTCCATGACGCGTGGGAAGAGCTCGACAAGTTGGAGACCGAAACCAAATCCCAGCCGGGTGTCCTGCGGTTGCGATTGGAGATTCTGATCGGACTGGGCCGATGGGATGATGCGGTCGCTCTGGGGGTGGGTTGTTGTCGGAATTGGCGCGACCATCCTGAATTCTTTATTAAAACGGCAGCCGCTCTCATGCGGCTCGACGAACATGCCAAAGCGATGGATCTCTTGAAACATGGGCCGCCTGCGTTGCACGAGGACGCTGAATATCATTACGCCCTGGCCCGGTGTGCGTCCCAATTGGGAAATATAGGCGATGCTAAGTTGGCTCTTCAAGAATGTTTTGATCGGGACAAGAGTTACCGGCATCGCGGCCTTGATGATCCGGATTTGCAACCGGTCTGGCTCTCGCTCGACTAAACGCGTAGTACTTCTCGACGAAGGATTCACCTCGACGGTAGAGTTTTACTTGGCGTACGGCGGTCGCCGATCTTTTCCCGGGTAAACGAAGTGGCCCACACAATTCCATCCAGTTTGCCCAGCCGGGCGTCGAAGGGTGAAGAGCGCCTATTCAATTTGCTCAAACGGTTGCCGGACGAGGTCATTGTCTACTACGAGCCCTACGTCGATAATCGGCATCCTGATTTTGTCGTCATTCTCCCCCGGTTAGGAGTCCTCTTGATCGAAGTGAAAGGCTGGTACTTGCCGGACATACTTGCCGCCGATTCCCATTCCGTGAGGATCCGCGATGGCGAGCGGGAAGTGATCCAGGCCCACCCCCTGCGCCAGGTGCGCGATTACAAGTTTCTCCTGATGAACCGGTGCTCCAAGGATAAACAGCTTTCTCTTTTGACCCACCGTTCAGGAGCTCACGAAGGCGGCTTCCAATTTCCCTTCGGGAGCTTTGCGGTACTTTCCAATATCACCCGGGACAATCTTCAGAAGTTGCCCGAAAACGTTAACGCTCTTTTTCCCCAGGCCCACGTGGCGACCCGCGATGAGCTGCTTGGCTGGGAAGAATTGGGCGGCGAGGAACTGATGGGACTTCTCCAGCGCTACTTCGATCCCTTCTGGCCCATAACCCCGATGACGCCCAACCAGGTCAATATCGTGAAAGCGATCTTGCACCCGGAAATTTTACTCGCTCTTGCTTTCCAGGATCCAACTAAACCGCAGGAACCTACGGTCAAGGTGTTGGATTTGAAGCAGGAGGAATTGGCTCGCGATGTAGGCTCTGGCCACCGTTTGATTTTCGGCGTCGCAGGGTCGGGAAAAACGGTGCTTCTGATCGCGCGGGCCAAACTCGTCGCCCGGCTGAATCCCAGCGCTAATGTTCTTGTCCTTTGCTATAATGTCGCCTTCAGCACTTTTCTCTCGGAGGCTCTCAAAGACTGCGTCAGCGTTAAAGTACTGACCTTTCACGCCTGGGCCCGCGCCAACGGCGTGGCATGGGACCGCCAGGATGACGATGCCGAGTTGGGAAGCAAGCTTCTCGCCGTCCTCCAGGCCGGAGGAGCACACAGCCGGCGTTTTGACACCATACTTATCGATGAAGCCCAAGATTTCGAGGCTGATTGGTATCGATGCGTGCTCCAAGCGATGAAAGAGCCCGTCGAGGGCGAACTGCTCATCGTCGGCGATGGCAGCCAAGGGGTTTACCGACGGAGAAAGCTGAGCTGGAAGCAACTTGGAATCCAGGCGGCGGGGCGTACCCAATACCTGGAAAGGAATTACCGCAGCACTCAGCCGATCGTATCATTGGCCACCATCTTTGCCGCCGGCAGCGCTAACGGCGATGAGGATGAAGTGCGTGCTCCCTGGGTTGATCCGAGCAAGTGCGTTCGTCTTCTGGGATCCTCCCCCGTTTTGCTCCAACGCCAAAATAAACAGGCGGAGGTCGAACGGGTCGTTCGCATCGTGGGCGATTTGCTCGTTGGGTTGTGGTTTGGGGAAAAAGTCGATCCGCTCAAACCGGAACAAATCGGGATCCTCTATCCGCGCCTGCGACAGGAAGATCGCCCACTGATCCACCGTTTCTGCGATCAGCTCAAAACTAATCTCCAGGGCTGTCCATCCGTTTGGCTGACCGAAACCCAGGCCTCACGCCGACGCGTCGGCGATCCCGGGGTGAAGATTCTGACGATGCACAGCTCTAAGGGGCTGCAATTCAAAGCGGTCATTCTCCTTTTTGCCGACGAGTGCCCCGCGCATTTTCCTGACACCGACGAGGCCGAGGAACGGTGCCTCTTTTATGTGGCGCTCACCCGGGCGGAAGATTTCCTGGCCATTTCCAGCTCCAGGAAAACCAAGTTTATCAACGAGATCGAACAGGCCGGGGCGACGAGTAGCAACGAATCGCCGTAGCGTCCGACGCTGCCCACGTGGTGGGAAGTTAGACCGCAAAGTTGCCGATCCCGATCAGCTCACCCCCTGATTCGTTTGGGCTCGGTGCGCTGCGGCTACGCCGCGATCTAAACGCCACAAAGATTATTCTGCCGCTACGCGGCTTCCATTGTCTCCATTGGGTTGGCTGCGTCCTCGGCCGGTTCCACGCCTGAGCGCCATCACGAGGGAGAAAACTAAAAAATAACCCTCAATCAAGGAGATTTTAGATGAATATTGACTGCAAACTCAAAGACAAATCCGGCCACATTCTGGTGGTTCAATACGACGACGAGGCACAATCAGCCTTCGTCAAGGCGCACGCTGCGGCGGAAGAGCTCTGGCGAGACCCACAGATTCAGCACGTATGCGGCGCTTACGGTCAGATTTTTCTGGCTCGAATAAGGTCGGGCCTCGATCTGCTTCGGCACTTCGCCCAAAATAAGGCCCTCGCAGTTGAGATCCCTGATCATGATCTCCAAATCGTTTTGGAGGCCACAGTGATTGTCTCGGAAGCAGGGATCGTCATTGAGAGGAATGTCTCCGCCTTCTCGAACGTCATTGTCTTATTGGCCAAAGTCACCGCTCTTGTAGTTCCCCTCTTCCCCTTGCCCCCTGTGGCCGAGGTCTTCGACCGGGACCAAGTTTCGAAGGAGGTATGGCAAGGCTTCGAACGCATTCGCTATCGGTCTGGAGCAGAGCCGCCCAGATTGGTCTTTCTCCATCTTTATCAACTCTGGTTTGAATTATTCCGGATTCGCCCAACCAACGGGGAACTGCGCTGTCTGTTGCAATATTTGGATCAAGTCACCGGAGTGTTTCGCGGTGTGATGGCAAGTCATGCCGCCTCGACCATAGCGTTGGCCAAACCAACGAAAAAGAGCCGGCAAAGGAGGAAGTCGTGAGGCGTCTTATTCTCCTCAACTATACCGGGGCCACGGCAGAAAATCTGGTCGCCGCCGAACGTATCGTCCGTAAAATCCATGGGGCACGTCGCGAGAAGGAGTGCCTGCTGATCGATTGTGAGGATGTGGAGGTCTCCGACAGCTTCCTCATGATTCTGATCTCGGCCGCGCATCCGGACAAAATCCGTTTCTGCGGACTCCCCCTTCTTCAACAGAAGTTCCTAAAGTCACAGCTCAAAAGGCGGAAGTCATGACCGGCCGGATTCTGCGTCGAAAGGGAGGCCGTTTTTCAGTCCTCGACCTTCATCCTGATTTCCTTGCTCGTATCAATTGGCTCGGTCGGGAAGCGCAAGCAGCCTTTATTTCGCAAGATCAGGAAGCCTGGGCGAAGACGGATCCGGACATGCTTCCGCGTTTGGTCGGAGGAGCCATCGTGCTTCAACGACTGACCCGCCCCCCAAAAGATCAGGTCATTGTGCTCCAAGATGATGGTGCTCACCTGGCGTTGGTCACCTGCTGCGCACTGTGCCTGAGCCCGAAAAAACCTGCTCAAGAATTGCGGGGGATTCTGGAAGACACTCTCAATCTACTCGCTAGGTGTTGCCCGTTTGAAGTGGAGATGGAGTCACTGCCGGCTTTGTCGGATCTCCCGCCAGGTTATCAAACCAACCCGCTCGTCCTGGAGCAGTACGGGACCTTTCCTCAAAGCGGTGATCACCAAGGGGTCCGCGAACTGATGCTTTCTGATGCCTTAGTCTTGTATCGGATATTTGAAAAAGCGCCCAACCCCCCGGTTAACACTCTGGCCCAGCTTAAGCAAATCACCGCTGCGGTTCGACTTTCGTTGCAGCGAATCAGGAAGGCCGCCGGTTAGCATGGGCATCCCCATGAGATGTAATTGTCCACTTGTCGAGCCGATTCAAATCGAGAATAGTTAAGAGCGTCATGGCCAAACTTCCTGTCACCATAATTTTTATCGCGCGTCGGAACTCGATACCAAAATGGTTAGATAAATACCTGACCACCCACTTAAAAATCCATCGCCCTTCGTGGAAAATTAAATCGGACCGAGGGAGGGCCTTTGACGTAGACATCCTCACGGAAATGGCAACGAAAGAGTGGATGCAAGACATTGAAAAATATTTCAAATTATGGCGCGACTGGGCGAAGAAAAACTCGCGCGCTGTAATAACAGCGCCCCCGGCAGTGGAGCTTCCGCCGGAACGTCCCCCTCCCGTCCACCATGCAGGTACGCTCGATATTTGATTCCCGCTGAGGCTAGGTAAAACATCCTTTCCGTATGCCCGAATGGCCGCGCTCAGACATTGCCGAGAAAGCAGCGGCACTGGCAGCCGATGGCGTTTATGTCGGAACGTCTTCCTGGAAGTACGAAGGCTGGCTGGGGATGATTTACACCGAAGATAGGTATCGCACCCGAGGTAAATTATCCCGCGCCAAGTTTGAGAAGACCTGCCTGTACGAGTACGCCCAGGTTTTTAAGTCGGTGTGCCTGGATGCGGGGTTCTACCAATTTCCGAGCGCCAAGATGCTGGATGGCTATTTTTCGCATGTGCCGCCGGACTTTCGAATGTCGATCAAGGTGACGGAAGACATCACGGTGCGAAAGTTCCCCAATGTACCTCGTTACGGGAAGCGGGCTGGGACCATGAACGAACGCTTCCTTGATGCGGATCTTTTCATCGCCAGCTTTCTCGGGCCGCTTGAACCGTATAAGACTCAAATTGGCACGCTCATCTTTGAGTTTGGCCATTTTCATCCCGGTGATTGGGAACGAGGCCTGCAATTTGTCGAAGCACTGGATGGCTTCTTCGCCCAGCTACCCAAAGGATGGGATTATTCGGTTGAGATCAGGAATCAGAATTTCCTACAGCCGGAATATTTTGAAGTCCTCCGCCGACACGGAGTCGCCCATACGTTCAACAGTTGGTCGCGCATGCCATCAGTGACAGAACAGTTGCAGCTTCCCGATAGCTTCACGGCCGACTTTGCGACTGCCCGATTTCTGCTCAAGCCCGGGAGGAATTACGAACAAGCCGTGGAGAAATTCTCTCCTTACACGGAGGTCAAAGATCCCTATCTCGAAGGTCGAATGGCTTTGATCGATCTACTGACGACTCCTGCGAAACCGGGGCGTCCGGGCCGACGATTCCTCTACGTCAATAATCGCCTGGAGGGTTGCGCACTCTGGACGATTTACGCGGCACTTTCTGGCCTGTTGTCCCCCAAACAGGAACTCATTTCAGAGGAGAAAAAACCTCAGGCTTGATATTATACGAATGAATAATATCTTTCGGAGATATGGCCTCTCCGTCCGAAAAAGTAATCGAGCTTCGCCATCTGTTGGCGGAACGCTTTGGCCGAGCCCAATTGCCAGTGGAAGAGACCTATGCCACGGGCCTGCCTGCCCTCGATGAAGTCGGTATCCCCCGGGCCGCGTTAACTGAAATAGTCTCCACAATTTCTTCCGGCCCAGGCGGCGCTCTCCTCCTTTACGGGCTGCTGCATTCCGCCATTCGACAAGGGGAAAGAATCATTCTTATCGATGGGACGGATGCCTTCGCACCGAAGGGGCTTCCGGCGGCAGATCGCAAGCGACTCCTGTGGATGCGGTGTCACGACGCCTGGGAAACCATCAAAGTAGCGGATCTGGCGATTCGCGATGGCAACGTTCCTCTGGTTGTCCTGCTTCTTTCGCTCAATCCTGTTTCCGAGCTAAAGCGCATTCCAGCCAATGTGTGGCATCGATTGCAAATGCTGGCAGAAAAGTCCGCTGTCACCGTGCTGGTGTTTACGCCATATGCGCAGGTGGGTTGTGCCCGGCTGCGCATATCCGCGAGTGGGGCCTTTCCTTTGGCGAGGCTTCACCACAATCGAGCGAAGCTGTTGCCGGATCTCAGTCTTCACGTCGAAAGACGAAGGATAGGTCGCGAGAGGAGGTGGGAAGATGAAGAGTTACGCCGTCCTGCTTGCGCCTGAGTTTCGGCTCCAGGCCACCCTGCGTTATCTGCCTGAATTGGCGGATCAACCGGTGGCCTTGCTGGACAGCGACGGGCCCAAGCCCCGGATCAGTGAACTCAACGCCAAGGCTGGTGGCTTTCATGTGCAAATTGGAATGACTCCGACCCAGGCGCTGGCCCGCTGTGCTAGGCTGGAGCTGATTCATCCCAATCCCGGTCACGAACGTTCCGCCCAGGATGCTCTGCTGCAAACGGCAGAAACATTGACGCCGTTTCTCGAAGCGACATCTGGCGGAGTCATTACCTTAGAATTGCCGCCCGAGCACATTTTCACAAATCCAGAGCTGACCCAGAAGTGCGTGATACCTCTCAGTTCCATGGGACTGGAGATCCAGGTGGGCTTGGCCGCCACGCCTGATCTGGCGCTAATGGCGGTGCGCTTTGCTCATCCCGTCCGCATCGTTGATTCCACCACGTCCTTCCTTGGGCCGCTGCCGATCAGTGCCTTGCAACCGCCGGATGAATTGCTCTCTGTTCTCCAGTCTTGGGGCATCCGCACGATAGGACAATTGGTCGCCCTTCCGATGGCCCAAGTTTGCGAACGCCTTGGCCCTGAAGCCGTGGAACTCTGGGAACGAGCCCACGGAGGACGGCAGCGTCCTCTCCGGTTGATCAAACCGCAGGAATTCTTTTCTGAGCAAACCGAGTTGGAGCATCCCGTCGAGACACAGGAACCTCTGCTTTTTCTGCTCAAGAAATTCCTGGATCAGATCACCGCCCGTCTTGCGGCTGTCTATCTAGTGGCGGGAAAACTGCGCCTGATTCTCCGTTTTGAAAAAGGCACTCCTTACCAGCGAGTCTTCATCATTCCCCAGCCAACCCGGGACGTGGAACTGCTTTTCCGGATGCTTCATACCCACTTGGAGAACTTTACGTCACAGTCGGCCATCATCGGGCTGGAACTGGCGGCAAAGCCGGTGCGGGCTCATGAAGAGCAGTTTAATCTACTCGAAAAGGGATTACGCGATCCTCATCGCTTTGCCGAAACCCTGGCGCGGGTTCAGGCCCTCTTGGGTGCGGAGCGAGTGGGTTCGCCCGATGATGAACCTTCCCATCATCCGGATGCGTTTCAGTTGCAGCCCTACGAAACCGACTCCCCCGTCCCCGCGACTGAGAAGGAATTGCTTATCGGGGTTCCCTGGCTTCGCTTTCGTCCTCCCATCCAGGCCAAAGTCATCCTGAACGATATTCGGCCGGCCTTCCTTTACTCATCGCGGTGCACGGGCCCGATCAAGAATGTGCGTGGTCCCTGGCTTCTGGATGGCGACTGGTGGGAAGACAGAAAGTGGCAGCGGGAAGAATGGGACGTTTCCACCGATGAAGGACTGTACCGCCTGGTTCATGTTGAGGATGGGTGGTACCTCGATGGAATTTACGCGTGAGGAGCCATGCCTTATATCGAACTCCACGCCCGCAGTGCCTTCAGCTTCCTGAGAGGCGCATCTTTGCCCGAACACCTGGCCGAGGCTGCGGCCAAACAGGGCCTCACCGCCATGGCCTTGTGCGACCGTGATGGCGTTTATGGAGCACCCCGTTTTTTCACCACCGCAAATGAACAGGGCTTACGGCCCATCGTGGGAAGCGAGCTCACCTTGGAAGATGGATCGGTGCTTCCCGTCCTGGTGATCAACCGCACCGGTTATCGCAACCTTTGTCGGATGATTACCCGAGCCCAGCTTCGCGCACCCAAGGGAGAAAGCCGCATTCTCTGGAAAGAAATCGAAGAATTTCACGAGGGCCTCATCGCGCTGACCGGTGACAGCGAAGGGCCGCTTTATCAATCCGTTTACGAGGAAGATCGGGCGGCGGCCAACACGGTGATGAATCGGTTGCTTAATGCCTTTGGTCGAAAGCATCTTTATGTCGAACTGCAACGCCACCATGTGCCAGGAGAAGAGCGGATTGGGGAGGGACTGATCGAACTCGCCGAAGCTCATGGCCTGCCCCTACTTGCCACCAATGGTGTAATTTATGCCGAACCGTGCGGACGACCGGCGCTCGACGTTTTTACCTGCATCCGCCATCACACGCATCTCGATGCAGCAGGATGCTTGCTAAACATCAATGCCCAGCGCCATGTGAAGTCTCCCCAGCAAATGCAGGCGCTCTTCGGAGATTTGCCCGAAGCCCTTCTCAATACAGAACGCCTGGCAGGTCGATTGGAATTCACGCTGAGCGATCTGGGCTATGCCTTTCCTAACTTCCCCGTATCGGCGGGCGAGACGATGGATGGACAGTTACGGAAGCTGACGTATTTCGGTGCCCAGCAACGGTACGGCTCCATCACCAGCCCCATTCGTCAGCAACTGGAAAAGGAACTCGATCTCATCGGCAAGCTCGGGTTTGCCGGGTATTTCCTGATTGTTTGGGACATCGTTAATTTCGCCCGGGAGGAAGGGATCTTGGTGCAGGGACGAGGAAGCGCCGCCAACAGCGCGGTTTGTTATGCGCTGGGGATCACGGCAGTCGATCCCGTCGGGGGCAAACTCCTCTTTGAGCGGTTTTTGTCCGAAGGCCGCAAAGACTGGCCCGACATCGATCTCGACCTCCCCAGTGGTGAGCGTCGGGAAAAAGTCATCCAGGAAGTCTTCCTGCGCTATGGGAAGCATGGGGCCGCCATGACAGCCAATGTCATTACTTATCGGGGGCGAAGCGCGATGAGGGAAATCGGCAAGGCGCTCAACTTCACAGAGGGCATCCTCAAACGATTTTCTGACCTCTTTGCCTCAGGTGACTTCGCCCATACCATCGATTTGGAAGACCAAGTCGTCCAGGCAGGGATCTCCCGTTCGCATCCACGGTTTCGGGCACTCGTTCAGCTTTATCATCGGATCTATGGGTTACCCCGGCATCTGGGACAACACTCGGGCGGCATGGTCATTTGCCAGGGGCGGTTGGATGACATCGTTCCCTTGGAAAACGCCTCCATGCCTGGTCGGGTTGTGGTCCAATGGGATAAGGACGATTGTTCCGACTTGGGGATCATCAAGATTGATCTGCTGGGCCTGGGCATGATGGCCGTGCTTCAGGATGCGGTTGAACTGACTCATCAGCGCGGGCGCGGGATTGATCTGGCCCACATCCCTAAGGACGATCCCGCGACCTTCGAGCTCATGCAGAAGGCAGACACCATTGGAACTTTCCAGATCGAGAGCCGGGCCCAGATGGCAACCCTGCCTCGCATGAAGCCGAAGGAATTTTACGACGTGGCCATTGAGGTCGCCATCATCCGACCTGGACCGATTGTCGGGCAACTCGTCCATCCTTACCTGGCGCGGAGGAACGGAGAGGAACCCATCAGCTACATTCATCCCGACCTGGAGCCTGTTTTGGAGAGAACACTGGGCGTTCCCCTTTTCCAGGAACAGATGCTGCGAATTTCGATGATCATGGCTGACTTCGACGGAGGAGAGGCCGAAGAACTCCGGCGGGCTATTTCCTTTCATCGCTCTCCTGAAAGGATGAAGAAGGTGGTCGAGAAGCTCCGCCGAAACATGACGGTCAAGCGGGTCGCGCCGGAAATACAGGAACAAATCGTTAACTCGCTCAGCTCCTTTGCTCTTTATGGATTTCCGGAAAGTCATGCGATCAGCTTTGCCCTGCTCGCCTATGCGAGTTGTTGGCTGAAAGTGCATCGCGCCCCTGAGTTCTATTGCGGCTTGTTCAATAACCAACCCATGGGATTTTATTCCCCAGCGACACTCCTCAAGGATGGGAAACGACGGGGGCTGCAATTTCGTCCGGTTTGCGTTATGCGCTCCGAAGTTCTTTGTCACATTGAGGAGGATGATTCAATTCGCCTGGGACTCAATCAGGTCCAGGGTCTCCACCGCGACAAAGCCGTCGAGTTGGTGAAGCAACGAACGGAAAAGCCCTTTACCAGCCTGGGCGATTTGCTGACTCGCGTACCGCTGAACAAGCATGAGCGTCGCGTGTTGGCTAAGATCGGTGCTTTGAATCTTCTCAGTGATCACCGCCGTACCGCTCTGTGGGACGTCGAATCGCATTTTGATGAGAATGATCTGTTTTCGCGGGAAGGCATCCAGGATCGTGATGCACCGCTGGTACCCATGAATCCCCTGGAGAGGCTCCAGGCGGATTATGACGGAACTCGCATGACCACTGGGCCCCATCCCATGACTTTCGTTCGATCTCAACTTCCCCACGTGACCCGCGCTGCCGATCTGGCCTTGGGAAAACATGGGCAGCGGGTGGCGATTGCGGGTGTCGTCATTTGTCGTCAACGACCCGGGACGGCCAAGGGCCATGTCTTTGTCAGCCTGGAAGATGAAACCGGGATCGCGAACGCCATCGTCCGCAGTGAGCTTTTTGAAAAGCAACGTCTGACCATCACCCATGAACCCTTGTTGGAAATCTACGGACGACTCCAGCATCTGGATGGCGTGGTTTCTGTGTTGGCCAAGGACGTGCGTGGCCTGCGTGCTCCTGCTACCATTGAAGGACAGTCTTACGACTTTCACTAACCACTATGGCTGGCGGCGAAACCCTCAAGCACGCTAGTCTCAAGACCCTCGCTCTAGCGTGGGCCCAAGACCAAGGCATGTTTCTCGCGGCCCCCGAAGTTTCGTTTCCGCATCGGAAATTCAGAGTGGATGTCGCCGCCTGCGCCCCAGTCCGCAAAGTCCCCTCCCGCAGACCGGTAAAAAGCATTAGCTCTATTCTGAAAGTGGCGGTGGTGTTTGAATGCAAACAGGCGCGCAGTGATCTGATCCGAGACAATAAACGTCGGATTCTCCTGACGACTCGGTTGAAGGAACTTGAAGCGCGGCGCACCAAGATGGAGGAGTTGCTGCAAATCCATCTTCCCACTCTAGCCAACGGCGAAAGCCTGTTCCCGCAATACGACAGCTACCGCTTTCTGGAACACCGGCACGACGGTTACTCCAAATTAATCAGAAGGATCGCGGTGGCGAAGAAGGGACTGATCGATGGGATAAAATTGGATCTCCTCCAGTCATACCGGATGGCCAACCTACATTACCTGGTGGTTGATGAAAATGTCCTCCAAGCCCACGAAGTCCCGTTTGGTTGGGGACTCCTCGTTCGGTCAGGAGAAGAATTGCAGCTCGTGAGCAAGCCCGCCTGGCAAAACATAAACGTCGAAGAGCAACTCGTCTTTCTCCAGCGGATCGCTGCTCGAAAGACGCCGGATCCTCCCAAAGATGCGTAAAATCATTCACCTCGACAGCGATTGCTTCTGTGCCGCCGTAGAAATGCGGCAGCAGACGTGGCATCTGCAAAGCATTGTCATGCCAGCGAGCTATTAGTGCTGATCAGCTAGCGCCGTAGAAACTGGACCCAGCCAAGGGAGCACGAAGGCATTATAAAGTGAAGGCGGACAGGAGAGGCGTTCTCAGACAGGATATGCGCCATACACGGAGACTCCCCTGCTTGCTCCCTTTCGCAGCGTCCGCTTACTATATCCTCAAGGAAGGCGCACCACCGATGGAATACTTGGTCAAGCTGCCGTCCTCCTGCACTTGCAGGTCGTACAACCGGCCATGCAAGCACATTCGGTCGGTTCTGGATTTCTCCAACGAAATCCACTAACCTGAACACACCCGCCCACCCATGAGCAAGCGGTTCAGGGTCTAAGTGTAGAGTCATAACAACAACAAAGCTGATAAGGAGAAAGAAGATACATATATGTCAACGCAGCACGAAGAGATTGATCCCGTGTACGAGAAGGCGAGAGAATTTTGCGAGAACTTGAAAAAGGCCAAAGAATTGTCCGGCTATCAACAACCGTGGCCTCTCGTCGTAGGCAATAAAAAATATTATACTTACAATCGCGACCTCTTCAACTCCGGCACCCATATTGACTATATCGAATTGTCACCCGAGCAAGCCAAAGGGCTAATTAAAGGGAACGGCATTCAGAAACTGGGCGTAGATGTGGAGGCAGGTGACTTGACGGATGTTGGGTTTTCGCCAGCCGAGGCGGACAAGATGATAGAGGAATTGAATGCTTATCATGCCATTCTTTCCGCCGAGAAGGGCGGGGCCAATCCGCGCGCGCGCTACATGGTCAAGCCCACGGCGTTGACTACAGGTGACTCTGGTACAAGCCCCATGTCGACGGATTTGAAATTGCGCTAAGCCGGACTAACCTCATGGGGTTGAGCGTTCCAGACGATGAGGATACCGTCTTGAGCGGCTCAGAGCGCGTCGATGCGCTGGCGGATACGCCGTAACATGCGCTGATGCGCCTCGTCTCGGTGGAGGTGGAGCGTCAGGCCATCAGGGAGGGTGATAATATCCGGGTTTAAGGGATTCTCGATGGAAGCACCGGATAGGGAGTGGAACTCGCTTTGGGAGCCCTCAGTGACCCTGAACCAGGGATAACCTTCGTCGTGGCGGAAAATAGATAGTTCGCCAGTGATCGTCCGGGTTCCGGGCATGGTCAGTGTGGCGGATTTGACACCCTGGAAGAAGGCTGCGGACTTGAGTTTGGTGGCCAAGACCTCGGGCTGGTTGTCGGCCCACCATCTCTGCAGCTTGCGTTCGTTGATCCAGCCATACACTCCTTGGGCCAAGAGCACGATTAGCCCGACCCCACACGCCACATAGACGGGGATATCCGCTTCGCCTTCGCGTGGTTTAGCCGCTACGCGCCCGATTCTATTTCACCAAGATTACTGTGCAGCTACGCTGCAACCTCAATGCCACAAAGATTGGTTCCCGCTACGCGGCAAATTCCACATATGGCGTCGTCACGCACATAGCCCACGAGCAGGAATAGGCCAAGGTAGCAAGCGATCGGGTTTGAGCTGGATGACAATACGAACTCACCATGCTCCAGCCTTATGAATTGTCACGCCAGTTGAGCTGCAGCTTGATCTTGGCGGCGTCCATCAAGGACACCTGGAAGTCGGCGGTATGGCCGCTGAAGGTCTTGTACACGCCGATTTCCTCACCCTTGAAGTAAATGGGCAGCCTGGGCTTGGCGGCCGCAAACTTACGAGCGCCTGCGTCGGTCAGGACAAGGTGGATGGTGACCTGGCTGTTACTGGTCATGTCGTTGGGATTGCTTGCCTGAACCGAGGCGATGTCATCGTTGGTCAGGACGACGCCGGTGGACGCCTGATACTGGGCGACCACCTGATGGCCGCCCATGCAGAGGATGACGATGGCCACGATGATGAGCAAGAGATAGAGCCAGTATTCCGGGCGATACCGCTGCTCGGGCTCGATGGTGTAATTGGCAGGCATGGGTTTGGCATCCGTGAGCTTGTTGACGCGTTGGATGGGTGTAGACATTGTCTCCTGAAATTATGTTTACTGTAGCGTGTTGCCGAAGTGATAGATAATGGTCGTCGTGGCCGATGCGGCAAATGAAGCATCGCAGCCCTGCCAGGTAGCGGGGGTGTCGAGATAGTTGATGATGGCCAGGAGCACGGCGTTCTTCATGGACGAGCTGTACCCGTTGGTTGTCGGGTCATTGGAATGCGCGGCGTAGTATTGGGCCGCGATGAACGCACACTGATTCGAGATGTATTCCTCCTGGATGATCTCGCCGAGGTAGTGGAGGGCCTGCATGGCGAGCACGGAAATATAGGCGAGAATGAGCGCATACTCTGTCAGGGTCTGGCCGGAACGCTGGTGGCGGCGCGGGCGGTGATGCTTAAGGATGTTCATGGTCAGCTGGGTAGGGCTGGGTTAGGCTGAAAGCGCCCCCCGCGAGACGCTCCAAGTGGGGAACCGTCGCCTACGAGCGCAAATCAAAATCAAAAGCGATAGACAAATCAAGCAAAAAACACGGGTTATTAACCCGTGTTCTGAAAGCCGGCAATGAGAGCACCTTTGTAAAGTGCCCTCCGCCGCTCTCAAGCCCAAGCCCTGCCCCGAACGCAAGGCCTTCGGCAGAAATGTGGCCCGCTTGCGTGCTGCCAAAGATCTCACCCAGGAGCAGTTTGCGGAGCAGACGAGTTTAACGACGCGGTATATTCAGCAGATCGAATCGGGGGATAATTTTCCATCGCTGCCGAAGCTGGCGGCGTTTTGCGGGGTACTCGCCTGTACATGGAATGATCTGTTTGCCGGCGTGATCGGCAGACAGAAACCGGGGCGCGCACCCAAAGGCTCGCCCCGTAAAAGCGAGAATGCCCGGCGAAAGGAAGAGCACTAAGTGATCGGGAATGCCGAATTGGCCCAGTAGCAGGTGAAAAGACATAAATTCCAACTAAAACCTGTCACCAGGTTATATCTTGGCTTCTATTCCTCCGCTTACCCTTCGATGCTGGCAGGCGCACGTCTCTGGCGAGGACCGAATCATACGACTTCCACTAACGACTATGGCTGGCGGCGAAACTCTCAAACACTCGAGTCTCAAGACCCTCGCTTTAGCTTGGGCGCGGGAGCAAGGGATGTCCTTAGCCGCCCCTGAAGTCTCCTTTCCCCACCGCAAGTTCCGAGTCGATGTCGCTGCCTGTGCTCCGGCGCGCAAAGTTCCCTCCCGTACTCCAGGGACAACGATCACCACCGTGCTTAAGGCGGCGGCTGTGTTCGAGTGCAAGCAAGTCCGCAGCGACCTCATTCGCGACAACAAAAAACGCGAAATGCTTATCAAGCGTCTCAAGACCCTCAATGCAAGACGGCTCCATTTGGAGTCGCTTCTTCAGGTTCATCTCCCCCATCTGGCTAACGGCGATTGCCTCCTCCCAGAATTCGATAGCTATCGGCTCCAGGGGTACCGGCATGCCGGCTATCGCAAACTGGTGAAAGACATAACCATTGCCAAGAGAGGCGTGTTGCACGGAACAAAATTCGACCGGCTTTTTTCCTATCGAGTGGCCAACCTTTACTATCTGGTCGTCGAGGAAGCTTTGCTGACGTCCCATGAAGTGCCGACCGGCTGGGGACTTCTCGTTCGCACTGGGGAAGCCTTGCAATTGGTGAGCAAACCCATCTGGCAGGACATTGCCGTCGAGGTGCAGCTTATCTTCCTGCAGCGGATCGCGGCCCGCAAGACCCCGGAGCTTGGCCATGCGTAAGATCATCCATCTCGATATGGATTGCTTTTACGCCGCTGTCGAGATGCGGGAACGGCCCGAACTCGCCGGTCAGCCCATCGCCGTTGGAGGCGGGAGCCGACGGGGTGTCGTCACCACCTGCAACTACGAGGCCCGAAAGTTTGGCATCCATTCAGCCATGCCCGGCTTTCAGGCGAGGGAGAAGTGCCCGTCCCTCGTCTTTCTTCCCGTCCGCTTTGATCTTTACCGCGCGGAATCGACCAAAATCCGAAAGATCCTGCTCAGCTATACCGCGCTGGTTGAACCCCTCTCGCTCGATGAAGCCTATCTCGATGTCACCGGGCTTGACCGATATGCCTGGGACATCGCCAAGGAAATCCGCAAGCGGATCTTCGCTGAAACGCGCCTCACCGCATCAGCCGGCGTTGCACCGAATAAGATGCTGGCCAAAATCGCGAGCGACTGGCTCAAGCCCAATGGACAATTTGCCATCACCCCCGATCAGATCGAAACCTTTGTTCGGGATTTGCCCGTACGAAAGCTCTGGGGCGTCGGACCCAAGAGCGTCGAGAAATTCGAGCAACAGGGCATTCGGACCTGTGGCGACTTGCAAAAGGTTGAGTTGGCCGAGCTGGTGCGCCGTCACGGCAAGTGGGGGAATGAACTTTACCAACTCTCCCGGGGACTGGACGACCGACCGGTCGAACCAAACAGGATCCGCAAAAGCTTGAGCAACGAAAGTACCTTCATCGAAAATCTGACCACTCTGGAACAGTGCCGTCAGGAACTCGACAGGTTGGTGGCGGAACTCGAAGAGGAATTGAGAGCCAAGGCAGCAGATCGGCAGATCCACAAGGCTTTCGTGAAAGTGAAGTTTGCCGACTTCACCAGAACCACCCGGGAGTGCATCTGCGCCCACCCCACCCAAGAAACCTTTCAGCGGCTGTTGGAAGAAGCTTACAAGCGAAGTCCTCAGCCGATTCGGTTGCTCGGTTCCGGCGTGCGCTTTTCCGAGGGGAAACCTGAGGTGCGGGACGTTGCCCAGCAGCTATTGGGCTTGGCTCGGTAAGCTGCTGCTCCCCTCGCTACGCGAGAGCTTACAATCCACAAAGAATTGCACGGCAATTCCTCGGGTCAGCTCGCCCCGTATGGAACTACCGAAACTTAAAAACATGAATTCACTCATCGATGAAGAGGTTCTCAAGGTTCTCCACCTGCCGAGGCTGCCCGCGCGACTGACCAGCGGCCAAGTCGCGGCGCTTCTCGGCTTCCAAACCCATGAGGTGACGGTGCTCGTTAGGAAAAAGTTGCTGCGCGTCCTCGGCAGGCCCGCACCGAATGCGCCAAAATACTTTGCCGCGAGGGAAGTCGAACGGCGGGCTGACGATTCCACTTGGTTGGACAAAGCCAGCCGGGCGATCACCGAGCATTGGCGCGACAGAAATCACCCGGACGAAGAGAGCTAAGCTTGAACTGAAGACGGCCAAACCCCTAGGCAGTCCATCAAGGTTTAAACTGATGATAGGAACACTCCTCCCCCGACGAACCACTTCTGGGCCTGATAATGCTTATTATCACACGTTGGGAAATCCCTCCGAATATGGTCGGAGGCAGTATGCAACTAACTCCAAGCTGCGGGTTGAATTCGCCTCGGAACTGAAGTGAGCTAGAATGAATCCGTGACAAAAGACGAAAAAACTTCGGAGTTAGTACGGCTGGCGGTACAGACTCTCAAAACACATGCGGCTCCGATGGCGCTAAACGAACCTGCTGCCATCACGGCTTACTATGCTATTTTCAACGGTCCCGCGATTTGGAAGCCTGGAGATCGACCCACGCAAGAGATGCTCGCTCCCATGGTGAAAATGAAAGCCCGTTTCAAGCGGAGTTTCGTAAATTAGACGAATCAAGCGACTCAAGGCGGGCGTGATCTCCCAGTTAATCCCCGTAAGCGAGCAATCGGTTGAACTTCGCGATACGTTCGCTACGGCAACCGGCAACCGCTATTTCATTAGTTGCACGATGAAAGTGTAGACCACGAGCACGCTGATAATCAGGACAAAGATACGGACCGCCCATAGCGTGATCACAACGGAACGGCTCAATTGGAGCCGAGGTAGCGGTTTGGCGACAGCAGCGACGAGTTGATCCGGTTCCAGGGACTGGATCAGTTGGGTTTCGTAGTGACCTTCGGGGCGATATTCGGTTTCGTGTGGCAAAGTATGACTCCTTTTCAGTGCCCTTTGGCGTGGAAGGTTTCCACGAAAGCGACAATGGCGTAGGCACTTCCAGCGGCCGTAACAAGCGCCGTGATCAAAATTCCCAAAATGTTCGTCCATCGGGAATTGACGTTTGATCCCATGATCTCCCGGTCGTTGGCCAGTATAAGCAAGAATACCAGTGCGGGCGGCATCAACACCGTCGCAAGAAGGTTTGCGTTTAAGGCAATAGCCAGCAGAGGCGTTCCTGGGATAAGAACGATAGCCCCAGCCATCGCGGCCACTCCAATATTTGCGAAGTGAAATAAAGGGGCTTCGCGAATCGATTGGTTGAAACTGTGGCCAACTCCCCCAGCGACTTCCGAGACAGCATAGGCTGTGCTCGCAGAGATCGTCAGCATCGCCACGGCACCGGCCTCGATCAGTCCGAGCGCGAAGAGGATCGCCGCCGGTCGACCAATCAGTGGCTGGAGCGCCTGTGGAAACCCTGTTCCGCTGAGGTTTTGCGACATATTGATATGGTGAGCGAAAAGCGGTGCAGCTGCCACCAGCGCCGCGCAACCCGCAACGGCCGCGAGCACTGTGCCGATCAATGTGTCCAGACGCCCTTGCGGGATATCTTGAGGTGTTAGCCCTTTATCGGCAGATGCGCTCTGTTGAAAGAAGAGCATCCATGGCGTTACGGTCGCTCCGATGTTTGAAGCAAGTACGAGGAGGAATACGGAGACGGAACCCCTGGGAAGTGGCGTCCAGGTCAACAAAGCATTCCCCAGGGCTTGGGGTGATGGTCGGGCCAAAACAGCAACGACCAGAAAGACAAGATTGAATAGCGCAAGCCCCATGGCAAGCCGCTCCCATCGTGAGTAACGGCTGCCGCAAGCGCTGAGTACAACCAACCCCACGGCACACGCCACGGCAATAGGGGCTGAAATGCCGAAAAAGGCCATGCCGATCCGAATGGCGATCACCTCTGTGATGAGCGTGATCAAGTTTGTGAAGAAAAGGTCCCCTGCGGAAACCCAGCCCCAGAATGGTCCGAAGCGCTGAAAGATTAGCTCGCCATAGCCACGGTGGGTAACGGCCCCAAGTCGCATCGACATTTCTTGGACAACGTAGGCAGCTGCAAATGTGAGGGCTATGAAGGGAAGAAAAAAGCCGATGCCATAGGTCGCCCCGCTGAAGGCATACGAAAGCATGCTGGGCCCGTCGTTCTCTCCTAACATCGCAAGTACACCCGGTCCAAGCAGAAGCCACGTGACCATTCCTCGGCTGCCTTTGCGTCTAGCGTTCAGTACTCGAGTCCTGTCGATTGATCGATCCCGGTCTTCTCCAGTAAAATCCTCGCCTGCGATGAATCTCGGACTATCGCACTTCAGCATAGCTCTCTCGTTCTGGAGTCTTGGCCAACAGTCCTGGAGATTGATTAAGACTGAGCCAGGCGTGCCGCCGGATGGAGACGAGGACGGTCGGGGCGCAAGCTGCCGCCCTAACGTTCCATGTGTCACAGGCGGTGAAGTTGCTTCCACCTAAAATGTCGCCGCTTTCCAGCGTTTGAACGTGGTTGTTGTTGCGGCGGCAATCGACGCGGCCTGTTTTGATGATGTAAACCGAGATGTAGGGATCTTTCTCCTCCACGATCAAGTCGTCTTTTTGGAAATGCATGTCCTCGAGAACCCCCTGTTCCAGGGTTCGAATGACGCTGATATCGCGCGGGAAGAATAGATCCAGCGTCCAATCAATCACCACTCGCAGCTTGCGCTGCAATCCAGGAATTTTGCTCGCATATAAAGTCCGCCAGATAAACCAGGCGATGAACCCGGAAAACTGAAAGCCCATGATGTCGGCAACGGCCGTTTGGTGTCCGATTGAGGCGAGTTGTCCTCGTGATTTGTATTTGAATGGCTTCAGTGGCGATCCGGCTAACGCCCGCTGCAAGTTAAGGCTGACCTGGATGCCCTGGCGCTGCGCAAACTGGGCAGTGGGTGGGCATGAAGACTCGCCGTTAACGGGTATAGCGGCGCAATCGCCGACAGCCCAGACGTGCTTAAAGCCTTTCACGAGCATCGTTGGTTCCGTCACAATCCGTCCATAGACATTTTCAAGATTTTCGCTTTTGCACAGGGAGGCCAGCAATGGGTGCGGACCATTACCAATGGTCGATACTATTGTGTGCGCTTCTATCGGCTCGCTCTTGCTTAAGAATACTTTCCCTGCCGTTATTGACTCGACGCGCTCGTCAAGGCGCACTTCCATTCCGCGCTCCTTGAGTTTGCTTTCGGCATACTTTCCGAGCCTCAAGCCAATTTCCGGCAAAAGATGATCGCGGCTGTGGACGAGCACGACACGCATGGCGACGTCCGCGAGGTTCAAATACATGGGTTGGACACTGCAGACGAGATCGAGTATTTGTCCGGCGGTTTCGACGCCTGAATAGCCACCACCCACGACGACGAAGGTGAGTAGTCGCTTTTTAGTATCAAGATCCACCGTTAAGTTTGCCTCTTCCAGTCGTTCAATGATGGCGACACGCAAGCGCATTGCATCCCAAGCGTTCTTAAGGATGTATCCGTGCTCGCTCATTCCTGGGACCTGACTGACGTTAATGATGCTCCCGAGAGCCAAGACAACATGATCGAAGGTGATTGTCGAATTGGGGGTGAAGCGCCCTGAGTCCAGAGTCGCCACTTTCCCATTCAGATCGAGCGCTACAATATTTCCCTGCAGGACGTTGAGCCCCTGGCAAAACTGACGCAGTGGGATCACCACGTCCAACGGCGAGAGTGCTGCACCAACCACCTCTGCCAGCATCGGTTGAAATGCGAAGACGTTGCCGTCGGCGATGAGGGCAGCCCGTTTCGATGCCTCTCGCCCGAAATACTTGCTCAGGCTCTTACCACAGTAGGCCCCAGCAAAACCGCCACCAGCAACGATAACTTGGTAATGTAGGGGGTTGTTCATTTAGGTAATCGATCCAGCTTTCTGGAGATCGTTTTTCAGTTCCTCTTTGAAAGGGATATCTATCGTCACAATTTGCCCTGACATCGCAGATATGACCGGTGATAACTGGAATGCCTGTGGGGCGACTTCGGTTTGATACGAGCTGTCATGGATTATGCTCCGGTTTGGTAATACAAATCCGAGGCACACCACCTTCCAGCTTGACCGAAGGAAATTGTTAGAATCCTTCGCCAAACTTTTCTCCGTACGGCCTGATTGTTGGGAGCGATTACACTATAATGCCTAAAACACCCAGGTTCCCTATGGGGTCAACACCCCATAGAAAACCCGGTGCCTTCACTTAAAGTGGAGTTGTCATGAAAGGTCATGATCCTAACAAAGAATCAAATTCGGCAAACACAAGGATCTTAATATGATCAGCAGCGTAGAAAAAACTGATACAGAAATTAAAAGTGACGTACTTGCAGAGCTCAAATATGAGCCGAGCGTTAAAGTCACAGACATTGGCGTTTTGGTCAAAGACGGCACGGTGACCCTCAATGGCTTCGCTTCGAACTACGGCGAAAAATGGCAAGCGGTAGCTGCTGCCAAGCGGGTGGTCGGCGTCAGGGCCCTCGCTGATGACATCAAAGTTAAACTCTGGGATTCCTTCGTCCGTACAGATGGAGATATCGCAGCAGCGGCGGCAAACCAGATCAAGTGGAGCACCTCTATTCCCGCCGGAGCCGTTAAGGTCACCTTGCGAGATGGGTGGATCACCCTCGAGGGAGAAGTGGGCTGGTGGTACGAAAAAAATGCAGCAGAAGATGCGGTAAAAGACCTCACCGGAGTCCTAGGTGTATCCAACCAGATCACTATTAAGCCCAAGCCGAGTTCGGCAAACATCCAATCGGATATTGAAAGCGCTTTCGAAAGAAATGCGCTTCTGGATGCCAGCAAGATTCAAGTGGAAGCTTCGGGAAACAAAATTACCCTTCGTGGCAAAGTTCGAAACTATTCGGAACGTGAGGAAGCCGAGCGGGTTGCTTGGGCAGCGGCAGGGGTTTCGTCGGTCGATGATCAGCTTGATATCGAATGGTTCGGGGGCTTTGACGACTAAAGCGCAATTCCCACAGATCAACAACCAGGAACTTGAGTGTTAGTCCTCTTGGCAATTGGATGCACCTCAATGGTCAGGGTTTCTAACCCTGACCGCCCTGGCGTTGATAAATCCGTAGAATCTTAATCAATGACACATGACGCAACCTTACAACACGATGTCGAACAGGCGCTCCTTTCGGATTCAAGTCTTCACGCGGAACAGATCGGAGTTTCAGCGCGAGAGGGCGTTGTCGAATTGGACGGCACGGTTAACAGCTATTCCGAAAAATATATTTCTGGGAATATTGCGCTCCGCGTCGTGGGGGTTAGTTCGGTAGCCAACGAAATAAGGGTCGCACTTTTGCCTGCAGACGTTCAGTCTGACGTTGATCTGGCGCGCATTGCGATCAGCCACTTGCAATGGAATTACTCTGTTCCCGACACGGTCAAAGTCTCCGTGTCCGACGGATGGGTGAAGTTTGAAGGAACGGTCGAGGCGAAATATCAAATGGACGAGGCTGAAAACGTCCTTCGCTCGCTCAAGGGCCTCAAAGGTATAAGTAATGAAATCGTGATTAAGCCGAATGTCGAGATCACCGTAGTAAAGGCGAAAATTGTAGACGCCTTTAAGCGTAACGCCGGACTTGATGCCAACTCGATCGAAATCGAAGTCGATAATGGCACGGTGACGCTGAAGGGCCAGGTCGGCTCTTGGGCCGAACGCGAGGAGGCTTGTCGGGTAACGTGGTCTTCTCCAGGCGTTACTCACGTTGAAGATCGGCTTTCCATTCGCTGAATTCCGAACTGCTCACCTGGCAACTAGTGAGTCCGTACGGTGAATATGGGGTGAAGTACGTTTCAAACCGAGTAAAGCTGCGCCCTTGGCGATGCGCCGGTCGCCGATTTTCGCTTGAATAGCCAGTAGCCCTCGGAAGCTGGCTTGACGGTCCAACCGTTCTCATCCGCGACCTCCACTGCTTCGGACATGAGATCGTCGCCACTGACTCCCAGCAGGGATTTCAAAACTTCCTCAGGGACAAGAATTGAATCGGATTCATCTGGGTAACAGGCATATCCACTCATCACATGAGTTTCAGATCACTCATTCGTCTGCACAATGCGGGCGGGAGTACCTTATGACGTTGGCGGCCATCGCGAATTGGAGAACCTTGCCAGTTCCTCTTTCTCCGCTAGCACCGTAGGTGGCAGCGATTAAGTCGCCCAAAGTGAGAGCTTTGCTTTCGGTCGGGTGTAGGAAGGGTTTAGCTTTTTGTAGTGATTTCATAACGGATATAAGTTGACCCTAGCTAGTGGGCATAAGGCTGGCCATGGGGTCTTACCCCCACTCTTTTTTGACTTAAATTCAGCGACAGATCGTTTTCACTCAAAGAGCATAATACTTCCAAAAGGCGACTCCCGAAGCTGACAGAGTGTAAAGGAGAAGAATGGCAATCAGCAGGGAAAGGGGGATGAGCCAAATCGCAAAAACGAAGAGAACCAAGCCAACAAACGACAGCCCCATATATACGACATCAACTTTTCCGATTTTGGGAAGTATCGCTAACTTGCCCCGAGGTTTTCGCGTGATTATTTGTGGCATGGATATCCAGAAAGATTGGGATGCGCCCACTGATTGCAGTCGACGCATCCACTGATTAATGGGACTTGAATGACCGATAGATTCGTTAGTCGTCCGAATCGTCAGACCAGTCGATGTCGAGCTTGTCATCCACCGAAGTTACCCCGGCTGCCGCCCACGCGATTCGCACCGCTTCCTCGCGTTCGGAGTAGTTGCTCACGGTGCCACGAAGGGTGACCTTGGTACCGGAAACCGCTACCTCGATGTCCCTATCGTCCAACAAGGCATTCCGCTCTAGGGCCCGTTCAATATCGAGTTCGATTACTGGAGCAGAAACTTTCGGTTTGATTTTAATCTCATTCGTCACGCCCTTGACACCGGCCAGAGATTGTACCGCACGCTCTGCTTCGTTTTTCTCAAACCACCATTCCAATTCCCCCTCGAGGGTAATCCAGCCGTCGCTCACCGTGAGCTGGACTTTTCCAGTGGGAATAGAGGTGATCCATTTGATTTGATTGGCGGCGGTCGTCGCAATATCCCCGTCGGTGCGGACAAATGAGTCCCAGAGTTTGACCTTAATATCGTCCGCGATGGCCGTTACCCCGGAAACGCGCTTGGCGGCTCGAACCGCCTCCCATTTCTCAGCATAGCTGGTGGCGAAACCGTTCAGGGTCACAGTGCCGTCTTTGACCAAAACTCCAATGTCAGCGACTTTTACGCTCGGCTCATATTCCAGTTCCGCCAGCACGTCGGTTTTGATTTCGGCATCACTTTTTGCATCTATAGTTTTCATGGTTAGAATCCTTGTTTTCGGGTTGAAGTTGGGACGGAGTCGTCCCCGTGTTTATTCTGAGTGGAAAGGTTCACCCCGAATGAGTTTATCCGCCATGGGGTTTACACCCCATACCATGAGCGAAGGATTCTTGTACTCTTTGGTTATACCTCGCGGATGAGACGTTCCACTTAAGCGAACTCTCGCTTGCGGAATGGTCAATAACCCAAAGAAGGATCAAATTATGCTACGCAGCATCAAACAGTTGTACGGAGACTCACTTAAGGCATCCGATGGTGAAATCGGCCACATCAAGGATTTCTACTTTGATGACCAGAAATGGGCCGTTCGTTATGTCGTCGCGGATACCGGTTCCTGGCTGTCAGGTCGGCTGGTTCTGATTTCTCCCCACGCTTTCAGGAACTTTTATCAGGATGGTGTCTCTCGTGACGTGAATCTCACTCGTAAACAGATCGAAAACAGTCCCGATTTTGATTCGCATAAACCGGTGTCACGACAGTACGAAGAGGATTATTATCGTTACTATGGCTGGCCAAACTATTGGCGGGGTGATGGCTTATGGGGATGTAGTGCTTTCCCAATTCTGGAGCTGACCGCAGATGATCGTCCTGAAGAACCCATTGGTGGAGACGCCTCGCAGTCCCAACTTTTGGATGTGCATCTCCGGAGCACCCAAGCACTCAGCGGTTACCACATCCAAGCCAATGACGGAGAAATCGGCCACGTCACGGACTTCATCATCCATGGCAATACTTGGGCGATTTGTCATCTGGTCGTCGAAACCGGCCATTGGTTTTCCGGCAAAGAGATGGTGATTTCTCCGAAAAACATCGACCGGATCAGCTACGATGAATCAAAAGTGTTCGTCAATCTGACCAAGGAAACCATCCTGAAAGCTCCAGAATATCATGTACCACCGTGGGCTTTTGAGGATTCATCAGCGTTAACGAATAAATTGTGATCCGAATGTCCCCCGCCAAGTTCATTCATGATGGCCGTAAGGAATCTTGGCAGCGACTGCGTCATACGGATGGTTAGCCAGAAAAGGGACCATAAATTGTCTATCAAAAAAGCCTTTAAAAGGAAAAGCATGCAACACCCCACTTGGAAACCTTTTAGCCCTGCAATGCCTGGCCGAGTTTCCTCGGCGGTAAGAGATTCTCTGCCAACCAGTGCTTTCGCATTTCCAAGCTCCCGAAAAGAGCCCTTGTTCGATGCAGCTCATGTTCGCGATGCAATGGCAAGGTTCGATCAGGTCCGTGACGTGACCGACTCAGAACGAGACCTCGCTTTTTCGAATATTCAAAAAGCCGCCAACCATTTCGATATTAAGATGAAAGAAACCAGCTGGCATCAATTCGGCTCATGATCCGCGTAGAGTCGACTAGCTCTCATCCCTTTAGACATCGAGCTTGGTAGAAGCATGCCTCCCTGAGACGTGGAGGAAAGAGCCTTGGCGTGCCTGGCGTTATGAAGTTGTGGACCGTCTAACTGATGATGCGAAACATCTCCGGCTTCTCAAGCCGGTCGATTCAATTGCCAAAGTTGAAAGTTGAGGACGGTGGCGAACATCACCCACAATAAATACGGAACGAATAAAAGCGTCGCCAGCGTGCTTACCGAATTGGCGCAAAAAAGGAAGACAATGATCAAAGTGAGGAGCGCGAAGATATCGACCAAGGCCAAGCCTGGCTTATGTCGTCCAAAAAACAGGTAAGACCAAAATCCGTTAACGAACAATTGCAGGATCCAGATGATCAGGGCGGGATGTAAGAGATCGTATGTTTGAATCCAAACCAGCCAACCGGAAATGGCCATGAATAAGTAGAGCACAGACCAAACAGGAGCGAAGACCCAGTTTGGAGGGTTCCAGGACGGCTTAGTCAGTTGTTCGTGCCACGTACCAGGTCGAAAACGACTGGCGGAAAATGCAGTGAGTCCAACTGCCAGAAGAAAAAATAGGAAAGATAGCATGAGCTA
>Ga0302319_10000769_pt1 | contig 71838 bp, 53 predicted proteins | sample Bog_T0_2_FD_203319 | JGI IMG/M metagenome (GOLD analysis project Ga0302319, IMG submission 203319) | Peat permafrost microbial communities from Stordalen Mire near Abisko, Sweden - Bog_T0_2 | ecosystem: Environmental > Terrestrial > Soil > Wetlands > Peat | place: Sweden: Abisko, Stordalen Mire...
AATCGACAGAGTGCTCCCGGTGGTCGTCGATGAGCGGCAGGAGCGGTCCCGGGATCCCGGTCCCATCCAGGGAAAGAAGGGTTTCACCGGCCGCATCGGCGGCGGCGCGCATGACCGTGATGTGATAGGTCGTCTGGCGGTACCGATAGTGGATCTTGTACGAATCCCAGGAGGCGGGCATGCGGGGGCTCAGGCGGAGACTTTCGCCCTCCAGGCCGACCCCGAGGAGGGTCTCCACCAGGAGACGGTACATCCAGCCGGCGGAGCCCGTGTACCAAGTCCATCCGCCGCGACCCTGATGAGGCGAAACCCCATACACATCCGCCGCGACCACGTACGGTTCGACCTTGTAGGTTTCGATCTGTCCGGGTGTTCCGCCGTGGTGGACGGGGTTGAGCATGTCGAAAAGCTCCCAGGCCCGCGCACCATCCCCGAGCTGGGCGAACGCCATCGCAACCCAGACGGAGGCCTGGGTGTACTGGCCGCCATTTTCCCGGACTCCGGGAATGTACCCCTTGATGTAGCCGGGATTCATGGGGGAGGTGTCGAAGGGAGGCGTCAGCAGCTCGATCAGTCCCGAGCCGCGATTCACAAGGCGCTGGTTGACGGATTCCATGGCCTGGCGCGAGCGGGCTGCGTCTCCGGCGCCGCTCAGCACCGACCAGCTCTGCGGCAGGGAGTCGATCTTGCATTCCGGGTTGGCCTCGGATCCGAGGGGCTCGCCGCTGTCAAAGTACGCCCGTCGGTACCATTCCCCGTCCCAAGCGCTCCGCTCGATGTTTCGCGCCAATTCCGCGGCCTGGGCGAGGCAGCGTTCGGCGAAGGCGGAGTCCTGGCGCAGGCGGGCAAGCGCGGCAAACCGCCCCAGGACGTCGCAAAGGAAGAAGGCAAGCCACACGCTTTCGCCGCGACCCTGGTCGCCCACGTGGTTCATCCCGTCATTCCAATCGCCGCAACCGATCAGCGGCAGGCCGTGTTCGCCGAACCTGAGGCCGCGCTCGATCGAGCGGACACAGTGCTCGTAGAGCGTGGCGGAGTCATCCGATCGGTTTGGCAGGTCGTAGTAGGCTTCTTCATCGGGCCTCACCGGCCTGCCCTCAAGGAAGTAAATCCTTTCGTCGAGCACGCCGACATCTGCGATGCAGGCGACATAGCGGCAGGTTGCGTAGGGCAGCCACAGGTAGTCGTCCGAAAAATGGGTCCGCACCCCCCGCCCGGTGGGTGGGTGCCACCAATGCTGGACATCGCCTTCGCGGAATTGGTGCGCGGCCGCACGGAGCAGGTGCTCGCGGGTGAGCGCAGGTTCGGCATGCACCAGCGCCAGGACGTCCTGGAGCTGGTCGCGGAAACCATAGGCGCCGCTGGATTGGTAAAACCCCGTCCGTCCCCAGAGCCGGGAGCTCAGGACCTGGTACATCAGCCAGCCGTTTGCCAGGACGTTCACGGAAGGATCGGGCGTGTCCACGTTGATCGCGCTGAGCGTCCGGTTCCAATAGGCCCAGACGCCTTCAAGCGTCGCGCGGGTTGCTTCCGTCCGGCGGAACCGCTGGATCAGGTTCTGGACGTCCCCGATGTCCCGGCCGAGGCCGAGCCGGAAGGTCGTCTCCCGCTCGTCGCCATCCGGAAGGTCGAAGACAACCTGCATGGCCCCGCAGGGATCGAGCCCCGCCCCGACCTTCCCCGACAGGCGGGTGCGCCGCATCGCCGCAGGCTGCGCCAGGCTTCCGCCGCCGCCCAGGAATTCCCGCCGGTCCCCGGTCACGGTGCGGGTGCCGTCGTTGACGTCCAGAAATGCTATGCGGTCCGGAAAGTCCGTGTTGTAGTGGTTGCGGGCCAGAAGGGCCCCGGACCTGATGTCCACCTCCGTCTGGACATGCAGCAGGCTCTTCTGCCGCAGGTCGCCGAGGACCCATTCCCAGTATCCGGTGAGGGACACGCGCCGATGCCGTCCGGACGCGTTGCGCACCTTCAGGATGCTGAATTTCACGGGGGCGTCGCGCGCCACAAAGATCCACAGCTCGGAGACGATGCCGCCCTCGTCGTGCTCGAACACCGTATAGCCAAAGCCGTGCCGGATCACATACGGCGAGGTTCCGCGCGCGGGCAGCGGTGTTGGCGACCAAAACTGGCCGGTCTGTTCGTCGCGGATGTACAGCGACTCGCCCGGGGTGTCCTGCACCGGGTCGTTGCTCCAGGGGGTCAGGCGAAATTCGTGGGCGTTTTCCGCCCACGTATAGCCGCCGCCGGACTCGGAAACGACCGTTCCAAAGGTCGGGTTGGCGAGGACGTTGATCCACGGCGCCGGGGTCATCCGTCCGGCCTCCAGCGTGATCACGTACTCGTGCCCATCGCGGGTGAATCCCCCGTATCCGTTCTGGAAGATGAGCTCCCGCGGGGGGTTCGGCCTGGGCGGATCGACCCGCGCCGAGCGGGTGGCGAAAAACGCGGGCACCATCGGCTCCGGCATGACTCGTCGCTCGGTCTGCTCGGCAAGCGTCCCGTTATTGTCGTCCAGGACGATCCGCGCCGCCGAATTCAGGAGCACGCGGTCGTCGTTCGGGATCTGCTCAAGCCGGCGCACAAAGATGCCGCCAGGCTTGTCCACCAGCTGTGCCTCGGTCCCCGCGGCGATCAGGCGCACAATCTCGTCATGCAGGGGCTGGCGGTAGACCGAGACATCCTCGTTCACGATCATCAGCTCGACGGAGAGGCCCTTCATCCGCCAGTAGGAGTGCGCCCGGATCAATTCGCGGACGATGTCGATCTTGTCGATGCTGCTCACGTGGAGCAGGACAATTGGCGCATCGCCCGAAATCCCATAGCTCCAGAGGCCGCTCTGGCCCCTGCGGTTGTTGCGAAGCACGCTCGCGGTCGCCCGGCGGGCCGGATCGGCATAGATCAGAGCCCCTGCAAGCCGGCCGTAAAGCTGGGCCTCCGCCTCCGTGGCGTTGATCTGGCGCAAGGTGACCTGGCTGTGTGTCCAGGCAAGGTCGAAGGCCCGGTCGGCCATGCGGGGGCTCTGGTATCTTTCGATCTGCTCCAGCGCGGCCTTCCGGCTCTCCGCCACCCCGAGGACCAAGTCGAGGACGACCGTCTCGTGGGGAGGGAGGGTGATCGTCCGCCTGAGCGAAATGATGGGGTCGAGCACGGACCCGACGGTGTTGGAAAGGAGCGAGGTCCCCCGCATCGCGGCCGGGTTCGCCAGGCTTCCGCCGCGCCCGACAAACCGCGAGCGGTCCGTCTCGCAGGAGATTTCCCCCTGCTCGCCGCCCTGGCCGACCATGAGGTGGAGGAGCCACGGAGGAGTTTCCTCCGCGGAACTGGCGCGCCTCGTGCAGAGGAGGGCGGACGAGCCCTGCACGAATTCCGTCTGAACGAAGAGATTGCTGAAGGCCGGATGCGCCTCGTCCTTGGCCGGAGTCGCGAGCACGACCTCCGCATAGCTGGTCAGCTCGATCACGCGAGGCACGGACGAGCGGTTGACGATCGAGATCCGCCGCAACTCCACGTCATCCTCGGGCGAGACGCTGATTTCCGTCTGGACCTCCAGGTTGGCATGGCGGTGCCGGAACTTCGCCCCGCCCTGGGTAAAGACCGCCTCGTAGCCGGCCACCGGTCGCAAGCTCGGCTGGTGGGCGGCGGACCAGAACTCGCCGGTCAACAAGTCGCGAAGGTACAGGAAGATTCCCCAGCAATCGCGCGTCGGGTCCTCCCTCCACCGGGTGACGGCGAGGTTGCGCCACCGGCTGTATCCGCCGCCGGCGCTGGTGATGGCGACATGATAGCGCCCGTTCGAGAGGAGATGGACCTGGGGCGCCTGCGGCGTTGGATTTGTGAACACGCGCATCACGCTCTCCGCCTCCGTGGCACGGCTCCTCGAGGTTTCGAGGACGAGGTCCTCGGCGAACACGCTTGCGGCCGTCTTCGGCACCCGCTCCTGGAGAAGCAGCTCGGTGGCCTTGAGGAGAGGGCAGGCCATGAACCGCCGTTGCATCGGATTTCCGAGCAGCAATTGGGCGAGGGCCAGCAGGCTCATGCCCTGGTGGTGGACCATGAACGACCGGATCGTGGCGCTCTTGTCGCCCGGAGGCAGGCGCGCCGGCGTGTAGTCCACCGCCTCATAAAACCCATACGAGCCGGAACGCCCCTCCCTCTCCAGGCGCAGGAGGTTTTCGCAGGCTTCGACGGGCGCGACCATGAGGGCGAGGCCGCTCGCATACGGTGCGATCACCAGGTCTTCCGCCAGCCCCCGCTTCAGCCCCAGGCCCGGGACGCCAAACGCGCGGTATTGGTAGTTGAGATGGACATCGGTCCTGTTGAAGCCGGATTCGGACACCCCCCACGGCACGCCGTGGGAGTCCCCGTACTCGATCTGGCGCCTCACCGCGGCCCTGCAGGAGTGATCGAGCAGCGTGTTCTCGAAATTGGGCATGACCAGCAGCGGCATCAGGTACTCGAACATCGATCCGCTCCATGAAACCAGGACGGGATCCCCGCGGGAGGCGACAAGCTGGCGTCCCAGGGAAAACCAATGGTCCTGGGATACCTGCCCAAGGGCGATCGCGACGTAGCTGCACAGGCGCGCCTCGGAGGCCAGCAGGTCGTAGAAACTGGGGTCGCAGCTCCGCTCGGAGACGCTGTATCCCGTCGAGAACAGGTCCCTCCGCTTGTCATAGAGCAGGGTGAAGTCCATTTCCGCAAATCCCTCCCCCTGGGCGGCGAGCGACTCCAGGGAGAACAGGCGGCGGCGGGCGCGGTCCGCCGCCTCGCGCAGGACGGGCAGCAGCCCCTCCAGATGTCCCCGTTCCGCATCCACGAGGGTTGCCGGGGCGGCGCCCGGCCCCGTCAGGGCGGCCTCGATGGCCGGGCAGATCGACTCCTCCAGACGCGCGATCTCCCTCAGGGTGGGCGGGTCGTCAAGGAAGGCGAGTCTGCCCCCGAGAAGTGTCGGGGGTGGGCGTACCGGCAATTCCAGCCACGGGGCCACAAACAGGAGGTCGTCCAGCTGATCGCGGCAATTCCGCGAAAGTGCCTGGAGCCATCGCAGGGGCTCCTCGTCGATCTTCCTGGGCAGCCCGGCGAGGGCGGTCGCGAGATCCGCCGCCCGCCTCAGCAGGTCCCGAGCCGCCGTCAGGCCTGCCGGCGCCGCCCCAAGTTCGGCGTCAAGCCCGGCCAGGGCCGCCCCCGCCCCGGGAATATCGCCGAGGATCGCAACCGTGTCGCTCAGGCCGGCAAAGACCCGCGGGTCGAAGATCCTTTCGTCGGCGGCCTCCCTCAGTCCGGAACTGTGCGTCAGCAAATGTCCCGCCAGGTTGCCGCTGTCCACGCTCGAGATATAAAGGGGAAGAAGGGGGGCCAGCGTGCGGGTCTCGTACCAGTTGTAGAAATGCCCCCGGAAGCTCTCGAGCCGGTGCATGGTCGCGAAGGCGTCCTGGGTGCGCTGGATCCAGCCTCCCTGGGAGAGGTATCCGAAGTCCCTGGCCGCGAGGTTGGCGAGCAGGGTAAGCCCCAGGTTTGTGGGGGAGGTCCGGGATGCCAGGGTTGGCGCCGGATTTTCCTGGAAGTTATCCGGCGGAAGCCAGTTTTCCTGGGCGGTGACAAAGGTTTCGAAGAAGCTCCATGTCCGCCGGGCCGTGCGCCGGAGGAAAGCTGTCTGGGCCAGCGTCAGTGCGGGAGTCGAGGCTTCGCGAAACCGGCTTATGCACCAGGCAATCCAAGGGGCGGCCAGCCAGACCAGGAGAACCGGCAGGGCGGAGGCCAGCCGGCCCGGGCGCGCGATCTCCAGCGACAGTCCGGCCGCCACCGCCACAAGCGGCGAGGCCCGCATCAAGGAGTAGAACCCGAAAAGGCCCATGTGCGCAGCCCGCTCCGAATCCATGGACATCTGCCATTCGAGAAGCCTTCGGTGCGTCACGAGCAGCCGAACCACCGTGGTCCCGATCGCGCTCACACTGAGATAGGCCTCGTACGGCAGAAATGCCAGGTTGAGTGCGGCCAAGCCGGCCTGCCGGCCGAGCCCGGCGGCCACCCGCCGCAGATGCATCAGCCGCGGCAGGTCGGAAGGCCGGCACATCCCCTCCGCCAGCCCGGACAACAGCCCGGGAAGCGCAACGATGGCGACGGCCCAAAGAAGGCCGATGGATCCGTGACGGGGCGCCAGGATCCAGGCGCCGACCACCAGAAGCAGCAGGGCGACCGGGGCGATGCTTCTCCTCAGGTTGTCAAAGATTTTCCACTGGGAAAGGAGAGAAATCGGATTGGGGGAGGACGTGGCGCCGGGTCCGGGAACCCGCGGCAGGAGCCAGCGCGCGATCTGCCAGTCGCCGCGGATCCAGCGGTGGCGCCGGTGCGCGTCCACATTGTAACGGGAGGGATAGTCCTCGTAGAGTTCGACGTCGCTTACCAGGGCCGAGCGGGCGAAACAGGCCTCCAGCAGGTCGTGGCTGAGAACGGTGTTGTCGGGGAAACGCCCGGCGGTGGACCGTCTGAACGCATCGACGTCGTAGATGCCCTTCCCAATGAACGAGCCCTCCTGAAACAGGTCCTGGTACACGTCGGAAACCTCCCGCGTGTAGGGATCGACGCCCACGTCGCCCGCGTGGAGCCGCACGAACCAGGACCGCCGGGCGCTGGGCAGGCTCGCCCCGATGCGCGGCTGCAGGATGCCATAGCCCTCAACGACGATCCCGCGGGCGGCGTCAAACACGGGCAGGTTCAGCGCATGCGCCATCGTGCCGGCGAGGAGCCGCGCGGCATCGCGCGGCAGCTGCGTGTCCGTGTCGAGGGTGATGACATACTTGATCTGCGGCAGGATTCCGCGGACGCCGACGATGTCGGAAAAGCAGGCCGCCGGGCCTCCGCGGAGCAGGTCGTTGAACTGGGAGAGCTTTCCGCGCTTGCGCTCATATCCCATCCACAGGGCCTCGCCCGGGTTCCAGAGGCGCGGGCGGTGGAGCAGGAAAAAGAGATCCTTTCGGTCCGGGCAATACTTCAGGTTCAGCATCTCGATGCCGGACCGCGCCCGCCGGACAAGCTCGGCGTCCCCCGGCAGGACTTCGACGGCCGCGTCCCGGAGGTCGGTGACCAGCGCGAAGTGGAGGTGGCCGTCGCGGTTCGCAAGGTGATGAATCTCGAGCATCTCGATCAGGCGGTCCGTGTTTTCCGCGCCCGTGAGCATCGTGGGCACGACCACCATGGTGCGGCACCCGGCCGGAATGCCCTCCGAGAAGTCCAGCCGCGGAAGCAGGCGGGGACGCACGAGAAGCGTGGACAGCCAGTTCATCAGCGGGACGGCAAGCTGGGTCGAGCTTGCGACGAATACGAGGGCGAGGGCGGGGAAGGCCCAGCCCACGATCCCCAGCGCCCGGCATTCCCTCATGAAGCCGCAGGTCACAAGGAGAGTGACCAGCCCGATTCCTCCCGCGTAGTACGCGAGCGGAAACGTGAGGACGGCCCGTTCGGCGGCCGACCGCCAGGGCCAGCGCACGCCCACGGAGCGCGCCAGCGCCTTGCCGCCCTTGTCCAGCAGGTGGAATCCCACGTGCGCCGTCCGGTCCCCCCGGCCCTTGCGGCCCGCAGCGTCCCTGGAAAGCTCGACGGCGCGCTGTGCGACGCCGCTTTCGGAGAGGCCGCTGTGGCGGGCGAGGGCCTCGACCGAGTGGCGATAGAGGTCGCGGGTCGCAAAGTCCATTCCTGGATAGACGCCGGCGGGGTCCGTGCGGAGGACCTCCTCCACGTGGCTGAGGGACTCGACGAAGTTCTTCCAGTTGTTGGCGCCCAGGAAGCGGAGGCTGGAAATGCTATGGCTGACGGAGACCTGGTCGGCCGCCTGGTCCTGGCCCTCCTTGTGGATCCTCTGCTCGATCGACTGCCCCTGGTCCATGAGCCGGTGCTCGAGCCAGTCGCGGGCGATGTGCAACTCCGGACTCTGGCGCGACAGGCGCTGGCAAAATTCGGCGACGAAGGGACTGGTCGCCGGCAGATCGGCCTTCGCCATGTCCGCCACGACGATGACCAGATGGGAGGGGTCCTTGAACGCAATGTCCTGGAGCCGATCCACCCAAAGGTCGGCCAGGTCCCGGTCCCTGCGGCCGCGCGCGAGCCGCGTGGTGATGCGCTGCAGGTTTTCGATCAACCCCAGCCGCAGCATGATGGGAACGGCCCAAAGCTCGCCGAGGCTCAGGGATTGCGCCCCCTGGTAGGCGGCGACAAAGGCTCCCAGCGGCTTGGCGTCGATCTGGGCGTCCACATGCGAGATCAGCTCGAGCACAATGTCATACACTCGGGGGAGGGCTGCGGACGGGCCGTTTGAAAGCCGGGGGAGCTCCCGGCTGTACCCCCGGGGCAGATGCCGCCGTGCGAGGTGGATCTGCTCCTCGATCAGGAAGAAATTGTCGAGGAGCCACTCGGCCGCCGGCGTGATCTGCCGACTGGGGCTCACGGCGAGGGTTGCGCGGTTGAATTCGCGCAGGATCTTCTCGTTGTCGTCGAGCCGGTCCAGCAGGTGGTCCGAGCAGCGCCGGGAGGAGAGCCGATGTCCGGCGGCCAGGCTCCGGGCGTGCCTGACCAGCTGTTCAGGGCTGAATAGCTCGGCGCGCAGGGGCGGCTCCACGGGGCCGGGGCGCGCCGCCCCGGGCATCCAGGAGGGCCATAGTGATGACAGGGTCCCCATTTTGGGCCGAGTATGGGGTGGCGCGCCGGGGGGGGATATGGGGTGTTTCCCCGGGCCGGAGCGGAGTTTGCGGGTAACACCCCATGGAGTGGGCCGGCCGTTTGCCGCATCTTGGACGGACCAGCCATGAACCCCACCGCATCCCTGACAGGCGCGCACCTGCGCACGTACAACACGATCTTCCAGCACCCGATCTCGCACAACCTCGAGTGGCGGACGGTGGTGTCGCTTCTGGGATTCCTCGGTGAGGTCGCCGAGGAGTCGAACGGCAATCTGAGGGTGACCCGCAACGGGCACATCCTGGTCCTTCATCCTCCGCGCACCAAGGACGTGGCCGAGTCGTTCGAGGTCATGAAGGTGCGCCATTATCTCGAGCAATCCGAGACGGCGCTCCCGGCTCCTGCGGAGACGGCCGGGCACTGGCTGCTTGTGATCGACCACCAGGGCGCGCGGATCTTCCGCTCGGAGCTGCACGGATCGCTGCCGGTGAATATCAAGCCGCACGAGCCGGACGAATATTTCCGGCATGCGCATCACTCGATGGACTTTTCGCGCGGCGAGGAGAAGCCCGACCCGAACAGCTTCTTCGAGCCCGTCGCCGCGGCCCTCCAGCCCGCGGGTCCCCTTCTCATCTTCGGCACCGGCACCGGCATGAGCAGCGAAATGGACCAGTTTGTCCAATGGCTGAAGATCCATCATCCGGAGCAGGCCGGGCGGATCCTCGGCTCGGTCGTGATCGACGAGCATCATCGGACCGCGGAACAACTCCTGGCGAAGGCCCGGGAATTCTACACGGCCGCCGCCTTGCGATGAAGACGATGAAGGCGGTGTGCATCTACTCGTATGGAGGGCCCGAGGTCCTGGCCTACGAGGACGCCCCGCGCCCCCACGCCGGCGACGGGGAGGTGCTGGTCCGGGTTCACGCGGCCGGGATCAACCCGGTGGATTGGAAGATCCGGGAGGGCCATCTCAGGGAGATTCTGCATCACACGTTTCCGCTGGTGCTTGGCTGGGATGTTTCCGGGATTGTGGAGTCGGTCGGGCCGGGAATCACCCGGCTGAAGGCCGGGGACGCCGTGTTCAGCCGCCCCGACATCCTCCGCGACGGCGCCTACGCCGAGTTCATCGTCATCCGGGAGGACGAATGCGCCCTGAAGCCAACCTCGATCGATCACGTCCATGCCGCCGCGCTGCCGCTCGCCTGCCTGACGGCGTGGCAGACCCTCTTCGATGCAGGCCAGCTTGCTTCGGGCCAGCGGGTTCTGGTCCATGCGGCCGCCGGCGGGGTCGGAAGCATGGCGGTCCAGCTTGCCAAGGGCAGGGGAGCCCATGTCGTTGGAACGGCATCGGCGCGAAACCATGGGTTCCTGCGCAAGCTGGGGGTTGACCAGGTTGTGGACTACGACACCGAGCTTTTTGAAAAGGTGGTCCAGCCGGTGGACGTCGTCCTCGACACGATCGGCGGGGAGGTTCAGGAGCGTTCCTGGACTGTCCTGAAGCCGGGCGGGATCCTGATCTCGATCGCCAGCCCCCCGTCGGCGGAGGCCGCGGCCGCCCACGGCGTGCGGCAGGCCTTTGTGTTCACCAAGCCCAACGCCGGCCAGCTGGCGGAGATCGCAGCCCTGGTCGATGGCGGCAAGCTGAAGGCAATCGTGGAGACGATTCTTCCCCTCTCGGACGCAACCCGGGGCCAGGAGCTGAGCGAGCGCGGCCACACGCGTGGCAAGATCGTGCTGCGGGTGATTTAACAGGCTGCCAGGCCTATTTTTGCCAGAGGATCCAGGGCGCCTCGAGGGGCACGGCGAGGCCATCGCAGCTGGGAAGGATCCGGGCCGTATAGTCCGATGCGGGCCGATCGGAGGAGATTGCCGCATCGTAGGTGTGGCCGCCGCCTTCGCCCGGGATCTGAAGTCCGCGCTTCATCTCCTCGCAGCCGGCCCCCCGGTGGTCCAAGCCGTCGGTGTAGAGCTCCACCCGGACGGAGTTCGGGTCCATGGCACCGAGAAAGACTTCCACGGAAATCGATCGTCGGTCGCCTTCCCCATGCCAGGTCGCCGCGCCAAAACGAATCCCGGCCCACCGCGCCGCGAGACCGGTGTGGAGGGCGACCAGCTTTTCCGCCGCCGAACCCTTGTCGGACGACCTGGCCCGATATGCCGCCGCAGCCGGAAGATAATGCCGCTCTGTGTACTCGCGCACGGCGCGGTGGGTCGAATACTGGGGGGTCAGCCGGGCCATGCTCTCCCGCATTCTCGCCACCCACGCGGTCGGTATGCCGCATTCGTTGCGCGTATAGAACTCAGGCACCACCTGTTGTTCGAGCCGTTCGTACAGGGCCTCGGCGTCGGCTGCATCCCAGGCCGGATCGTCGCCGTGCTCCTGAAGGTCGCCCAGGGCCCAGCCAACCTCGGGCGCGTAGGCCTCGGCCCACCAGCCGTCGAGCACCGAAAGGTTGATGCCGCCGTTGACAAGCACCTTCATCCCGCTCGTGCCGCACGCCTCCCACGGCCGCCGTGGCGTATTGATCCAGACGTCCACGCCCTGGACCATCCGTTCGGCCATAAGCATGTCGTAGTCCGCAAGGAAGACCACCGGGGGGTGGGCATCGCCCCGCCGGATGAAGTGCGTCCACTCCCGGATCAGCGCCTGGCCAGCCTGGTCGGCCGGGTGGGCCTTCCCGGCAAGGATCAGTTGAACGGGGCGATCGGGATTCTTGAGGATGCGGAGCAGCCGGGCGGGATCGTGAAGCAGGAGATTGGGCCTCTTGTAGGTGGCGAAGCGGCGCGCAAAGCCAAGGGTCAGCACCGCGGGATCGAGCCTTGCCTGTGTCCGGCCGATTTCCTCAGGGCGAGCCCCGTCGGCAGCCATCTGGCTGCCAACACGGGCCCTGGCGAAATCCACCAGGGACTTGCGGTTGGCGGTGCGCAGCGCCCAGAGCTTGTCCCCGGGGATGCGCCGGATGGCCGCCTCCATCGTTGCCTGCGTCTCCAGCCACCGCCCGCTGCCGCAGGCATCGGTCCAGAGTCTGTCCGCAGCCGCGGAGTCCCAGGTCGGCGTATGAACGCCGTTGGTCACGTGGCTGACCGGCACCTCGTCCTCCGGCCACCGGGGGAAGAGCGGCGCGAAAATGCGCCGGCTGACCCTGCCGTGCAGGCGGCTGACCGCGCTGACGGCGCCGCTCCCGCGCGCCGCGAGGTAGGCCATGTTGAACGGTTCCCCAGGGTCGCCGGGGTCCTGGCGCCCCAGCGCCAGCAATGCATCCATGGGGATGCGCAGATGCTCCTGGGCATACCCTCCCAGGTAGTGCGACATCAGGGCGGGCGAAAAGCGATCGAACCCGGCAGCGACCGCGGTGTGGGTGGTGAACAGGTTGCCGGCGCGTGTCGCCGCCAGGGCGACCTCGAACGGCTGGCCGCTCTCCCTCATAAAGCCGACGGCGCGTTCCAGCAGGGCGAAGGCGGCATGTCCTTCGTTGAGATGACACACGTCGGGCTTGATCCCGAGCGCATCGAGCAGCCGCCAGCCGCCGATTCCGAGGACGATTTCCTGCATCAGGCGCATTTCCTGGCCGCCTCCGTACAGGTCGCTGGTGATCCCGCGATGGAAGGGGACGTTGGCGGCATCGTTCGCGTCGAGGAGGTACAGCCTGACCCGGCCGACCTGGACCTGCCAGGTGCGCAGCCAGACGGAGCCGCCCGGCAATGCAATCTCCACGCGGAGCCACTCGCCGTTCGGGGTCCGGACCGGCTGGATTGGCAATTGTCCCGGATCATTGTAAGGATAGAGCGCCACCTGGGAGCCGTCCTGGTCGATCACCTGGCGAAAATAGCCATGCTGGTAGAGCAGTCCGACCCCCACGACGGGCACTCCGAGGTAGCTGGCGGACTTGAGTTGGTCCCCCGCCACATTCCCAAGGCCGCCCGAATAGATCGGCAGGGCCTCGCTCAGCATGAATTCCATGCAGAAGTACGCCACGCAGGAAAGAGGATCGCCGGGATGGGCATTCTGAAGCCAGCCCGGCAGTTTTTCCGCCGCACGCTTCTCCGTCACGATGCGGTCAAGCAATTGGGCGAAGTTCGGATCGGCCAGGGCTTGTGCGACCCTTTCCCGTGAGACCGACTGAAGCAGCACGTTCGGGTGAAGCGTCCGCTCCCAGAGCCCGGGATCAAGCCTCCTCCAAAGCTCGTCCGCGCCGTGGTTCCATGTCCAGCGGAGGTCCATGGCCAGCTCGGTCAGGGCCGCCAGGCCCTGGGTGGGCTGGGGAGGCTGCGTTGCGCCGGTGAGGGATGGGTCCATAAATCAGTTCGGATCGCCTTCGTTTTCCCATGCCGCGATTGCGCTTTCCTCCGCCTTGTTCCCCGAAGCCGTTCCAGGCGCCTTCCCCGGAGAGGCGGCTTGCGCCAAGGCGGCCCCGACCAGGGCTTGGGCTTCCTCCAGGATCTGCTTCAAATGGGTGTCCCCGCGGAAACTCTCGGCGTAAATCTTATAGATGTCCTCGGTCCCGGACGGACGCGCGGCGAACCAGCCGCTCTCCGTGATCACCTTCAGCCCACCGATCGCCGCATGGTTGCCTGGGGCGGTCGTGAGGATGGTCCGGATCCTTTCCCCGGCCAGCTCCGCGACCTTGACCTGCCGGGCCGAAAGCTTCGCCAGGGCGGCCTTTTCAGCCGGAGTCGCAGGCGCCTCGACCCGGTCATAGGCCGGCTCGCCGAATTCGCGGGTGAGGTCGCGATACCCGTCCCCGGGATCGCGGCCCGTCCGGGCCGTGAGTTCCGCGGCGAGCAGGCAGGGGATGAATCCGTCCTTGTCCGTTGTCCAGGGGCTGCCGTCCAGGCGGAGAAACGTCGCGCCCGCGCTTTCCTCGCCGCCAAACCCGAGGGAACCGTCGAGCAGTCCGTCCACGAACCACTTGAAGCCGACCGGCACCTCGAACAGGGCGCGGCCAAGCTTCGACGCGACCCGGTCGATCATCGAGCTGCTCACCACCGTTTTCCCTATGGCGGACTCCTTTTGGAAGTTCGCCCGCTGCTGAAACAGGTAGAGGATGGCGACCGACAGGTAGTGATTGGGCGGAAGCAGCCCGGCGCTCCGGGTGACAATTCCGTGCCGGTCGTGGTCGGTGTCACAGGCGAACGAGAGGTCGAAGCGGTCCTTCATCCCGATCAGCCGCTCCATGGCATAGGGTGAGGATGGATCCATCCGGATCTGCCCGTCCCAATCCACGGTCATGAATCGGAAGGTGGGATCGACCAGGTCCTCGACCACGGTCAGGTTCAAACCGTGCCGATCCGCGATGTGGGCCCAGTAGTGCACTCCTGCGCCGCCCAGCGGGTCCACGCCGAGTTTGATCTTTGCGCGCCGGATCACGTCCATGTCGATGACGTTGCCGAGGTCGCCAATGTAGGCGGCGAGATAGTCGTGGCGATGGGTTGTGGAGGCGCGGAGGGCCCTTGCATGGGGGATGCGCTTCACCCCCGCGAGGCTTCCCTCAAGCAGTTCATTGGCCCTGGCCTCGATCCAACCCGTGACCTCCGTCCCCGCGGGCCCGCCGTCGGGCGGATTGTACTTGAAGCCGCCGTCGTGCGGCGGGTTGTGCGAGGGGGTGATCACAATCCCATCGGCGATCCCGGGCCTGCCCCCGCGATTGTGCGCAAGGATCGCGTGCGAAATGACCGGGGTGGGTGTGAATTCATCGCCCGCCGCCGTCATCACCTCGACCCCGTTCGCCGCGAGCACCTCGAGTGCGGTCGCGCAGGCCGGGATCGAGAGGGCGTGCGTGTCCATTCCAAGGAAAAGCGGGCCGTCCGTTCCGCGGCTCTTTCGGAAGATGCAGATGGCCTGGGTGATCGCGAGAATGTGCCACTCGTTGAAGCTTAGCGTGAACGCCGAGCCGCGATGTCCGGAGGTGCCGAAGGAAACCCGCTGCGCCGGTATGCCGGGATCGGGAATGTCGGTGTAGTAGGCCGTGACCAGGCGCGGCACATCGACGAGAATGCCGGGCGGCGCCGGCTTGCCGGCGAGAGGGCTGATGTTCACTGTGTTGTCCCCGCGGCCGTGTTCTCGAGTTCGCAGACCTTGGCAAGCCGGCGGCAATGGCGCGCCAGCCCGCTGAAGCGCGCCGCAAGGAAGGTCTGGACCAGCTCCCATGCGGCCCCCTCGCCAACCACAAGGCCGCCGAGGCAGAGGATATTGAGATGGTCATCCTCCACCCCCTGGCGGGCCGAAAAAGTCTCATGGACCAGGCAGGCCCGGGCGCCGGGCACCTTGTTGGCGGCGACCGAGGCTCCCACTCCGCTCCCGCAGATCGCAATTCCGCGATCCATCGCCCCGGAGGCCACCGCACGGGCCAGCGGGATCACGAAGTCCGGATAGTCGTCGTCCGTGCGCTTCTCCAAGTCTCCGAAGTCCGTCACGGCATAGCCGGCCAGCCGGAGCCTGCCCGTGAGAAACCGCTTCAGGTCAAAACCACCGTGGTCAGCGGCAATGCCAATCTTGCGCGGAGCCGCGCCGTCGTCTGGTGTCGGGTCAGGCATGGGTCTGCTCCACTCCCGTCCGCTGTTCGTCCAGTTCCGAGTACCTCCCCAGTACGGCGAGGCTGTTGCACTCCGCGCGATGGCGGAGGGAGGCCTGCGCCTCCCGGACCATGGCGGGATCCCCCCGCCACGACATCATTGCCGGGTTCTGGAGGGCCCGCCCGAAGGAGAAGGTCAGCTTCCAGGGCGCGCCGCCGACTGCGCAGATTGCATTCAGGCGCTGCGTCGCGGCCACGTCGGCCTGGCCGCCGGAAAGGAACACAATCCCGGGCACGGCCGCGGGCACGGCGCGACGCAGGCAGCGGAGGGTGGCCGCCGTCACGCTTCCGACCGCGGCCTGCTCCGGGCAGGCCTTGCCCGAAAGCACCATGCCGGTCTTCAGGAGGATCTTTTCCAGGACAACCCTGTGCAGGGCCAGGGCGTCGAATACGGCATGGAGCGTCAGTTCGGTGACCTCCTCGCAGCGATCGATGGAGTGGGTGCCATCCATCAGGACCTCCGGCTCAACGATCGGAACCAGCCCCGCTTCCTGGCTCAGGGCCGCAAAGACCGCGAGCGATCGCGCATGGTCGCCGATGCAGGCCAGGGTCGGGGTTGATTCGCCGATGGCGATCACAGCCCGCCACTTTGTGAAGCATGCGCCCAGGCTCCTGTATTCGGCGAGGCGCTCGCGGAGGCCATCGAGCCCGGCGGTGATCTTTTCGCCCGGAAAACCGGCCATGGACACCGTTCCCTTATCCACCTTGATCCCCGGGACGATGCCCTCGCGGGCGAGAACCTCAGGAATGGGTCCGCTCCGGGTGCGCTGGAGGATCGTTTCATCGAAAAGGATCGCACCGCTGATGAATTCGGCCAGCCCCGGTGTCGAAAACAGCATTCCGCGGTAGGCAAGGCGGCTGTCCGCGGTGGACTCGATGCCAAGGGCGGCGAAGCGCCTCCCGATGGTGGGGAAACTTTCGTCGGCCGCCAGGATTCCCTTCCCCGGGGCCAAAATCTTTGCGATGGTCGAGTCCATGTCCGGCCCGCGCAAGGCTCAGGTTTCGCGGCGGTCCTGCTTTTCGGCGTCCCGGGCCGCCTGGAGCATCTGGTCGTGCTCGGCCTCCCCGACGCCCTCCTCGGCAAGCTGGGCGGTCTCGCTTCGGCCCTCCTCATCCTCCTCCTCGTCCTGGGACTCCGGCATCCGGCGACCCTCGGACCCGGGCACGGGATCCCACCGCTTGGATTCGGGAATCGAATCGAGGACCGCCTCCTGGCGGTCGATGTCCCTCTCGCCCGTCAGTTCGCGCTTGGCCTGCTCGTAGTCGACCTGGGTGACCTGCGGTGCGGGCCGTCCCGCGATCAATGCAAGCTCACGGGCACGGGCGTGCACCATCGCGCGGGAAACGGCGCCCACCCCGGAAAAGTTCTCTGCAATGATGCCCTTGTTGATGGGATTCTGTTCCATGGTACGTGCTCGGGTTCAGGACGTTTCGACGCCGGTCCTTGCGATGTGGTTTTCCCGCGTCCTCTCGATGTCCTCCTTGGTCAGGCTTACGATCACGACCGACTTCTCGAAGCTGATCTTCACGATCTTTTCCGGGGAAATCAGGATTTCCCTGCCCGAGTACCAGTGCCCGGACTCGACGGCCAGCTCGCGGATCGCCCAGGACCTGTCATCGACCAGGAAGCCTGTCACATGCCCGAGGATCCCATCCGTCGTCTGGATGGGATAGCCCTTCACGGAAAGGGCGCTTTGCAGGTGCTTGTCGTCGCGATGGTGGTGCCGGATCCCCTTTGAAAACTCGTTCTTCGCCTGGGCCGGGACCACGGGATAGTCGCCGACGCCCCACATCGCCGCGCCGTCCCAGTAGGTCGGCCAGCCATAGTAACGATAGAAATCGATCTCGTACTGCCGGGAGACGGACTTGTGGGCCTCGATCGGGGGGCTGTCCTCAATCTGCTTCCGCGTCAGTTTCACGGGGAGGATCCGGGCTTCCGCGTCGTACTTCCCGAAGGCATGCGGGGAAATCAGCACGAGGCGCTCGGTGAGCCACGAGGCCGTGTCCGCCACCAGGTAGCGGATGACCCATGTCTTGTCGTCGAAGTAGAAGTCCTTGATGTGCCCGATGTCGCCATCGCTGGCGGCGAGCCTGCTTCCGTGGAGATCCGTGGTGTTGATGAGCATAAGTGGTCCGGTTGGGCTTCCGCCGGTGGCCTCCCGGGGGAAGCCCATCGCCGTCGTTGCACCTGTGCGAAGATAGTGCCTGGGGTGCGCTCAGGCTATGGGGTCTAGCCCCCACCCGCGGACGCCCTGCTAACGAATTCCGAGGCTGCGCAGAGCCGGAATCTTGGCAAAGTCCACGAGGATTGCGAAGGCCGCCGCCGCGACGAGGACTCCTGTGATCGTGGGGATTGGAAGGGACTTCATCGCGATCCCGCAGGTCGCCAGCGCTGCGGCCACGAGCAGGTCCGCCGCGGACGAAACGACAAGCCACCGGCTTGGCGCCAAGGACCACAGGTGGAGGCGCGTCCGGTTTGTATAGGTGGTTGCCTGGTTGCCGAAGACGAGGGCAACGAAGGCCAGGGTTCTCAGCGCGCCGAAGTCGAGCCGGGCGTGATACTTTGCGAAGGCGATGACCGCCGTGCAGAAAACAAGCTCGGCCGCCCCCATGAACACACCCGCGACCGTCAGGCGTCCGATGCGCCAAGAGTTGGGCGACGGCGAGGGCCTCACATGGTCGGTTGCGAGCGACATGCCGAGAAGGTCGCCGGTCAGCATGATGATCACCATCAGCATCGGGGTCAGGATCGCGCGCCCGGTCATCAGGAGGCACACGGCAAGGAACAGCACCTGGACCGTCTTCTTGGTCACCGAATTCAGGGTGTAGGTCAGGATGCGCTGGAACGTGAGCCGACCCTCCTTCACCGAGGCCACGATGCCGTTGAGCCCCGGCTGGGTGAGAACGATGCCTGCAGCCGACTTGGCGACATCGGTCGCCGTCGAGACCGCGATTCCCATGTGGGCCTGGCGGAGGGCGGGGGCGTCGTTGGCGCCGTCGCCGCACATGCCCACAACGTGGCCGGAGTTTTGAAACGCCTTCACGAGATTGTATTTTCCCTCCGGCAGGATGCCGGCAAAGACCGAGTAATCCTTCGCCTTCGCATCCGCGGGTATCGGGCCGGGCGGGCACACGGCCCCAGTGAGGCCGACTTCCCGGGCAACGATCTCCGCCGTGGCCGGGGCATCCCCCGTGATCATGACGGTGCGGATGCCCAGCGCGTTGAGTTCGGAGATCAGTGCCGCCGAATCCTGTCGCGGGGGATCGCTCAGGCTGATTGTGCCCGCAAGCTTCATCGCTTCCGGGGGACCCGTTGCAACGGCGAGGACGCGGAAACCCCGCGCCTCGAGCGCCCCCGCCGCTGCGGCCGCCCCGGGCGAGGGCTGGGAAAGGCCGGCGACCGCCGCAAAGGCACCCTTGACGATGCGCACGGTCGCGCCGCCGGAATCCACGCCCGTGGCCTGGGACATCTTGGTCGCGGGATCGAAGGGCACGAACGTGGCCAGCCTCGGAAGGCCCGGGGAGGCGGCTCGGAGGGAGCCGGCGCGGATGGCGGAGTCAACAGGATCCTGCCCGCCGTCCGACGAAGCGAGCGCGGCGAGTCCGAGGACCCCCGGCTCGTCGAATCCCGGCATGGGATGAACCTCCGTGACCGTCAACTGGTTGCGCGTCAGGGTTCCCGTCTTGTCCGCGCAGAGCACGTCGATGCTCGCCGCCTCGTCCACTGCCGAGAGCCGCGTCGGCAGCACATCCATGCGGGCCAGATTCCGGGCGGCGAGGGCCGCCGCAAGCGTGAAGGTTGCCGGGAGCGCCACCGGGATCGAGGCTAGGACCGCCGTGAGCACCAGGGGGACGATTTCGCCAGCCGGCAGGTGGATCGCATGGGCATAGCCCACCATCAGCACCGTGACGGTTCCGTTGAACAGTGCGAGGTTGCGCACTACGCGAAGAACCGCGTTCTGCTGCGAGCTCCCGGCGTGCGCGGAGCGAACCAGCTCGGCTGTTCTGCCGAACTTGGTCCTGGTTCCCGTCGCCATGACCTCGGCGACGGCCTCGCCCCGCCTGACAAGCGCCCCGGCGTAGGTTTGCGCGCCCGGGCCGGCCTCGATGGGGACCGATTCACCGGTCAGCATGGACTGGTCGAGCAGGACCCCGCCCCCGGTCAGGCGAACGTCGGCCGCGACAACGGCCCCGAGCGACAGCTTCACCTCGTCCCCGGCAACCAATTCCAAGGCCGGCACGGTCTTCCAGACATTGTCGCGGCGAACGACCGCATTCAGCGCAAGCCGCGACTTCAGCGCGGCAAGAGTCGCCTGGGCACGTCCTTCCTGCGAGTAGCCAAGGGCCGCGTTGAAGACGAGGAGAATGAGGATGATTCCGGCCTCGACGTACTTGCCGAGGGCGAGCTCGAGCACGGCAGCTGCCTCAAGCATCCAGGGGATGGGGGCCCAAAACTTGGCCAGTGCCCTGCGGATCGGGCGCAGCGTCGCATCCGGGATCGAGTTTGGACCGGATTGGGCGAGCCGCCGGCGGGCTTCGTCGCCGGTCAGGCCGGCCGGGGAAGAGCCATCCGTTCCGGGTTGCATCAACGAAGGAGGCCGGGCTCGCGGCAGACGGAGCGCGCGATCATCAACTCCTCATTCGTGCGGATGACCCGGACCTTGACCCGTCCGTTGCGTCGGGAAATCACCGCCGAGTTCGCGGCATTGCGCCGGCGGTCCACGCTGATGCCGAGAAAGGCCAGGCCGGCGCAGATCCGTTCCCTGACCGCGGGGGCGTGTTCGCCGATGCCCCCGGAGAAGACAAGGGTCTCCACGCCGCCGAGCACCGCCGCGTAGGAGCCGATCCACTTCATGGCCTGGTAGCAGAACAGGCCCACGGCCTCCGAAGCCCGGATGTCCGAGGCCTCGCGCGCCAGCAGGTCGCGCATGTCGGAGCTGGTCCCGGACACTCCAAGAAGTCCCGACTCGTGGTTCACCATCCGGTCGAACCGCGCCGGTGTCATCCGTTCGGTCCGCGCAAGATAAGAGAGAAGGCCTGGGTCGAGGTCGCCCGACCGGGTGCTCATCACCAGCCCCGCGGCCGGCGTGAACCCCATGCTGGTGTCGAGGCTCCGTCCGTTTCGCACGGCGGCCAGGCTCGCGCCGTTCCCGAGGTGGGCCAGGATCACGCGGCCGTTCGCGGCCCCTGGGTCGATGCGCCCGAGTTCCTCCATCAGGAATGCGTAGGACAGGCCGTGGAACCCGTAGCGCCGGACCCCCCGGTTTCCATAGCGGCGTGGAATCGGCAGCAACCTGGCCAGCCGGGGCATGTCGCTGTGGAAGGCCGTGTCGAAGCACGCGAACTGCGGAAGTTCGGGATACCGCCTGGCAAAGGCCTCGATCAGCCCGATCTCCCGCTTCAGGTGGTCCGGGTCATACGGAATGATGCTTCGCAAGTCGGCGACCAGCTTCGGCGTGATCCGCTCCGGCTTGGAGTGCCTCATCCCGTGCACCACGCGGTGCCCAACGGCTTGGATCGACGCGAAGCGCGGCCGCGACTCCAGCCAGTCCAGGAGCAGGTGGGCCGCCGCGGGGTGATTGCCTGCGGCAAGCCGGCGGCGCACCTCAGGGCTTCCCTTCGCGTTGTCCACCGAGAACGCCGAGCCGCCCAGCCCGATGCGGTCGATCATGCCGCTCTGCCTGCAGCGCGGTTCCGGGACCAGATCATAGACCGCGAACCGGATGCTCGACGAGCCGCCGTTGATCGTGAGCACGGCGGGCGGGAGATGCACCGGCATTGCGTCGGTCTTCACGCCCCATCATGGCCCCGGGGCTTTGGCGCAACCATGGGGTGTTCCACCCAAGCGGGCTATTCACCCCATACCCCGGGGAGGAGCGGGGCGGTAGGGTGGAGCCCGCCGGTTCGAACCCATTCCGGCAAAGGCAAACCATCCGCGATGACAAACTTCATCTTCTACGTGAATCCGACACGGGCCCTCGTCAGCCTCGAGTCAAGGGTCAGCGCCCCCTATACGCTCAACGACGTCGCCTGCCTCACAGGCGTGCACCCGGAACTGCTCCGCTATTATTGCAGGCTGGGCCTGCTCGACGAGCACCGCGAGGGGCCTGAGGACTGGCCCGCATTCGCGGAGGGCGCCCTGCACGAGGTGCGCCGCATCGAGCACTACCGCCGGAGCCTCGGCATCGGCCGCAGGGCCCTCCCTTTGATTTGCGAGCTTCGCCGCGACGGCGAACGCCTGGACGTCGAGCTCCGGTTCCTGCGCACTCCCCCCGAGCAGTGACCTCCTCCGCCATCGAATCGCCGCCCGGCGAGGCGATTGTCGCCACCGGCCTCACAAAGTGGTTTGGCGAGGGCGAGACCAGGACGACGGCCGTGGACGGCGTCGGGTTTGTGGCCCACTTCGGCGAGATGCTTTACATCGTGGGGCCCTCCGGCAGCGGAAAGACAACGCTGCTGAGCATGATTTCCGGGATCCTGCGCCCCAACGAGGGGACGGTGACCGTCAAGGGGGCCGACATCTGGGCGCTCAGCAAGGACCAGCTTGCCGACTTCCGGCTCAACACGATCGGCTTTGTTTTCCAGGACTTCCATCTGTTCCCCCGGCTGAGCACGGCGGAGAATGTCGCGATTCCGCTGATTTTGAAAAGACGGGATTGGGACGAGTCGATCTCCGAAGCCGTGAAGTGCCTGGAGATCGTCGGCCTGAAAAGGCGGGCCGGCGTGGTGCCCGTGAAGCTCTCGGGCGGCGAGCAGCAGCGGGTGGCCATCGCGCGCGCGATCGCAAGCCGCCCGGAGATCCTGGTCCTCGACGAGCCGACGGCGTCCCTCGATGGGGACACGGGCAGGATGATCCTGGCCTTCGTGAAGAAGGAGATTCTCAACAAGAGCCGCTGCATCCTGATCGTCACCCACGACGCCCGGATCAACGAGTACGCCGACAGGATCCTCCACATGGAGGACGGGCACCTCACGGCGTACGAGAAGGGCACCGAATGAACACCGACGAGTCCAAAGCCGAGGCCAAGACGGCCGAGGAAAAGTTTGAAGGCAAGGCACCCGATGCCAAGGCCGACACAAAGCCCGAGCCAAAGGCCGACGCAAAACCCGACCCTGCAGTCGAGCAGAAGGCGGCTGCAAAGCCTGAAGCCAAGGACCTCCAGCCCAAGACTGAAGGAAAGGGCCCGGAGCCAAGGCCGGAAGCGAAGGCCCCAGGCGCGGGAACCGATGTCAAGGCCGTCCAGTCCAAGACCGGCGCCCGAAACAAGGTTCTGTTCGGGGTCTCGATCGTGGGCGTCCTGGCCGGCCTGGTCGCGGCCTATGTCTTCGGAAGGCAAGGGAAGAGCCAGCCTCCCGTGTTCCAGCCGGTCAGCAGCCCCTACGACACGGCCATCTACGCCGACGGGATCATTGAAAGCGACCAGTCGAACGGCTCCAACGTCAACATTTACCCCGAGGTGTCCGGCCCCGTCACCCAGGTGCTCGTCCACGAGGGGCAGGAGGTGGCGGCCGGCACGACGCTGCTCACGATCGACGACTCGGTGCAGAGGGCGAACACGGAGCAACTCCGGCTGCAATCCGAGGCCGCCAAGGCCGTTCTGGAAGAGCTCAGGGCGGAGCCAAGGGCCGAGACGCTGGCGATTGCCAACGCGCAGGTGGATCTTGCCCGGACCGGCCTGAAGTCGGCCCGCGACCAGGATGACAAGGACCGCGCCTCCTATGCGATCGACCCCAAGTCGATCAGCAAGGATGTGCTCGATACCGCGGACGATGCGGTTCGTCAGGCGGCAGCCGGGCTGGAGGTGGCCGGCAGGCAATTCGAACTCATCCGAGCCGGCGCATGGAGCTACGACATTGCCAACCAGGAGAAGCAGTACCGCGCCCTCAGGCAGGCCTACAAGGCAGCCGACGCCCTGCTTCAGAAGTTTTCCATCAAGGCGCCGGCCGGCGGAATCGTGCTCTCCATCTATGCCGCAGTCGGCAGCTATGTGTCCTCTCAGGGCTCCTACGACCCCTACACGGAGGGCTACGACCAACTCCTGATCATGGGGCCGCCCCAGGACTACCTGGCCGTGCGCTGTTACGTCGATGAGATCCTGATATCCCGGCTTCCCTCCAAGTGGCATATCCGCGCGCAGATGTCCGTCACAGGCACCGACATCAAGGTGCCTCTCGAATTCGTCCGGGTGCAGCCGTACGTCTCGCCCAAGATCGAACTCTCCAATCAACGCCAGGAGAAGGTGGACCTGCGGGTCCTGCCGGTGATCTTCCGCTTCGAGAAAAAGGACATCCCGGTCTACCCCGGCCAGCTCGTGGATGTTTACATAGGAACGCAGTAGCACCCGCCGCAGAGACCCGAACCCGATGAGCAAGCCTCCCTTTCCTGTCGTTCGATGCGCCGGCCTTGCCGCGGTCGCCGCACTCGTCGGCGCCTGTGCCGTCGGCCCCGACTTCGTGCGGCCGGGCCCGCCCGATGCCGACCGGTACTCCCGCGAAGCCCAGCCCGCCGCGACGGCCGCAGCGGGCGGCGTGGCACAGAGCTTCGCATCCGACAGGACGCTTCCCTCCAACTGGTGGCTGCTCTTCAAGTCGGCGCCCCTGGATGTCATGGTGCGGCAGGCCATCGCCAACAATCCGACCCTCCAGGCATCCGAAGCCAGCCTGCGCCAGAGCCAGGACAACCTGCGGGCGGGCTATGGAGTCTTCTACCCGCAGGTCGGAGCTGACCTCGATGTCCGCCGGGAACGCACGGAGCCTCTCCAGCAGGGCCTCCAGACATCGGGATCCATCTTCAACCTGGTCACCGTGAGCGGCACGATCGGCTACGCGCTGGACGTGTTTGGCGGCGAGCGCCGGACCGTGGAGGGGCTGCAGGCGCAGGCAGACTTCCAGTTCTTCGCCGACAAGGCGGCCTACCTCACGCTCTCGGCCAATGTCGTCGATGCCGGCATCGCACGGGCGGCCTACGTCGCCCAGATCCGGGCAACCCGGGAGCTCATTGACCTGGAGAACCAGCAGTTTCGGCTGACCGCCGTGCAGGTGAGCGCGGGAACCGAACCCTACTCAAACCTGCTGGCCGTCCGCAGCCTGATCGCCGCCAACCAGGCCATGCTGGCGCCCCTCGAGCAGAAGATAAGCCAGGCAGAGGATCTGCTTGCGACCTTGGAAGGAGTGGTGCCGGAAAAGGCCGACCTGCCCGATATCGACCTGAGGGACCTCAGCCTTCCGACGGCTCTGCCGGTGAGCCTTCCCTCGGACCTTGTTCGCCAGCGCCCGGACATTCTTTCAGCCGAGGCCCAGCTGCACGCAGCCAGCGCCAACATCGGTGTCGCGACGGCGGCCCTGTTTCCAAGCATCAGCCTTACCGGAACCTACGGCGCGGCGGGCACGGGGTTCGGCTCGCTTTCGGCGGCAAACGCCAGATTCTGGAGCATCGGGCCATCGGCCACCCTTCCGGTTTTTCAGGGCGGCGCCCTGTGGTATGGGAGGAAGGCGGCGATCGACGCCTATAGGCAATCGCAGGCAAGTTACCGGCAAACGGTGCTGAATGCGTTTGCCCAGGTGGCCGACTCCCTGAAGGCCCTGGAGCATGACGCCGAGGCCCTCCAGGCGCAGTCGGACGCTGTGGATGCCGCCCGCGACCAGCTGGCGCTGCTGCAGGCCAACTACGGTGCGGGGCTCGTCGCGTATCCGGACGTCTTGGTGGCCGACGTGGAATTCCACGCGGCGACCGTCGCCTACCTCCAGGCACTGGCCCAGCGCCACCAGGACACGGTCGCCCTCTTTGTGGCGCTGGGAGGGGGCTGGTGGAACAGTCCGCTTCCGGCGGCCGAAAGCGCCGGGCCATGAAATACAGCGGAATTCTGAGGATCGGATTCAAGCTGCTGGTCAACGACACGGCCAAGTTCACGGCGCTGTTGATCGGGATCACCTTCTCCGTGTTCCTGATGGTGGAGATGACGGCCATGTTCGCCGGGATCCTCAATCGCGCCTATTCCACGGTGACGAACATCGGCGCCCCGATGTGGATCATGGACCCGGCGGTCAACACCGCCACCAGCGCCATCCCCATGCCCGACTACCTTCTGGACGCCGCCCGGAGCATGGATGGCGTCAGCTATGCGGTGCCGCTTTTCATCGGCGGGGCCCTGGTCAAGCTCCAGGATGGGACCTTCCAATCGGTGAGCGTCGTCGGCCTCGACGACGACAGCCTCTACGGCCGTCCCGAGCTCGAACAGGGCAACATCCAGGAGATCTACAACGACAACACGTTCTTCGCCGTGGACGATGCGGAGTTCTCGAAGCTGGAGAATCCGAAGATTGGCACCTCCTTTGAGCTCAATGATTTCCGCGGAACGATCGTGGGAATCGCCCGGGTCGCCTCGAACGGGCTCAACGGCGTGCCCACGCTGTATACCACGTACAATCGGGCCATCGCCTACATTCCATCAACCCGCTTCACCATATCCTACATCCTCGTCCAGCCAAAGAACGACGCGGCGGTGGCCGGCATCAAACGGCAGGTCGCCAAGCTGGGCTATGTGGCCTTCACAAAGGCGGAGTTCAACAAGCGCATTTCGGATTTCTACACCTACCAGACGGGCATCGGCACGAACATCCTGCTGATGACGGTGATCAGCTTCATTGTCGGGCTGTCGATTTCCGGCCAGACCTTTTACAGCTTCATCCTCGAGAACCTTGAGAAATTCGGCGCCCTGAAGGCCATCGGAGCCAAGAGCCGCGAGCTGGTCTGCATGATCCTCTTCATGGCCACCTTCACCGCCCTCACGGGCTACGGCCTTGGTATCGGCCTGGTGACGCTGATGATCGCGATCGCCAAAAGCAGGCTGCCCAATTACGCGGCCACGATCACGTTCGGAAATCTGGCGCTCGCCTTTGGCATGGTCCTCGTGATCGCCGGGATTTCCAGCTACATCGGGGTGCGCAAGGTCCTGAAGATTGAGCCGTTCGACATCTTCCGGGGTTGATCTCAACCGCCTGCTAGCCCGCGTCCGGTGGAACGCCAGGCGGGGGGTCAGGCGGGGCGAGGTCGCCGAACGAGCGGCGGATTTCCTCCACCTTGTCCCGGTACCGTTCGGCGTCGCCAAAATCAAGGAAGTGCTTGTACCGGCTGTGCTCGCACTTGACGCAGCCCGCATGCTTGACGGGGCACCAGTGCTGCTCCGTCCGGGCGGCGATCTCGGTGAAGTACCCGAGGATGCCGTTGACGTAGGCGCAATAATCGCAGTTCACCTTCTCGAAAAAGTTGAGGTAGGTCAGCCGGTGGCGGTCGAAGACCAGGTAGTCACCCCGGCGGACCTTGGGAATCCCGTAGATCGGAAAGCACACCGCCTGGTAGAGGGAGCCGACCAGGTCCGCCAGGGCGATGGGAATCACACACAGCCAGATCATCGGCGAGGTGGCGAGGACGAGAAAGCGCGAATGGATCAGGTATCGATGGAACCCGAGGCGGAGCTTCCTGTGCTTCACCCTCGCGGCCTCGGTGAAATGCGCCTTCCTGGCGTGGATCTCGTAGCAGAACGCGGCCTCCTTCGTCTTCGCTTCCCGGACAAGTTCCCTTTCAAGTTCGTGGATCTGGGAGAGGAGCGCGTCGAGCCGGGCGTTCATAGTTTGGCGGTCGAGACTATACCGGACAAATCGGCGAAGATATGGGGCCTTACCCTACATGCTCCGCCGGCCGGGCTGGGCGGGCCATGGGTTACCCTGAACACCCCATGGCAAAGTCGATCGCACCGTGCTAGATTTTGGCAATGAGTCGAAGGCACCGGGAAGCTGGAGTGATCAAGACGCTGTTCCTGGACATCGGCGGTGTCCTGCTGACCGATGGATGGGATCGCCGCGCCCGCAGGCGGGCTGCGGGACATTTCAAGCTCGGGTGGGCCGACATGGAGGGCCGGCATCACCTGACCTTCGACACCTATGAGGAGGGGAAGCTGACCCTCGGTGACTACCTGGAGAGGGTGGTCTTCCACAAGAGGAGACCGTTCACACGGGGTAAATTCCGGCAATTCATGTTCGCGCAGTCGAAGGCGTATCCCGGGATGATTGAGTGGGTCGCCGGGCTCAAGGCCCGTTACGGCTTCAGAATCGTCGTGGTCAGCAACGAAGCCCGGGAGCTCAACGACCATCGGATCCGCAAGTTCGGATTGGGCCGGTTTGTGGACACCTTCGTGTCCTCCTGTTTTGTCCACATCCGGAAGCCCGACGCGGACATCTTTCGGCTGGCCCTGGACCTGTCCCAGACGCCGGCAAAACACGTCGTCTACATCGAGAACACACCGATGTTTGTCCAGGTCGCCGAGGGCATGGGAATCCGCAGCATTCTTCACACCGATCTCGGTTCAACGCGCGCCAAGATGGCCTCGTTCGGATATCCCTTCTGATGGGGCGGAACCCGCTCAGCCCTTGCGCAGGCGGGGAAGCTCGGCAACGACCCGCAGGCCCGTCCGCCCCGGCCTGTTCTCCGCCCTGATCGTGCCCCCGTGCAGGGTCGCGATGCTGCGACAGATGGCCAGGCCTAGGCCCTGGCCGGTTTCCTGGCCCGTCCGGGTGTCCGCCGTTGGAAAACGCACGAAGCGCTCAAAGATCCGCTCGAGCTGATCTGGCGGAAGCCCGGGACCATCGTCGGAAACGGCCAGCCGCCAGAATCCATCATTCAAGGACGACTCGACCTCCACGGTACCCCCCGCGGGCGAGACACGGATTGCGTTGGTCGCAAGGTTCAGGAGCAGATGGCGGATCAGGGTGGGCTCGCAGCGAACGATGCCGACATCCGACCGTGCCGCGGTGAAGTGCACCCCGCGATCCTCCCCAAGCGCGATGGCGTCTTCGCTGAACTCGGCCACCAGGGCATCGGCGGCAACCTCGGACGCGGCGGGGGCGAACACTCCCCCCTCCACCTTGGCAAGAAAGAGAAGTCCCTCGGTGATCCGGCGAAGACGCTCGATTTCCTCAAGGATCTCCTCGACGGCGGCGGCTTCCTCCGAGCCGGGCGGGAGGGTTGAACGCAGCCGTTCGGAATTGAGCCGAATCAGGGAAAGCGGCGTCTTGAACTCGTGGGAGGCGTCCGCCGTGAACCTCTTCACCTGCCGGAAGGAGGACTCCAGCCCGTCGAACATCCTGTTGAGGAGCCGGGCCAGGGCAGCCAGCTCGTCCCGGCTTGCAGGGACGGGGATCCTCTCGCCCAGGTTGTCGGCACGGATCCTGGCAGCCGTGTCATGAATGGCGCGCACCGGCCGCAGGGTCAGCCGGGCGAACCCCCATCCAAGCCCGATGCAGGCCACCGCAACGCCGCCGAGAAGGGAAAAGCTCACGCGGGCATAGTCACGCAGCAGCCGATCGGCGGGGGCCAGCGGGCTCGCGATTTGAAAATGCAGCGGTCCAAAATAAAACTCGCAGAGCCGGACCTTTCCCAGTCCATCGACGGTCACCGTGCGCTGTGGGTCGCCCCCGGTCAGATCAGGCAGGGTCCCCCGGCCCAGGTTGGTCGAGCGGAAGAGGACCCTTCCCGTGGCATCATGGATTTGAAAATAGTAGAGCGCAGCATCGACTTCCGTGTGCGGGCGCACGCGCCGGTCGATTTCCTCAATCGACAGCGTCCCGGGGTCCGGCCCGATGCGATCCCGAATTTCCACAAACTCCGCGCGATTCAGCAGATCGAGACCCCGGACGGCCTCCCGGGTCAGGAAAAAGCCGCCCACCGCAAGGACCGCGGCCATGGTGGCCGTGACGAGCACGGCAAATTGGACCATGATCCTGGCGGTGAAGGATTTCACGCCAGTTCGTATCCTGTGCCGCGCACGGTCCTGATCAGCGGATGGTCCCCGGAAATCTCCAGCTTTCTTCGAAGCCTACGGACGTAGACGTCGATCAGGTTGGTCTCGATGTCGTAGCTCGCCTCCCAGACCCGTTCCGCAATCAGCGTCCTGGTAAGGATCCGGCCCGGGTTTTGGAGAAAAAGCTCAAGCAGCGAGAACTCCCGGCTGGTCATTTCAACCCTGGTCCCGTTCAGCGTCACGGAGTGTGCGACAAGGTCCATATGCAACGGACCGTGCTTGAGCACCGTCGTCTTGGCCCCGGCATTCCGGCGAAGAAGCGAGCGGATGCGCGCCACAAGCTCGTCCACGCTGAACGGTTTGGGCAGGTAGTCGTCCGCCCCGAGGTTCAGGCCCTTGATCCGATCCGCGATCGCGTCGCGCGCGCTCAGGATGAGAACCGGGTGTTCGAGACCGGCGGCGCGCCACTCCCTCAGAAGGTCGAGGCCGTCGCCGTCGGGAAGGCCAAGATCCAGGACGACCGCTGAAAAAGTCGCCCCGGCGGCGATCTCACGGGCAGCAGCGCAGCTCCCGGCCAGGATCGGCGTATAACTCTGCTCGGAGAGAGCCTTTTCAACGAAACGGCCAACTCTTGCCTGGTCCTCGACAATCAGAATGTTCATTCGGCCTGCGCGGCTCCCGTTCAGGATGCCGCCGTCTTCAGGGAAGGGAAGGCGGAAGTGCCCAACGACCCGGGCCCGCATGCCGGCCGTCCGAAAACGACCGGCATGCGCTGAGTTCGGCTTACTCCCCGTCGTGGTCTGGATCGGAGGCGGGGTTCAGCTTCTCAGCCTCGGCTGTCGCCTGGGAGTCCAGATCGCCCGAAGACTTCTGCGAAGATTTGAGCTTCTCGATGTAGTCTTGGTACTGGGCTGCGGCGTTGCCGGAGGAGGAACCGACTGGGTTGATGGAGGACATGGTTTTCTGGGTTTGCAGGCCGATTGTTTAACAGGCGGGTCTTCCGCCAGAACCTGCGTCTCAACCAATCGGCCAGGAACGGCCCCGGCTTGATCCAAGTGTGCAACCAACTCTCCCAAATCAAGTTGTAGCGAATCTTCGGGTCAATTTTTGCCCAAGGATGAGCGTTCGGTGAACGTCAGATGAACCTTTGTTCATGGTAGGGGCCTGTTTTGCTAAGGGCGAACTGCCGTAAGGTAGGCCACGGCATTCCTCTCCATCTCGCGCCCGGACTCCACCGACGGGCGGAGGACGGCCTCGAGACGCCCGGCTTCTTCGGGGCTGAACTCGGACTTCAGCACCTCGCGCAGCGTTGGAGCGAGGGGGTGGGGGGCGAGGCTTAGGAACGTCTCCCACGGCATGGCCGGTGTTTTTCTGACATCGATGTGAAGCTCCAGATGGAGCTCGGAAAATCCGGCCTCCTGGAACAGGCGGACCAGATCCCATTCCGAGAAATTGGTGAGCGGGCTCGCGACGATTGCGTCGCGGGTCGATGGAAACTGCGCCGCCTTCCAGCGCATCACCAGGCGGAGATGGGCGGTCGCCTCGTCAGACGGACGAGCCCGGAGCGTTTCCACCAAATGGGTGATCTGGAGCGATTGGTCGCGGAAGATGGGTTCTCCCAACGACACCCTTCCGCCTGGACGAAGCACGCGACGGATTTCGCGCACGGCAGCCGCCTTGTCGGCGATATAGGCCAGGCAGGCACGCGTAGTCACGACGTCGGCAGCACCCTCGGCGACTCCGGCAAGTTTCTCCGCCGACCCCAGGACAAACTCCGAACGCCCGCGCCATCCGCGGTCCGCCACGGCCTGCTCTGCGACCGCCAGAAGCCGTTGGGAGAGGTCCAGGAAAACGACGCGCCCGGAGCAGCCCATCCTTTCCAGGGCGCCCAAGCCGACAAGACCGTCGCCGCATCCAATGTCGAGGAGGGTGGCTGCCCCGGACAATCCGGCTCCATCCAGGACGCGGTCCCGGATCTGGAACAGTTGCCTTTTGAGCTCCCGGTCGAATTGCGAATCGCCTCCATTGCGCTTCTTGAGGACCCACTCGGCCCATCGATCCTGCGATGGACTTTCATTACCTGTTTCGGGATCCGCGCGATTTGGGGTTGGGAGCAGGTTCATGCCGGGGAGGGCCCATTCTACGCTTCCGAGATGAGTCCCCGATGAAATCCAGATGAATTTCCGTTCATCGCAAGCCGGGAGTGTTGCGTTTCGAACCCCTGCGCATCACCTGTGTGGTCAGGCGGGCTGCCTGTCCGTCCGTCCAACTTCAGGCTAAATTCCAAGAGCATGTTCCTGCACTCCCTCGCGTCCGCCGTACCCCAACGATCCCTGACCCAAGCCGAATGCTGGGATCTCCTGGAGAAGTCGCCCGCACGGGGCCGCCTCAGCCGCCGGTCCCAGCTCATCCTGCACACCGTGCTTTCCGGCGATTACGGCATCGAACGGCGCCAATTCGCGGTCGGGTCCCTGGATCGGATCTTCGAACTGACCCCCGACGAGCTCAACGCCCAGTTTCGGGTCGAGGCCCCAAAGCTGGCGATGGAGGCGCTTGGACGGTCGATGCTGGAGGGAAACGTGAAGGCGGGCGAGATCGACGCCCTTCTCATCTCCACCTGCACCGGGTATCTTTGCCCGGGCGTGACAAGCTACGTTGCCGAAAGCATGGGGCTCCGCCCCGACGCCTACCTTCAGGATCTGGTCGGCTTGGGATGCGGAGCGGCCATCCCGACCCTCCGCTCGGCCAGCCATCTTTTGGCGGCCCGGCCCGACGCCACCGTGGCCTGCGTCGCGGTTGAAATTTGTTCGGCAGCCTTTTACGTGGACGACGATCCTGGCGTCCTGATCAGCGCCTGCCTCTTTGGCGATGGCGCTGCGGCGAGCATCTGGCGGGGCGGCCCCGGTCCCTCGGGCTTGCAGGCTTTCGATTTTGACACCCACCACCAGCCCGCGGACCGCGACAAGTTGCGTTTTGAGATGAGGGACGGGAAGCTGCGCAACCTCCTCGATCGGAGTGTTCCCGAGCTTGCGGCCGGCGCGGTGGCCCGGCTTTGGGAGCGTCGGGGACCCAGGCCGGTGAGCAGGGTCGTCACCCATGCCGGGGGCATCGATGTCCTGACAGCCCTTTCGGGGGCGTTGCCCGGATACCCGCTCGATGCAAGCGCGGCGGTCCTGAAAAACCACGGCAACATGAGCAGTCCGTCGGTCCTCTTCGCCCTCGAGGAGGCGCTCCGGACGGCCTCTCCTGGTCCGGAAGGAGACTTTTGGCTGGTGAGCTTCGGGGCGGGTTTCAGCGCCCACAGTTGCAGGATCGGCCCGGCATGATGGCAAGCAGCCGAAGGGTTCTTCCGGAGATCCTGGATTCGCTGCCCGAGGATCACCCCGATGCGCGTCACAGCCGCCGCGACCTGAGGTGGATCAATCGCCTCATGGGGAATCATCGCTGGTTCCTCCGGACACTGCCGGCCCTGCTTCGCCCGGGCGAGCGTGTCCTGGAACTGGGAGCCGGGGACGGCGAGTTCGGCCGGCGGCTGGCGCGCCGTGGATTGGCGGTCGACTGCCTCGATCTTGCGCCCCGTCCCGGGAACTGGCCGGAGGGCAGGCTCTGGCATACCGCCGACCTTCGGGAGTTTGACGGGTACCCCCGGTACGGGGCGGTGGTGGGGAACCTGATTTTTCACCAGTTTGACGATCCCACCCTGGCCCGCCTCGGCGCGACCCTCGGCGCGGCGGTCCGGGTCATCGTCGCGCGCGAACCGGCGCGGAGCCGGCTGTCCCGGGCGCTGTTTGCCGGACTGGCCCTGCTGCTCCGGGCCAATCGGGTGACACGCCATGACGGCCGCGTGAGCATAGACGCCGGTTTTCTGGGGGACGAGCTTCCCAGGGCGCTGCGACTGGACCCCAAAAGATGGACAGTCACCTGCGGGAGGTCGCTTTTCGGAGCCAGCTTCATGATTGCCGTGAGTCGTCTGTAGGATCCTCTTTCCACTTCCCGTGCGCCCGATCCTCCTTCCTTTCGTCCTGGTCTCCGCCGCCGCCTTCGGCGCGCCCCTCGACGATGCCGTAGGCCTCTACAGGGGGAAAAAGTTCGGCGAAGCACGCGTGGCATTTGAATCGGTGGTTGCCGCCCAACCAGGGAATGCCGCTGCCTGCTACTACCTGGGGATGACGCTCGAACACGGCAAAGGGCCCTCCGACGCGGCGGACGCTGTCACCTGGCTGGCGCGGGCCGTTGCGCTCGCCCCAGGGAACGAAGACTTCCTGGCGGAATTCGGCGGGGCCAGCCTTGAACTCGCCCGCAAGACCCGTTCCTACTCGGCCTGTGTCCAGGGCAGGGACGCCATGCTCAGGGCGATCGAGCTTGATCCGGACGATTTGGATGCGCGGGACGGGCTCATGCAATTCTATGCCCAGGCGCCCTGGCCCCTGGGAGACCGCGCCCGGGCCTACGCCCAGGCCGGGGAGATCAGGCGAAGGGACCCACTGCGGGGGATTCTTGCGACCTTGGGCATGAAGATGGAGGAGGGAAGGAATGCGGAGGCGGCCGAACTGTGCGGGGAGGCCCTGAAGCTCTCGCCGAACAACCCGGTTGCCCTCTTCGACAAGGGCAAGCTTGCCTCGGTCGGGGCGGTGTCCGTCGACAGCGGCCTCGCCGCGCTAAGCCGCTATGACGGGCTCCAACAGGAGGACCGCCCGGCAGCGCGTGCAGAACTGGCACGCTTGCGCGCCCGATTGTTGGAAATGAAGGCCGCAGCCCAGGGCCAGCGCTGACAGGCTGTTCTTGAACCCCCGGTCAAGGTCCGGCCACTTTTCCCTCGAGGTGGACATGCACCCGGACAACCGGGTCGACCCTCAGGACCATGAATTTCCTGATTACCGGAAGTCCGTACTCACGGGTGTCGATCGCCGCATCGCCATCGATCGTCATGACCGTTCGGCTCCTCCCGATGGAGACCGGAAAACGGAGGGGCCGCTGCACGCCATGGAGGCTCAGCGTTCCGCTCGCCACGGCCCTTCCGTCGCCGGCCGGCGCGAGCCCCTCCAGGGTGAACATCACCGCTGGAAACCTGTCGGTCTGCTGCCAGTCGTTCATGTCCCGGTCGCGACCGGCATCGCCGGTCTTGATCGACGCGAATGCGCAACGGAAGACTGCGCCGGTCACCGGCCCGTCGGCCGGGGATGCCGTGATGGAGACGTCAAAATCCCGGAGACGGGTGACGAACGAGCCGACCGTTGCATGGACGGAAATCTCGACCACGGAATGCGGGAGATCCACGGGGACCTGGGATCCGCGGCCGGCGGCGGCCAACAGGGAAAGGCAAAGGAACGGACTAAATCTCATGCGCATACAAGGAATTCCGGGTCATGTCGGGAGAACAGGAGAGCACGACGCGGGTGACGAGGTTGCGACCGCGCACAACCCAGGGATTTTCCCATTGCCCGATCGCCCCGATCCGCCGTGACTGCCTCGCTACCGAGGCGGTGCGCGGGCCGCGCCGCTTCTCGTAGGCACGGAAGGCGGTGATGGAGCCGGGAAAGGTCGACAGGCACTTTGCCAGGCAGGCCGCATCCTCGACCGCCATGCAGGCGCCCTGGCCCACGTTGGGGGTGATGGGATGAGCGGCGTCGCCCAACAGCGTCACGCGCCCGTGGCCCCAGGGTTGAAGCGGCTCCCGGTCGGAGGCGTCGGTCTTGAGGATGTCCCGGGGATGGGTAGCCTCGATCAGGGCCGGAATCGGAGCGTGCCAGTCCTTGAACAGATCCCGAACCTCGCGCTTGCGCGTCTCGGGGTCGTCGGGCTCCGAAGGCGGCCCGTTGTGCGTCGCGTACCAGCAGATCCGGCCCTGGCCCAGGGGCAGGACCCCGAAACGGCGGCCGGATCCCCAGGTCTCGCTGATGTGCCCGCGATCGACGCCCGGGATCGCGGGTGCGATTCCACGCCAGATCCGGTATCCCCGGTAGATGGGGGCCTCGCGTCCGTGGATCTGCGATCGGACGACCGAATGGATCCCGTCGGCCCCGACCAGGCTGTCCGCAACGGCAACCAGGCCGCTGGCAAACCTGGCGGTGACTTCGCGGGAGTCCTGGGAGAACGACTGGAGGGTCTCATTCGCCACAAGGCTACCGTCGGGCAGGGCCTCGCGCAGCGCACGGTGCAGGTCCGCCCTGTGAATGCACAGGGCGGGCGTGGAGAATCCAGTCATCGGCACGATGGAGATCCCGCCGCCGTCCGGCTTGAGCAGATGGAACTGTGTGAACAGCTGGCCGAGCGAAAGCACCTGTTCCAGCACGCCCCACGATGAGAGCACCCGGGTGGCGTTGGGCCAAAGGCTCATGCCGGCCCCGACCTCGGTGAACGCCGCAGCCCTTTCAAAGACCGCGACATCGACGCCCGCACGATGCAGGGCCAGGGCCGCCGAGAGTCCCCCGATCCCGCCCCCGGCGACCATCACTTGTTTTCTCATTCGGGGTGGGGGATGGGTTTGGTGGGTTGACAGAGGACTCCTGGAAGGCCTTCCGGGCAACCCGCCGACAAGACTCTAGCCAGGGTTGTTCCGTCGGCAATGCATTCCGTGCATTCCCATCCGACGGGCTGCCGGGAACCGCCCCTCGTCGACCCCGCCGTCGAACGGAGGTGAACGAGTCCGGAAAGCCAGAATGCAATTCATTTATTTTGACTCTTCAAACAACTGTTTTTTAATGTTCATCTAAATGGATTCTGGCCATCAAGAACCGTTCGGGGCCGAGGGGCCCGGGCTGATCTCCCCGGACGTCACGCCGGAGGACATGAAGCGCGCAAGCGACCGCCGCCGCGTACGGGACCATCGGGAGGGCCATCGGCGGGGACGGTCCCTGTGGCTGCTCTGGCTCCTCATCGGTCCCGGGATCCTGGTGATGCTCGGGGAGAACGATGGGCCAAGCATGATCTCGTACGCCCAGACAGGGGCGAGCTACGGCGTCGGTTTTTTCCTTCCGTTCATCGTCCTTACGTTCGCGATGGCCTATGTGGTCCAGGAAATGACGGTGAGGCTCGGGGCCGCGACGAAGCGCGGCCACGCGGAGTTGATCTACGCCCGCTTCGGGCGCTTCTGGGGTTTTTTTGCGATGGCCGACCTGGTCTTTGGCAACCTGCTGACCCTGGTCACCGAATTCATCGCGGTGCGGGCCGGACTGGGTTTCTTCGGCGTGCCCCCTGCGCTAGCCGTCCTCGGGGCCTTTCTGGTCGTGGTGGGGGTCGTCCTCACCCGCCGATACTGGACGTGGGAGCGGATCACCCTTTGTTTCGCGGCCTTCAATCTCGTCTTTGTGCCGGTCGCGATCCTGTCCCATCCTGTCAGCAGCCAGGTGGTGCGTGCATTCCTCACCTGGGGACCGCTTCCGGGAGGGGTCAACGCGGGCTTCATCCTGCTCGTGATGTCGAACATCGGCGCGACGGTGACCCCCTGGATGCTCTTCTTCCAGCAAAGCGCCGTCGTCGACAAGGGATTGACGACCGCCGACATCGGCCACGGCCGCTTTGACACCGCCCTGGGGGCCGTGCTTGCGGCGGTGGCGGCCATTGCAACCCTGCTGGCTACGGCGCCGCTGTTCGCCCACCATGTCAGCGCCTCAAACTTCGAGGGCGCCGCCTTTGCCCAGGGCCTCACGCCGTACGTGGGAAGGGTGGGGGCAACCCTGTTTGCGATTGGGATTGTCGAGGCCGGCCTGGTCGCGGCGATCACCATTTCGTCGTCCTCGGCCTATGCCTTCGGCGAGGTGACCGGGAGCGCCCGGAGCCTGAACAGCACGCTCCGGGAAGGCTGGCCGTTTTACGCCGTCCTGGCCGCGGCGGCTGGCATTGCGGCCGCGCTGGTCCTCATTCCCAACGCTCCGCTGGTCTTCATCGTGCTCATCGTGAATGTGATCGCGGTGCTGGCCATGCCGCCGGCCATCGTGTTCCTGCTGTTGCTGGTCAACGACCGCGAGATCATGGGCGAGCATGCCAACGGGCGCCTGGAGAATGTGCTTGGGATTTCCGTGACAATTCTCCTTGTCCTGGCCGGGCTCGTCTACGGAGTAACAACCATCTTTCCCCATGTGCTTCCATCGTAGCCACGCCCGGGGGACACGCCCGCGAACACGAGGGGAATCGTCATGACCGGCGCCCCGGAGAAAGGCAGACCCGAACGGGACCGTTCGGGCATCTCGCCGATTTGGGTGCGTGAGGTGCTCGAGCCGGACCAGCTGGTCGGGGGAAAACACGGCCTTGGCAGGCAAGTCTTGAGTCGGCGAGCGGTCCTCCTCCTTTGGGGGCTGCGGTTCTATGTCCTCCTGATGGTGATCCTGGTCGCCGTCCAGGCGTGGAACGCGTTTCATGCCGCGAAGTGACCGCACCGCACCGGTCGCCGCCGGGTAGAGGCTCAGTTTGGTCGGATGGGCTCCTGCAGGGCTGGAGCTTCGCAATTCCCAGTCTGGTCGCCAAACCGGCCTCCCCCTCAAGGGGGTCGGCCCGGAGGCGACCATGAGCTCCGCAACAGCCGCTGCAGGAACCCATCCGACCAAACTGGGCCAGTACCCGCCGCCGGGTCTGTAGGACTAAGGAGGACGCCGTTTTCGGAGGGCCGCCGATACAGGCATCGGGGGAATTCCTGTAAGCTGGCGCAATTATCAAACTCCTCAGCCTTATCGCCGGTAAATTGGTCCTGCTCTTCGCCACCACGGCGATCGTTGGAGAGGCTTCCGCGGCCGAGGACGATGCTCCGGCCGATTCAATCCACATGGACAAGTCCGACGTCAGGCGACTGAGGGAGGATGCCGAACGGGGGGATGGAAGGGCGCAATATCTGCTGGGATGCTGCTATAACGGCGAATATGGCCTGCCCAAGGACCCCGCCGAAGCTGCAAAGTGGTGGGGTCTGGCCGCGGCTAATGGCATTGCCGATGCGCAATACTGCTTTGGGCTGACCTGTTACGTGGGAGCCGGCACCCGGAAGGATGAGGCCAAGGCGAATGAATGGTGGAAAAAGGCGGCCGGGCAGGGGCATTCGGGAGCGCAATATCTCCTTGGGCTCAGCTATTGCTCCGGGCTTGGCGTCGCCAAAAACCGGCCCCTGGCGATCTATTGGCTCCAAAAGTCGGCGGACCAGGGCAACAAGTCGGCGCATGACGTCCTGCTAAAGATGGCGCGTTGACTTCGGGCCCGGTCAGGAACCGCCGCAGACCCCGCAGCGGACCGGGGGCAGGTCGCGCTGGCCCTGGTTGACCGTCTCCAGCCGTTCGCGCCGGGCGGCGAAACAATGGGGACAGGTTGAAAACGGCTCCAGTGCCCAGGTGTCCGCGAAGACCCGGCCGCGGCCCAATGCGAGCACCGCCCGCTGGGCCTCCTCGAGCATCGCAAGGGTTGGCGGGACAAACTCCCCCGACTCGCGGAGCCGCTCCATCGCTCCATTGCCGGTGCGGGTTGGGATCAGCGTCACCACGCCCGCCCCGCATCCGTAGGCGAACTCAGCCGACTTCACCGCCCACTCCAGGGCCGAGGGACCGTGAAGGAAGGGCGGGTTCACCAGGAGAAAGGCCCGCATCGCGATCCCCTCGGCCGCCAGGAGCTCCCCAGCCCGCGCAAACTGCGCCAGGTCGAACTTCTTGTTCAGCTTCTCCAGCACCTCCGGGTGGGCCGTCTCGAGTCCCAAGGCGACCTCGAGCGAGCCTGACAGCAGGTCGCGCAGCACCCGGACGCGATCGCCGACGAGAAGCGGATGCGACTCAACCACGACCTGGCGCGCGAAGGCGATCCTCCCGGCGATCGGCGCGTAGTCGGCGGGAGGGATCGCCGCAGGGTCGAAGAAGCTGCCGCTGTTGTAGAGCTTGACCTGCACCGGAAGGGTCCCCGCATCCGACCACTTCCGGACTGCAATCTCCACCTGGCGCGGGATCGCGCCCTCCGGGACGGACTCGCGGGTGGTGTCCTTCCACAGGTCGCACATCAGGCAGCGCCAGGGGCACTCCCGGTTGGTCAGCAAAACGACGCCGGAATCTACGACGGCGCCGGACGCAAGGAGCTCCCGTTCAAGGAAGACGCCCCGCGGCGCATTCGGATCGGGCGCGGCGGGCCGCGGCGGGCGCTGCCCAAGGATCCAGGCTGTGCGGCCCCGCGGTGGGTACGCCGAGGTCATGCCCTCACTGATAGGTCGCGAGGTACTGCCGGCGGTAGTCGGACTCCAGCGCCCCCAGTCGGCGGCGAAGATTTTCGACGGGGATCGCCCCGTGCTGGAACCTGCGCTTCGCGAACACGGGCATGTCGACCCCGAAATGGGCCTTGATGCCGCGCCGGGTGATCTCGCCCTTGAGCGAGTAGAGCCGGTCTACAGACATGCTGCTGAGCTCCGCGAACGGGAGGCCCTCGGCGACCGAAATGACGGCCGGCCGCGTGAAGGGGCTGAAGCCCTCGAAGCCGCAATTCCGCGCGGGTGCGTAGGTGCGGGCGTAGCTTCGGCTCAGGCCGCCGCTGTAGGTGAGCGAATGCTTGATCCGGCCGACGCCCCAGCCTTCCTGGTACAGCATCAGGTTGTTGACGACGCTGCGGATCGTCAGCTCGGGGTTCTCCTCGATGGGATAATCCTTCAGATTTTCGTCGCCGCCGTCGCCGTCGACCAGGAATCTCCACTCCGGATAGCGGGCCCGTATGCCGCGGCAAAGGGCAAGCCCCATCGATGCGCACTCGACGTCCAGCGGCTTGTAGTCCTCAAGGATCCGCAGCGTCTCCGCGGCGTCGAGCGACTCCGGGTCCGCCTCGATCGCCTCAAGGAAGAGCCCGAGCCCGAGCCGGTCGAGGAATTCGCGCGCCTGGCGCCGATCGGGGCCGTCGCCAAAGTCCAGGGTGAAAGCCTTGAGCCGCGCCGGGTTCAGGCCGAGCCTGCGCATACCATGGTAGACGGTGAGGAACACGGAGCCGCTGTCGACCCCGCCGGAGAAGCACACTCCGATCGGTTCGCCCTCCGGCAGCCCGCCGAGCCACTTGGCCGTCTCGTCCGCCAGGGCGCCGATGTAGCTCCGTCCGATCACGTCGAGGTCGGCCGGGAGCGCGTTGCGCGTGGGCGTGAAGAATCGGGTGTAGGTGGGGTCCGGGTCGGGACAGCCGATCAGATGGAGCTCGACCACATGGTGCGCCGGCACCATCCGGGTGTAGCTCGGGTGAAACTGCCCTTCCAGTCCCTCGCTCCGCAGATGCATGTGGATTGAGTCGATCCTGTCGGAGACGATGAGCGCCGGGCCCTCGCGGCGCTTGGCGAGGAAGTAACGCATCGGCCGGTCGAGGGAGCGGGCCATGCGCACCCGCTTGCCCTCCCGGGCCACGATCGCAAAGGAGCCGTCGATCGCACCGACGGCCTCTGCGGATCCGTGGAGGATGCGCTCGCGGGCCTCCCCGACAGTGATGCCGCGAAGGCGATGGGTCGCCGGATCGATCAGGTCGACGAGTCGTTCGATGTAGTCATCCATGGAAAGTGGGGGATGGTCGATGACTACCGCGCCCGCATGCCCATCACAACATGAAACACACATGCGTCCGGCGGGGTGGTGTCTCAGATCAAGGGTTTGAAGGCTGGTTTGGATTGAGCAGGGACGGACTGCCGGGCGCCAGCGCTTGCGGGGTAGGGCTGGGCGTCCCCGCCCGGCCGTGCCTGCGACCGGGTCATCCGCAGAGCGGAATAAGGGACAGAGCGGAATAAGGGACAGGTTAGCAAACGCTCCGGGCCCCCGGCGACCCTTCGCAGGATGCCGGAGAGCCGGCATGCCTCCGACGGATGGCAGTTGTCGAAGCCTGTGCTTTTCACTAGCGACTGTGGTATGTCCAGGCTTCCTTTCGGTCCGTTGCCGGTGAATCGTCCGTTGGTGCTGGCGCTGACGGGCTGGATTCATTTCGGTGGCGGGATGGCAAACATCGCCGCATCGCTGGACCCCACGCTGCCGTTCCAGGGGATGGACGACCAGGCCTATGGGAACGAGCCGAGGCCCGGCCGGATCGACGACTCGTGGATCAAGGCTTGCAACACGCGCTGGGTCGGCCCGGTGGTGGTGAGCCCGGGCGGCCTGGTCCGCGCGACTCCCTGAGCAGCCATGAAATGCACGGCACGTCTCCGGGGACCCGGCCGGTTGCGGCGTGGCATTCGCTCCCATGCGGTGCTGGCCGGGATGCTTGCGGCGATTGCATTTTGCACGGGGCGCCGGGCCATGGCGGAACCGGCCCAGGCATTGGGCGCGGGCATTGAGGAACAGCAGCTCGCTCCCAGGCCCCCACGCGGCGGAAAGACCCTCTTCACGATCATCCCCCCCGGGGAGAGCGGCTTGCGCACCGAGAACAAATACGACGACCCGGAGATCTGGGGCCGGCGCTCGCGTGAGTTCGATCTCGGGGCGGTTGGCACCGGGGTGGCCATCGGCGACTACGACAACGACGGGCTTCCGGACATCTTTGTCGTCAGCAAGACGGGGAGCTGCCGGCTTTTTCACAACCTCGGGAATTGGAAGTTCGAGGACGTCACCGAAAAAGCCGGGGTTGGCGACCACGGCGCGGCGGCCCGGATCTGGAAGCAGGGCGCGACCTTCGTCGACGTGAACAATGACGGGCTTCTGGACATCTACGTCTGCAGGTCCAATGCCCCGAACCTCCTGTACATCAACCAGGGCGACGGGACGTTCAAGGAGGAGGCCCACGCGTACGGGCTCGATGTCGCGGACGGCAGCGTCATGGCGTATTTCAACGACTACGATCGCGACGGCTGGCTCGACGTCTTCCTCCAGACCAATGTGCTCGATGCGGCCGCCCATCCGGAAGGTCAGCGTAGCTACCTCTTCCACAACAACCGCAACGGCACGTTCACCAACGTCACCGACCGCGCCGGCGTCGCCCCGGTCCGGGCGCACGGCAACTCGGCGGTCTGGTGGGACTTCGAGGGCGACGGCTGGCCGGACCTGTATGTCGCAAACGACTTCGATCTTCCCGATGCCCTGTACCGCAACAACCGCGACGGCACGTTCACGGATGTCATAGGCAGCGTCGTGCCCCACACGCCCTATTCTTCGATGGGCTCGGACCTCGGCGACGTGATGAACGACGGGCGGCTCGGCCTGTTGGTCGCGGACATGGCGGCGACCGGCCATGTGGAGGACCAGCGCGCGATGGCGGAGTCACGGGCGCGGATGCGCGTCCCCCCGGTGGGCTCGGGGGAAGTCCGCCAGTTTCCCTCCAGCGCCCTCTACCTGGACACCGGGACGGGACGGTGCCTTGAGGGGGCGCACCTCGCCGGGCTGGACGCGACCGACTGGACGTGGTCGCCGCTCTGGGAGGACCTGGACAACGAGGGGCGGGCCGACCTGTTTGTCACGAACGGGATGTATCGGGAAGTCCACAACCAGGACCTGATTGCGCGGCGGACCATGGCCGGCAGCCTGTCCGCCGGTGGGCAGATCGTGCGGGACAGCCCGGTGTTCGCCAACAGGCACTTGGCGTTCCGCAACCTGGGCGGGCTTCGTTTCGAGGACGTTTCAAGCGCATGGGGGCTGGACCAGAAGGGGGTGAGCTTCGGGTCGGCCCTGGGCGACCTCAGCGGCGATGGCAACATGGACCTGGTGTACAGCAACTACCAGGGTGGGGTGACGCTGCTGCGCAACAACAGCGACACCGGGCACAGGGTCATCTGCGCGCTGCGCGGCACCCGGTCCAACCGCTTTGGCGTCGGGGCGAAGGTGACCCTTGAAAGCGCCGCGGGCATCCAGGTCCGGGTCCTGGCGCTCGGGCGCGGGTTCATGTCGAGCAGCGAACCGATCGTTCATTTCGGCCTTGGCGGGGATACGGTGATCCGGCGGCTCACGGTGCGGTGGCCGAGCGGGGCTGTGCAGACGTTTGAAAACCTGCCCGTCGACCGGCGGTTCATCCTCACCGAGCCGTCGGGGCCTCCGCGGCCGCCGGCGGCTGCGCCGGCGCCGGAGGCCCAGTTTGCGGAAACGAGCCGGGCCGCCAATCTCTCCTGGATCGCGCCGGAGGACCCCTACGACGAATTCCTCGACCAACGGCTGCTCCCGGCGGGGTTCAACCGCCGCGGACCGGCGATTGCTGTCGGCGACCTCGACGGCAGCGGACGCGATGGGGTTTGCCTGGGAGGGACCACGGGCGGGGCCCGGCGGGTCCTCCTGCCGGGGGCGGCCGGGGCATGGACGCCCGCGGATTCGCCGGCGCTGGCGGCGCCTCCCGATGTGGACGACGGCCCGCTTCTCCTGTTTGATGCCACCGGCGGGGGCCGCGGGGACCTGCTCGTGGCGGCCGGGGGAACCAGCCAGCCGGCGGGGGCGCCCGAGTACCAGCCGCGCCTGTTCCTGAACGACGGGCACGGGCACTTCCAAGCGGCGCCCGAGGGCACTCTCCCCCGGCTATCCATAAGCGCCGGCGCGGTTTGCGCGGCCGACTTCGAACACGCCGGGCGGCTCGGCCTGTTCATCGGGGGAAGGGTATCGCCCGGACTCTACCCTGCGCCGCCGGAGAGCGTCCTGCTGGCAAACCGCGGGGGAAAATTTGTCGACGTAACCGACGACGTGGCGCCGATGCTGCGCCACGTGGGCATGGTCACGTCGGCACTCTGGAGCGACGTCGACGGGGATGGTTGGCCGGACCTGCTCCTGACTCTCGAATGGGGCCAGGTGAAGTATTTCCACAACGACGCCGGGAAGAAGTTCGAGGATTGGACGGAGCAGGCGGGCTTTGCCTCGGCGGGAACGGGCTGGTGGAGGTCGATCGCGACGGCGGATTTCAACGGGGATGGACGCCCGGATTTCGTGGTTGGGAACGTGGGCCTGAACACGCAGTACCGCGCCGACCCGGAGCACCCTGCGCTGCTGTTCTCCGGTGACTTTGCCGACCGAGGCTCCAACGAGGTCGTCGAGGCGTATTACGAGAACGGCCGGCTCTTTCCGTGGCGCAGCCGCACGGACCTCGGCGCTGCGATCCCCTCCGTGCTCCAGCGCTACCGGTGGAACGACGACTACGCCCGCGCGACGTTGCCGGAGATCCTGGGTGCCGACCGCCTGGCGGCGGCGACGCGCCTGGCGGCCACGGAATTGCGCAGCGGCGTGTTCCTCAGCCAGCCGGACGGCCGGTATCGTTTTGAGCCCCTGCCGCGCATCGCGCAGATCGCCCCGGCCGACGGGATCGTGGCCGGGGATTTTGACGGGGACGGGCACGCCGACATCTACGTCGTGCAGAACTCGTATGCGCCGGCGCCGGCGATCGGCCGCTTCGACGGCGGATTGAGCCAGTTCCTGCGCGGGGACGGCCGCGGCCATTTCGAGCCCGTGCCGCCGATTGAGAGCGGGCTTGTGGTGCCTGGCGATGCCAAGGCCCTCGCGGTGCTCGACCTCGGGGGTGACGGCTGGCCGGGCTTCCTGGTCTCGCGGAACGCGGAAGCGACGCTTGCCTTCCGCAACCGGGGCGTCGCCGGCCGGCATTCGATTCGGGTCATGCTGCAGGGGCGGCCCGGCAACCCGCACGCGGTGGGGGCGCGGGTCACCGCGGAGTATGCCGACGGCACGACCCAGGCCGGGGAAGTATGCGCCGGCTCGGGCACCTACAGCCAGTCGACGGCGGACCTCTTCTTCGGCTCCCCGGAACGGAATCCGCTGCAGCGGGTGCGCGTCCGCTGGCCGTCGGGCGGGACGACAACGGGTCCCGATTGGGGCGTTGTGGTTCCCCGGACCGTCACGCTGGCCGAACCCCGGAAGTGAGCGGGGCGTTGGCCACCGCCGGGGCACCATTCACCCCTCCTATACGTCACTCCGCCACATTCTGGTGTGTTTTTGATATAGGATCGTCAATAAGTGCGATCCCTAGATGGCCACCCCGGCAGACCGAGCGATCGAGTCGGAATGGGTGCAGCAAGCACCGACGGGGATCCAGGGGAACGGTATATCAGTCCCGCTACTGGATGATAGTACGGCATCAGGGGCGCACCGGCCCGTTTCTGCCAGCCCCAACAGCTGGTCCGGCTCTTTACGTATATGAAGACCACGAAACGGAATTCCGGACTCAAGGCTCACGGAGGCCTCGTGCTCCAAATGCTGCTCGCGCTGACACTCGCCGGATGCGGGCCAAAGTCGTCCGGGCCGCCGGCGGGCGACCCCGGACGGCCGCCGCCATCCTTCTCGGTGACTCCCCCGATTCCCGCCGGACCCAACGACCTGTTTGAGGATGCCACCGCCAAGGCGCGGATTGATTTCGTCCAGCAGTTTTACGACGAGCGCATCGCCAACATCGTGGAATCCAACGGCTCGGGCGTGGCGGTATTTGACTACGACAACGACGGATACATGGATCTCTACTTCGTCAATCCGGGACCGATGCCGGGCGTGACGCACGAGGTTCCCGGAACGCCGCGCCAGCCCAACCGGCTCTTCCACAACAATGGGGACGGCACGTTCACCGACGTGACGGAGAAGGCTGGAGTCGGCGGCCACGGGTTCGGGGTGGCAGCCGCGGCGGCTGACTACGATGGCGACGGCTTTGTGGACCTCTATGTTGTCAACGCCGACGGCAAGAATATCCTCTACCACAATAATGGGGACGGCACGTTCACGGACGTGACCGACAAGGCCGGTGTGGGCAACGAGGGGGGAAATGGCATCGGCGCCGCGTGGCTGGATGTCAACCACAGCGGCCGGCTTGACCTGTATGTGGGCAACTACCTCAAGTTCAATCCGGACTATCATCTCTACTACAACCCGACCAGCTATCCGGGTCCCCTTGCCTATAAGCCGGGGCGGGACGTGCTCTATATCAACAACGGCGACGGAACCTTCACCGACGCCAGCGAGGCGGCGGGCATCTCGGCCCTGCCTCCCCATCGGACCATGTCGGTCCACGCGGTGGACTTCGACCGGAACGGCCGTGAGGACCTCTATATCTGCAACGATGCGACGCCGAACATGCTGCTCATCAATGACGGCCACGGCCATTTTCACGACGAGGCATTGAACCGTGGCGTGGCGTTCAACGCCCTGGGCGAGGCGGCCGGCTCGATGACCGCTGCAATCGGCGACTGCAACGGCGATGGGATCCCGGACATCCTGGTCTCGCGCCTGGGTTATGGCTCGCTGTACGTGGGCACCGGACAGGGCGATTACCTGGACAGGATGATGGCCTCGGGGCTCGGCCAGTTGACGGCGCAGTATGTCGGGTGGGGGTGCAATTTCATCGACTTTGACAACGCCGGAAAGCTGGACGTCTTCATGGCCAACGGTGATCCCTTTCGGATGGCGGGCTGGCAAAGCCTGCTGCTGGAGAACGATGGCCAGGGCAATTTCAGCAATGCGGTGGACAAGGGCGGAGCGTATTTCCTAACGCCGGTCCGGGCGCGCGCGAGCGTCACGTTGGATTACGACAACGACGGCCGGATGGACCTGCTGGTGGGCCTGATGGGGGATCGGCCGGTTCTTCTTCACAACCGCGACCGCTCCGGCAACCACTGGATCACGCTGTCGCTCCGCGGAACCAGGAGCAACCCGGCCGGCTGGGGAGCGCTCATCGAGCTGAAGGCAGGCGGGAGGACTTACTTTCAGGAATGCCGCTGCCCCTCCGACTTTCTGAGCCAGGGGGATCCGCGGGTCCACTTCGGCCTGGGCACGGCGCCGGTCGTGGAGCGGGTCCAAATCAAGTGGCCCAGCGGCACGGTGCAGACGCTGACCGGCGTCCCGGTCGATCAGATCCTCAAGGTGACAGAGCCCTCTTCGCCATGAATTCGCGCACGAGCCTGTTGTTTGGAGCCGCGGCGATCCTGCTGGCGGCCTGTCACCCGGAGGCGCCGGAAGGCTCCCTGGTCCTTACGCAAACACCTGTTGGCGTTCCGCCTCCCCGTGCCGCCACGGTGCTCGATGTGCGGTATCCGCCGGGAAGCCGGGTGGTCCTGTGGGTCCCCCCGTTCCGCCAGGACACGATCCGGGACCTTTCCACGGGATTGGCCGCTGCAGGCGATCCTTGCGTCTCCTGGGACGGGCGCTGGGTTTACTTTGCGGGCAAGGGCCCGGATGGGGCCGACTGGCAAATCTACAGGGTCAATGCGGGCGGCGGCCCACCCCAACCCGTGACCCGGATGCCAGGTGGGGCCATGGATCCCGCCGTCGCGGCCCATGAGGAGCTGGTATTCAGCTCACCTGTTCCCATGGCAAACCGGCTCTGGACCTCACCCACGCCGGCCGCGCTCTACGGACAGATGCCGGGCCAGGCGCCCGGCCGGCTCACCTTCGGCTCCGACAGCGCCGTCGGCGCAACCGTTCTCCGCGACGGACGGGTCCTCTTCGTCTCCGCCGAGCCACGTGACAGTCTTCACTCGCCGGGGCATTTGTGCCTCTTCACGGTCAACACCGACGGCACCGAGGTCACCGCTTATGCCTGCCAGGAAGGCGGCGCGGACTTCATCCGGCGGCCGCGCGAGCTGGACGACGGCAGGATCGCCTTCCTGGCCGAGGGCATGGAGGAACCGGGACCCGCGGGCTGGGCGGAGGGCGTGCGGTCGGCGGCTCCGTTCTCAACGCGGGGCGCCCTGTTCACATTCCCGAGCGTTGGCTGCCTCTCGGTGGAGCCGGTGTCGGAGGACAACCTCCTGGTCTGTGCCGAGACGAACGGCTGGGTCGGGCGTTCCATGACAAGCAACGCGGCGGTCTTTCGGGTCGCGGCCAACGCCGCCGGGCTCGGCGCCCCGCTCCTTGAGGATCCTCAATGGAACAGCATCGAAGCTGCTCCTGTCGCGGCGCGGGCCGAACCCGCCGGACATACATCCGCCGTGGCTCCTGGAGCACCCTACGGGACCCTGATGTGCCTGAACGTAAATGACAGCATCCAGTCCACAGCCGGCCGCGACAAGTCCCCGGCAACGGAGCTTCGGGTCGTTGCGTTGGCGGGTCCGAGACGGCAGCGCACCGTGGGAACGGTGCCGGTGGACTCCGACGGTTCCGTGATCGTGCAGCTTCCCTCGGACGTGCCCCTGGGCCTCGACACCCTGGACGCCCAGGGACATGTGCTTCGGCATCAGCCGGCGGCCTTCTGGCTCCGGCCCGGGGAGAATCGAGCGTGCGTCGGCTGCCACGAGCCGCGCAGCCACGCGCCCCAAAACATCCGTCCGCTGGCAACGATGCACGGACCCGCACATCTGGACTTGACCGTCCCATCGACTACCCCATGAAACCGAAACCAATCATTCTGGCCGCGACCGCGCTCGTGCTGGCGGGTGCAGGGGCTTCCGTAGGCCAACACTATTGGATGATCGGCCACGAGCGCCGGATGTCGGGCCTTCCCCATCTCGGCTATGTCTCCTGTGACCATTGTCACGGACGCACCCTGGCGATGCTGCCATGGGCAAAGGCCCGTCCCCACCATGACGCGCCCGACGGAATCGCGGTTTCCCCGGACGGGAAGACGTTGTTCATCGCCTTGGATGACAAGGACGAGGTCGCCGTGGCCGACGTGGCCACGCTTTCCGTGACCCGCCGGGCGAAGGTCCCGGGCGGACCGTTCGGCGTTGCCCTGGATGCCGCGGGCGAACGGCTGTTTGTCGCCTGCAGGAACCAGGACAGGGTCGCCGTGCTCGATACTCGAGACCTCACGGAACAGGATTCCATCGCGGTGGGCATTCGTCCGACCGACGTCGCGTATTGCCGGACTCCGGCAGGGGAGCGGTTGATTGTTCCCAACTCCGGAAGCGACGACATCTCGGTGCTCTCGATCTCGCCCCTGCGCGAGTTGGTTCGCACTGCGGCCGGACGTGAGCCGTACGCTGTCGCGGTGTCAAGCGACGGTGGACGCGTATCCATAGCCAATCGGTTGGCGGTCCACGACCAGCTTCTCAGCCAGCCCGCCTCCGAAGTGACGGTCCTCGACCCTGCCAACGGCCATGTTCTCGACCGGGAGGAGCTTCATTCTGCACACTTGGCGGAAGGCATCACCGAGGTGCCCGCACGGGGATGGACGCTGAATTCCCTGGTCCGGGTGCGCAACCTGGTCCCGATCACCCAGGTGAAGGACGGGTGGGTCATGTCCACAGGCGTGGCGATCTCCGACAGGGATGGCGTGGTGACGCAGGTGCCGTTGGACGAGGCGAACGCCTATTTCTCCGATCCTTCGGGGATTGTCGCCAGTCCCGACGGCAAGCGGGCCTATGTGGCATCCGGGGGCGCCGACGTGGTGACGGTCCTCGACCTCGACCGGCTGGGCGCGTGGCTCACCCGGGCCGGCGCCGCGGAGCGGGGAGACGCGATGGAAAACATGGCGCTGTCCTACCGGTACGTCGCCGCCCGGATTCCCACCGGCTGCAACCCGCAGCATCTGGCGCTTTCCCCGGACGGCCGCCTCTTGTTCGTGGCCGAAAGGCTCGATGACGGGGTGCTCGTTGTGGACACGGCCACCCTCAAGCCGGTCGGCCGGATCGTGCTGGGGGACGGCGGGCTCGACGACCCCGTCCGCCTTGGCGAGCGGGTCTTCACGCGGGCGCGCTACACGTTCCAGGGCCAATTCTCGTGCCGCTCGTGCCACCCGGACGGGCGGATGGACGGGCTCTCCTATGACTTCGATGGCAGCGGTGTTGGCGACAATCTGCTGGCCAACCGCAGCCTGTGCGGCGTGGCTGGGACGGAACCGTTCAAGTGGAATGGCAGGAACCCCACGCTGCAGTACCAGGATGGCCCGCGCTTTGCCCGGGTGCTGATGCGGACCGACCCGATCCCCAATCCGCAACTGGACCAGCTGGCGACCTTCATCCTTCATCAACCGCCGACGCGCACGATCCCGTGGGCCCGGGTGGGCCAGGCGCTCACGGCTGCGGAGGAGCGCGGTCGCAAGCTCTTTTTCGCGACGCAACGCACCGACGGCAAACCGATTCCCCGTGCCCTGCAGTGCCAGACCTGCCATCGGCCCCCGCTGTATACGGATCGGCTGCTCACCTCGGTGGGCACGCAGGGGGCCCGCGATTCGTCGGGCGCGTTTGACACGCCACACCTGATCGGGGTCGCCGCCGCGGGCCCCTTTCTGCACGACGGCCGGGCGAAGACGCTGGAGGAGATTTGGACCGTCTACCAGAAGGACGACCAGCACGGCGTCAGCAGCTACTGGTCGAAGATCCAGTTAAACGACCTGGTCCAATACCTCAAGACGCTCTAGACGCCCACCATGAAAACCCAAACCAATCCCTCCGTCCGCGCCATCGCGGGTGTTGTGCCACTCCTCTCGCTCCTTTTGGGGGCGGGCGTTTCCGGGCGGGCCGCGCCCGCATGTGAGCAGAATGTGCCACTCCCGGTTCCCGTCGTGACGCGGTTCGAGAACTTCGGCGAAAAGGACGGCCTCCCGTCGCACAAGATTCACTGCGTCTTGAAAGCGAGCGACGGAAGGCTGTGGCTCGGCACGAACAACGGGGTGTGCGTGCGCGAGGCGGATGGCCGGTTCCACACCTACGGAACGAAAGACGGCCTCAGCAACCCGACCGTGCTGTGGATCGCCGAGGACACCCGCACCGGCGACCTGTGGCTTGCGACCATGCAGGGCCTCTCTTGCTTCAGTGGAGGTCGGATCACCGTGTTTACGCAGACCAACAGCGGACTGCCGAACAACGTCGTCTACGGGGTGGCGGTCATTGGCGGAACGGTCTGGGCGGCGACCGCCGCGGGGACCGGTGCCTACGATCTCAAGACCAAGGGCTGGAAACTGTACAACGAGACCAACTCGGACATGAACGAGCCCTGGTGCTACTCGATTGCCCCTGGGGCGGGCGTCGTCTACCTCGGCATCTGGGCTGGCGGGATCGTGGAGCTCGATCCGCGCACCGGCGGCTTCAAGGCCTATCGCGATCCCGATGGCGATTTTCACATCCAGCTGACGTGTAACAGCGGCCCGGTCGTCGATGTCACCTCCGGGGTCGCGTTCGACGACGGCATTCTCTGGCAGTCGAGCTATTTCGGGGCGTCGCGTTACGACACCAGGCGGGCGACGTGGCTCACCTGGGTCGAGAACAAGTCGCCTTTGCTCTCGAACTTCGTCAACACGGTCTACGCCCATGGCCGGGTGGCCTGGCTGGCGACCGATCGCGGCGTCTCGGTGACCGACAGCACCAATTGGGTAAATTATACCGTCGACGAGGCGGGCCGGGGCGTGGCCCGGGTCTACCGGCCCGGGAAGGCTCCCGAGACCCTCGCCATGACGACGGCGCTGGCGGATGGCTTTGTGACGGCGATCTGGGCCGATGACCACGAAGCCTGGATCGCAACCGACAACGGGTTGAGCCACGGCATCTTCGCCGAGCCGGCCCTTCCACCGGCCGTTGTGTCGACTCCCTGAGCCCGTTCATCCACCAGGAGACTCCCATGAAAATCTTCAAATTGTGTCTGGTCGCCCTTGTCGCCGCCGCTCCCGCTGGTGCTGCGGGAACAGAAACGGATGCAGCCCTGCCTGCGGCCCCGGCTGCAGAGGCCCAATCGCCGACGGCCAACCCGTCGGCATCGTCCCGCTTCATCTACGGAACCCCGGGCGAGTTGTATCCTGTCTTCGGCGGCGTGCCGAAGGTGTTCTGGCCGTACAGCAGCATCGACCCGTATCAACGCTACTTCGTCACCCGCATGCCGTTTCGGGGCCCTGGCCGGGATTACCCGACGCCGCCTGATCTGAAATCGCTCCGGATCGGCTTGATCGATTCCCCGAAGGTCGGCGCAAACTGGGGCAGGAGCGAGCGCACGCGGGCCGGCATCGTGCAGGCGATCGAGGAGGCGAACCGGGAGCGCCAGCCGGGCGAGCTGCCGTTTGAGCTGGTCGAGCATGAAGGCTTCGCCCAGTGGGGCGGCGCGGCAAATCTCGCCGCCCTCCTCGCGGACGAGAAGGTCCTCGGCTACCTGGGCATGATCGATGGAACCGACGCGCACGTGGCGTTGCGCGTGACGCTCAAGACCGAGATTGTGATGATCAACACCTCGGACCCGGATCCGACGCTGACCGAGACACAGATTCCCTGGCTGCTCCGGGTGCTGCCCGACCAGCGCCAGGAGGAATCGAAGCTGGCGGATTTGATCGTCCACCGCTGTGGCTGCAGGCGCATCGCCGTCCTGCGCGCGGGCGACCGTTTCGCCCGCGTCGGGGCCAACATGTTCGACAGTTTCGTCCGGCGGCTGGGCTGTCCCGTTGTTCAGGAGCTGCTCTTCGTCCCCGGCAAGACCGACATCGCATACCAGATCGCCGCAATCAAGGAGGCTCAACCCGACGCGATCTTCTTCCTCGGCGAGCCTGCCGACATCGGCCGCTTCGCCAGGCAGTTTCGCGAGGCGGGCGTCAAGGCGCGGTTCTTCGGCACGGACCTCCTGCTCGAGGACAGTTTTCTGAAGAGTGCCGGCGATGCCGCGGAAGGCACGATGTTCACCTCCGTCTTCGATCCCCACCGCAAGGATCCGCTCTGGGCCGGCTTCGCAGCCCGCTTCAAGGCGCGCTGGGGCTACGAGCCTGATGTCTATGCCGCCTATGCATACGATGGCGCCCAGATCATGCTCAGCGCAATTCGCCGCGCGGGTCCCAACCGCTGGCGCATTCGCGACCTCGTGTGCAATCTGGACTATTATCAGGGCGTCACCGGCTGGATGCGGTTCGACGGCACTGCTTCCAACATCGCACCGGTGCGGCTGGTGCGAATCGATCATGGGCGCCGCGTCTTCGAGCCGGAGCCGGAGTTCTCGCCCCCGATTGCCCGGCGCCTCTAGCAGGTTCTCCATGCCAGCCGGATTGCCCTGCTTTCTCGCCTGGCTGCTTCTCGCCCCATTTGCATGCGGCGCCGGTGTGCCGACGGTGACGTTGGGGATTGTCGCCCCGCCCTCCGAGCCCGATGCGACAAGTCTGCTGCGCGGTGCGCAACTGGCCGTCGCCGAGGCAAACGAAGCCGGCCAGCCGCCAGTCGGTTTGGAGGTGAGGAGCGAGGACGGCCAGTGGGGGTCCGCCGGCAACGATGCGGTGATGCTGGTTTCCGAGCGCCACGTGGATGCGATCCTCTCGCCGTCCGACGGGGACACGAGCCACCTCATTCTCCAGGTTTCCGGCCGCACCCAGATTCCTGTTGCCAGCCTCTGTCCCGACTCGTCGGTCACCGCTGCCGGGGTCATCTGGGCCATATGCGTGGTGCCGCGCACGGACCGGGAGGTCGAAGCCCTGTTCGCGGCGGCGCGGCAACCCGGCTCCTCTCCGCCCCAGTGGTGGGCGGTCGTCCCGGCGGGACGGCGGGGACGCGCCGTTCGCCGAGACTTGGGAAAGGCAGCCCGCGCCACCTCAACCCACCTGGACCGGGTGGTGGAGGACGGAGACTCGAAGACGGATTTCACGGCCCTTGTTCATGGAATCGCTGCGGGCGCCCCCGACGGAGTGCTCCTCTGGCTGCCGCCGTCGAGGGCGGGAGCGATGGTCGCCGCCCTGCGGGCCGCGGGATACGGCGGCCTTGTGGCCGGCCCGGCCCCCCTCGATTCTCCGTCCTTTTTTGCCGGCGCGGGCGGCGCTGCGGACGGTGTCCTTGTGACGAACTTCCGGACCGACGCGCCTTCCCGCGTGCGTGCAGAGACCTTCGAGAGGCGGTTTCAGGAGAGATATGACGCGAAGCCGGACTTCAGCGCTGCGGCGGCGCATGATGCCGCATGGGTGCTGATCGAAGCCCTGCGCCGCGCCGGGAAAGCCGCCGGCGAGCGCCAATTTCCCCTTGCCCTCCCCACCGAGGGGGTCACCGGAGTCCTCCACTTCGACAGCTCCGGCAACAGGACAGACGTGCTGGAAGTGTTGACCTGCCGGGAAGGCCGGTTTGTTTCCCTTTCTTCCGCGGAGAGAAGACCATGAAACCTCAATACCGGGCCGCGCTGCCGACCGCACTCTCGTTCGCAGCCTTGTTGGTGGCCCTGGCCCTGTCGACCCGGGGGGCCGACCCAAGCCCTGCGGCACCCCCCGGCGACGCCCAGGCTTCCGGCTCATCGTCCAACGCGGCCGTCAGCCCGCAGGACCAGGCCGACGCGCTGCACTTCGTCATTGCGACGGACCGTGAGTTGTACTGCCGGGAGTATTCCGCAAGGCCGGGCAACTCCTGGCCTTTGCCTGCCGAGATGCTTCGGCGCGTCGCCGAGTCGATTCAAATCAAGGGTGCCGAGTTCAGCTACGCCCTGCGCTTCCTTCACGCCTCAGATCCGAGGGACGAACCCCAGACCGAACTGGAGCAACGGGGGCTTGCCTTTGTCACGAGCCACCCCACCCGGAATTTCTATGGGCGCGAGATGCTGGGCGGCCGGCAATATTTTACCGCCGTCTATCCGGATACGTGCCAGGTTGGCGGGGCCGTGGGCGGCATCGTGGTCCGCGTCCCGCTCGAGTTTTGATCCCGCCGAGGCCGAAGGCGGATTGCCTTCCGGCGGGGGCGGCCATTTGCTGCCTCATGCTGACCACGGCAGAAGTCGCAAGGCTCCGCGCGCTTCAGGAGAAGCGCCCCAGGGAAGCCGCGGGCCTGTTTGTCGTGGAGGGGGGGAAGGTGATCCAAGAGCTGGCGGCCTCGGGCTATCCCTTCCTGGAGATCTACGCGACGGAGGCATGGAACCATCCTGTCGGTGACCTTGGCAGGCGCGTCGTGACCGCGGACGAAATGGCGCGCATCAGTCATTTCCCCACACCCTCCCCCGTGCTCGCCGTGGCCCGCATCCATCGGGTGCAGCTGTCGGCCGGGGAGTTGAACCACGGGCTTACCCTGGCACTCGACCGGGTGCAGGACGCCGGAAATGTCGGCACGCTTCTCCGAATTGCCGACTGGTTTGGCGTCGACCGCGTGGTGATGTCCCCCGACTGCGCGGACCTTTTTGGACCGAAGGTCATCAGCGCCAGCATGGGGTCGTTTGCGAGGGTCCGAGTCGTTTCGGTTCAGCTCGACCAGGCCCTCACGGGTCTCTCCGTTCCCATCTTCGGCTGTGACTTGACGGGATCCGATGTCCACTTCCTCCCTCCGGTGGCGAGTGCCGTTGTCATCATCGGAAGCGAGGGCAGGGGATTGTCCGCGGGCGTGAAATCCCTCGTTTCCCAGCTCATCACCATCCCTCGGCATGGGCGTGCCGAATCCCTGAATGCGGCGGCGGCAGCAGCCGTCGTATTCGACAACTTGAAACGCAGCGCAGGGGCGCCGCGGGCCCTGTAGATTCAGTCCGCGATCTGTAAGACATACACTGACAGGTAATTCGGACTCCCGTCGACAGCGGAAAAGACGGGAAAGGCCTACTCTGTCGGGATGAGATTCCCGACCAGCCTCAGTTTCCTAGTCACGTTGGCAGTCCTCGCAGGGACGGCGGCCCTCGGCCAAGCCCCTGCGGCGCCATCCCCATCGGTCGTGACGTTGCGCATTGGCGCGACCGGAGCCGACATCCAGCGGGCGCTCGATGGGCTGCCTGAGGCCGGCGGTGAGGTGCTCCTGCCTGCCGGACTGTTCGAAATCAGCCGGCCGGTCATCCTGCAGAGGGACAACCAGGCCCTTCTTGGGATGGGCCGGACGACCGTGTTGAGGCTCGCGGACAACGCCGATTGCCCGGTGATCATCCTTGGCGAGGCGGTCGACCGCCCTGGCAGGACGGTGAGGCACCTGCGGGTGGGCGGCTTGTACATCGACGGGAACCGCCTCCACCAGAGGAACGAACTCTGGCGGCTGGCACATGGGAGTTCGGAGATCCACAACAACGGGATCACCGTCCAGGACGTTTCCGATTCCTCCGTCACGAATGTGACATGCGCCCACTGCCGGTCCGGCGGCCTGGTCACAACGATGGGCGTGCGGCGGCTCACGGTTCAAAACCTCGAGGCGTTTGACAGCGAATTTGACGGGTTGGCGTGCTATCTGACCACGGACAGCAGGTTCGTGAACCTGTACCTTCACGACAACCGCTCCGCAGGAATCTCGCTGGACCTGGCCTTCGACCGCAACAGCGTCAGCGATGCGGTCCTGACCGCGAATGACCTGGGCATTTTCATGCGTTCGAGCTGCGGGAACCGCTTCCAGGACATTTCAATCCGCAACAGCCGGCATTTTGGCGTCTTCATCGCCCAGTCCGAGATCGAAACCTCGCAGGGATGGCGGCCGCTGGCGCACACGGAATGCACGGGCAATTCGTTCATAAACCTGCTGGCGACGGGCTGTGGCAGCGCGGCATTTCATATCGATGATCTCTCCTGCACAAACAACGTGGTCTTGAGCTCAACGGCTCCCGTCGCTTTTGGCGGTAACCTGCCGATGGCCGGGTTTCCCTTCCAAACCGGTCGCTGATTGGACCTGGAGGCGGGTGATCTCCGCGTCGACGCGTTCGATCACGGAGGCCCAGTCGGCCACGGACGGCTGCCGGAAGAGGCGGGCGGTCGGATACCAGGGAGAGTCCTCCCGCGCGAGCAACCATCGCCAGTCGGCTGCATAGGGAAGCAGGATCCAGACCGGCTTCCCCATGGCGCCTGCGAGGTGGGCCACGGAGGTATCCACGGAGACCACGAGATCCATGCACGCGACGAGCGCCGCGGTGTCGCCAAAGGAGGTCAATTCCGGGCAGACACAGGCGACGCCGGGCATCGAGGCAAGGGTCTCCCGGTCGGCCTCTCGGACCTCGTTCTGGAGGCAGACAAACCGCGCCCGGGCGTTGTCGGCGAGCCCGCGCAGAAGGGTGGCCGGAATTGACCGGTTGTGGTCGTTCTTGTGCCGGGGTTGGCCGGACCAAACGAGGCCCACGTTGAGTCGGGCTGGATCCCGCGGGAAGCGAGCCGCCCAATACGCGGCCTTCACGGGATCCGCGTGGACGTAAGGCGCGGGGCAGGGGATCGAGTCGAGGTCCGTCCCCAGGGCAAGCGGCACGCTCAGCATCGGGCAGTGCAGGTCATGGGGCGGAATCGCCTCACCGGATCCGATCACCACGGAGGCGCCCTCCAAGGAGGCGAAGAGGGGCTTCAGCTGGGTCTGGACCTCGACGACCACGGTGGCGCCCCGGCGTGCCAGGACGGCTGCGAATCGGGCGAATTGGATCGTGTCTCCAAAGCCCTGCTCCGCGTGGAGGAAGAGGGTCTTGCCGCGGAGGTCGGTCTCGCCCCTCCAACGGGGCCGGTCGAGGCGCCTGAGAAAGTCATGGCCGTTGGCGGTGAACCGCTCCTCATAAAGGGGCCACGCCTCCCGCATGCGCCCGCTCGCAAGGTAGGCGTAGCACAGGTTGGAACGGAACCGCCAGTCCGAGGGCGAGATCTCCACCGCCCGCTGGAATTCCTCGGTCGCCCTCGGGACTTCGTTGAGCGCGAGGTAGGCGTTGCCAAGGTTGGTGTGTGCCGCCGCCTGGGACGGATCGATCTCGATCGCCCGGCGGCAGGCCTCGATCGCCTCGTCGATGCGGTTGAGACGCTGGAGCGCGGGAGCGAGGCTGTTGTGGGCCTCCGCGTAAAGCGGGTCGGCGGCGATTGCCTTCCGGAAAGTGGCAACCGCTTCCTCGACAAAGCCCTGCTCCTGGAGCGCGATCCCAAGGTTGTTGAGCAGGGGGGCCGAATCGGGATTGAGGGCGAGGCAGCCCCGATAGGCAGCGACCGCGTCGCCCAACCGGCCCGACTCCTTGAAGGCGTTTCCGAGCTGGCAGCGAGCCTCTAAGAAGCCGGGCTTGATCGCGAGGACCTGCTCGAGGGCGGCGATGGCGCCTTCAACGTCGCGCGAGGACAAGAGCTCGTCGCCTGCGGCGAAGAGGTCGGTCACCCACTTCGGGTCGAGCGCCGCCGCCCTGGCAAACTCGGCCGCAGCCTCGCGCCCGCGCCCCAGCTTTCTCAGGGACCCGGCCAGTCCGGACATCGCATCCGAATAATCCGGATGGAGGGAGACCGCCCGGCGAAAGGAGTCGACCGCCTGGCCGTGCAGGCCCTGGCCCTGGAGCTGAAGGCCGAGGTTGAAGTGTGCGAGCGGGTTTGCGGGATGCAATTCCGTGGCGCGCAGGAAGACCGCGGTCGCGCGGTGCTGGTCGCCCTTCCCGGCGAGGGCAATGCCGAGGAGCATCCATGCCTCGACATTTTGCGGGTCGGCGAGGGTTGCAGCCTCGAAGTGCCGGCACGCCTCCCCGGCGCGCCCGGCCTTTTGGGCCGAGACTCCCCTGCCGATGAGTCGAGGCGCGTCAGCGGGCGTCATGGGCCGTAGGGGTTTCCTCATGTGCTTGGCGGGTAAAGTCAATCCGGCCGGGACGGGTTGCAATAGTCGATGCCGATGCCTGCCCGGCGAATTCGCGGATCAAGACCGGGCTGCTCTGAACGGCGTGACTGCGTCTGAAAAATGCTTTGTACGCTTGCAGGGGAACGAGTGCCCCGGTTTGGTTGGCTGCAAGGCCACCCCCCTTTATGAAAACCCCGCCCCTGCGCACCGTCCTGCTCGTTTTGCCCGCACTCTTGGTTTCATCGCCATGCCCGGCCCAGGGCCCGGCAACCCCGCCCACGGCTGCCTTCGTCCCTGTTCCCGCACCCGAAGTTCCACCGCTTGCCGGTCCGGGCGAGCGGGTCGTGCTCTCGGATGCGACAACCGCCACCCTGGATGGTTGGGACGGAAATCCCTCATTTTGGTCGGTGAAGGAAGGGGCGTTCATCGCCAGGTCGGAAGCTCCCGTGTCCACCTCCTTCCTTTTCACGAAGAGGAGCTATTCCGACTTCCGCCTCGTCCTGTGGACAAAGGTCGTCGAGTCCGAGAACCACGCCGGCGTATGCCTCTGGGGCGAGCAGGTACCCGACAAGGACCCGGCCAACCGCTGGGCTTACCGCGGCCTGCTCGTTTGTTTTCCCGGCGTTTACCTGTGGGATTACAATACCAATGCGGCCATTCCGATTGATCCCGCGGGTCCGGCCTACACGAAGGCCAGCATCGGGCAGCACGACTGGGTCAAGGTGGAGATTCTTGCGCAGGGCAATCGCATCCGCGCCGCGTTCAACGGCCGGCAGGTGCTCGACTGGCGGGAACCCAATCCCGGGCGGTTGAAAGTCGGCCCCATCGGCCTGCAACTCCACCACAACGACCACCCGCAGGAGGTGGTCTACAAGGATATCGTGATCGAGACCTTTCCGAAGGAGGACCGGCTGATCACGCTTGTGAAGTAGCGCGGGTTTGTGATCGGTCGCCCGCGGGCGCTCAACCGGGATACCACACGACCCGCGGGTCGTCGCTTGAGCGCTTGTAGTCGAAGGCGGCGTCCGCCATCTCACGCATGGCGTAGGCGGGTCGCCAGCCGAGGAGAAACCTGGCCTTCGCATTGTCGAGCCACGTGGACCAATAGGGTGTGGGGACCTCGAACGGGGTCATGCCGCGGGTCTTTGCGAGATAGGCGGCGAGCTCGGCGTAGTCCACGGGCTCATCCATGGCCAGGTTGAAGGTCTGGCGCACGGCCTTGGGATGGTCGAGCGCGAGGAGAATTGCGGCGACCAGGTCGTCCACATGGACGAAATTGCGCTTCACCGGCCTGCCTTCCGGATCGAGCATCACCGGAACGGCACCGGCCCGGGCCAGCTCGGATGCCCGCCCGGCCCCCACAAGGTCGCACCAGCGCGGGCCGCCAAAAACGTCGGACCCGAACGACAGCTGCAGCTTGAAGTCGTCCTTCTCCATGATCCACGGCGCCCGCAGGCAGCAGTGGTTCAGGCCGTATTGGATGCCGTACTGCTCCAACATGACCTCCTCCAGGACCTTCGAAAGCGCGTAGCAGCCGGGATAGGCGCTGTGCCGCTGCGCTTCGGTCACGGGCACGGGATGCGGATAGAAGAAATGGCCCATCCCGGCGTCGCCGCCGATGAGGATGAATTGCCTCAGGGTCGGACTGGTGCGCGCGGCCTCGAGCAGCCAGAACATGCCCTTTACCGCCACGTCCATGATCGCCTCGGGCGTTTCCTTGCAGGTCGCAAGGTGCAACACGTGGGTCACGCCCTCCATCGCGGCATCGACGGACGCCCGGTCGGAAATCGAGCCGCGCAGGACCTCAAGTCCGGGCGCGGGCTCGATCTGGCGGTTGTGGCAGAGGGCGCGGATCACGAGACCGGGCCGCGCGGCCGCCAGCGCGCCCTTGAGGAAGGCCTGTCCAACCTTGCCGGCCGCACCGGTAACGAGGATTCGGGTGTTCATGGGGTGGTTTCGGGCCGGCGGTTTCACGCCGCTGCCCGTCGGATTCGGAGATCACCTCAACTGCAAGTCCCGGGGATAACAAGCCCTCGATTGCAATCCACAGCTTCCCGGATTTGCCAAGCCCCGGGAAGATCATGCTAGACTCCGACCCGTTCTTCTGGAATTTGGGGCGGTGCCCTTCCCGTCACCCCGCGGAGATCCTGACGCATGACCCCATTTTTACTCCCGCAGCCGGCCCGGTTTTTCCGGGTCGCGGCCGTCGCCGCCCTTTCCCTCGCGTGCGGGAACCTGTTTGCCGCGGGCGACGAGGTCGCCGTCGTCGTCAAGATCGGGGGCATCCCCTGGTTCACCGTCATGGAGAAGGGCATCCAGCAGGCAGGCCGGGAGACGGGCCTTCAGGCCTTCATGGTCGGCCCGACGACGGCGGATCCCGCCCAGCAGGTTCGCGCCGTGGAGGATCTCATCGCGAGGAAGGTACGCGTGATCGCGGTCGTGCCAAACGACGCCACTGCGCTTGAGCCCGTCTTCGCCCGCGCGCGGGCCGCGGGCATCACGGTCCTGACCCACGAGTCCCCGAACCAGAGGGGCGCCGACTGGGACCTCGAGATGATGGACAATGATGAGTTTGCCGCGAAAAACATGGACCGCCTCGCCGAGGCGATGGGAGGCGAGGGGGACTACATCGTCTATGTCGGCTCGCTGACCGTGCCGTTGCACAACCTGTGGGCCGACTCGGCCATCGCCCACCAGAAAGCCCGCTTCCCAAGGATGCATCTTGTTGCAGACCGCTACGGCGTGGCCGAGAGCGTCGACGACAGCTTCAACACGACCTGCGACGCGCTGCTCTCCCATCCCGCCCTGAAGGGCATCCTCACCTTCGGGAGCCAGGGTCCGATCGGCGCCGGACGCGCCGTCCGGGAGCGCGGCCTGGCCGGCAAGGTCGCGATCGTCGGCGGATTCTCGCCGACCCAGGGGCGCAAGCTGCTCAAGGAGGGGGTGATTGCCGAGGGCTTCTTTTTCAATCCGCGTGAGGCCGGCTATGCGCTCGTCTATGTCGCGAAGATGATCGTGGACGGAAGGCCCATCCAGGACGGCCTGGAGATTCCGGGCCTCGGCAGGGCGAAAGTGGACCCCGTGCGCCGCGTGATCCGGTTCGACCGCATCCATTCGCTGAACCGCGACACCATCGACGGGTTCGCCGCGCTCGGGCTCTGACCGACGGCATCATGGACGAACGAGAAGACCCCGGTGGCGCGGGGCGACCCTCGATGGTCAGGCCCCTGGTCGAGATGCTGGCCATCCGCCGCCGCTTCGGCGGCGTGCGGGCGCTTTCCGGCGTGAACCTCACGGTGCTGCCCGGGGAGGTGCACTGCCTCGCGGGCGAAAACGGCTGCGGAAAGAGCACGCTGATCAAGATCCTCTCGGGTGTGCTGGCGCCCGATTCGGGGCGGATCGTGCTGAACGGCGCCGAGCACGCCCGTCTTACGCCCGCGGCCTCCCAGGCTGCGGGTGTGCAGATCATCTACCAGGACCTCTCTCTCTTTCCGAACCTGACCGTGGAGGAGAACATCGCCTTTCGCCGCCACGTGGGCCGGGCGGGGCGGCTCGTCCGGGTCGGCGCGATGCGGAGCGAGGCGCAGGCCGCGATGGCCCGTCTCGGCGTGTCGCTGCGGCTCGGCGCGCTCGTGCGCGACCTGCCCATCGCGTCGCGCCAGCTCGTCGCCATCTGCCGCACCCTGGCCGCCGACGCGAGGCTGGTCGTCATGGATGAGCCGACGGCATCGCTGACCCACCAGGAGGCGGACGCGCTGCTGGCCACGATCCGGGGCCTCAGGGCCCACGGCATCGCAACCGTGTTTGTGAGCCACCGCCTCGACGACATGATGCGGGTAGGCGACCGAGTCACGGTGCTGCGCGATGGCGCCAACGCCGGCACCTTCGCCATGGGCGACCTCGACCGGGGCCGGTTGGGCGAACTCATCTCCGGCAGGAGACTCGCCGATGCGGTCAAGCAGCCTCTGTCCGGCAGCGCCCCGCCGGCGCTTGAAGTCCGCAGCCTGTCCCGCGGCGGCGAGTATGAGGGCATCAACCTTGCCGTGCGTCCCGGGGAGATCCTCGGCCTGATCGGGCGCCTGGGCTCGGGCCGGACCGAACTCGCCCTGACGCTCTTCGGCATGAACCGGCCCGAAGCCGGGGAAATCCTCGTCCGTGGCCGGTCGGTTGCCCTCGACAGCAACCGCGCGGCGATCCGCGAGGGCATCGGCTACGTTCCGGAGGACCGCCTTTCGCTTGGGCTGGTGATGCCCCAGTCCATCGCTGAGAACACCCTTGTCACCGTGCTGGGCCGCTTGTGCGGGCGGCTGGGGCTTATCGACCCGCAGCGGCGCGCGGAGACGGTCGCACGCTGGATGGAAAGGCTGCAGGTGAAGACGGCGACCGCCGAGCGTCCCGTGATGGAACTTTCGGGAGGCAACCAGCAGCGCGTCGTGCTGGCGAAGTGGCTGGCCACCGAGCCGCGCGTGCTGATCCTCGACTCTCCCACGGCCGGCATCGATGTCGGCGCCAGGGCCGGACTGTACCGCACCATGGACGAGCTGGCTGCGCTCGGACTGGCGATCCTCCTCATCTCGGACGAGGTCGAGGAGGTGCGCCACCAGGCGCACCGGATCCTGGTCATGCTCGGCGGCCGGATTGCGGGGGAGTATTCGCCTTCCGGCATCACGGACGAGCAGCTGAGGGAGGTGATCCGTGCGTGAGCGCCTGACATCGCTGGGCCGCAGCCACGAGGCGCGGCTGGCCGTCATCGTCCTCGCCATCGCCGCCTTCTTTGCCGTGGAGGCGCCGGGATTTCCAACGCTCGCAAACCTCATGGATCTCCTGGAAGGCCGTGCGGTCCTGGCGATTCTCGCCGCGGGTCTCCTGGTCGTGCTCATCGCCGGCGGCATCGATATCTCGTGCGCGGCCGTCGCGGCGGTCAGCCAGTACCTGGTCGCGCTCTGCCTCATCCGCTGGACCGGGAACTGGGCGCTCGCGCTGCTGCTTGCGGCCGGCTTCGGAGCGGCCCTCGGCGCCGTCAATGCGCTCCTCATCCACGCGCTGAAGGCGCCGCCGGTCATCGTGACGATTGCGACGATGACGTTTTATTTCTCGATGCTGATCTTCCTGACGAAGGGTGTGTCGCTCTACGACCTGCCCGACTGGTTCACCGTGAAGGTCTCGATCCTCGGGGTGCCGCTCCCGGTCGCCATGGCCGCGGCGGTCCTCGGGGCGACCGCGTTTTTGCTGCGCCGCGTCTCGCTGGGCCGCCAGATCTTCGGACTGGGCGGCAACCCCGAGGCCGCCCGGCGCATGGGGTGCAACGTCGCGGGGTTGCAGGTGTTCATCTACGGGTTCTCCGGGGCGATGGCCGGCCTTGCCGGGCTGGTCCAGGCCTACCGGGTGGAGGAGGTGGCGCCCAGCGCCCTGATCGGGCGCGAGCTCGACGTTCTGGCCGCCGTGGTGCTCGGCGGCGCCAGCCTGACGGGCGGCCGGGGCACGGTGGGGGGAACCGTCCTCGGCATCGTGCTCCTTGCGATGCTGCACAACGGCCTGACGCTGATGGGCGTTTCCTCGTATCTGTTCGGCTCCGTGACGGGACTCCTGATCCTGCTGAGCCTGGCCGCGACGTCCGTCTCGCAGGGGCGTCCGCAGAAGGGAGGCCGGCATGCAGGCTAGGGACCCAGGCGCGCGGCGCGATCCGGCCGCATCCCTGCTCGTCGGGTTGATCGTTGTGGCGGTGATCGCTTTCGGCGGCCTGTCGCCGACCCGTTTTTTTGCCCCGGGCACCTGGCGGGCGATGGCCTTCCAGCTGCCGGAGTTGGGGATTCTCACGCTGGCCATGATGATTCCCCTGGTAAGCGGCGGCCTGAATCTTGCCATTATCGCCACGGCAAACCTCTGCGGCCTGGTCATGGCGGCAGTGCTGACACGGCTCATCGGGGTCGCGAGCCCGCCTGGCGCGGTTGCAGGGGCCATTGCTCTGGCCCTCTCCGCGGGCCTCGGCGCAGCCCTGCTCGTGGGACTTCTGAACGGCTTCATGGTGTCGGTCCTGCGGGTCCATCCGATCCTGGTCACGCTGGGCACGATGATTCTCGTGAACGGCATTTCAATTGCGGCCACGCATGGCGGGGTGATCGGCGGATTCCCGCCCGCGATCCTGCTTCTCGGCAACGGTACCGTCCTCGGGGTTCCGGTATCGCTGCTTCTGTTCGGCCTATGCGCGGCGGGAGTCGGCCTGCTGCTCGCCCGCACGCCGTTTGGCGTCGGTGTCCGCATGGTCGGCTCCAACGAGCGCGCCACCCGGTTCTCGGGCGTAAACACAACGCGGGTGCTGATTGGTGTCTACCTTTCCTCGAGCACCCTGTGCTGGGTCGCGGCCCTGGTGATGATCGCCCGCTTCAACTCGGCCCGAGCGGGCTATGCGGAGTCCTACCTCCTCATCACGATCCTGGCCGCGGTCCTGGGCGGCGTGGATCCCTTCGGCGGATTCGGGCGTGTGCGGGGCGTCGTGCTGGCGCTGTGTTTGCTGCAGGTGATCTCGACCGGGTTCAACCTCATCGGGGTCAACCCGAGGCTTTCCGAGGCGATCTGGGGAGCCACGATGGTGGCCGCCCTGGTGATCGCCCGAATCCGGGTCCGCTGGGCGGGCCGGCTGTCCAGCCCGGATCAGGCCTCGACCCTGGCTAGCCCGGGCGGCCCGTAGCCGGCCCCGGCGGCGTCCAGCACGAGCACCCAGTCCGGTCCGTAGGGCGGCGACCGGAATTCGCGCCTGCCTCCGCCGTCGATCTCGCCCTGAAGGGTGCCCAACCCGGTCCGGGGATCAAACCACCAGGCCCGGACCCGCCGCGCCGCCAGTCGGCCCAGATCGATGACCGCCGTGAGGTCGTTCACGGGAAAGTAGACGAATGCGTAGGTGCCCGCCCTGTCCCGCGTGGCCTGCAGGTGACGCCCTCCATCCCCAGGGTCGCCCGACAGGAGCGCCTGATCGGGAATCCGGGCAAAAAAGGGCCTCGACTCAACGAGAGCCCTCAGGGAGTGCATCTGGGTGCCGGCGGGCCTCCAGAGGGCATCGATCCAGCCCCTGTCCGCGTGGTTGATGACCTCGCGCCGAGGGCCGGCAAACTGCCAGACTGAGTGATGTCCATAGGTAACCCCGCATCCGCCGGCAAAGACCGAGCGGTACGTTTGCTTGCGGACGTCATGGTCGCGAAAATACCCCGTCGCAGGGTCCCAGCGCGGCCACGGATTGTAGGGGTGGTCCTCATAGTTGGGCTCGAGATCGATCGTGGGCTTTGCCGGCTCCAGGGCATGGTCGCGCGCGATCCAATTCCAAACGGGGACGTCGTGCCCGCCGCCGTGCCCGCTCTGCATCCCGTTGACGCCGAGCCAGCGCTCCTGGTGCAGGAACTGGGAGGAGGACTCCGGTCCCCCTTGCGGATGGTAGACGACCAACGGTTCCCGGTTCAATCCGGCCGCAATGCCGGCGGACAGCTCGCGCCAGATCGGAGTCCAGTCCTGGTCGGCGGAAAAGCCCGCGTCCGAAGCCATCTTGGCCAGGTAATCGTTGTGCATCCCCTTGAGGCGGGCCGGCCGGTCGCCTCCCAGAAGCCACAGAACGTTGCTGCGATCCCGCATCAGGTCGCCGATGAATCTTCCATAGGCGTGGGCCGCCGGAAGGTTGGCAGCTGTGAAGATCCGCGGTCCGCTGCCCCAGGGTGCCGTCAGCTTGTCGCCCCAGGCGGGCACCAAGGCCATGTAGAGCCCTTCACTTGCCGCTTCGTCAACGACTTCGAGGACGCGTTTGAAGTAGGACGGATTCGGCCGGGCGGGGTCATTGTCAAAAAGTGGCCGGTCGCCGAGTTCATTTGGGACATTCAACCCGTCGAATTCCGTGAGGACGACGGCTTGGATCACCGTGAAGCCCTGGCGCGCGCGGGTGCGTAGATAGTAGGAACACTCCTCCCGCGTGGTGTCGTGGAACAACTGCCACGCTGTGTCGCCAAGCCAGAAAAACGGCTTCCCGTTCTCAAGCTGGAGCATGTGTCCGTCAGGATGCACGCGGACCCGGGGGAGCGGCGTTCCGGGGGAGCGGGCGGGGTCCACGGGTGCCGCAGGCGAAAATCCGACGGAATTGGCGCCCAGAAGTGCAAGGGGAGCCAGGGCTGCCGCACCGGCCATGGTGCGTAGTGCGTCACGTCGATTCATGGGCCTTTCATTGGACAGTCTCGCTCACCGGGAATTGGGAGCAAGATCAACCCGGCGGGGTGGGATGCAATTTTGGACGGCGCGGGGGCTGTTGAGAACGGTGGCTGCCATGAGGGCGCCGTGCTCGGTGAAGGCGAATGGACGATAGATTCGGCCCCGATGCCTACCGGAACTCATCGCAAATTGCGATGAGTTCAACGCAACTTCTTCACTTGTAAGCTGAAACAGGAAATCCCCGGGGAAGCGGGCGGCGTTGCGCTTAACCGCTTCGTTAAGGCGAAAAGTTTGCACTCCGTAGAAACTTGCCAGATCTGAATCGAGAAGGACGCGGCAGCCGCGGATAACAAGAATGCGGGTCTGGATTTGATCCAGGGGGATGAGCGAGGAGGAAGGCATCGGGAAGGGATGCCGGGGATGATAGCAAGGGGGCGAGTGAGGGCCGAGCCGGGGAGCTTTAAACGCGGTTGCGGAAGCGCAGGCGCTTCGGCCCTGGCACATGGGCCCGGCTTCGTTCAGCCCGGCAATGCCGGGCTGAACTACGCCGCGGCAAATTTTTCTCCGGTCCTCCGGACCGGATCAAAATTTGGGCGGCCAACGGGGTTCGAACCCGCGACCCCCAGATCCACAATCTGGTGCTCTAACCAGCTGAGCTATGGCCGCCGTAAAATGGGAGGCGGACTGTCTCCAAGCCGCGGGACACTGTCAAGGGCGGCATGCGGTAAAGGTTTGAAGGCCGCCGGGTAGTGGCTAGAAATCCAGCCTTGCCGACCGCCATGAACCGCATTCCACAGGCCTTTGCCCGCGCACGTTCCGAAAACCGGGCCGCGCTTGTCGGTTACCTATGCGCGGGCGACCCGGATCCCATCCAGTCCCTTGCGGCGTGCAGGGCGTTGATCGCGGGTGGGGTTGATATTCTCGAGCTCGGAGTGCCTTTCTCCGACCCGCTGGCCGATGGTCCCACAAACCAGCTTGCCGCGCAGCGTGCGCTCCGCTCGGGGATGACGCCGGCCCTTCTTTGGGAGCTTGTGAGGAGAATCCGGGAGACCAGCGAGATCCCTATCGTCCTCTACACCTACTACAACCTCGTGTTTGCGAATGGGATCGAGGCATGGGTGGCGGCCGCGCGGGCGGCCGGCGTGGACGGCATGCTCACCCTTGATCTGCCGCCCGAGGAGTCGGCTGACGTTGCGGAGGCATCCCGCGTCCACGGGCTCGCGACGGTGTGCATCATTGCGCCGACCACGCCGGACTCGCGCATTCCGGTCATTGCGGCGGCTACGACCGGGTTTATCTACTATGTCTCGCGGGAGGGCGTTACGGGGGTCCAGGACAGCGTGGCGGGCGGAGTGGCCGAGGCTGTGTCGCGAATCCGGCGATTCACAAGCCTGCCGGTCGCCGTCGGCTTTGGGATCGCGAAACGCGCCCACGTGGCCCAGGTGGCTGCCGTGGCGGACGGCGTGGTGGTCGGCAGCGCGCTGGTCAACCTGATCTACCAGAACCTGGAATATCCTGCACGGATCGCTCCGGCGCTCACCGACTTCGCGGCGGATCTGGCGGCCGGGACCCGGCGCACCGGCTAACGGCCGAGACGTCCCGTGCCAAGCGTCGCGAACCAGCGGACCCTTCACGTCGTCACCGGTTGTTCCGGCGTCGGCAAGACGGAGTGGGCGCTGCGATGGGCATCGGACCGCGGGGCTGAGATTGTTTCCTGCGATTCCCTCCTCTTTTACCGGGGCATGGACATCGGGACCGCCAAGCCCTCCTTGGCGGAGCGGGCGCTTGTGCCCCACCACCTGATCGACATCCGGGAGGTCGCGGAGCCGGTGGACGTCACCCAGTTCGCCAGGTTGGCGAGGGAGGCGGTTGAGGGCATAGCTGCTCGGGGCAGGCCGGTTCTCGTGGCGGGGGGAAGCGGCTTCTACCTAAAGACTTTCTTTGGACCGGTCGCCGACGAGGTGGTTGTGGTCCCGGAGCTGCGCACCCGGATCGCCGCGCGGATGGCCGCGGAGGGGCTGCCGGCGCTTGTGGCCGAACTCCGGAGTCTCAACCCCGGGAGCTTGGGCGCCCTTGACACGGCAAATCCACGCCGGGTGACGCGGGCCCTGGAACGCTGCCAGGCCTCGGGGCGGACGTTGGAACAGCTTGCCGCCTCGTTTGCGGCCCAGTCCGGGGCGTTTTCGGACTGGAATGTGGAGTTGACCGAGCTTGTCCGGCCGCCCGCCGAGCTCGACCTGCGGATCGAGCAGCGGGCCAAGGCCATGCTGGAGGCCGGGCTGGTCGCGGAGGTCACCCGGCTCCTGTCGGCCGGGCTCAAGGGAAACCCCAGCGCTGCAAGGGCCATCGGCTACCGGGAGGTGATCGACTTCCTCGAGGGGAGGATCGATGCGGAGCGCCTGGAACCTGAAATCGTGAGGAACACCCGGGCTCTCGCGAAAAAGCAGCGCACGTGGTTCAGGACCCAGCTCCCGGCAAACCGGACCCTGATCGGCCTGGGAGACCTCAGTTCAGGTTGATGTGGTACTCGTCGAGCGACGAGCCTTCCAGGAACCGGAGGTCGGCGATGGCGTCCCGAAGGTTCACCTTCGACTGCAATTCGTTCACGCGCGCGGTCTCAAGCTGGTTCTGCGCCTGGAGCACGTCGTAGCTTGTCGCGAGGCCCGCGTCGAACTTGGCCTTCTGGAGATCGTACTGCTTTTCGGAGAGCCGCGATTCCTCGCCCGCCGCGCGCACGCTCTCCAGGCTGGACTGGACCGCCCGGACAGCCGAACGCACCTGCACGACAAGCTGCTGGTCCGTCTGTTCCTGGGTGAGCTGCTCGCTGCGCACATTCGCCATTGCCTGGCGGTACAGGGCGCGGTTTGCGGCCATGCCCCACGGGATGCTCAGGGAGAACCCCGCCTGCCAGTTGTACCCGTTGCCGTTCCAAAGGTGGTTTGCGGCGGCATAGTAGTCGTCCTGGGCGCTGTTGTAGCCGAGGCCGCCGTTGACCGCGAGGGCGGGCAGCGAGTCCCTCCTGGCCTTCAGGGCGTCGAGCTTGAACTGCTCGATCATGGCATCGACGATCGCCAGGCTGGGCCCGTTGTCCCGGGCAAGCTTGTAGGAATAGTCGAAGGAAACCTCGGTGCCTTCCAGGACGGGGAAGTCCACGCTGCCGACCCCGTGCTTGAACTGGCGCTCGCCCAGGTCCTGGAGGAGGGCATCCTCGTTGTTCTGCACGGTCTGTTCGAAGGTGATCAGCTGGCTCTTGGCGGTGGCCACGCCGACCTGCGCCTGGAGGACATCGAGGTCGGTGAGAACCCCCGTCTTTCTCTTGATCGTGTTCTCGTCGAGGAGCTGCTGGGCGAGCTTGAGCGTGTCCAGCCCGACCTTGTACTGCTCGCGGGCGAAGAGGAGGTTGTAGTACGCCGTCTGGGTGTTGTAGATGACCGTGAGGACCGCGCTCTTCAGGTTCATCGACGCGATCTTGACCCCGAGCCGGGCCCGCTCGATGGCTGCACGGCTGTAGTCGGTCCCGGCACCCTGCAGGAGCGGTTGGGAAACGACGATGGAGACGTTTCCAAGGTAGACCGGATTGTACGCCTCAAACGAGGGGGTCGTCAGCTGACGCTCGAGGTTGTAGTCCACGGTCACCGTGCCCCCGGTGATCACGGTGTCGGCGATCGAGGCCGTGGTCGTCTCCTGGTTGGTGAACGCGGCGGCGTACGCGGTGGGATTGGCTTCCTGCAGCGCGGACTTTTCCGAGGTGAGGCCAAAGATCGGGAAAAACGTGGACTGGTTGATGACCACCAGGTCCCGGGCCTGCTCCACGGGAAGCCGCTGGATGCTGATCGCAAAATTCTTCTGGAGAGCCTTGGTGACGGCGTCGTCCAGCGAGACGGCTTCGCTGGGCGCGGCGGGGGCGGGCTCCTGGGCCCGGGCGCCGGCAACGGACGCCAGAAGGACGGAGGCCAGGGTCAGGCGGGCGGTGAGTCTGGACATGGTGGTGTGCTTGAATCTTGAGAACACCGAATGCGGGAAAAAGTTGCGCAAAGACACGGGTGCGTGATCCCGGGGTTCATGCGATCACTTCACGGCCGCCTGCGAACGCTTCAGCTCCTTGTCCACGATCTCGCCCATCACGGAGTTTGAGGTGATCCGCGAGGAATAGAGGGCGATCTCGGCCCGGGTCTCGGCATAGAGAGGGTTGGAAAGGTTCAGGTCCGGCGCCTTCTTGTCGGCGGCATACACGAGCACGCCGCCCCCCTCCGACTGGACCATCTCCGAGACCTGGCCCTTGTCCAGGTGATCGAGCTCGCCCGCCACCGACTCGTCCATGTCCTTCGGGCGGTCGTGCAACCGGAATGTGGGGATCCGCTTGGTCGTGACGGCGACGGTGCCGGCCGCCGCCCCGGCGGCGGCCTGGTCAAACGAGAGTCCGGCCTTGAGGCCCGCCTGGATCTTCGCCCGAATCGCCTGGCCGAGCTCGGCAAACCGCGCGCGGCGCTCGTTGTCGATGTAGTCGGCGGCAACCTTGGACTGCACTTCCGCCAGCAGCGACTTTCTCGACGGGAGCGTCTCCTTCCAGAGCACGATGGCCGCTCCGCCCGGGGTGGGCAGCTCCTCGGAAAAGTAACGGTCGGCGTCCAGCCTGAAGGCGGCTTCGGAAATCTCCTGGGAGCCGCCGAATTCCGCGGGTCCGGCATCGCGGGTGAAGGGGGCGAGCGGCGTCGCCGTAAGCTTGGCCGCCGCCAGGTAGGCTTCCAGCGCCGGGCCCGCGGCAACCTTGTTGTCGTAGAGCCCGAGCGCAAAGGTGGCCGCGGCGTCGAGGGCGAGGCGCTGCGCCTTCCTTGCCTTCACGCGGGCTTCCACAAAGGGGCGGACGGCCTGGAGGGTGACCTCGGGCTTCAGGGCGGATGTCTTGGAATCGGCCGGCGGCTTCGGCAGGAACTGGGCGCGGTTGGAGTTGAAGTAATCCTTGACCTCCTCGTCGGTGGCCGTGACCCCGGCCAGGTAGTCCGAGGTCGGGAACTCCACGGCGCTCACGGAGACGCGCGGAGGGAGATCATATCGGAACGAGTTCTCCGTGAAAAACTTCTGAAGGTCGGCTTCCGAGGGATGGATCTCCGGCTTGTAGCTTGAGAAGTCGAGCGAGGCCGTCTCCAGGTTCCAGGTCGTGAAACCAAGGGCGAGCGCGCGCTTGATCTCGTCCGCAAAAACGTAGCCCGGCCCGCTCAGCAGGTTGCCGATCTCGTTCACCCGGGCGTCCTCCGTGATGATCCGCGCAGGCTCGGACGCAGCCGATCCGGCCTGGCTGTCGAGGCTGGTGCGGATGAGGTTGTACCGGTTCGCATCGAAGCGGCCATTATTGTCTGAGAAAATGCGCAGGCTCTCGATGAACTGGGTCAACTGGGCGGCCGTCGGCTGGGGAAGG
>Ga0302319_10000773_pt1 | contig 71721 bp, 53 predicted proteins | sample Bog_T0_2_FD_203319 | JGI IMG/M metagenome (GOLD analysis project Ga0302319, IMG submission 203319) | Peat permafrost microbial communities from Stordalen Mire near Abisko, Sweden - Bog_T0_2 | ecosystem: Environmental > Terrestrial > Soil > Wetlands > Peat | place: Sweden: Abisko, Stordalen Mire...
CTCCGTTGGATTTGATTTCTGGTATAAGTATGGTATAAGTCGCGGAACCTAACTTGAGGCCAATTTTCATAACTTGTTGAAAATTGGCGGAGAGGGAGGGATTCGAACCCCCGGAACCCTTGCGGGCTCACCTGATTTCGAGTCAGGCGCATTAGACCACTCTGCCACCTCTCCAAGTGGGGGCGTGAAGGTAGAGAAATTGGCGGCCAACGGAAGCCGAAATCTCGAGCACGCGGTCGGTATCGGGCCCGGCTTCACTTCGTTATGCCGAGGCGAACTTCCCATCGGGAAAGTTCGGGGTATTCGAACCCCCGGCTTCGCCGCGGCGTAGTCCTGCGAGGCAGGACGAAGCCGGGTACCCGTGCGGGCACACTTGATTTCGAGTCAGGCAAACCTCTCTGCCGGTATTCCAAGTGGAGTTGAAGGAAGAGAAACCAGCGGCCAACGGAAGCCGAAATCGGGTAGTGGTACGTTTTGAGGGCAGATCGGGATCGCCTGGACTTCGTCGGTGGCCTGCCCGCATTCGAGGCGAGTGTTCGCCTCAAGACACGGGCCCGTCGGAGCGGCGCCGAGTTCCGGCCGACCGCTAAATACACGACTCGGCCACCTTCTTCTCCCAAACGTACCATCCCCGCCTCGAACAAAGCGGGCCAACCGCGCTAGTCGCCCGGGAGCGGCGGACCTTTGGCGCAACCACCGGACGACAGGAGCGCGGCATGTCCGCGAGTGGTGATGCCGGCCGAAGGGCATCGACAATCAGGGGTCGCCATTCGTTTCGTTAAGCGGGTCGGCCGCAGATTGGTCCTCACCCGCCGCTCCCGCGCCTTTTGGCGAACACGCGCCCTCGAATGCAGGCGGGCGCATCCCGCGGCAACTTGCTCTGTTTCTCAAGACGTACCACTACCCGAGATCTTGGGCACATGATTGCGGTCGGGTCCGGCGCGTCATCAAGGAGTGATGGTTGCGCGGGTGGGGCGAACCGTCCCGGTGGGCCGGCTTTCCGGGATGCCATGCGATTACCTATTGACAATCTGAATGAGCGGCGCACGGTGTGCCCTATAGAAGATCTGAACGATGGCGCGGAATACATCCGGCGTTCGAAGCAGTTCCCAGACGTGCGCGCCACTCAACCCTCAATCCATCCCCAGTATGAAATCGAACCACGCTCGCAGGACCCTCCGGCGGATTGGAACGATCCTCGCCGTTGTCATGACGCTCGCCCCGGCCCTTCAGGGTGCCGCGGCAGATGCCGAACCCAGGGACCACACCCTGTTCATGGGCCTCAACATCATGATCCAGCACGGCTCCGACTACTACCGGGTGCTCGATGTGGCCAACGACGCCGCCTTGATCAAGGTGGACGGCCAGCTCATCCAGGTTCCGTTCTCGAAGATCGACGGGTACCGCCTCAAGAAGGAGCCCAAGATCGGCGGCTTCACGGCGACGGTCTCCCACCTGACGGGGGACCGGGCCTACACCCCCGCCAACGACCCTACAAAGGTCTGGCACAACCGTGAGACCCAGCTCACCGGCTATGCCGACGACGCGGCGGCGAGCGCCGCCGGCGACGTCGTGACGAACGGGAACAACGCGGTCGGCGCCAAATATACAGCCCAGGGACAGATGCTTCCCAATTATGGCCAAAACGCGTTTAACGCCACGGCCCTCAACGGCCAGTTCAACGGCAACGGCACAAGCGTCGGCATGGCCGGTGGCAGCAGTTTTCAATCGACGCATGGCGGCAACATGGGCGACGATGGCGATTATTCCGAAAAGCTGCAGGAGGATTTGGACAAGAAGCTCTTCGACGCAATGAGGGTCGACTTTGAGGTCTCCTCCGACCGGCCCCTGCCCGATCCCTACGTGGTGGTCGTGACGGAATTCCGGGAGAACGAGACGGCCAGGGAGACGCAGCGCTGGATCTACATCAAGCCCCTGCATCCGATCGAAGGCAAGCCGACGAGCGTCCACGTGATGGAGGGGGGATTCCCCAAGGGCTTCGCCCTCGGGAAGTATGAGGTGCACCTCTACGACAGCGGGCACGAAATCGCCACAACGGTGTCCGCGGACAGGATGGCCATCACCCAGGGCGAGGCTTATCTCTACACGGGAATCCAATACCTGTCCGACCACAAGGGGCAGACCCTGCCGGCCACCCCGATACCCGAATCGGCCTCCTCCCATCTCAGGGACGATTTCAACACGTCCGAGCTCAACCAGACCGTCCATGTGAAGGTCAGCCGGCAGGGCGAGGTTCTGGCGGTGGACGGAGGTGATGAAACACTGCCGGCCGCCTCCAGGACCGCGTGGCGGAAGCTGCGTTTCTACCCGGCACTGGAAGGCGGCAAGGCTGTCGCCTCCACGCTCGATATCCGGCTCGCCGAGTTCGTCCGCTGAATCAACCGGCGGGTGCGGGCGCCGATGGCCGCTTCGCCTTCAGCTCGTCCGGCGTCTGCGGGGTCAGTTCGCCTGCGGCGCGGACGAGGTCGAGGTAATAGATGATCCGGCTGTAGGCCTCGTTCGCGTACTGGAGCTGTGAGTTGAGCAGGGAATTCTGGGCGGTCAGCACGTCCAGGGGAATGGCGAGGCCGTTCCTTTCGAGATCGACGGATTGACGGTAGGCTTCGGAGGAGGCCTTCACCTCGCTCCCCAGGTCGGCGAGCACCCCTTCGCTGGTGACATAGTTGTCGTAGGCGGTCCGCACTCCCTGCTCCACCTGACGGCGCAGGTAGGATTCGTAGAGCGCGGCCTGGCGGAGGCGGGACCAGGCCGTGCGCACGTCGGCCCTGATGGTGCCTGCGGAAAAGATCGGAAGGTTGGCGAGCAGCACGCCGTCCCATTTTGTGGCGCTGGAGTAATTCTCACGGTAGAGGAAGCCCGCCACATCGAGGGAGACGGAGGGGTAGTATTCGGAGACCGCCGAGTCGACCGCATAGCGGGCAGCCTTGACGGCAGCCTGGGCGGCAAGCAGGTCCTGGCGGTGGGCGAGCGCCATGGCCACATGGTCCCCCAAGGCACCCGGCGATTCGGGCGGGACAAGCTCGTCCGAAAGTGGACCATCCACCTGGGAGGCGCCGATGAGCACGGCCAGTGCGCGGCGGCCGCTGCGGACGTCATTTGAGGCCTGGGTCAGTGAAACCCGCGTGGCTGCCTCGTCGGAGAGCGCCTGCGACACATCCAGGCCCAGGGCGAGCCGGACCTGGTACCGGGCCTCGATGTCGGCGACCCTGGCCTCCTGGAGGGCGAGCGATTGCTCGAGCACCGAGACCTGCCGCGTCGATATCAGGACCTGTGTGTAGGCCTGGGCGACATTCAGAAGGACCGTGGCCTGCGCGTCGGCAAGGAGCTGCTTCTGTTGGACCACGGCCATTTTGGCGGCCTCGAAGGTCGGAACTCTGCCATAGGAGAGAGTCATGCCTCCGACGACAGGCGCCTCGAGGCGGCGCAGCACGCTGCCGTCCTGCACGTAGCCGCCGGCGCTCGCGGCCGCGGCCGCGGCGCTGGGGGACGGGGCCCCGGGCGCGGCGGGCGCGCCGGATCCGCGCGGCGCCTGCTCGATCGTGAAATTGGGTTGGAAGCTCACCGTGGGGAGAAATGCGGCCACCGTCCTGTTCTTGTTGATCAGGGCCTGGAGGTAGGCCTCCCCCTGGGAGGCGATCTGTTCGTTGTCGGCGTTTGCCAGGGCGAGGGCGCGCCCCAGCGTCAGGGTTTCCCCGTCCGCCAGCGCCTTCGGTGCCGGCTGGTGGCCGTCGAGGACATCCCGGTAGGTCTGCACCTCCCCGGCCTGGTCGACACATCCCGCGAGATACCCGGCGCAGGAAACGCACAGGATGAGCGCGGCCCGACTGAGCCACGTGCACCCGGTCGTCCTGTGTCCGACGAGCCTCACTTGTCGGATGAGGGGGACGGGAGCGCAGCGGAGCCCCCCTCGGCAACCGGAGAGACGGCGATGCCCTCGCCAAGCTGTTCGCCCGGATTCGAAACAATCCACTCGTCGCCCTTGAGGCCGGTGAGGACCTCGATCCTCGTCCCGAAATCGCTTCCCGGGGCGATCTTCCGGAAATGGACCCTGTTGTCGCCGTCGACCACGGCCACCTGCTTGCCGTCGGCTTCGAACAGCAGCGCGCTCGTGGGGATCGTCAGGATGGGATGGTTCCTTGGCATGGATAGGTCGGCACGGCCGTACATGCCGGGAAGGATCCGATGGGCGGGATCGCCGTTCCTGAAATCGAGCTCGGTGCGCAGCGTCCGGGTCACCGGGTCCAGGGCGCCCGCTGACCGCTTGACCCGGCCCATGAAGACATGGTCCGGGTAATTCTGGTCCAGCACCAGCGTCACCGGCGAGTCGAGCCTGAGCAGGGGCGCGTAGGCCTGGGGAATGTTGACGAAGACCCTCAGCCAGTCGTCCTCGGCGAGGTCGAAGAGCTCCTGCCCGGGTCCGATGTTGGCCGCCGATATCAGGGCCCCGGCGTCATAGTTGCGGGCCGTGACCACCCCGTCAAACGGGGCCGTGATCCTCTCGAAATTCACCAGGGTCCTGAGGCGGTCGACGGCGGCGGCCGAGGACACGACGTTCGCCTGGGCCTGTTCCTCGGCCGAACGGAACTGGTCGAGTTGCTGCTGGGTCACGCCCCGGGTGGGGATCAGGCCCTCGTAGCGGCGATAGGTGGCGGCGGCCAGCTCGTGGCTCGTCTTCTCCTGCCTCAGGTTGGCCTCCGCCTGTTCGAGATTCGCGTCGGAGTCGGGCGCGGAGATGAGGGCCATGAGGTCTCCCGCCCTGACGCGGTCGCCGATGTCGACCTTGGACGAGGCGAGGTACCCGTTGGTGCGGGCGTACAGCGCCGTCGCCGCGTACGCGCGGATGTCCGCGGGCAGGGAGAGCTCCACGGGCTCCGCCGTCGACTCGGGCCGCACGACCTGGACGACCAGCGGCTGGTCGCGGATCTCGGCGGCCATGGCCTCGCGCTCCGCAATTCGCTCGTGGCGCGGCCAGAAGCCCGCGATGAAGAGCACGACGAGGGCCAGCGCCAGGGCGCCCCCGATAAGCGCCAGCGACCTCCTGCCGAACCTGGGCAGGTCATCCGGGATGTTTTCGTTGGATTTCATCACCTCAATTCCTCCTCGACCAGGGTTACCGGCGCCTTTGCGCGGAGCTTGCTGTAGACAACAGGGACAAAGAAAAGCGTCGCGAAGGTCGCGAGCAGCAGGCCGCCGATCACCGCCCTGCCCAGGGGGGCGTTCTCCTCGCCGCCCTCGCCGAGGCCGAGCGACATGGGGAGCATGCCGATGATCATGGCAAGGGCCGTCATGATGACGGGCCGCAGCCGCGTCATGCCGGCGGCCAGCGCCGCGTCACGGGCGCTGGCGCCCTCTTTCCTCAGGTCGTTGGCGAAGGTGATCATGAGGATGCTGTTGGCGGTGGCCACGCCGATGCTCATGATCGCCCCCATGAGCGAGGGCACATTGATCGTCGTCTGGGTGATGAACAGCATCCACAGGATGCCGGCCAGAGCGCCCGGCAGCGCCATGAGGATGATGAGCGGATCGAGCCAGGACTGGAAATTCACGACCAGCAGCAGGTAGACCAGCACGATGGCGAAGATCAGGCCGTAGCCCAGCCCGGTGAACGACGCGTCCATGCTCTGGACCTGCCCGCGGATGTTGATCAGTGTGCCGGGAGGGAGGTTTTTCCGCTCGGCAGCCACGATCCTCCGCACAGCCTTGGCGACCGAATCCAGGTCCATGCCGCGGACGCCCGCCAGCACGTCGAAGGTGGGCCTGGGGTTGTAGTGGGTGATGTTGGTCGGCGAAGTCCCCCTGGAGAGTCTTGCGACGCTTCCGAGCAGCTGGGCCTCCGGGACAAACGCCCCGCCCGGCACGAGCGACGACGATGGAATCACGGGCTGATTCTCGAGGGCGTTGATGGAGTCGACGAGGTATTGGGGTGTCTGGACCAGCACGCTGTACTGCACGCCGTGGACTGTGTCCTGCCAGAAGTTGGGGTTCTGCTGGGCGGTTCCGCTGAGCGAGATCAGCATGTCATCGGCGACGTCGCGCTGCGACAGGCCCGCAAAATTTGCCTGGGTCCGGTCGACGTTCATCAAAAGGCTGGGCGTGTGGGGGACCTGCTGGAGCCGGACGTCGGCGGCCCCGGGCACACCGGCGATCTCCGAGGCTATCTTCTTTGCGGTCGCATAGTTCCGCGGCTCATCGGCGGGCGATCCCTCGATCTGCACGTCGATGGGCGCCGCGATCCCGAAATTCAGCACCTGGGTGACGATGTCGGCGGGCGCGAAGTAGAACGTGAGGTCCGGGAATCCCAACCGGAGGTCGCGTGTCAGCCGGTCGATGTACCCGGACGTCGGCCGGTGCCCCGCCTTGAGGGCGATCAGGATTTCGCCATCGGCGGACGACATCAGCGAACCGTCGCTCAGCGACAGGTTGATGCCGCTGTTGGGGATGCCGATGATATCGAGCAGCGTCTCGATCTCGCTCTTTGGAATGTCGTTGCCGACGGCCCGCTCGACCCGGGCGAAGATGCGTTCCGTCTCCTCGATGCGGGTGCCGGGCGGAGCCCGGACGTGCAGGCGGATCTCGCCGGCGTCGACGCTGGGGAAAAAGTCCTTGCCGATGAGGCCGAAGCCCGCCAGGCCCGCGGAGCTGGCGACGAGCAGGATGAAGACGCCCAGGACCGCCGTCCGGTTCCCCAGGGCCCAGGCCAGGAGGCCGCCGTACCAGCGCCGAAGCCGCTCGAACCGGCGGTTGAAGCCCTCGTGGATCCCCCAGAAGAAGCCGTGGCTTCCAAGCCTGTGGGCCTTCGCCGGGTCGGCGTGGGGATCCTTGGGATCGAGGTGGCCGCCAAACACCTCAACCTCGCTCGCGAGCAGGTAATGGACCATCGTGGGAACGAGCGTGCGGCTCAGCAGGTAGCTCGTCAGCATCGCGAAGACGACCGCCAGCCCCAGGGGGATGAAGAGGAATTTTGCGGCCCCGCTGATGAAACCCACCGGGATGAAGACGATGCAGATGCACAGGGTCGAAACGAAGGCGGGAACCGCGATCTGCGACGCGCCGTCGAGGATGGCCTGCACGAGGCGCTTTCCCTGGTGCAGGTTGCGGTGAATGTTCTCGATCTCGACGGTGGCGTCGTCCACGAGGATGCCGACCGCGAGGGCGAGCCCCCCGAGCGTCATGATGTTCAGGGTCTCGCCGAGCCAGCTCAGGATGATGATCGAGACAAGGATCGAGAGCGGGATGGAGGTGACCACCACCACGGTGCTGCGCCAGCTGCCAAGGAAGATGAGGATCATCAATCCCGTCAGGCCCGAGGCGATCGCCGCCTCGCGGACGACGCCGGAAACCGAGGCCCTCACGTAGAGGGATTGGTCGAAGAGGGAGGTGACCTTGAGGCCCTTGGGCAGGGTCGGAACGACGAGCGCCAGGGTCCTCTTGATGCCCGAGACGACGTCGAGCGTCGACGCCCCGCCGTTCTTCAGCACCGAGACAAGCACCCCGCGCTTTCCCGACACATGAACGAGACTCGTCTGGACCTGGAAGCCGTCCCGGACATGGGCCACGTCCCCGACGGTGACGGTGGTTCCATGGACAGTCTTGATGGGGAGACTGTTGAGGTCCCAGGCCTTCAGCGGACTGCTGTTCAGGATGACCGGGTATTCCTGCGCGCCGATCTTGGCGTTTCCCGCCGGCAGGATGAGGTTCTGGGCCCCGATCGCATTGGAAACGTCGGTCGGCGAGATTCCCCAGGCATAAAGCCTGGCGGGATCCAGGTCGACCATCACCTGCCTCTGCTTGCCGCCGTAGGGGGCGGGGATCTGTACGCCGGGCACGGTGACCAGGCGCGGACGGACAAAGTTCATCGCCTGGTCGAACATCCCCTGCTCGGGAAGGGTGTCGCTCGAGAACGAGAGCTGGAGGATGGGTACGTTCGACGCGCTGTACTGGATGACGAGCGGCGGCTGGGTGCCCGGGGGCATGGACCGGATTGCCGTCTGGCAGATCGCCGACACCTGGGCGATGGCGGTTTCGATCTTCGCGTCAGGTTGGAAAAAGATCTTTACGATGGCGACACCGTAAAGCGACTGGCTCTCGGAGTGCTCGACGTCGTTGACGGTGGTGGTCAGGATCCGCTCGAAGCTCGTGACGATGTGCTGCTCCATGTCATTGGGCGACATGCCGCTGTAGTTGAAGATCACCGAGATCACCGGAATGTTGATGTCCGGAAAGATGTCGGTCGGCGTATTGAGGATCGTGTATACGCCCAGGATAAGCACCAGCATCGCGGCGACGACGAAGGTGTACGGGCGCCTGAGGGCGAGTCGGACGATCCACATGGCCGGGACTCAGGCGGCCGGGACGGCGCTCGGGCGGCACACCGCCCCGGGGAAGGCATCGGCCGTCCCCGGCTTCGCCTGGCTCAAACCCTTTGAAGACATCCGGGAATAACATGACGGTCCCGGGACTTTGGCAAGTTGACTGCCAAAATAAACGGTCTCCTGGAAGGCGCCGCAAGGGGGCGCCGCGGCCGGTGCCGCCCTGCTAGACCGCCAGCGGCGAGGTTTCTTCGCGCCGTTGGCGCCGGCGAAACACGATCCCGGCGGCGCAGATCCCTATGGCCCAGAGGGCATAGGTGCCCGGCTCCGGAGTGGTGACGAGTGCCGGTGCGAAGTCGGTGTCATGGAGCTCCACGCCGCAGTCTGAGAATCCGCCGGCCGCAACCTCGCCCGTGATGACGGTCGACGTGTCGATCGTGGCATTGGGGGCGAGGATCGACCCGTAAAGCGTGTCGCCCGTCTGCGCGCCAATCGTCACCGTGCCGCTGCCCTCGATGTTCCAGAGGAGCTGGTTGTCGTTGGTGCCGGAGTTCAGGTTGACCCCGGAGCCGAAAATTGTCTTCCCGCCGGCGTTCACCACGTTGATCACGTAAGTGAGCCCGGCAGGAACGTTCACCGAGACGTTGCTGATCGCCTGGTTGTTGTAGGTGTCGCCACTTAGCACGCCCGCTCCCGCGGAGCTGCCCACGTCCAGGTTGAACACGACGACCCCGCTGGTCTGGCTGCCCGAGCTGAACACCAGACTCTGTCCACTCACCGAGATCGTTCCCGTGGCGGCCGCATTGGCCAGGCTTGTCGAGATGCCGGAGAAGGTTGTCTGAAGCGCGGTGCCGTTGAAATTGATGCCCGTGGGCGCCGAGGTCCCGGAAATCGGGTTGTTCTTGGCGTTGGGCGCGCTCGACGAGGAGCTGTTCAGCGCGTCGCCGGTGGTGTTGCTGGTGAGGGTCTGGTTCGAGGAGTTCCAGGTCCACTGGCTTTTTGTGAGCCCGGGAAGGTACGCATATCCCGAATCCAGGGTGGTGTTGCCGTTGAGGTTCAGCTGCCCTGTCACGTAGAGCGTGGAGTTATTGGTCGTGACGTTCTGCGAAATCACCCCCGTCCCGCCAAGGGTGAGGGCGCCGTTGACCGCAAGCCCGCCCTGGGTGTCGCCATAGCTTTCCAGATCCGCATTGCCGAAACTGATCAGGTTGAATCCGTCGTAGTCGGTCTTGAGGTTGGTCACATCCTGGTAAGTTGTCTGCGCGTTCGCAGCCGCACAGGCCGAAGCAAGGGCGATGAGGGCCGCCCATCTGCATAGGCGGCCAAATTGGCCGTGCGGAGTCGCTGTTACCATGGCCTCAAGCTATCGGCCCATTGGAACCAAAGGCCATTGGGGGGACTACGTACGGCGGGGAGGCAGCCTGCTTATAAATATAACTAATGATTATCATTAGAAATGTTTATCATTGGGCTGGCTTGATCTTGTCACTCGCATCCTGCAGCAGGGCAAGCTGTTCAGTGGGCATGGGAGCTTTCCTGGCTTCTTCGATTGCCTGGGCAGCCTCGCCTCGCAGGTTGAGATCGGCCGCCACCAGTGCCACCCAAAATGCGATCGCCGGCTCGCGGCGCTGCTGCTCCGGAATGTCCATAAGGAGCGAATGGGCCGCGTCGAAGCTTCCCTGGCGCCAGAGTACAGCCGCCCTGGCAAGGATGCCGGCGGATGAATCGGTGGTGAGGTGGGTCGCATGCGGATAGGCGTCCGAAGTCCCCCTGTTGAGGATGCAGCTCAGGAGAATCCACTGCGCGGTGATCTCCCTGTCGTCCGGAGCCTCCTGGACCCACTGACCATAGAGCTGCCAAAGGCGCGTCAGATCCCCGCGTGCGACATAGCTGGTGCGCAGCGCATCGTAGGCCCAGAAAATCCGCGGATCCCTGTCGAGTATCTTCCTGAGCGCGAGTTCCGCGCCGTCGGGATCGTGCCAGGCATTGGCCAGCCGCACAAGCGCGCGCAGGCCGTGAAGCGAGTCGGCCGACGAGGCCACGGCATCGGACCAGAGGGCGTGCCCCCGCTCCGCGTCGAAGCGCAGCATCTCCAGATGGGATGACAGGGCGAGAAGCCGTGTCTCGTCAGGCCATGCGCCCCACGCCCCGTCGCGGAGCAGGCGGTCGAGCTGCGGAAGGTCCTGCTCCTCGGCCACAAGCTCGGCTGCAGTGTCTGCAACGACGGGATCGGACCGCGATACGGACGGAAGCCTTTCGAGCCATGCGATGGCCTCGCGCCGCCTGCCCATGTCTGCGAGCCAGCGGGCGACCAGCGCCGAGTCCGAGGGGGCGCCCGCAGCCGAGGCCGCCTTCATGCCGTCCACAAGGGCGGCCCAGCCGGGAACGGCCGGGGCGCTGAAGTCGGCCGGCGTCCCTGGGGAAAATGCATCGAGCAGCCTGGCGAGGAGCCCCTGGATCCCCGAGGTGTCGTTGCGCCTTGCCGCCTCCGAAAGGAGTTCTATTGCGGCGCGAATCCGGTAGGAGCGGTCGGGTATCAGGCCCTCGAGTTCCGCCCTGGCCGCATCCCTCACCGAAGCGTCGGGATTCCAAAGCCTGAGGGCCGCGTAGGTGAAGCGTGCATTCAGGTCGGAGGGGTCGGCGGCGGTCAGCTTGGCCAGGCGGTCCTGAAGCACGGAGGGCTGTCCCTCGGCAACCGCGACGGCTACGGCAAGGCGGAAAAAGGCCGCATCCCTGCGCGCCGCATCGTCGAAGCCCGCCAGGGCCGCGTTCGCTGTGTCGTAGCGGCCGGCCTTGAGCGCGTCCTGCACGAGTGCCACCCTCACCGCCATGTCCTGCGGAGTCAGCCGTATGAGCTGCTCCCTCGCGGTCAGGATGGTCTCTGGCGAGGCGATCGCTGCGAGGTAGTGGATCACCTGTTTCCAGGTCGTGGGATCGTTGGGTGCGGACTGCGTCGCCCTGCGCAGGGCCAGCAGCATGCTCTGGTAGTCCTTTTCCTCCGAAAACGTCTCGGCCTGGGCAAGCGCCTCCCGATTCTGCCACCGCAGCCAGAGCGGACGCCCCAGGAAATACCCGCCGACACCCAGGACGCCCACGACCAGCACGACGGCCACGGCCCGCGCAGCGTCCACCTGGGCCTCCGTCATGCCGTCGTGAAAACGTTCCCATGAGGAGAGGAATTTCTTGAAAAGTGCGGTCATCGGGGGGCGGCCTGGATCAGAGCGCAAATTATCCCTGGCGTAAAGGCGTTGGATGCAGCAACTGCGGAGCCCAGCGGCGGAACCACGCCAGGGCCGCGGCGTCGTCCTCGGACTCGATCTCGAGCGTCAGGTGGGCCACGTCTCCGTTTCGGCGTCCGTCGACCACCCTCTGCAGCCTTCGCCAGCGGATGCCCCGGTAGGGAGCCCCCTCGTCGCGCGATTGGTTGAGTTCCGCATCCCAATGGCAAAAAAAGGTGTCGACGGTGCGCCCGGCGATGGCGAAACGATAGGCCGAGAAACTCAGCGGCTCGCCCTCCACCTGAAGGTCGACCGTGCCGAGGCTCCGCACGAGGCGCCCGCCCGCGGCGGGCAGGCACACGGTGGGATCGTGCCATTCGGGGTTTTCGCCGTGGGCCGCATCCCCGCGCCATGAAATGAGGAAGGCCCAGCCGCGGATTCCGGTCGACGCGTCCTTCCATGCGAGACCCGCCGAGCTGGAGTTGCCGAGCACGGCCTGCGCCTGACGCGGGATGGTGATGGGCTGCCAGGATGAATCGGGCTCCCTGAGCTCCCAGCCCACGCGCGCCGGAGCCCGGAGCTCGTGCGCCAGGTACCAGGCCTGGGTTCCGACGAACGATGCCGCGGCGCAGCAGAGCACGACCCAGGACCAGAGGCCGGCCCCGGCGGCCGTCGGGGGCGCCCCGGCGGGACCGGCGCGGAGCGCCGGGGAGGGGCGGGCAAACGCGAACGCGAGGGCGGTCGTTGCCGCGAGGGTGATGACAAGCTCGAAGATCCCCGCCGGATCGTGCCAGCTGAGTCCGGCGGCGGCGCCGCGCGCCGCGACCTGCCAGGTGAGAAAGGACGTTCGGCCGAGATTTCCGGCGAGGGCGACAGCCATGGCCGCCGCAAGCAGGCCTATCCGTCGCGGCCAGTTCAGCATGAAGAATTCGCCGAAGAACCATCCGATCATGCCCACCGCCTGGAGCGACCTGAGGCCGCTGCAGGCCTCGTCGATCCCGACAAGGCCGTTCGAGACCGCGATGACATTGCCGCTCACGATGGCCGGATGGCCCGACGCGGAGACGAGTTCGGCCGCCACCTGGGCGTTCGCTCCGGAGAGGGTGGTGATGATCCAGCGGTTGACCGGCCCGGGCCAAGTGAGGCCGGTCATGACGAAGCACAGCGGGAACGCAAAGTGCCGGGCCCATCGGGATCCGCCGGCCAGGGCCGCGGCCGCCAGGGTGACCGCCAGCGCCGCCGCGGCACCCGTCCATTGGGCCGCGGGCCAGAGAGCATTCGCCTCCAGCACGGGAAGGGCCGCCGCGAGCAGAGCCAATCCGGCGACCAGGAGGATCCAGGCCGCCGCGCGGCCCGTCGCGCCCGGCGGGCGTGCGGCGGGGCGTGTGAGCCATCTTTCCCTCAGCAGATACGCGGCCAGCACCGGAACGGCCCAACCGTAGGCCTGGTCGGGCGTCACCGACCAGGCGACGCTCCACCGGGCCGTCAGCGGCAGCCAGACAAGGGCGAGCGCAAGGATCGGCAGGCACCCGGCCATGGACAATCGCCGCCTCGACATCCGGTGAGACAACCGAAGCCGCCACCGGACGTCAATGCCCCTCGGAAAGGCCCCGATAGCTCTTGCCCCGGATTCCGCCCGAAACACGCTCCTTGGGTGTGAAGCGGGTGAAAACATTTGCCGCCCTCGTGGCCGGCGTCGGACTTGCGTTCGCCGTCCATGGCGCGGATGCCCAGCCCGCCGACACCCAGCCGGTGCTCCTGGGCTCCGGTCGTCCCTTCTATCCGCCCGATTATGCCAGGGCCGGCGTCGAGGGCGCCGTGACCGTCGACTTCATCGTGGGCGCCGACGGAAGGGTGAGCAAGCTCACGGCGGTCGACTCTCCCGACCCACGTCTGACGATGCTCGCCGCCTACCAGCTGAAGCAGTGGTTCTTCCTGCCCGCCTCCAGGGGCGGCGTGGCGGTGAGTGCGCAAAAGCGGATGCGCCTCGACTATCACCCGCGGACCGGGGATGCGACCTCGGATGAGGAGAGGGGCAGGGAGGCGCTTCGCAGCGGCAGGCGCGAGGGCCGCGAGGGGCGCACTGCCCAGGCGATTTCCGAATTCACCGAGGCCCTGCGCCTCGATCCGAAGCTCGCGGCCGCCCACGAGGCCCGGGCGCGCGCGCATGCGAAGCTGAAGGAGGCCGGGGCGGCCCTCGCCGACATGAACGAGGCCGTCGCCCTCGACCCCGCCAGCGGGCCCTACCGCCTCGAGCGCGGAGTCCTCCTCGCCGGGGCGGGGGATCTCCCAGGGGCCCTCGCCGACTTCGAGGCCGCGGTGCGGCAGGCCCCGGAGAATGCCGCCGCCTTCAGGGACCGGGGCACCTGCGAGAGCCTGATGAAAAGGCCCGTCGAGGCAATGGACGACTTCGGCCGGGCGGTGGAGCTGGACCCGGGCGATCTCCAGGCCAGGTGGAAAAGGTCCGACCTGGCGTATCAAAGAGGCAACTACAAGCTTGCCATGGCCGACCTGGGCGAGATCGAGGCGAGGCAGCCCGGGGGCCCGCAGGTCCTGAACCTCATGGGTTGGATCCTGGCCGCCTGCCCGGATCCCGCCGTGCGCGACGGAAAAAGGGCGGTGGCCTGCGCCACCAGGGCGTGCGAAGCCGGCAAATGGCGCGATGGCGACGTACTGGACACCCTTGCGGCCGCCGACGCGGAGGCGGGTGACTTTGCCGGGGCCGTGAAATGGGCGACCCGGGCTTCCGGGCTCGCCCCAGGGAAGTCGGGCGAAATGCTCGCCCGGCTCGCCCTGTACCGGGAGGCAAAGCCCTACCGCATCCCCGGCCCAGACATGAAGGCCCTCGCCTGGGAGGACCTGAGATACCACACCTTCCAATCCGTCTGGAGCACGGTTGACGAGAGCTATTTTGACCCGTCGTTTGGAGGCGTCGACTGGGCCGCGATAAGGGAGAAATACAGGATGCGGCTTTCCGCGGCGCGCGACGACGCGCGGTTGCGCATGCTCCTGCAAAGCATGCTTGGCGAGCTCCACCGCACGCATTTTGCCATCATCCCCCGGGAGGGGGCGGTGTTCAACCCCTCCGAGCGGGTCCGGATTGGCGGCATCGGCACAGAGGAGGCATTCATCGGCGGAAGGGTGGTGTTCACCGAGGTGAGGCCGGGCTCCCCCGGAAGGTCCGCCGGGATCGAGCCCGGGGACGCGGTGAGCCGTCTCGACGGGTTCGACCTCGGACGGATCCTCGCCTCGCTTGAGAAGGGGGGGCTCGAGCCTTTGCGCGCCGGGCTGTACCTCACCGGCTTTGTCGAGTCCCGCCTGAGCGCGGCCGTGGGAACCAAGGTGGCCCTCGGCGTGGTCCGCGCCGACGGAACGCCAAGGCAGTTCCAGGTGACCTGCGGTCCGGCCGACGGCGTCTGGTCGGAACCGATCGGCACCTTTCCGTCCGAGCCGATCCGGACCGAGGCGGTGCGCGGCAGGGACGGCATCGCCGTCCTCCGGTTCAACGCGTTTGTTCCGCAGGTGATGAAGGACGTGCGCAGGCTCGTCGGCTCGCTGGGGCCTTCCGACGGCCTGATCATCGACCTGAGAGGAAACACGGGCGGGATCACGGCCATGGCCGCAGGGATCGCCGGCCTCTTGAGCCGAAGCGAGTTTTCCCTGGGGGCGATGCACATGCGAAAGGGCCTGGAGAACTTCGACGTCTACCCCCAGGCCGGCGTCTTTGACGGTCCTGTCGCCATCCTTGTCGACGGCCAGTCGGCCTCGACCAGCGAGATCTTCGCGGCGGGCCTTCAGGAGGGGCATCGCGCCCGGGTGTTCGGCGAGCGCACGGCGGGGGCCGCGCTGCCGTCGTCGTTTGAGCGGCTGCCGAACGGCGACCTGCTCCAGTACGCCATTGCGGACACGACGACGCCTTCCGGCGTGATGATCGAGGGCGAGGGCGTCGCCCCCGATGTTTCGGTTGCGCGGGCGCCCGCCGACCTGGCCGCCGGCCGCGACCCTGTCGCCGAGGCGGCGCGGCACTGGCTCGACTCGGAAAGGGGCGCCCGATGAGGGCGTTGGCGGCGGGGCTCCTCATCGCGTGTGTCGTGGCGTCGGCCTCCGGCCAGGCGTCCGACAAGGGGGCGGGCGAACTCCTGGACCGGTGGCTCGCCGCCCAGGGGGGCCTTGAGAGGCTCAAGGCCGTTCGCGGCTATGACTACCGCGAGACCATCAGGAGGGGGCCCGGGAGCCGGACGGTCGAAATTCACGTCGTGCAGACCTCGAACGGACGCTTCCGCTACGAGACCGCTTATCCGTGGGGCGGCACGCTTGTGCAGGCCTCGGACGGCATAGTTTGTTGGCAGGGCAACGATCGCCTCGGGTACGGGCTGATTCCAAACTCGGCAGTCCCGCCGCTCTATCTGGAGGAGGATCTCCTCACCGTTCTCCTCGTCGACAGGGTGTACCCCAAACACCGGCTGCTGGGCGACGGGGAGGCCCAGGGGCGCCGCTGCAAGGTCGCCGAGATGACCGGAAGGGATGGGGTCGGGGAGCGGTTCTACTTCGACGTTGAGACGGGACGCTGCCTGCGTATCGAGCGGCCGCGGAACGGCCACCCGGGTGAGTGGAACTGGACTGAATATTCGGACTTTCGAACGGTGGATGGCCTGGTGCTGCCGTTCACAACCGCGATCGACCGCGGGGACGACAAGATCACGAGAACCAGGTCCGACCTGGTCATAAACCCGAGGCTCGACACGGCAACCTTCATGATCTCCACGGCCCGGTTCAGGGAGCTCAGGGCGATCGAGGACATCCTCGCGCGCAACCTCGCCGAAGCCGGGGGGGACGCCATAGGCCGCATCCACTCGCGTGTGACCCGCGCCCACGTCGAGACGTCGAACCAATCGGGGAAGGACCGCGAGACGATCTCCCAGAAGGAGCCCGACTACATACTCAAGGTCTCCGAGACCCCGGGAATGGGAACGAAGTGGACGGGTTTTGACGGGACCGTCGGGTGGAGCACCAGCGAGGTCGAGGGATTCCACCTCCTCAAGGCGCCGGAGGTGGCGGCCATGAGAAACTACGGCAAGCTCTCCGACGAGGGGCATCTGGCCGACCGGTGGCCCCTGCGGAAGATGGTCGGGCACCGCCAGGTGAATGGACGCGCTACCCATGCCGTGATCCTGTCCACTTTCCAGTTCCAGGGCGGCACGTTCTATTTTGACGATGAGAACGGACGCCTGCTGCGCATGACGTCGATCTTCGGTGACAGCGACGGGCACTTCGAGGCCACCCAGGATTTTTCCGATTTTCGAAGGATGGACGGCGTCGAAAAACCCTTCGTCATCACCCAGACGGATCCCACCGGCAAATCGGTCGAGACCATAGAGTCGATCGAGAACAACGTGCCGCTGGACAATTCGATCTTCAGGCCCCGCAAGGGAGACTGGTAGGATCCGCGGCGCGGATCACAGCCTCGTATAGATGTTGAGGAGTCCAGGATGGGCCGGGGCCGGGGCGCCCGGGGCGCCGGATCCGAGGCTGAACCTTACGAGAAGCTGCTCGTTCTCCTTGTCCAGCTGGAGGATCTGGAGGATGCGCGAGCGGGCCCGGTCGAGGGCGCCGCGCGCCTGGGGCGCCCGGGAGTCCTTGGGATCCGCCGCACGAAGCGTCTTCAGCGCGGAGTCGAGGCGGTCGAGAAGGCCGCGTTTGCGTTCGAGAAGGTCGGACGCCGGCGCACGCTTGTGCTGCTGCAGGAGGCGGTTCTCCTCGAGGGAAAGCTCATAGAGCTCGTCGCAGATCTGCTGGTGCTGTTGGAGCGCTTCCATGAGGGTCATGACTCGGGCGGTTTTGGCGTGGATTCGGGCGGGCGATTCGGCTGGGCCGACCGGACTCCCGGCGCAAGCAGGGTTGTCAACCTGTGGTTGACGTCGTCCCTCCAGCCCAGCTGCTGTATGCGCCAGGCCGCCATCTGGGTCAATTCGGTTATCGAGGCGGCCGGCTGCTGCTGGCCCTGGAGCTTTGCGGCGGCATCGATGATCGACTGGTAGGCGGCTTGGGCGCGATCGAGCTGGTGAAGCCCCTCGTAGCACAGGCCCACCTGGTAGAGCACGGGAAGGTGCCAGGCGGGCTCGGGCGAAATGGCGGCAAGACCGTTGTAGATGACGAGCGCGTCGGCCAGGTCTCCGCTCTGGAAGAAGGTGTTCGCGAGCTGGTTGCCGGCCCGGCGCTGCCAAAAGTTCCAGCGGCGGGGGTCTGCGGCCACGCGGCTCTTTTCGGCGCGCAGCAGCTTGAGGGTGATGGACATGGCCTCGTCATTCCGGCTCATTCCGCCGAGGGCGCTCGCCAGGACGTAGCGGGCCTCCGGCACATTCTCGTCGTTGGGCCAATCCTGGAGAAATTTTTCAAGGGTGTTGACGGCATCCTCGAAGTCGCCGGCGTTCTCCTGGGCGCATCCCACCATGAAGTTTGCGCGGGCGCGATCGGCGGGGGCCAGGTCGAGGAGCCTCACCCTGGCGAAGAATCTTCCGGCCTGGTCAAAGTCACCGGCTTCATAATAGGTCTGGGCAATCTCGAACTGGGCTGTCTTGGCCAGGAGCGAGTAATGCTCGAACCCCTGGGTGGGCAGCTTCAGCGTGGAATTGATGACGCTGTAAAATCGGTTCAGGGCCAGGTCGAACGCCCCCATCTCCCTGAGGGTGCGCCCGAGGTCCAGGTAGGCGTCCGGCACCCGCCCGTCATCGGGGAATTGCTGCAGGAACTTCTCGTAGATGGCCGCGGACTTCGTGAGCTGCCCCGACCTCCGATACATGTGGGCCAGGCCGAGGAGAGCGGTTCTCTTGTCTCCCATCGGGAACTCGGTGCCGTCCAGGATCTGACGGTAGCAGATCTCGGCGGTCGCAAAGTCCCCCTTGGCGGTGTGGACCGCCCCCAGGTGGAGAAGTCCGTCTGCCTCCGGAAAATCGGAAAGCCTGGAATCCCGACCGCCTCCGCCGGGTCGCGGCACCGGCGCGGCCGGACCGGCCGTGACACCGGCCGCATGCGCCCCCGATCCGCCCGCCGCCGGGTCGCCCAGCGCGCACAGGGGGACCAGCGCGGCTATCGCGCAGAGAGCGAGCGGCAGGACGTTGCGCGGGCGCGGCGGACGTGAGGGATGGGTCATTGTTCCTGGTAGGAGGCGGAGCTGGGAGGTATGGATTTTGGTGCGGAGTCGGCTGCCTGGGTGCCGCCGGCCGCGTTCGTATCACTCGAACGGGTCTCGGCGCCCGGGAATTGGAAGTACGGAAGGAAGTCCTCGGGACGGGCCTTGGGTTGGGCGTCGTCGGGAGGAATTGCCGCAATCGGGGGGCTGGGAGGCGCAGCCTGCGTGGAGGGTGTCTCCTCTTGTCTGGCCGGCACCTGGACCGCGGAGGCGGCGATGGGCTGGACCTTGTGGAGGATGACGTCCGGTCGGTTCGGGTTCAAAGCAGCCTGGTCCGGCTTGGGCTGGGCTGCAGCGGGCGGACGCTGGTAGAAGTCCGGCGGCGGGAGGGAGTCCTGAAAGCGGAGCGCAGGCGGTCCGAGGGCGCGAAGATAAGGCCGCGAGGCCTCGTTCCTGGACCGGCCCTGGAATAGACTTTCGCTGAAGGCCGGAGGCGATGGCGATTGAGCGACCTCGCTCGCCAGCGACGGCAACAGCAGGGAAAGGTAAAGCCACGCTCTGCGTCCCTTCGCCGATGAAGGCGGTGTTACGCGTTGGTTCATGACAATATGCTCGGTCCATGATCATGGAACGTTCTGAATCAGCCCGGTTATTCAATCGACCGGTCGGACCAAAGCTGGAGGGGAATCAGGGCCGCCCTGCGGCGCGGGAGCCAATAAGCAGCTCCTCAAGCCGCAATCCGGTGTCAACACCCTGCTAATGAGCAATCTCCGAGATGCCAACCTCGCGGACCCTGGCGTCCAGGAGGCGGCGCACGCATCGGCCCAGCTCGTCCAGGGTGTAAGGCTTGCTGATGAAGTCTTTTTGGCCGAGGGACTCAAACTCAGTGCGGGCCTCCGCGGTGAGGTGGCCCGTGATCACCAGGACCTTCGCATGGGGGCGCCGCGCCCGGATGACCTTGAGAACCTCGAGGCCGTTTGCCCCCGGCATGTTCAGGTCCAGAAGGACGGCGTCGATGACACAGGCGGGGTCATTGACCAGGTTTATCGCCTCGAGCCCATCCCCGGCGCTTGTGACGCTGTAACCTTTGCGGACGAAGGCGATTTTCAGCAGGCTGCGGAGCGGGTCCTCGTCATCGACGACGAGAATCGATTCGGTACCGCCGGCGGCCTGGCTCGGGGCGGCCACCGCCCGGGCCACGATCGCGCTCTCGGCGAGGGGAAGGTAGACCTTGAAGGTGCTCCCCACCTTTGGGGTGCTCTCAACCTGGATGACTCCGCGGTGGTTGGCGACGATCCCGTAGACCACCGCCAGTCCAATCCCGGTCCCATGGTTGCCCATCTTCGTGGTGAAGAATGGCTCAAAGATCCTGGCGCGGACCTCGGGAGTCATCCCGGTGCCCGTGTCGGTCACCTGGAGGCAGGCGTATCTCTTGTCCCGGACGGCGTCGGAGCCCTCGATCGCCGATCCTTCCACAGCCACCGTGCTGATCGTGATCGAGCCTCCCGACGGCATCGCATCCCGCGCATTGACGCACAGGTTGAGGATGATCTGTTCGAGCTGGTTTTGGTCCGCCAGAAGAGGCGGAAGCGGATCCTGAAGGGCGAGATCAAAGGTGATGGTCCTTGGGAACGTCTCCGAAAGCAGGCTGACCAGGTCGCGGAGGAGCTGGTTAAGGTCGAGCGCGGTCGAGTGGACCTCCGTCTTGCGGCTGAAGGTGAGGATCTGGCGGACCAGCCCGCTGGCCCGCTGGGCGGCACGCCGGATCTCGCGCAGGCTCTTGTCCAGGGGGGCGTTGGCTCCGGCCTGCATCTGGCCGAATTCGGCGTATCCCAGGATCACCGCCAGCAGATTGTTGAAGTCGTGGGCTATCCCTCCGGCGAGTGTGCCCAGACTTTCCATTTTCTGGGCCTGGCGCAGGTCTTCCTCGAGTCTCTTGCGCTCGGTGATGTCCTCCCTGAGGCACAGGAAATTGCTGATCTGGCCGGACGCGTTGCGAAGGCTCGATACGGTCACAGCCTCCCAAACGAGCGAACCGTCCGCCGTTCGGCGGCTCAGGTCGCCATGCCAGTCGCCGCCCGCGGAGATCGTCGCCCAAAAGCGCTCATAGTCGTCGTCCGAGGCGTGCCCGTCGCGCAGGACGGGAACATTCCTGTCGAGGATATCCTCGAGGGTGAGCCCCGACACCTCGGTGAACTTGGGATTTACGTATTGTACGCGGCCCTCGGCGTCGGTGATGACCATCCCGACGGGGGACTGTTCCACGGCCCTCGAGAGCTTGAAGTAGAGCTCCTCGGCCAGCCGCTGGCGCGTGATGTCGTGGCCGACCGCACGGATCGCGTACGGAATCCCATTCGCATCGGAAAGGGTCGACTCCTCCCATCCTATCCATCGCCAACCCTGGGGTGTGAGCCACCGGTGGGTGGGGGCGGCCTGATGGGGTGGGCGGCCCAGCTCGGTGTTTGCCGCCTCATAGGCCGCATGATCATCCGGGTTGATGAAGGTGGCGGCGTCGCGCCCCGCGATCTCGTGAACCGGGTGCCCGACCTTGCGCGAAAAGGACGGGTTTGCGGCAAGCAACCGGCCGTCCATGCTTCTGCAGTAGACCGGGGCCGCACTTGCAGCCCACTCTCCAAGGAGTTCCTCCGAGGTGCGTTCGGCCCGGCCGGCAGCAGGTCCTTCAACTAGGGTATCCCCGGTCATGTTTTGATGGTCAATGGGTTCCGGCAATCACCGTCGGGAGCCGCTTGAGCGTCATGGGCAGGCTCTCCCGAACCAGCTTCTCCGCCGTGCCGTCGGTTGCCCCGTAGAGGATCTTCCATCCCGAAAGTTCGGTCCAAGATTCGCCGGCAATCGGGTCGATCTGCTCGAATCCTGTTGGGAATCCGGCGAACCGCGCGAGGTGATCCGCGACCTGGACCGCCGCTGCGAAGATATGATGGCAGGGGGCCTGTTCGGGCTCGGAGTGGTACCTGACGGCAAAAATGAGCTCTTCGGCAAGCTGATGCCGCTCCAGGAAATAGGCCCCGATCTGGGTGTGGTCCCAGCCGATGAGATCACGCTCGAGCGCGCAGGCGTCCGCCGCCGTGTGGACGGGCGTCGAGGCCACGAGCATGAGCTCCTCCGGAAAGGCATAGGCCATCACTATCTTGCCCACGTTGTGCAGCAGGCCGACCAGGTAGTCCGTGTCGTCGTCGATGGCCGAGGAGGTGGCGACAAGAATCTCGCGGGCGAGCGTGGCGGTCCCCACACTGTGGGCCCAAAGATCCTTCCAGAGCTGGGTGGGTATGCTGGCGGACTGCAGGCGCTCCAATTCCTCGATCACGGGGGTGGCCATGGCCAGCTCCCGGATCCGGCGCAGACCCAGGAAGAACACAGCCTCCTCGATGCTGTTGATGCGCGCCGACAGGCCGAAGTAGACGGAGTTGACCATGCGGAGCAGGCGGGACGATAGCGAGGGATCCCCGCGTATCACCTCGGCGATCTGGGAGGCCATGCTTTCCTCGGCGCTTATGACCTTGAGAAGCGCCTGGTTGACCGTGTGCAGCGAAGCCAGCTTGGGGCAGGCGTCGATCCGACGGCAGATCTGTTCCGTGGTAAAACGCGGTTCGACTGCCGATTGGGTGCTTGGAGGATTCGACATGGATGTGGAGGGGGCGCGCGATGGCGCTGCCGGCCGGGCGGCCCTTTCCCGGCTGCAGTCATTTATCGGTCCCGCCCCCCGGCGATTGAGGCTTTTGTTCAAGTATGCGGTCCTTGTGCCGTTTAGACCTGAGCAGCGTGATGCCGATTCCCGATCGCATACCGATATAAAGACGTGATTCCCGCCACGCTCGACCCGGCGTTGTCGCGATCCGGGGCCCAAGCCGCCCCGGGGCTCCGCCGTGTGCGCGTGATTCATTTCTGCCCCTGGGCGGACATGCTCCAAGGCGCCGCCGAATTCCTCGGTGAGCTGTCGGCGAGGAACCCCTGTGCGCGCGTCTCGGATCCCGGCGATGCGGCCCTCGTCGAGATGGCGCGGCTGGACTGCGACTGGCATGGTGAGAATGTCCGGGCCTTCGGCGCCATGCGGCGTGACGGGATTGAGTTTCGCCGCATGGACGTGCTGGGCATCCGGGGCCTCCGCGATCTGGCCGCCGAAGCCGCCCGGCCGGGAGAGGAACGCTGGTTTGTCATCACCGGCCAGCATCCGCAGATGCTGGGCAGGCTGGCCGGACGGCTTTTTGCCGCCTATGCAAGGGCGGGCGTGCGCACGCTCTATTACGCCTTCGACGAGGCCAGCCGCACCCTGCCGAATTTTGCCGACATCGCCCCTCATCTTTCGGTGCTTATCCACGACGAGATGCCGCTTGGGCCCGCGCCTCTCCGCAGGACGTGCCGCACCGTCCACCGCAGCTGGGTGGCGAACCTGGTGCCGTTTGCGGCGCCCTTCTGCGAGGAGCCCGAGAACCGGATCCTCTTCCTGGGCTCCAGGATGGGCCTGACCCGCCACCGCCAGCGGCAGATCGAACACCTCAAGGCCCGGTTCAAGGACCGGTTCGTCGCCGTCTGCGACCATTCGCTTCCGGTCCCCGAGAGGCTCTCGCTTGCCGCGCGATTCAAGGTGAGCGTCTGCCCGGAGGGAAGGAAGTTCACAACGCCGGCCATGGGATCCACCCACACGGACAGGCCGTTCTGGTCCGGCTGCCTCGGCCTTGTTCCCGTCAGCGAGGATTCCCGGATGGGCGGAAGGCTGGAGGACCTGCACGGCGAGGGGCTGATCCTTCGCTATCCGCACGGGGACCTGAAAGCGCTTGCGTCCGCCTGCGAACGGGCGCTCGCGATGAAGCCGGGGGAGCGCCGGAGAATCTACTCCCACTTCAATGCCCGCGAGACCGTCGGAACGGTTGTGGCGGAGGCGATCCATGACGCAGGTCCGCCGGAGCCCTGAGCCATGCTCTCCGCCCACCAGAAAAGGGAGCTTGAGGCTGCCGTCGCGCACCACCTCGCCGGGCGTTTTGACCAGGCGGAGGCCATCTATGCGCGCATCTATGCCAGCCAGCCCGGCGACTTCCAGATCAACCACCTGATGGGCACGCTTCGTCACCAGCAGGGCCGGCCGGGCGAGGCGGTCGTCCTCCTATCCAAGGCCCGCCGGTGCATGCCGTTCTCGGCGCCGACATTGATGTGCCTCGGAGTCGCCCTAGGGGCGATTGGACGGAAGGACGAGGCCGAGAAGGCACTCCGCCTTGCGGTGAACCTCGATCCCCAATCGTGCGAGGGATGGGCGAACCTAGGGGCGAATTTCGCGGTGGCTGGAAAGATCGAAAAGGCCGAGGAGAGCTTCAAGCGGGCCCTCAGGCTCCAGCCGGACTATGTGGCCGGGCTGGATGGGCTCGGCGCGGTCCTCCACCTGGCGGCGCGCAGCCAGGAGGCGGTGGCCTGCTATTCCCGCGCGCTCGAGCTGAACCCCGACGATCCCAGGGCCCGGTTCGGCCGCGGCCAGGCGCTTCAGTCCCTTCACCGGACCTCCGAGGCGCTGGCCGACTTTGACGCCCACCTTCGTCTGAGGCCCGGGCACCATGAGGCGCGGAGCTTCCGCCTTTTCGCCCTGAATTACGGCGGGGAACTGTCCCGCGACGACCTGTTTGCCGAACATCAGGCCTACGGGCGCCAGGTCGAGGCCGAGGCGCTCGGGAGGTCTCCGCCACCCAGGTTTGAAAACACGCCCGATCCGCACCGCCGCCTCCGCGTGGCCTTTCTCTCGCCCGACCTGCGCACCCATTCGGTCGCGTACTTCATCGAGCCGATTCTCGCGCATCTCGACCGGGATGCCTTCGACGTCCTCCTTTACCACGATCACTTCTCGGTCGACGCCGTGAGCGCCAGACTGCGCGCGGGGGCCTCCGTCTGGAGGCAGTTCGCCGGGCAGCCCGATGGGGTTGTCGAGCAGGCGATCCGCGAGGATGCCCCCGACGTGCTTGTGGACCTTGCCGGACACACGGGCTTCAACCGCCTCGAAATATTCGCGCGGCGACTGGCCCCGGTCCAGATCAGCTATCTTGGATACCCCAACACCACCGGGCTTTCCTCCATGGACTTCAGGTTCACCGACGCGATCGCCGATCCCCCGTTCGAGGCGGACCGCTTTCACACCGAGAGCCTCGTTCGCTTCGCCCCCACGGCATGGAGCTACCTGCCGCCCGCCGAAGCGCCGGAGCCGCGGACCGGCGGGAAGTCCGGGGGCGGCCCCTTCACCTTCGGATCGTTCAACGCCCTGTCCAAGGTCGGGCCCGCGACCCTCGGCCTCTGGCGGTCAGTGCTCGAGGCCGTCCCCGGATCCAGGCTGCTGATCAAGAGCCCGGGGATGGATGCCGACCATTGGAGGGGCAGGTTTGCCGCCTCGGGACTGCCGGTTGAAAGGGTTGACCTCCTGCCCATGACGTCCGGCACGCCCGAGCACCTCGCCTGCTACGCGAGGGTCGACGTGGCCCTGGACACCTCCCCCTACAATGGCACCACCACAACCTGCGAGGCCCTCTGGATGGGAGTCCCCGTGGTCGCCCTCGCCGGAGACCGGCACGCCGCTCGCGTGGGGGCGAGCCTGCTGGCGGCCGTCGGCCATCCCGAGTGGGTCGCCTCCTCACCGGCGGAGTACGCCGGGATCGCGGCCGGCCTGGCCGCGGACGGGGATCGTTTGGGTGCGCTTCGTTCCTGCCTTCGTGCGGAGATGGCGCGATCGCTCCTGCTCGACCACGCGGCCCAGGCGCGGAATTTTGGCGGGGCGCTCCGTTCCTGCTGGGAAAAATGGTGCGCCGCAGGGGAGCCGGCCGCGGTCGAGCCGGCCGCGTGAACGGAGACATTATGAATTCGCGGATGCTCGCCCAGCTCATCGAGGAAGCCCTGGTGCTCCATCGCGCCGGAAGGCTCGACGAGGCGGCGGTGCGCTATGCGCGCGTGCGCTCCGAGGATCCAGGTAATTTCGACGCCGCCCACCTCGCGGGAACCGTCGAGCTCCAGCTGGGGCGCGCGGAGGCGGCGGCGGAGTTGCTCGAGGCCGCGCGCCGGCTCAACCCGCGCTCGGCCGTATGTGCCATGCGGCTGGGGGTCGCCCTCAACGCCCTCGGCAGGGCCGGCGCCGCCGAGGCCGCACTGAGGGAATCCGTGACGCTGGATCCCTCGCTTCCGGAGGGCTGGTTTCACCTCGGCCGGGCGCTTGAGCAGCTTGGCAGGATGGAGGATGCGGCGCACGCGGCGGGGCGCGCCGCCGAGCTCAGGCCCGACTACGCCGAGGCAATCGACCACCTGGGTGCGATGCTCGCCGCAACACGGGGCCACGCGGCGGCCGAGCCGCATTTTCGAAGGGCGGTGGGGCTGGACCCGAAATTTGCCCGCGCCTGGTGCAATCTCGGGATCTGCCTGGTCTACAAGGGGGCGATCACCGAGGCGATAGCCTGCTTCGACAGGGCCCTCAGGCTCGATCCGCAGATGCATCATGCGTACGCGGGGCGCGGGCTCGCCCTGGAACGCTGCCACAGGATCGCCGAGGCCGTAGACGACTACGGCCGCGCCGCCTCGGGGGACCCGCGCGATTTCCAGGCCCGCAGCGCGCGCCTGATGGCCCTGCACTACCTGGACGGCGTGCCGAGGGCCCTCCTGTGGAAGGAACACCGCGAGTTCGGCGAAGCTGTGTCACGGGTCCAGGGGGCCGTCGCGCACGACTTCCAGCCGGACGATCCGGGGAGGCGCCTGCGCGTGGCATTCCTCTCGCCGAACTTCAGGGCCCATTCGGTGGCTCATTTCTTCGAGCCCCTGCTGGCAAACCTGGACCGCCAGGCGTTCGAGACTTTTCTCTATCACGACCACGCCAGGACCGACGAGGTTTCGGAGCGCCTCCGCTCGCTCGCCTGCCATTGGCGCCACGTGGCCGGGCTTACGGACCGCTCGCTCGAGTCCGTGCTGCGCGCCGACCGTCCCGACATCCTCGTGGACCTGGCCGGCCACACCGAGCTCAACAGGATGGCGCTCCTCTCGCGCAGGCTGGCCAGGGTGCAGGCGACCTATCTCGGCTATCCGGACACCACGGGCCTCGCCGCCATGGATTTCCGGATCACCGACACCGTGGCGGACCCGGAGGGGGAGGCCGAGCGCTTCGCCACGGAGACCCTCGTGAGGATCGGCGCGACGGCCTGGAGCTACTCGCCTCCGGATGACGCGCCCGAACCTGGGCCGGGACCCGCGTCGGGCGGCGGCCCCGTCACGTTCGGGTGCTTCAACAATTTCGCGAAGGTCACCGACCGCGCCTTGAGCGAATGGGGCCGGCTCCTCAGGCAGGTTCCGGGTTCGCGCCTCCTCATCAAGGGGGCCGGACTGGGATCCGCCGCGCTGGTCGCAGCCGCCAGGAGCCGGATGGAGGCTGCCGGGATGAACCCCGGGTCCGTTGACCTTCTCGAGCGGATTCCCGCCCAGGCCGGCCACCTCGCGGCCTATGGCCGGGTCGACATCTCTCTGGACACATTCCCGTACCATGGGACGACGACGACCTGCGAGGCGCTTTGGATGGGGGTGCCCGTCGTCACGCTGGCCGGCGACCGGCACTCGAGCCGGGTCGGGGCGAGCCTCCTCAGGGCCGTTGGTCGCGCCGAGTGGATCGCCCGGGACTGGGACGACTATGTGGACAAGGCGGCCGCGCTTGCCGCCGATCCCAGGCAACTCGCGGTTCTCCGCGGCGCCCTCAGGGATGAGTTTCGGCGTTCGCCGCTCTTCGATCATGCCGGCCAGGGGGCCAGGTTTGGGGATGCCCTGCGCGCCATGTGGAGGGCGCGCTGTGGCGCGGCCGAGGCAGCCGGGACGCTCCCGGAAAAACAGCCGCCGGCCTTTACCGCCGCGCCGGTGTTCACGATGCGGACGCTTGGGTCAAACGGCCGTTTCGCCAACCAGGTATTCCAGTACCTCTTCCTGCGGATCTGCGCCGACCAGCGCGGGGCCGGCGTCCAGACTCCGGCCTGGGTGGGGCAGAGGCTCTTCGGGATCTCCGATCCAGCCATCGCCTCCGGGGACGGTGCGGTGATGCGCGAGGACCAGATCGCCGACCCTGGACAATTCCTGAACAGCGACCGGTGGATCGGCGGCTCCGTGGACTTTGTGGGATGGTTCCAGTTTCACACCCGCCACTACAGGCCCCACAGGGAGTTCATTCGCAGGCTGCTCGCCATGAAGGCCGATCTCAGGCCTACTTTTGCCGGGATCTTCGGGCAGCTGCGGAAGCAGGGGCGCCCCATTGTGGCGGTGCACCTGCGGCGCGGGGATTACGGGGAAGCGCAGTTTTTTCGGGCGCCCGCCCGGTGGTATGCCGAATGGCTAGGAAGCGCGGCGGCCGGGCTTGGGAATCCCATCGTGTATCTCTGCTCGGAGACGCCAGCCCCCCTCGCGGCCCACTTCCAGGGCTTCCAGGTCTTTCATGCGGGCATGGTGCAGGACTTCCCCGCCGCGCTCGCGTTCGCCCTGGACTTTTACATGATGACCCAGTCCGACGCGCTCGCTATCTCCAACAGCAGCTTCTCGTTTCTGGCCGCCATGCTGAATGAGAAGGCCCACACTTTCGTGCGCCCGACCCTCGAGGGGCGCACCCTGGAGGCCTTTGATCCCTGGGACGCCCCAGTCCTGCTCGAACGGCGCCTCAAGCCCGGGGAACAGGAGGAGCTTGACGCCGTGGACGCGGTTCCCCTGCCGGCCGTCGCCGTCTGACCGGGGATCACCGCGGAGGGCGGCGGACGATTTCCGCGTAGAGCTCCGCGACGTCGGACAGGGCCCCATCGCGTTCCCCCCGCTGGATCCCGCGCGCGAGCCTGAGTATTCCCACGGCGACCTCCTTCCGGCCCCGGTCCGCCCATAAGGAGGCGAGAATCACAAGGGCCTTGAATTTGAGCACCCCGAGCGACACCGGCGGGGAGTAGGCCGAGTCCGGAGCGCGAAGGACCGCCTCGCACCAGCCCGCGGCCGGCCCGGGCCTTCCCGCCCGGACGTCGATCTGGGCCCGGAGGCAGAGCGCCGCCGGATGCAGGGTTCCCTCCTCCGGCTCCGGGAGCAGCGCGAGCGCCCGCGCGTCGTCCGCGGCGATGAAATGGCACTCGGCGGCCCGCAGCCGCGCTATTGCCGACAATTTTCGATCCTGCCGGCCGATCTTGCGAAGACAGAGCTCAAATTCCTCGGCCGCCCGCGGGAAATCACCGGCGTCATAGAAGCCCGAAGCCCGGTAATAGAGCAGGTGGAGTTCAAGTTCGGGCGCGGGATTTCCGGCGAGGGCCCCCTCGATTATCCTGCGGTTGCGCACCGTCTTGGCGGCAAGCTCCTCGGCCGTCGCGTAGCCCGAATGCACCAGCTCGATTCCCGAGGCGCGGATCGGAATGCCTGCGAGGACGAGGCTCCTGTTCACGGACTCGTGGATCGGGAATCCATACCGGACCTGGGGCCGATTGGGAAAAAGGCGGACGATTTCGCCCCGCGTGTGCTGGCCGGTCGACCGGTCCGCGCTCCGTGTGACAACGGTGAACGCCTCCGTCGGCTCGCGTCGGATCAGCCTGTGGATCTCGGCGGCGCCCGCCTCGGGCAGCGATTCGTCGGCATCCATGACCAGGATCCAGGCCCCGGTGGCGCGCTCCAGGCCGGCGTTGCGGGCGGCGCTGAAATCATCCGCCCAGACGGCCTCGATGACGACGGCGCCCCGCAGCCGGGCGATCTCCTGGGTTCCGTCGGTCGAGCCGGTGTCGACGATGACCATCTCCTCCGCCAGGCCACGCACCGAATCCAGGCAGGACGGAAGGTCGGCCCGCTCGTTGCGCACGATCATGCACAGGCTTAGGCGCGGCAATGGGGAATCGGGCATCGGGATGCTGCAACCGCCCGGCGGGTGCGCAGCCGAGGAAACCAGGCCCGCCGCCCGAGGTCAATCCGGCCTCCGGAGGATCCTGGAGGGGCAGGCATTTTTTCCCCACCGTTGGCCGCGGGAAAGGGGAGCGGGATATGAAAACGAATCGGAAGGCATTTTATTTCCATCAACATAATGTATATCAGTGGGTTGCGTGAAATGCCGCGCGTATGGTCTGCCAAATGCTTGGCTCAGGTCGCATGCCCGTGTGCACCACCTCCCCTGGGAAACCGCCGCTCTTCAACCGCAGCGCCGGAACGGGCGGAGCCTTGGTGCTGCCCGGGCCCGAATATTCCTGCGAAATTGAGGGGATCGAAAGGGAGCTTGTCCGCCGTGCAATTCTGACGCGAAGGTTTGAGGAGCTGCTCCTTCGCCTTTTTTCAAAGGGAAAGCTCAACGGGACCGTGCACACCTGCATCGGGCAGGAATGGTCGGGACTTGCCGTGGCGAGGGCCTCCCGGCCCGGGGACACGATTTTTTCCAACCATCGCGGGCACGGCCATTATCTGGCCTTCAGGGACAACACGGAGGGGCTTCTTGCGGAGGTCATGGGGCGCGCGACGGGCCTTTGCGGCGGAATCGGGGGTTCCCAGCATCTCTGCGACAACGGGTTTTTTTCCAATGGGGTTCTCGGCGGAATGTCTCCGGTTGCCCTGGGTTCGGCATGGAGCCATAAGCGCCGCGAACGGGGCGATGTCGCGATCGTTTTTCACGGGGATGGCGCGTTGGGCGAGGGGGCTGTCTACGAGTCGATGAATCTCGCCTCCCGTTGGGGACTTCCGGTTGTCTGGGTCATCGAGCGCAACGGATACGCCCAATCCACCGACTGCCGCGGTACCCACGCCGGGACGATCGGGCGCCGCGCCGCGGCTTTCGACATCCCCCATTTTTCGGGCGACACCTGGCATCCGCAGGATCTCATCCGCACGGCGGCGGAGGCCGTTGGCCGGGCGCGCATGGGAGGAGGTCCCGTCCTGCTGGAGATCGCCACCTACCGCCTTGCGGCCCATTCCAAGGGCGACGACACCAGGCCTGCCGGGGAGATCGCCGATTTCCACGCTAGGGATCCCCTCAACAGGCTGCTTGCCGGCGCCGATCCCGACGTGCACGGGATGGATTCCCGCATCATGGCCCATCTGGAGGCGCTGGCCGCCAAATGCGAAGGGGCGCCCCTGTGCGCCTACCGACCCGAAGTGCCGGAGCCTTCGCCGGACCTGGCCTGGACGAAGGTTCCCGACGGAGCCGCTCCGGGGGAACGCTACGCCGCGCTGCTGAACGAGGCCCTTGCCGCCGCCTTTGCCTCCGATCCGGACTTGGTGATGATCGGCGAGGACATCGAGGGTCCCTATGGCGGGGCCTTCAAGGTGAGCCGCGACCTGAGCCAGCGCTTCGAGGGCCGCGTCCGCAACACCCCGATCAGCGAGGCTGCGATTGCAGGGATGGGCGCGGGAATGGCGCTTGGCGGGGGCACCGCGATCGTCGAGATAATGTTCGGCGACTTTCTCAGTCTCATTTTCGACCAGCTGCTGCAGCATGCCTGCAAATTTGAGGTCATGTTCGGGGGGGCTGTCCGCGTGCCCCTGGTTGTCAGGACACCGATGGGCGGGCGCCGGGGATACGGACCCACGCACAGCCAGAGCATCGAGGCTCACTTTCTTGGAATTCCCGGGCTTGACGTGCTTGCACTCAACGGCCGGGTCGCGCCTGGGGAGGTCTACGGAACACTCCTCGGTGGAATCCGCAGGCCGACGCTCGTCGTGGAAAACAAGGTGCTTTACACCCGGCAGCTCAAGGCGTCCGCCCCGACGGGATTCGAGATCCTGAGGAGCAACGAGGTTTATCCGACGACGATCATCCGGCCGCATGGGACCGATGCCGCGGCAACCCTGCTCTGCTACGGGGGCATGCTGGAGGTCGCCGAGGCGGCGCTCGGGGAGGCCTTCACCGAGCTCGACACCCTTTGCGAACTTGTGTGCCCCGTACGGATCGCGCCCGTCAACATCGAGCCGATTCTCGAGTCCGTCCGAAGCACGGGCCGCCTGCTCGTGCTGGAGGAGGGGAAGACCTTTGCTGCCTACGGGAGCGAGGTCCTCGCCCGGCTGGTCGAGCGCGGTGTGCGGTTTAAGGCGCGGCGCCTGGGCTATGATGGCTGCATTCCCGCCTGCTTCGAGCTCGAGAACCGACTGCTGGTGAACAAGGAGAGGATTCTGGGGGCCCTCGGGGAGCTTCTGCGTGAATAATCCCGCCACCACAGTCACCGTTCCCAGGGAATCTGTAAGCGACGACACCTGCCTCGTCGCATCGCTGGCGTGCTCCGACGGCGACAAGGTCCGGCGGGGCGATCTCATCGCGGAACTTGAGACGTCAAAGGCCTCATTCGAGATCGAGGCGCCGTGCGACGGCTATCTGCGCTATGCGACACGCGCCGGCGAGCGAATCCGCGTCGGGGCCAGCCTGGCGGTCATCTCGGAGTCCCGGGAGACTCCGCCCCCGGCCCCCCGGGCGGAGGCCGCGGGCGGCCGGCTGCCGGAGTCCGGGCGGCTTTCAAAGGCGGCCGAAAAAATGATGTCCGAGCACGGCGTCGGACGGGAGTCCTTTCCCGGGGACTCCCTCGTCAGGGCGGCGGACGTGGAGGAATTCCTGAAGCGACGGGGGATGGGGGGCGCCGGAGCGAAATCCGGGATGCTCCAGAATCTCCCTTCCGTCCGCCCAAACCATGTCATCATCATGGGCGCGGGCGGACACGCCAGGGTCTGCATCGAGATATTGCGGCGCCTGCCCGCCTTCGAAATCTACGGCGCCGTCGACGAATCCCTTCCGCTGGGGCATTCCGTGCTCGGAGTGCCCGTGATCGGGAGGGATTCGTGCCTGGGGGAGCTCCGCGCGCGCGGCCTTCGCCTTGCGGTCCTCGGAGTCGCCTCCGTGATGGACCACGGCTCGCGGGTGCAGCGGCTGGAAAGGCTCCGCAGGGAGGGCTTCGAGCTGCCGAACATCATCCACCCCCAGGCGGCCGTCGACGCCTCGGTGACAATGGGTGATGCAAACGTCGTCTTTGCGAATGCGACCCTCAGCGCGAACGTGTCGATCGGCAGGGGTTGCATCATCAACTCCGGAGCTGTCGTTTCCCACGACTGCAGGCTTGGCGACAACATACACCTCGCCCCAGGAGCGCTTCTTGCGGGCGGGGTGAAGGTTGGCAACGACACCCTGGTCGGAATGGGGGCCAAGGTCTTCCTGGGGCTGGAGATCGGCCGGGGCGTGGTGCTGAGCAATGGCGTCAACATCGACGCCGACGTCCCGGACGGCGCAGTCGTCAAACGGTGACGGGCCGCCACGACAGTTTTTTTGACGAAAATCCACAATCCATGTCCTCCAAATCCAACCCCGCATCCCCGGCCCGGGCCTCCGCGCCGGGCACCCTCCAGCTCGGGCGCCGCACCCTGGGCCCGGGGCATCCCTGCTTCGTCATTGCGGAGGCGGGAATCAACCACAACGGGGACCCGGAGATCGCGCGCCGGCTCGTCGAGGTCGCCCATAAGGCCGGGGCCGACGCGGTGAAGTTCCAGACCTACAGGACGGACCTTCTGCTGACCGCGCATGCGCCCAAGGCGGAATACCAGCTTGCGAGCGGGGATCCCGGCGAGACCCAGCAGGCCATGCTCCGGAGGATGGAACTTCCGCTTTCGGCCTACGACGGCCTTCTGCGCCTGTGCGACCGACTCGGCCTCCTGTTCATGTCATCCCCTTTTGAGGAGCAAAGCGCGGACTTTCTCGTCCAATGCGGAGTCGAGGTCCTCAAGATCCCCTCCGGTGAAATCACGAACCTGCCGTTCCTTGCCCACGTCGCCCGCAAGGGAATCCCCCTGATCGTCTCCACGGGCATGGCGACCCTCGCGGAGGTGGACGAGGCGCTCGCCACAGTGCGGACGTCGGGAAACCCGCCCGTGGCGCTGCTGCATTGCACGAGCAACTACCCTGCGGACCCCGCCGGATGCAATCTCCGGGCCATGGACACGCTCAGGAAGGCGTTCCAGGTGCCCGTCGGATATTCCGACCACACGGAAGGATGCGCCGTCGGATGGGCGGCCGCAGCCCGCGGCGCGGCCATCGTCGAAAAGCACATCACCGTCGACCGAGCCCTCCCCGGCCCGGACCAGCGGGCCTCCATGGCGCCCGACGAATTCGGGGAATTCGTCGCGGGAATCCGCACGGTGGAATCCTCCCTGGGCGACGGCCTCAAGCGGCCCAGACCATCGGAAGGCAACACGGCGCTCGTCGCCCGAAAAAGCCTGACCGCGGCGGTGGACCTGGCCGCCGGGACCGTCATCGGGCCCTCGATGCTCGTGCTGCGCAGGCCCGGGAGCGGCCTGCCCGCCAGGATGCTTCCGATGGTCGTCGGGAGGTCCCTGTGCACGGCGGTTCCGGCGGGCACGACGCTCGGTCTCGAACATCTTGGCTGATTGAAATGACATCGCTCGAAAAACGCGCCCCGGCCCGGCCGGTGGTCTGCATCCAGGGAATAGGCTTCGTGGGCAGCGCCATGGCCATCGCTGTTGCGAGCGCCCGCAACGCCGACGGAAGTCCAAGGTACGACGTCGTGGCGGTCGACCTGGACACGCCCCCGGGCCGGGAGCGGGTGGCCGCCCTGAACGCGGGCCGGCTGTGCTTTGAGAACGCCGATGAGAAGCTCTCGGCCTCGCACGCGGCCGCCCTCAGACGGGGGAATCTCACGGCGACCACCGATCCCGCGGCCTACGCCCGGGCGTCGGTCGTCGTCGTCGACGTGAACCTGGACGTGGACCTCGCCGGCAATCCGCCCTCCGTCGACCTTGCGCCGCTCAAGCGGGCCGTGGGGGACCTGGCGGACCGGGTGAGGCCCGGGACCCTCCTGCTGGTCGAGACGACCGTGCCTCCCGGGGCGTGCTCCAGGGTGCTCGCCCCGCTGATCGGGGAGCGCCTCGCCGCGAGGGGCCTCGGACCCGACGCCATCCTTCTGGCGCACTCGTACGAGAGGGTTATGCCCGGGGTGGCCTACCTCGATTCCATCGTCAATTTCTGGAGGGTGTACGCGGGGCACACCGCGGCCGCGGCCGCGGCCTGCGAGGCCTTCCTGGGATCGGTCATCGATACGGGGCGCTTTCCGCTCACGCGGCTGGAAAGCACCGTGGCGTCCGAGCTGGGCAAGGTCCTGGAGAACAGCTACCGGGCGGCGACGATCGCCTTTGTCGAGGAATGGTCGCGCTTCGCCGAGCGGGTGGGGGTCGACATCTATCCGGTGATCGATGCGATCCGCATCCGGCCCACGCACGGAAACCTGAGGCAGCCCGGGTTTGGCGTCGGAGGCTACTGCCTGACGAAGGATCCGCTCCTCGGCGGAGTCTCCGCCCGCCAGCTTTTCGGACTGCCGGAGCTCGCCTTTCCCTTCAGCGAATTGGCGGTTTCGATCAACAGGAGGATGCCGCTTGAGGCGCTGCGCCTTGTGCGGGAATGCTGCGGCGGTTCCCTCCGCGGAAGGCGGATACTTCTTCTCGGGATCAGCTACAGGTCGGACGTTGGCGACACGCGCCATGCTCCTTCCGAAACGTTTGTCCGCCAGGCGCGGGAGGAGGGCGCCTCGGTCGCCGGGTTTGATCCGTTGGTTTCGAGATGGGCCGAATTGGGCGAGGAACTGCCGCGATCGCTGCCGGCACCCGGAGACTTCGACGCCGTGGTGTTCGCGAGCGCCCACCCCCAGTTCACGTCGCTGGACATCGGCGCCTGGCTCGGCTCCTCCCGTCCCTTCCTGGTCGATGCGAACAGGGTGCTTGCACCCGCCCAGCTCGAGCAGGTCAGGCGGCTCCGCCTGCCGTTTCGCTCCATAGGACGGGGGATCGCCGCATGAAAGTCCTGATAACAGGCGGCGCCGGCTTCATCGGATTCAACCTGGCCAGGGAGCTTTCCGCCCGCAGCCATGAAGTCACCCTCATCGACAATTTTGCGCGGGGCGCCCGCGATGCCGAACTTTCGTCCTTCCTGGACGGCACGGGGCGCCGCCTGCTCGACGCCGACCTGCTCAAACGCGGTTCGCTCGGCGGGCTGCCCGCCGACTACGGCGCGATCGTCCACCTTGCGGCGATCCTCGGTGTCGAGAACGTGAGCCGCGAGCCGCTTCGGGTGCTCAGGGACAATATGGAGATGACCCTGGAGGTGTTGGAATTTGCCCGGTGCCAGACCGGACTCCGCCGGTTCGTCTTCGCCTCGACCAGCGAGGTCTACGCCGGAACCCTGGAGAACTACGGGCTGGTGTTCCCCACCCCGGAGTCGACACCCCTTGCGCTCACCGACCTTGGGGCGCCCCGCACGTCCTACATGCTCTCGAAGATCTACGGCGAGGCGCTGGTCCGCCAGAGCGGGCTCCCCTTCACGATCCTGCGCCCGCACAACGTCTACGGCCCCCGGATGGGACACAGTCACGTGGTGCCCCAGCTGATGCGCAGGATCTGGTCGGCGCCGGAGGGGGCGGAGGTGGTCGTCTATTCGCCCGAACACCGGCGCACGTTCTGCTTCGCGGCCGACGCGGCCCGTCTTGCCGCGGCCGCGCTCGAGACCGCCGCGTGCGCCGGCGAGACGTTGAACCTTGGCAACGGGGAGCCGGAGATAGGCATGTTCCGGCTCGCCGAGATGATCGGCGCCGCCGTCGGACGAAAGGTCAGCTTCGTCCGGGGTCCTGTGACGGCCGGTTCGCCCGTGCGGCGCCAGCCCGACATCTCCCGGATCGTTGCCCTCACCGGATGCCGCCCGGAAGTCGGGCTGGAGGAAGGGCTTGGCCTGACCTTTGCCTGGTACCGCGACCGCGCATGGGCGCAGCCGGCCGCCCGATGACGCCATGATCCCACTCGCCATACCCAATCTCTGCGGCAACGAAGGCCGCTACCTGAAGGAATGCGTGGACACGGGTTTTGTCTCCACGGTCGGCCCCTTTGTCCCGCGATTTGAGGCCATGGTGGCTTCCGCCTCGGGCACTCCTGGGGCTGTCGCCACCTCAGCCGGCACGACCGCGCTGCATCTCGCCCTGCACTGCGCCGGCGTGCGGCCGGGCGACCTTGTGGCGATACCCTCGTTCACCTTCATCGCGACGGCAAACGCAGTGAGCCATTGCGGGGCGGTGCCGTGGCTTTTTGACGTGAAGGCCGGCGACTGGTGCCTCGACGCCGCCCTACTGGCTGAGACCCTGGAGGCGGAGACGGAGCGCCGGCCCGGCGGTCTCTTTCACCGGCCAAGCGGCCGTCGCCTGGCCGCAATCATGCCGGTGTTCGTCCTCGGCATGGTGCCCGAAATCTCCGGCTACAGGGACATCGCCTCCCGGTATGGGATCCCGCTGATTGCCGATGCCGCGCCGGCGATCGGCGGATCCCGGGACGGGAAGCCGGCCGGAGCCTTGGCCGATGCCAGCGTTTTTTCATTCAATGGCAACAAGACCGTCACCGCAGGGGGGGGAGGGGCCATCGTCAGCGCAGACCAAGGGTATCTTGCCCGGGCGAAGCATCTTTCCTCGACCGCACGCCGGGGCGAGGATTACTCGCACGACGAGGTGGGTTTCAACTACCGGATGACAAACCTCGGGGCCGCGGTCGGCTGCGCCCAGATGGAGAATCTCACGCTTTTCCTGGAGGCCAAGCGCCGTATCCGCACCCGCTATACCGCAGCCTTTTCCGACATCGGCGACATCGGATTCTTCCCCGACAGCCCCGACCTCGGCAACGCCTGCTGGTTTTCCGGAGTCGTCCTCGCCGGAAGGCGGAGGCGGGGATTCGCCGCGCTCTCGTCGGCCCTGCGCGCCTCCGGCATCCAATGCAGGCCGTTCTGGAAGCCCGTGCACCTCCAGGCCCCCTACGCCGCGGTTCCGCGCACGCCCATGCCGGTTGCCGACGATCTTTGGGAGCGCGTGGTCGTCCTGCCTTCGTCAACCCAGCTGTCTGAAGAGGAGGCAGGGCTCGTGGTGGCGGCGGTCCGCGAAGCCCTCCTCTCTGCGAATTCTTGACTGGCAAGCCCCGATGTCCGCCCTAACATCCACCCCCATGACTTTCCCCGCCACCGAGATCGTGCCGGCGGAGGGAATCCCGCCCGATGCCGACCGGTCCGGGGCATCCGGTCCGCGCGTGACGGATTACCGCGCCATGCTGCTCATCCGGCGGACCGAGGAACTCATACTCAGGATGTTTTCCGAGGGCAGGATCCACGGCACCACCCACACGTGCATCGGACAGGAGGCGAACGCGGTGGCGATCATGTCCCAGCTGGATCCGAACCTTGATTTTGTCATCAGCAATCACCGCTGCCACGGGCATTTTCTCGCCTTTGGCGGCCCCGTCGAGGGTCTGCTCGCGGAGATCATGGGGCGCGCCACCGGGATCTGCGCCGGACGCGGTGGCAGCCAGCACCTCAAGTGGGGCCGCTTTTTTTCAAACGGGGTGCTTGGCGGAGGCGGACCCATCGCCTGCGGCCTTGCGCTCGCCGAAAAGCTCCGGGGCGGGCGGGGCATTGTCGTGTGGTGCCTCGGAGACGGTGCGCTGGGCGAGGGTGTCGTCTACGAATCAATGAACCTCGCGGCGCTCTGGAATCTGCCGATCCTCTTCCTTGTCGAGCACAACGGGTACGCCCAGAGCACCCCGAGCGCGCTGGAAATGGCCGGCTCCGCCGTCGACCGGGCCAGGCCCTTTGGCATTCACGCGGATGAGATTTCCACGACCGATGTCGCGCTGCTCCGGCGCTGGGGCGCGCGCCTGGTCGACGCTGTTCGCGGGCGGAGAAAACCCGCGTGGGGCGTCGTGCACACGTATCGCTTCTCGGCCCACAGCAAGGGGGACGACCACCGCCCCGCCGAGGAAATCGCCCGCCGGCGCGAGAAGGACCCGCTGCTCGTCCACGGCCTTGTGCTTTCGGACGCCGAGAAGGAGGAGGCCGAGGCCTGGGTGGCCGGCGTTCTGGGCCGGGCCGAAGATGCGGCGGCGCGGGCGCCCCTTGCAGTCTTCAGGGAAGACATGCCATGAGCCTCAGGATCGTCGACGCATTGAACTCCGCGCTGCACAGCGCGATGCGGGAGCTTCCGGAGATGGTCGTCCTGGGAGAGGACATCCTCGATCCGTACGGCGGGGCCTTCAAGGTGACCCGCGGCCTTTCCGATTCCTTTCCGGGCCGGGTGTTCGCCACACCCATCAGCGAGGCGGCGATCACCGGGGTCGGCACGGGCCTGGCGCTCCAGGGATTCCGGCCCGTCGTGGAGATCATGTTCGGCGACTTTGTCACCCTGATCGCCGACCAGCTGATCAACCATGCCTCGAAAATTCGGTGGATGTACGGCCAGCCCATCGATCTTCCGCTGGTGATCCGCACCCCGATGGGCGGGCGCCGCGGTTACGGGGCAACCCACAGCCAGTCGCTTGAGCGTCTCTTCCTCGGGGTGCCCGGGCTTTCGGTCGTCGCGGTTTCGCCGCTGGGCGATCCCGGACGGATGCTGCGTGCGGCCGTCGGAGGATCCGGACCGGTGCTCTTCGTCGAGAGCAAGATCCTCTATTCGCGGGCCTGCCTGCACGGCGAGGATCGGGTCGCAGGGATGCGCGCGGATCGGCCGGAGGGGGATTTCCCAACGCGGCGTCTGTCGCACGACACGGATCCGGACGTCACCCTGGTCGCCTACGGCGGGATGGTCCCCCTCGCGCTCGAGGCCTGTGAGATTCTGCACCAAAGGGAGGGACTTTCGTGCGAGCTCGTCGTGCCCCACAGGCTGGCGCCCCTCGACATCGCCCCCCTCGCGGCCTCCGTCGAGCGGACCCGGCGCCTGGTGGTGGTGGAGGAGGGAACCCTGTCGTGGGGATGGGGGGCTGAGGTGGTGGCCCGCCTTGCCAACATCCGGTGGGAGGCGCCGCCCCAACGGGTGGCTGCAAGGGAATTTCCCATTCCGGCGGCCCGCAGCGTCGAGGATGCCATCCTGCCCCAGGTGGCCGACATCGTTGCGGCCGCGGTGCGCACTATCGACGAGGCCCTGGTCTGAAGCGATTACCATGCCGCGCGAAATTCGGGTTCCCAGGCTGAACGCCAACGACGACGAGATCCTCCTGCAGCGGATCCTTGTCCGTGAGGGGGAGAGGGTCTCGGCCGGCCAGGAGCTTTTTGTGATCGAGACCACCAAGGCGACCTACTCGATTGAGGCCGAGGAGGCCGGGTTCGTCCTGGACATCGCGGCTTCGGCCCCGGGGGCGCTTCCGGTGGGCGCCCTGCTTTGCTCGATCGGCGACTCCCCGTCGGGGACGGCGGCGCCAGCCGTGGCGGCCGCGCCTGCGGAGGCGGAAAAGCCTGGCGGTGGCAGCCCCACGGCCAAGCAGAGGCTCCAGGCGCGCCGGGCCAGGCCCGCCGCCGGGCCGGCACCGGAGCCGGCGGCGCCCGTCTCACCGCCCCCCAGCGGGGAGCTTCCCTGGGTGGCGGCGACAAGGGATATTATCAGCGGCCTCGGCGAGGCGCCGGACGGCGGCACCTGGCAGGTGCCCCTTTCCTCGGGCGTTGCTGCGGGGTCCCCCGGGCTTTCGATCGGACGGGGCGTGGTGTGGGGCGATCGGAGCCGCATCAGGGCCAGGCGAATTTTCGTGGGGGACGGCGCCGTTCTTGGCAGCGATGTGGAGATCGAGGCCGACTCCGTCTATCTCGGAGGAAGCGTTCGCATTGGAGGGCGCACGAGGATCGTCGCGGGCGAGCTTGTCCTCGGAGAGGGCACCCTTGTCGGGGAGGAGGTGCTGGCGGACATTGCGGGCGGCCGCAGCGCCGAAAGCCGCCTGCTGGTCGGGGAGGGGTGCCTGATCTCCTCGCGCTGCCTTGTGAACGCCTGCCGCGAGGTACTCATGGAACCGGAGAGCGCCCTTAGCCCGGGTGCGATGATCTTCACCCACAGCTTCTGGCAGAGCGTGCTCGAGGGCTCCAGCGCCCGGTTCAACGCCGTCAGGCTTGGACGCGAGGCCTGGCTCGGGGCGGGAGCCCAGATACTGCCCGGAGTGACCGTGGGCCCGGGTTCGATCATCATGTCCAATTCGACGGTCGTGGAGGATGTCCCTCCCTCGAGCCTCGTGGCGGGCATCCCCGCAAGGATTGTGAGGCGCAACATCGCAAAGAGGCTCGAGCCGGCGGTGCAGATGGAGGTGTTGCGCCGGTTGCTCCCCCAGTTCCTTGCGCACCTTGAGTACAAAGGCTGCGGGGTCCGCCCCCTTCCCGCGGCGGAGGCCTGGGAGGTGAAGCCGCCCTCGGGCGACGCCCAGCACCTGTTCCTCGTGGAGAACGCCGCAAATCCCCCTCCTGCCGGACCCGGAGCGCTCGTAATCCTGGTCCATGGCCGGCTTGACGCGCCCCCCGGAGGCGCCGTCTTTGCTCTCGGGGAGCGCCAATTCACGGGCTCGGCCGGCCGCCTGGCCCACGAACTGAGGAACTTCCTGCGCAGGCAGGGGATCCGCCTCCGGCCGTTTGCGTGGAATTCCGGACACGAGGGGGGGCTCTGATGCGCCGCGTACTCGCACTGACCGCCATCCGCTCCGAGTATTTCCTCTCCCGGGCGCTGTTCCAGGCGATAGACGCGCACCCCGGCCTCGAGTTGGAGCTCGTCGTGGCGGGGGCCCACCTTTCGCCCCACCACGGCCATACGGTCAGGGCCATCGAGGCCGACGGATTCCGAATCGTCGACAGGATCGAGAGCCTGCTCTACTCCGACCGCGACGCGGCCCGGATCAAGGGCGCCGCGCTCGAGCTGCAGATCCTGAGCCATATCGTGGATGCGCGCCGGCCGGACTGGCTGCTGGCGACAACCGACAGGGAGGAACCCATGATGCTGGCGCTGTGCGGCGCCTACATGAACATCCCCGTCGCCCATTACGGGGCGGGCGATCGCGTGGTGGGAAACGTCGATGACATGGTGAGGCACTCGATCTCGCGCCTGGCCCACCTGCACCTCACCACCCACGAGGAGGCGCGCGAGAGGCTCATCCGCTCGGGGGAGCAGCCGTGGCGTGTGCACAACGTCGGGCATTCGGGCATTGACCGCATTCGGGCCGCACCCGTGCTCGCTCCGGACAGGCTGGCGGAGGTGCTCGGGGTTCCGGCGGTCGACGGCCCGTACGTCATCGTGATCCAGCACCCGCTTTCGTCCGAGATCGACCAGGCGGGCGCCCAGATGAGGGAGACCCTCGAGGCAGTCCGGGCGCTTGGTCTGCCTGCGTTCGTGAGCTATCCCAACTCCGACGCCGGCGGCCAGGCGATGATAGAGGTGATCCGTTCGTTCGAGGGGACGCCGGGCATGCACGTCTTCAGGAACATACCGGACACCGCGTTCGTCAACCTGCTCCGCGGCGCCGGGCTCCTCATCGGCAATTCGAGCATGGGCCTCCTCGAGGCGCCGTACCTCAAGCTCGGTGTGATCAACGTCGGGAACCGGCAGACGGCGAGGCACCATGCCGCAAACGTCTTCTTTGTGCCGCATGAGCGGCAGGCGATCCTCCGGCAGGCGCGGCTCATGCTCGACGACCCTGCGACCCGTGCGGGGATCGCGCAGTGCGCGAATCCGTTCGGCGACGGCCGATCGGGGGAGCGGGTCGCCGCCCTGCTCGCCACCACCCCCCTGGACGAACGGTTGAGGAACAAGGACCTGACCTACTGAAGGCCGACTCCCCCATGAACATTCTGGCCATAGCGCCGCATCCCGATGACGAAACCCTCGGATGCGGCGGAACTCTCCTGAAGCTGGCGCGCTCCGGCGCCGAGATCCACTGGCTGCTTGTGACGGCGGCCCACAAGCCCCAGTTCACCGCAGCGCAGGTGGCCCGCCAGCGGCGGCAGATCGAGGCCGCCCGCCGGGCCTATCCCTTTTCCAGCTTTTCCTGGCTCAAGCTCCCGACAACCCGACTGGAGCGCCTTCCCCGCGTCGACATCATCCGCGGGGTGAGGGAGGTTGTCGCCCGCCTCAGGCCCGACACCGTTTTCGTGCCCCACCACGGCGACATACACTCCGACCATCTGGAGGTCTTTCTTGCGACCCAGGCTGTCCTCAAGACCTTCTACCTGAGGGCGCATGGCGTGAGAAGGGTCTTGGCCTACGAGGTCCCGTCTGAGACCGACGCCATGGTGCCGCTGGCAGGGAATGCGTTTCTGCCGACCGTCTTTGTGGACATCACCGGCACGTTCGAGCGCAAGCTCGAGATCATGAGGATGTTCGAGGCCGAGCTGCATCCGGAGCCGCTTCCCCGCATCCCCTCGTCGATCAGGGCGCTTGCCCGACATCGCGGATCGACGATCGGCGTCGAATACGCGGAGGCGTTCTCGCTGATCAGGGAGATGGCCTGAACGCACCCGCGGCCCGCGGCGGATTCCCATGGCCACGGCGCCGAACCCCCTCCTCACGATCTGCGTGCCTACAATGGACCGGCCCGGGCTGCTCGAGGCCGGGCTCCTCAACCTGGTTGCGGAGGCGGGGCCGCAGGGCGGCGCCGTCGAGATCCTGGTGACCGACAACGGCCGTCCCCTCCCAGGTGAGGATCCCGGCCGGCGGCCGCTGGAGGACCTGATCCGATCGGTGGATCCGGCAATCCGGTATGTGCGGGTGCCGGGCGCCCCTGTCGTCTTTGCGCGGAGCTTCCTCTTTGGGCCGACGCTTCACGCGAGGGGGGACTATGTCTGGGTGGTCGGCGACGACGACATGGTGATCCGCGGTGCCGTGGCGCAGATTCTCGGGTTCCTGCGCGAGAACCCCGACCTGGACTATGTCTACCTGAACCACGGGTGGATTTCGGTGGAGCAGCGGAACCTGCGGAACCGGAATGACGGGGCAACCATGCCCCCGGACTACCGCGGCTATCACAGCGACGACATGACCGCGCGGCGCCTGGCAAGGATGGAGGACATTGTCGGACTCGCCGCGGTCAATCCCTACGCGTCGTTCTCGACAATCTTCTGCTACGTGGCGCGGCGACGCATCTACATCGAGCATGCCGGGGTGCTCGACTTCACCGACGACGTGGACGAGTGCCGGTTCAACTTCTCGGCAATCTTTCCGCACACCCACCTGACCATGGCGGTCCTTGCCGGACGGCCGGTCGGCTACATCGGCGAGCCCTGCGTGGCCCAGGGCTCCACGACCGCCGACGACCGCGCCTGGGTGTACCACTCGATGATCCACGGCCACCTGCGGCTCTTCGAGTGGCTGGGCGAACACACCGCGTTCGATCCGGGAACGCTCACCCGCCTCAGCAGTGCGCTGGCGGAGATGGCGGGCCGACTCATGGCGAGGATCCGGACGCGGCCCGGGGATCACCTGGGGGTGGACAACCTGGAGCGGTACGCCGTTCCCAGGCTCTCCGCGTTTCCGGAATACGGGGCCGGATTCGAGCGGGAATCGCGGAACCTGGCCGGGCTCGAGGACGAGGCGCGCCTGCTTGCGGCGGAATGGGAGCGGTGGTCTTCATCTCAGGCGCCCGTGCGGGCGGCCGTCTGGGATTCGATGAGGAGGGGCGTCCGTCTTCTCGAACTGGCCCCCGCGCTTGCGGAGTCCGTGGCTGTGGCCGTGTCCCTGTGCGCATGGCAGCCGTGGCCCCACAAGCCGGGACTTCAGCCTCCGGGTGTCCTGGAGAAACTCCGTCCGGACGTGCTCGTCCTGGCGGTGCCCCGCGAGACCGTTCCCGCCTTCTTGGACCGGGCGGCTGCGCTCCTGGGGGAAATAACCCCCGTCATCACAGTCGCGGGCATCTACCGTGCCGGGCGGGGCAGCTGGGCGCCGGCCTGAGCTATTTTGCCAGGCGTTTCATCCCATTCAGGAGCATGTTCCCTATGGGCATCATGGGATTGATCCGGGTGAGGTAGCGCTCGAGGACCGCAGGGTCGCACTCGAGGAGGGGAGGGCACGCCGCGGAGAACTCCGGGGTCACGTTCCGGGGCCGCCCTCCCTCGGCGCCTATCTGCATGAATTCAAAATAGGGTTTCCCCGTGTCGGTCGATCCCGAGAAACCCGTGCACAGCATGCATTCGTAGTCCTCCCTCTTGGGATTGAGGTTTCCCGAGTAAAAGAACGGCTTCCCCAACTCGGCAAGCCGCCTCGCGATGTAGGGAACGCTCGACGGAAGCCCCGCGATGCAGAACGAGGAATGCCGGGCGAGGATGAAATCGACCGCCTTGGCGTTTGCCAGGAAGGAGCAGAAGTGGGGCGGCCCGTCCATGATAAGCGACGGCGAGGGATCGGCCCTGCGAAAGCGGATCCTGGAGCCATTGGCTGCGAGGAAGTCGGCGATCGCCGCCTGGATCCGAGGGGCGTCCACCGGATTCCTGGCATAGTCGTCGTCGGAAACGTAGGCGCGGTATTCCGTATAGTCCCAGCCCCGCGTGAACCGGGAATGCTCGGCGTGAAATGCCAGCTTCATGACGGGCACGCCCAGATAGCGTTCGAGCTCGGTGATCGATGGCGTGATGACGGCGGGTTGGATGTCGCCGCCGGCAACCACATCGCGGGCAAGGAGATGATGGCTCAGAGTGTAGGCGGTCAGCCGGTGGGCGAGCAGGTCGGCCTTTGGGTTGTTCACGAAGCGGTAGGCCAGCCTCGGATAGACGCAGAAATCGAGCATGCGGAATGAATCCTCATCGTCGTAGAGGACAAGGCTCGCGTTCTTGATCGCGCGGATCACCGCGGAAAAAGCGGCGTATTTCGGCCCGGGCTCCCGGGGCATGAAATAGTCGTGGAAGATGACGTCCGAAAACAGAATGGGCGCCGGCGGCACGGCAAAGTGCTCGACCCTCACCCTGTGCCCCAGCCTGGCCTCCAGCGCCGCAATAAACGACGGGGAAAGAAAGCCGCCGGTGCGGTCGGCTAACCCCAGCTTGAAGCCGTCCACGAGGGCGACGATGCTCAGCACGTCGTCCCGCCGACCGCGGGTCTCATCGCCGGCGAGGGCCGCCAGCCCGTCGAGGGAGGCCGCGGGATCGAAGGGGATTCCCGCCTGTTCGCAGAGAAGCCGCATCACAACGACGCCGAGGGAGTCGAGGGATTCTCCGACCGGGAGATCGCGGGGCAGCCCCGCGAAGGATTCGGCGGCGCGACGGACGAACTCCGCACGGTCGATGAGCGCCAAATCCCCAACGCCGGCGCCGTCTCGGACGAAGGCCCGGTGGGCTTTCCAGTCGCGCAACGTCTTCACCCGGTTGATCTTCCCCGAGGACGTTTTTGTGATGAAGAACTTGGGCACGAAGTGTGCCTCGAACATCTCCAGCCCGGCGGCGGTGCCGACATTCGGCGTCTCCGAGGCGCGAAATTCGCGGTCCCAGTACCTGCCGCCCTCGATCAGGAAAAGGGCCGTCTGCGTGCCGAGGGAGTCATTGAAGTCGGCGAGCGATGCGATCCGCCCCGCGGAAGCCGGATAGCGCTTCGCGAGCCCATGGTCGAAATCGTTGAGGAAGTATTTCTTGCCCGCCGAGATCATCACGTCACGCCTCCGCCCAAGAAGGTAAAGCTCCCCGTCGCAGAGGCCGCCGACGTCACCCGTAGGATAGAACCCTTCGCCATCGCGGACATCCCCGGTGCCCAGGTATCCCCTGAGGCAGGTATCGCTCCTCACATACACCTCCCCGTCCACGAACTTCAGATCGACCCCCGGGATGGGCCTTCCGCAGCTGACCACGGTCCCGCCGTCGACGTTCAGGACCTTGAGACCGTCGCTTTGGGTGACGGCGAAGACGTTTTCGGCCATCGCGTAGCAGGTGGCCATCCGGGACCGGTCGGTGTTCGTCGCCCTGCAGAACTTCTCCAGGGTCGCGATGTACGACGGCTCGGAGCACGATATCCAAAGGCGCATGCTTTCGAGCGGGGGGCTGCACGCGTGCCTGGACATCACTTCGAATCCGAAATTTGGCAGGTAGGAGAGGGTGCCTCCGTGCTCCCGGATCGCGTCGTAGAGGATGGGAGGATTCCTGACCCAGGCGATCGGGTCGATGAGCACAAGCGGCGTCCCCGTGATCAGGGGCACGACGAAACAGGCGACAAAGCCCATGTCATGGTAGAGGGGCAGCCAGGACACGATAGTATCCTTGTCTGTGATACGCATCACGCGGTTGTAGGCGGCTACGTGCCGCGCGAGGTCATCCAGGCTGAAGCGTATGCCCTTCCGGTGGCCCGTGGTGCCCGAGGAAAGCTGGATGATCGATCCGAAGTCGATCCGGAATCGGCCGGGATCGCTGCGGCCGAAGGGCCCGTCGAGGGACAGGCACTTGGCGAAACTTCCCGGTTGGAAGGGTTCAAGGGCGGCTCCGTGGATAAGGCCCTCGAGCGCACACGCACTTATCGAGGCCCGTATCGAGTCGCGCCAGTATTCGGCGCTGGCTTTCTCTGTCGGGTACTGCAGCAGGCAGGGTTCCTTTCCTGCGAGCAGGGCGCCGAGCCACACGAGGGGCAGGTCGGCACAGGTCGAATAGATGATCCCCAACCTGACCTCGCCGGGAAAGGCCTCGGCGATGCGCCGGCCAATCCAGACCACCTCGCCGAGGCGCGACCCAAGCTCGAGTGTCTCCCTAACGGTCCCGCCGCGCCAAATCCGAATTGTGGGTAGATTGGTGAAAAAGCTCATCGCGCACGAGCCCCGCCCGCGGAAAACGCTACGTCTGGCGCCGACAGGCCGTCAATGGGAATGCCCCCCGAGGTCGTGGTGCGTTTTGAGAGGCAGACAGAATTGCTGCGGGATGCCCCGCCTGCTCCTCCGCGCGCGGCAAATTCTGCCCATCGGCTAGGGCCTTGAAAATCCCCGGGCAATTATATCTGCAAGATAATCACCAGCAGAAGGTTATAAGTTCGATTCAGCGCTGGCACAAAAGGCGCTAGGTGGCTGGGGACAATCATGAAGAAATCCCACCGTCCAAGGAATTCGATGAGCGGAAGGGGGTTGCGGCAATGAAGGCCGTCATTCTGGCCGGCGGCCTGGGGACACGACTGAGCGAGGAAACCCACCTCAAGCCCAAGCCCATGGTGGAGATCGGAGGCAGGCCGATTCTCTGGCACATCATGAAGACGTACTCCTCCTACGGAATCAACGACTTCATCGTCTGTGTCGGCTACAAGGGGTACCTCATCAAGGAATATTTTGCGAATTACTTCCTGCACACCTCCGACATCACCTTCGACCTTGCGGCGAACAGCCTGGAGGTCCACGAGAAGCACACCGAGCCCTGGCGGGTGACGGTCGTGGACACCGGCGAAAAGACAAACACGGGCGGGCGCCTCAAACGCATACGCCCCTACGTCGGGACCGGCACCTTTTGTTTCACCTATGGGGATGGCGTGGCCGACGTGAACATCGGGCAGCTTTTGAAGTTCCACAGGCGCCATCGGCGGCTTGCGACCCTCACGGGCGTGCGGCCGCCCGGCCGTTTTGGGGCGCTCAAAATTTCAGGAACCGGCGTCAAGCGATTTCAGGAAAAGCCGGAGGGCGACGGGGGCTTCATCAACGGGGGTTACTTCGTGCTGGAGCCGGGCGTGTTCGACCTGATTGAGGGCGACGCCTGCAATTGGGAGCGGGAGCCGGTGCAAAAGCTGGCGGTTCGGGACCAGCTGGGCGTCTACAGGCACACGGGGTTCTGGCAGCCGATGGACACGCTTCGCGACAAGGTTCTCCTCGACGAACTTTGGAATTCGGGCAGGGCGCCCTGGAGGGTCTGGTAGATGCCGTCCTTGTTTCGCGATGCCTACAGGGGCAGGAGCGTTCTCGTGACGGGGGACACCGGGTTCAAGGGGGCGTGGCTCTGCGAATGGCTGCTCGCGCTTGGCGCCAGGGTGTCCGGCTACAGCCTGCCTCCTCCCACGGAGCCGTCCCTGTTCGCACAGTCCGGTCTGGAAGCCCGCATCAGGCACGTCACCGGGGACGTGCGCGACATGGACCTGCTCGAGAAGACGGTCGGGGACTGCCGGCCGGACTTTGTATTCCACCTCGCCGCGCAATCGCTCGTGCGCCCCTCGTACGACGATCCGGTGGGCACCTTTGAGGTAAACGTGCTGGGCACGGCCAGGGTGCTCGAGGCGGTGCGCCGTTTGGACCATCCCTGCTCCGTAGTCGCGGTCACGACCGACAAGTGCTATGAGAATCGGGAGTGGCTGCAGAGTTACCGGGAGGACGATCCCCTCGGGGGATATGACCCCTACAGCGCATCGAAGGGGGCCGCGGAACTGGTGATCGCGTCGTATCGGAGATCCTTCTTCCAGGGCGGCGGCCGCGTCAGGCTGGCCTCCGCCCGCTCGGGCAATGTCATCGGCGGAGGGGATTGGGCCAGGGACAGGATCGTGCCCGATTGCATCCGGCACCTGTCCGCCGGCATTCCGGCGCACATTCGCAACCCGGCGTCGACCCGGCCCTGGCAGCACGTGCTTGAGCCCCTGGCAGGGTACCTTTGGCTCGGCGCCTGCCTGGAGGATCCCGGCCGGGCCGGACGAGGCGGAGGGCAATTCGCGGAAGCCTTCAACTTTGGGCCCGGCGCCTCGGGCAGCCGTACGGTCCGGAGCCTTGCCGACGAGGTGATCAAGCACTGGCCCGGCAGTTGGACAAACGGGCTGGCGGGCCCGGTCCCCCACGAGGCCTCCCTGCTCAACCTCGCGATCGACAAGGCCTGGCACGCCCTGGGGTGGCGACCGGTGTGGTCCTTTGAGGAATGCGTCCGTGCGACCGTCGGGATGTACCGCGAGATCGCCTCGGACCCGGCGCAGGCAGGGCCGGCGATGCGCCGCCAGATAGAGGCGTACGCCGGCGATGCCCTGTGCGCAGGACTCGCATGGATCCCATGAGCCCGCCCCTCGACGAACTCAAGGCGGAGATCCTCCGGCTGACCCGTGAATACTCCCGTCGGGCCCATGCGGCAAACCGCCCGGGCGATGATCCCGCCCATTCCGCCTTCGATCCGGAAAAGCACGCCGTCCCCTATGCCGGGCGCGTTTTCACGGAGGACGAAGTCGAGGCGGCCGTTTCGAGCACGCTCGATTTTTGGCTCACGCTGGGCGTCGAGGGGGAGGCCTTCCAGGAGGAGCTTGCCGGTTTCCTGGGGGTCAGGCACAGCGTGCTGGTCAACTCCGGATCCTCGGCCAACCTGGTCGCGCTCTCGGCCCTGACCACGCACAAGCTGCCCGATGCGAGGCGCGTGCTGCCCGGCGACGAAGTCATCACGGCGGCCGCGGGTTTCCCCACCACGGTGGCGCCGATGGTCCAGTGCGGCGCCGTCCCCGTGTTCCTCGACAGCGACCCCGCGACCGGAAACGTCCGCGTCGACCAGCTCGAGGCCGCCTATTCCCCGGGAAGGACGAAGGCGGTGATGCTTGCTCACACGCTTGGCAATCCCTTCGACCTCGGAGCCGTGCTCGACTTTTGCAGGCGCCACGGTCTGTGGCTTATCGAGGACAATTGCGACGCCCTGGGCAGCGTCTATGCCATGCCGGTGGCGAAGGCCCGCACCCTTGGGCTCGAACGCCTCCTCGCGCTGGCGGAGAAGAACGATGCGGACGGTGCCGGGCGCATTCCGTCGATCCGCGAAGGAAGGCTCCTTGCCTACACGGGGACGTGGGGCGATCTCTCCACGCAGTCGTTCTATCCCCCCCACCATCTCACCACGGGCGAGGGTGGTGCGGTGAACATCGTGTCGCACGCGCCGCTTAAGAGCTATGTCGAGAGCTTCCGCGATTGGGGCAGGGATTGCTGGTGCGCCAGCGGACAGGACAACACCTGCAGGAAGCGCTACGGGTGGCAGCTCGGGGAGCTTCCCGCGGGCTACGACCACAAGTACATCTACAGCCACCTGGGCTACAACCTCAAGCCCATCGACCCCCAAGCCGCCATCGGGCGCGTTCAGCTGCGGAAACTGCCCTCGTTCATCGCCGCGAGGCGGCGCCATTGGGAGCACCTCCGCCGCGAGCTTTCCTCCTGCTCGGGCGCCTTTGACTTTGCCCTTCCGACGCATGCGACGTCCTGGACCCCGGCGGGATTTGAGTGGGACCAAAGCGGAGCCCGCAGCGAATGTTCCTGGTTTGGATTCACGCTTCGAATCAGGGACGGCGCCCCGTTCACCCACACCGACTTCGCCCGACATCTCGACCGGCACAGGATCGGCAACCGGATGCTCTTCGGCGGCAACCTCGTCCGTCAGCCCGTCTTCTCGACCCTTCGCCGTGAGCGACCGGAGGCCTTCCGGGTGATCGGCGACCTCGCGGGCGCGGATGCGCTCATGCGGGGCGCCGTATTCATAGGCGTCTATCCCGGCATGACGCCGGCGATGCTCGCCCATGTCGTTGAAACCGTTCGCAGTTTTCCGGACTCCCGATGACCGCCCCCCGAATCGCCCCAACGGACCTGGACTTTGTCCTCCGGGAGACGGCCGGCCTGTGGCCGGAGGCCCGGGGCGCGAGATTCTTCATCACAGGCGGCACCGGATTCTTCGGATGCTGGCTTCTGGAGACGCTGGTTCACGCAAACCGCACCCTCGGGCTTGGCATGACCGCGACCGTACTGACCCGGGATCCCGGCCGCTTTGCGCGCAAGGCGCCGCACCTGGCGGGCGCGGAGGGGGTCGACCTCACCGCGGGACGGATGGAGGACATGTCCGGAGTCGCGGGGCGCTTTGACTTTGCGCTGCACGCGGCCACCGAGACCAATCCCGACCGCCCCGGCTCAGGATTGGACTTTTCCCGCCTGAAGGGGGGAAGACCCGACCCCGACCGCGTCGATCCCCGCGACCTCGTCGAGAGGGACATAGCCGGGACGGAACAGTTTCTTGGGGTTGTGCGCAGGTCAGGCGTCCGGAAACTCCTCTTCACGAGCTCAGGGGCCGTGTACGGTCCGCAGCCGGCGGGGCTGCCGCTGGTGGCGGAGGACTCCGGCCTTGCGCCCGATCCCGTGGATCCGAGGTCCGCCAACGGCGAGGCCAAAAGGGTTTCGGAGCTGCTTTGCACGCTGGAAGGTGGCGCAGAGGCCAAGATCGCCCGTTGTTTCTCCTTTGTCGGGCCCCACCTGCCGCTCGACGCAAACTACGCGGTGGGAAACTTCATCCGCGACGCCGTGGCCGGCGGTCCTTTGCGCATCGCGGGCGACGGCACGCCGGTCCGATCCTACCTCTACGGCGCCGACCTCGCGGTGTGGCTTTGGACAGTCCTTTTCCGTGGCGCGCACGGACGCGCCTACAACGTGGGATCCGAGGAAGGCATCTCGATACTCGGGTTGGCCGAGCTGGTCCGCGCAACCGTCGCACCCGTTGCGGAAATCACGGTCGCCAAGGCTGCGATACCGGGGTCGCGGCCGTCGAGGTTCCTGCCGAGCACCCTTCGCGCGCGTTCCGAACTCGGGCTGCGGGTGGGGACGGGCCTGGCCGAGGCCATCCGGCGGACGGCCGAATGGAGCCGGGCGGCGGCCGCACACATCCCCCAATTTTCCACATCATGATCAAACTCTCGGACTACCTGATGGAGTTCCTGGCACGGCGGGGCGTTGACGCCGTCTTCACGGTGTCGGGCGGGGGCATCATGCACCTGCTCGACTCCCTCGGGCGAAACCCCCGGCTCAAATATTACTGCAATCACCACGAACAGGCGTCGGCCATCTGCGCCGAGGGATACGCCCGGATCACCGGCCGGCCGGCGGCTGTGCTGGTCACCGTCGGGCCGGGGGCGGTGAATGCAATCTCCGGCATGGCAGGGGCGTGGTACGACGGGGTCCCGATGATCGTCATCGCGGGGCAGGTGCGCACGGGAATCATCGCCGACTATTCGAGCGTCCGCCAGTTCGGGCCGCAGGAGGCGAACACGGTGGGGATGGCCTCGAGCGTGTCGAAATACGCCAACACCGTGCTGGACCCGAAGACGATCCGCCGCGAGCTGGAGAAGGCCTGGCACCTGGCCGTCAGCGGACGCCCGGGACCCGTTTTTCTCGACATACCGCTCGATGTGCAGTCGGCGATGATCGATCCGAACGAGATGGCCGGCTTTGAGCCGGCAACGGGCGACGGATGGGACCGCGGCGCGCTGACTGCAGCGGTCTCGGCCACGCTGGAACGCCTGGCCCAGGCCAGGCGGCCTGTCCTGCTGGGAGGCACGGGGGTACGGATGGGGGGGGCTGAAACCCAGTTCCTCCAGCTTGCGGAGAGGCTGAATGTGCCGGTGATCATCCCTTATTCCTCCAAGGACCTCATCCCGGAGGAGCATCCCCTGAACATGGGCGTGATCGGCACCGCCGGACAGCGCAGGGCCAACTTCACGGTTCAGAACTCGGACCTCCTGATCAGCTGTGCCACGGGACTGTCCGTCACGAAGATCGGATTCAACACGGCCGGGTTTGCCGCAAAGGCCTTCAAGGTCGTGGTCGACATCGACCAGGGCCAGCTCCATGGGCTGGCCGTAAAGCCGGACCTCGCCGTGCATGCCCACGTCAGGGAGTTCCTTGACCGCATGCTCGCTGCCCTGGAGGGCCGCACCTTCAGCTACTCGCCCGATTGGCTCCCCGCCTGCAGGGAGTGGCGCGAGCGCTATCCGGTCATCGTCGACGATTTTTACAAGGATCCGAACCATGTGAACAGCTATGTGTTCATGGACGCCCTGTCCGACCATCTCGGGGCGGGCGACATCATTGCGACCGGCAACGGGATCGACATCACCAGCTTCTACCAGGCCTTCAGGGTGAAGGCCGGCCAGCGCACCGTCACGAGCAACAACTGGGGCTCGATGGGGTGGGGTCTTCCCCAGGCCATCGGCGCATGCCTGGCGAACGCCAGGCGCCGCACCGTGTGCGTCTCGGGTGACGGAAGCCTGCAGTGGAATCTGCAGGAACTCCTCTTCATCCAATACCACAGGCTCCCCGTCGTGCTGTTTGTCTTCAACAACGGAGGCTACACCTGCATCCGGACCACCCAGGACAACTTCTTCGAGGGACGGTACGTTGGCTCCGATTCCGGATCCGGCGTCGGCGATCTCAACTACGAGAAGCTGGCCGCGACCTACGGCATGCCGTACTACCGGATCGGCAACAACAACGAGCTGGCCCGCCTCCTTCCGACGGTCCTCTCACAGCCGGGACCGGTCCTCTGCGACGTTTCCATAGCAAGGACCCAGGGGATCAGTCCCAAGGCCTCCGCCTTTCGGAGGCCCGATGGGACCCTCGAGTCGCGGCCCCTTGAAGATATGGCGCCCTTCCTGCCTCGGGACGAGATCCACTCCATCATGCACCGGTTTGACCGGGATGGTGACGACTTGCGCGCGGAACATCCGGCCCGAGGTATCGGGTAAAATGCCTACAGGCTGCCGGCGTTTGTGACGATTATCCGGGCATCCCGGACTGCGCCCACATTCCCTCCCGCCAACGTCATGGCTTCCTCATTCCCCAAGGCAAAACCCATTGATCCAAAGGATCTTTATGTGAGTGGGGAGGCCGTCATAGCCGACGTTGTCGCGGCGATCGACCGGGCCGGGCGGGCCGGCATCGCGCTGCTGGTCGACGCCCAGGAGAGGCTGGTCAACACTTTCACCGACGGCGACGTCCGAAGGGGGCTCCTGCGAGGGCTGAACCTGACGGATCGGGCGCTGCGCCTGCTCGAAATCAAGAACTCCATGCCGAGGCCGGTCCCGGTGGTGGGCGGACTTGAACACACCCAGGAGCAGCGGATTGCCATCATGCGCAAGCACGCCGTGAGGGGACTTCCGATTCTCGACCGAAGAGGCCGCGTCAGGGCCGTCGACTCGCTGCATCACCTCCTCGACGACAATGCCCTTCCGCTCAACGCCGTCGTCATGGCGGGGGGGCTCGGCAAGCGCCTGCATCCGCTGACCATCGAGACACCCAAGCCGATGCTCCACGTCCGGGGCCGGCCCGTCCTTGAGCACATCGTGCAGAGGCTGGCGAGGGCGGGGATCCACAAGTTGAATTTCACCACCTGCTTCCGGCCGGAAAAGATCATGGAGCATTTTGGCGACGGCCGTGAGTTCGGCGTGGACGTGACCTACACCAATGAGGATAGCCCGCTGGGCACGGCCGGGGCGCTGGGAATGATGGAAAAGCCGGCCAAGGATGTGCTCGTGGTCAATGGGGACGTCATCTCGGAGGTCGATTTTGTGTCCATGTTCGACTACCATCGCGAGAGCCGCTCCGTGATGACTCTCGGGGTGCTGCCTTACGAGCACACGGTGCCGTACGGCGTGGTCGAGTTCGACGGGCAGCGTGTGTCGCAGTTTCTCGAGAAGCCGACCCAGCGCTGGTTTGTCAACGGAGGCATCTACATCCTGGCCCCCCATGCCTTCGAGTATCTCACCCGGGGCGAGCGCATGGACATGCCCGATCTCATCAACCGCCTGATCGCGGCGGGGGAGCATATCGCGAGCTTTCCGATCCGCGAGCAGTGGATAGATATTGGCCAGCCCGCCGACTACGCGAGGGCGCAAGGCGCCGTGGCCGTGGCCTGAAGGGCCGGCGGCCCCCGCCTGTCGAATGGCGGTAATTGAATTGACCGCCGAGGGCGGCGCCCGAAGATCGCCGGGAAACCGCCCGGAGAAGGGGGCGGGAAACCGCTCAAACCATGTTTGGAGTCATCACCGCCTACACGGATTCCGGAGGAGTGGACGTGCTCGGAAAGATGACGTCCGACAACAAGAGGAAGTACTGCGAGGCCCACGGCTACAGGTTCTTCGAGTTCGACGAGAAGCACCCCAAGGACCTCACTTTCGGGCACGGCTGGATGAAGCTGCCGCTCATAGCCTCCGTCCTGAAGGAGAATCCGGAGGTGGAGTGGCTGTTCTGGATCGATGCGGACGCCATCATCATGAATTATCGCGTCAGGCTAGAGTCGCTGATCGACGATTGGGCCTTCTTCGTCGTGGGGCAGGATTGCAACGGAATCAACGTGGGCACGTTTTTCATCCGGAACTGCCGCCTTTCCCTGGACTTCCTTGCGGACGTCTGGGCGCGGGGTCCGCAGCCCGGCAACTGGTGGACGACCTCGGAGCAGGGCCAGATCAGCTACATGGGGCTGATGGACAAGTACCGCCAGGGGTATTCGGTGGTCCTCAACAGGAAGTTCAACTCCTATGTGCACAAGTGCTATCCCGGAGTGCTGCATTGCGAGATGTACCAGCCCGGGGATTTTGCGGTGCATCTCCCGGGCCTCGAAAAGAAGGAGGAGATACTGAATGCGCTCCTCAGGCGGGTGACCACGGCCTGAGCAGGGTGTCGAAAAACTTCAGTCTGCCAGGCCGGTTATTTCGCCGCCGGGGCTGAATCCCCGAAGAATTTCCACTTGTTCCTGAGCACGGGGGTGAAGTTGATGTTCGAGCGAAGGATGAAGGATTTCTCGTTGGCGAAGTTCAGCTGTTCCACGGCGTTGGAGAAACAGCTGTCGATGAGGAAGAGCTCGCGGGCCCGTTCCAGAACCATGAGCCAGTCGAAAATGTTCGGCGTGCGCTCCGTGACCTCGATGCGGGTCAGCCCCTTGCACCGAGCGGGGAGTTCGAAGGCCGCCTTGCAGTTCGAACCGGTCGTGTGCACGACAACGTAGTCCTCGCTGGTGACCAACTCCCTGTACAGGGCCGTCTCCCTGTCGTGGTTCCGCTTTATCGAAAGATTCCACTTTTCGCCGAAGGGAACGCCGGAGACCGCGTATTTGTATTCGTCGAATTTAAGGCTGTTGAAGAGGGCCTTGTTGCAATAGCTGGCGCCCGTCGCCTGCGAGGTGAGCGTGCTGTAAAGAATCAGGTTGGCTTCGCACCCGGCCTCCTTGAGCAGCTGAATGGGCGTCCTTAGGAATCCGTCCAGGTCCGGTTCGAACCGGAAAGGAATGAAGTTCACATAGTCGACGGATTCCGAGAACGACGGCAGAAAACGCTCGTCGATCGGCCAATGGATCCTGATCCCCCTGTCGTGGTAATACTTCGCAATGGGGAGCGCGATGATGATGTCCCCGAGGCCACGGGATTGGATGAGTCCTAGTTTTGTGATCACGGCAGATTGAGCGCCGGGCAGGGCACGGTGGTCCGTGAAAAAGCAGGTGCCGTGCTACGGAACGCATGCAAAACGCAAAGCGTTGCTGTGTAGGATGGTACATTTTAATCTGCCTGGCGATCCCCAGCAGATGCACCGGAGAGGCGATCGGGGCGGCAAGTATTGCCGAATGCGGCCATTGCCGGGAGATCGGCGGCACGATTATTGAATATTTATGGTACTACCCAATGATATTGAATGAGTTGGTGATCAATCGCCCGGCGGGGCTCGGGACCTGCTCCTCCGCGGGCATGCCTGCGATTAGCGACACGCCGATTTCGGAGTTGATTGATCCGAATGTCCCAGCCCCTTCCATTCGCAAGGCCCTCCTGTTTTTCCTCTCGGCGAAGAACGCCTACAGGAGCCCGCTCTTTTCTTCCGAGGAGGTCTTCTGTGGTCCGGACGCCGCCGAAGTCTCGGAGGACGGCAGGGTTCGTGCGATAAGGACTGAGGGAAACGAGCCGGATGTCCGCGATATCCTCAGCCGCCTCCCCGCCGGGCAGCAGCCGGAGTACGTTGTCGTCAAGGCCGACGCAACGGGGCGGTGCCTCCCGAGGAATCTCGCCGCCGTCAAGGGGCGAAAGGTGCTGCTCGTGGGCGACACCCACCACATGGAGGCTCCGATCCGCACACTCCTTCGTTACGCGGGGTCGGAGCCGTTTGACTTCATCGTCTTTGACCACACGCGACACCACGCGCGGATTTTTGCCGAGGCGGGATTCCGCAATCTCCACTGGCTTCCCGCCCTCGACTATGGCTTCGTCTACCGCCACCTCCGCAGCTTTCATTCAAGGCCCCTCACCTTTGTCGGTCAGGTGGGGCGCTTTCATCCCTACCGGAGATGGCTCCTCGGCGGCCTGAAGGACGCCGGACTGCCGCTTGAGGTCCTTCATGCGCCCCTCGATAAGACGGCTGACATCTACGCGGACTCCGATGTCACGCTGAATGTGAGCCTGAACGGCGACCTGAACCTCAGGGTGTTCGAGGCGCTGGCCGCCGGGGGATTCCTTCTCACGGACGAGCTTGCGGACGACTCAGGGCTGCGCCGGATATTCGAGCCTGGGAGGCATCTCGACACGTGGCGGACGCCGGAGGAACTTCGCGAAAAAATACGGCACTACCTCGACCACCCGGACGAGACCCTGAGGATACGCAGCGCCGGGCAGGAGGAGCTGCTGCTCCGACACCATCCCGCGGTCAAGATCCGCGAGTTCGAGGGCCTTCTCGACGGGCGCGGCCCGATTCCGGCCTATGACCTCCGCAACGAGCCGTGGTGGCCGCGGGGGGACGCCGTCGTCTCGCCTGGACTTCCGGGCGAAATCCTTGCCTACGAGTCGCTTCAGGAGTGGCATAGGACAGCCAGGGCTCTGACCGTGTACGCGGCCGATCCCAAGTCCCTCGTCCGCTTTCAAAATCTGCCCCGCCTGAGATTCTTGCCGCTGGGGGAGATGGGTCCTCCGTCGGTGTCGGCGGGGCTTTTGGAACGGCAGGTGCTTTGGTGGGAAAGCACCACCCCTGAGACGGCGATTGCACGGTTCCTGGGGGAGATCATACTCGCGCCGGATGAGGCCGCTGCCGCCCGGCCCGAATTGGCGGAATGGGGGTTCGAGAGGGAACCCGGAGGTTCGCCGGTGTTCAGGCTCGCCCGGCCGATGGCATTTCTCGACCGCGCGTGGAGGGCGGGAGCCCCCGAGTCCGTTCGGTTCAGGCTCCCGGCGCTGCTCAGGAAGGTCCGGCAGGCGGTCGAGTGCGAGGCCCTGGCCCAGCATGCCAGCCTGCTTGGCGATCGGGAACTCCGACAGGCGGCGCTCAAACGTGCCGTGAGCCTGGACCGCAATGCGACGACCGCGCTGATAGCCCTTGCCTCGATGACGCTCGAGGAGGGCGACGCGACCTCGGTCTCCCTGCTTCTCGAGGAGGCTGCGCGCGTCGGGCCTCTGCCGCCGGAGGCCCTCCCGCTTCGGGCTGACCTGGGCGCCCGCCCCGGAGTCGTCGGCAGTCTGGCCGCGTATCTTCGTGCAATCGGCCGTGCGCCCGCGACCCGCGCCGCGAGGCCGCTGAGGATCCTTGTGGTGACCAACCTGTTTCCCCCGCAGGAACTCGGCGGCTATGGAAGGATGATGTGGGAGTTCGCCCGTGGCCTGATCAACCGGGGACACTCGGTGAGGGTCCTCACGTCGAACCAGGCGGACATGAAAAAGGAACCGGATCCCGACGAGGCGGAGATGGAGGTCCACGTCGTCCGGTCCCTCTCGCTTCCAGGAGGCTGGCGCGGGGGCATTCCCTGCTATCTCGACGACTCCGCGGAGCTGTCCGGGCGTTTCGGCGCCCTGCGCGGCACAATCGACGCGGTTCTCGACGAGTTCCGGCCCGACGTTGTGTTTGCCGGCAACCTGGATTTTCTCGACACCGTCCCGGTCGACGCGGCCCTGGACAGGGGCCTGCCGGTGCTGCATGCCCTGGGGAACATCAAGCCCGGTTACGGACGGGCCGGGCAGCCGAAGTCATCGCGCTACTGGGTCGCCCCCGGGAGCGATTGGAATGGAAGGGCCCTGCTGGAGGGGGGCTATTCGCCGGCCCGCATCGAGACGCTCTATCCCGGGGCCAGGGTCGACCGATTTTTCCGCGCATTTCTGCCGGATACCGCGCGGCTGCGCATCTGCTTTGCCGGCATTGTCCTGCCGTATAAGGGCCCCCACGTCCTTGTCGACGCGCTGGCCCGCCTTCACCGGGCCGGTGTGGACTTCACGGCAGAAATCGCCGGCGACAGTCCGGACCGTGATTATTTCACCCGCCTTGCCGGGGCGGTTGAGGCCGTCGGTCTTTCGGGGAAGGTGAGCTTTGCCGGATTCCTGGACCGCCAGGGTCTCTCCGCGCTGTTCGCGCGGAGCAATGTGCTGGTGTTTCCAAGCACGGTGCCGGAGGCATTTGGCATCTCCCAGGTCGAGGCGATGGCCGCTGGCCTGGTGGTGATTTCCAGCGGCACCGGGGGCGCCAGCGAGATCATCCGGCACAACCTGGACGGCCTTCTTTTCCCATCGGAACGGGCCGACGAACTCGCCCGCCAGCTGCTTTCACTGATCGAGGATCCCGCGCTCATGGCCCGGCTGCAGCGCGCCGGCCAGACCCGGTCGATGGCCTTCGCCGTCGACCACTCCGTGCTCAAGATCGAGCGGCTCCTTGGGGAGATGCTGGCGCTGCCCGCCGGGACTCCGGGGGCCCGCCCCGCCATGGAGGAGGCGCCCGAATCCGAACATGCAGCCGCCGGGGTCTGAGCAAGCGGCGCTTTCCCCGGGTGTGGAACATCTCCGGAGGGGGCTGACCCTGCGCAATCAGGGGAGGCAGGAGGACGCTGCGGTTGAATTGGCGAAGGCCCGCGAGCTCGACCCGGACCTCGCCGAGGCCCATCACCAGCTTGGCAATGCGCTGAAGAGCCTCTGCCGCTACACCGAGGCGCGAGCCAGCCTGCTCGAGGCTGTCCGGCTGGAACCCTCAAATGCGGCGATCCGGCTCAATCTTGGGGTCGCCTGCCTGGAACTGCGGCTCCTGGACGAGGCTGTCGCCTCGTTCCGGGGCGCCATCGAGTTGGAGCCCCAGCGACCGGAGGCTCACAACATCCTTGGCCATGCGCTGCTGGCGCAGGGCAGGTGCGCCGGTGCGACGAAGTGCCTCAGGGAGGCCCTGCGCCTCAGGCCCGGATATCCGGCCGCGCTCGACAATCTCGGCCGCGTCCTGAAGGCGCAGGGCCGCGCCGCCGAGTCCGTCGTCCTGCGCCGCGAAGCCCTCGCCGCGAGGCCCACCCCGGAGATCCAAAGCAACCTGCTTTACACGCTCCTGTATGCGCCTGGCGTCACCGCCGGGGAGATCGCCGCCGAGCACAGGCTTTGGGCGCAAACGCACGAGGCTCCGCTGCGCGCCGCGCGGCTCCCGCACACCAACGAAATTGCCGCATTCCGTCGGCTTCGGATAGGTTATGTGTCTCCCGATTTCATAAACCACGCTGTGGCCTGTTTCATCGGGCCCGTGCTGGCGGCCCACGATCGGGGAAGCTTCGAGGTCACTTGTTACTCTGATGCGCCGGTTGCGGACCAGGTGACCCGGCGATTGCTCCCGTTGGCCGCGCGTTGGAGAAACATCGCTGGCTGGAACGATGATAGGGTGGCTGACCTCATTCGGCGCGACGGAATCGACATCCTCGTCGACCTCGCGGGGCACACGGCGCGCAACCGTCTCCTCGTCTTTGCGCGGAAACCTGCGCCGGTCCAGGTCACCTGGCTCGGCTACCCGAACACCACCGGACTGGAGGCCATGGACTACAGGCTGACCGACGCCATCAGCGACCCTCCGGGTCTCACCGAGGCCCATTACAGCGAGGAACTCGTGCGCCTGCCAGGGACGTTCTCATGCTACGGTCCCCCTTTGGACAGCCCTCCTGTGACCCCCCTCCCAGCGAGGGCCTCGGGCCGCGTGACTTTTGGCTGCTTCAACAACCTGGCGAAGATTAACCCGGGCGTCGTCAGCCTTTGGTCCAAACTTCTCCTGGGGTTGAAGGATTCGCGGCTGGTTCTGGCCTCGCGCGGCCTCGCCGACGAGGAGACGGCCGGCGGCGTGCGCCGGGAATTCGCGGCCCTGGGCGTGGCTCCCGATCGCATCGAATGCGACGGGGCGGAGCTTTCCATGGCCGATCACCTGCGCCGCTACGACCGGATCGACGTTGCCCTGGACGCATTTCCCTACAACGGGACCACAACCACCTGCGAGGCGCTTTGGATGGGTGTGCCCGTGGTCACGCTCGCGGGCAGCACGCATGTCTCCCGGGTCGGGGCCAGCCTGCTCACACACCTCGGGTCGCCCGAGTGGATTGCGGCCGACACCGACGGTTACCGCCGCATAGCGACCGGACTGGGGGAGGACATCCCGCGCTTGGACGCGATACGGCGGGCCCTGCGCGGGCGAATGAAGGACGGTCCTCTCTGCGCCGGTCCCGGCTTTACCGCCGGTCTCGAGGAAACGCTTCGCGGACTCTGGAGACGCAGGTGCGCAGCGGATTCTCCCGGCGCCTAGAAACGGAGATTCGCCCCAGCGGGCCGTAGGGAGACGGGGACCCAGGTCCGCGTCTCCCTACAGCCCGCTTGTCCCGCCCGCCTCGGACCCACGGGTCGACGAGGGGCCTTGGCGGACGGGATTAGGGCGAATCAGAACAACCGAGCTACAGGTTAGCCGGTGATCAGTTTCAGGGCGGTCTGTGCGCTTTGGTTCGCCTGGGTCAGCATGGACGTGCCGGCTTGCACAAGCACGTTCCACTTGGCCAGGTTTGTGGTCTCCTGCGCAACATCCACATCCGAGATGCTGCTGATGGCCGACTGCAGGTTCGTCTGGTTGGTCGTGAGCAGGGTGCTCGCGAAGCCCAGGCGGCTCTGTTCGGCGCCGTTCACAGCGCGCATCGACGCGACGTTCTGGATCGCGTTGGTGACCTCGCTCAGGCTCGTGATCTGCGACAGGCTGCTGATGCTCGAGGAGGTCAGCTGGCCGACGCCGGATGTCGAGCTGGACAGGTCCTGCCCGGACAACTTCACCGCCGTGGTGGTCGACAGGTCGTCGGTCACGTCGAGCGTGATCGCCGTCGAGCCGAACAGGTTCACGCCGTTGAACGTCTGCGACGCGAGGGACGTCAACTCACTCTGGAGCTGCGTGAACTCGTCGTCGTAGTTTGCGAGGTCGGAGCTGTTCTTGGTCGGATCCTGGTACAGGGTCTCGAGCTCGCTGACTCGATTCAGGATCGAGCCGGCGACCTGGAGGGCACCGTCCTGGGTCTGGAGCAGCGACGTCGCGTCACCGATGTTGTTGGAGAGCGCCGTCTGGCGATTTTCCGTGGCTGTCAGTTTCATGGCAACTGCCAGGCCACCGGCATCGTCGGACGGGTTCACGATCTTCGAGCCGCTGGACAGCTTGTTCAAGCTGTCCTGCAGCTGCGTGTGCGAGTAGTTGAGGTTGTTGGCCGCAACGCTCGCCGCGTAGTTACTGTTAATCACGACTGACATGGTTCTATCCTTGATCTTGATGCGACACTCCGTAGTCGCCACGTACCCGGGGAAACGGCTCCGGGTCGCGCCGATTGAGTACTAACCTCAAGATGGCCGGCGCGGATTAGGCGCCGATGGGGGTTCTGCCGGCCCCAGCCCTGACTTCCCCAATGGACAACCGCTAAAAATTGTGCGCGGGGTCGCAATCACTCGACCCCGCGCCGGGGTCAGGGCTTGGGTCGTTATCCGGTGATGAGCTTCAGGGCGATTTGGGCGCTCTGGTTCGCCTGCGTGAGCATGGAGGTGCCGGCTTGCACGAGCACGTTCCACTTCGCGAGGTTTGTGGTCTCCTGGGCGACATCCACGTCCGAGATCGTGCTGATGGCGTTCTGGAGGTTCGTCTGGTTGGTTGTGAGCAGGGTGCTCGCGAATCCGAGGCGGCTCTGTTCCGCTCCGTTGTTCGCGCGCATCGTGGCGACGTTCTGGATCGCGGCCGTGATGGTCGCCAGGCTCGTCACCTGCGACAGGCTGGTGATGCCGGTGGCGGTCAGCGTGCCGATGCCGCTTGTGGTGCTCGAGAGGTTCTGGCCGGAGAGGCTGACCGCGGAGGAGGTGCTCAGGTCATCCGTGACGTCGACGCTGATGGCGCTCGATCCAAACAGGTTCACGCCGTTGAACGTCTGCGACGTGAGGGACGTCAGCTCGCTCTGGAGCTGCTGGAACTCGTCGTCGTAGTTCGCGAGATCGGAGCTGTTCTTGGTCGGATCCTGGTACAGGGTCTCGAGTTCGCTGACCCGGTTCAGGATCGAACCGGCGACCTGGAGGGCGCCGTCCTGGGTCTGGAGAAGCGACGTGGCGTCCCCGATGTTGTTGGAGAGCGCCGTCTGGCGGTTTTCGGTGGCCGTCAGCTTCATGGCGACGGCAAGGCCGCCTGCATCGTCGGACGGGTTGACTATCTTCGAGCCGCTGGACAGCTTGTTCAAGCTGTCCTGCAGCATGGCGTGCGAGTAATTCAGGTTGTTGGCCGCAACGCTCGCCGCGTAGTTGCTGTTGATGACGACTGACATGGTTGATCTTCCTTGATTCTAATCGCGGCTTCCGTGCCGCATTCGAATCCGGGGAGGCGGCTCCGGATTGCGCCGGCCGGGGCTTGAAACCCTCGGCGTGGACCGGTATCGTCGCGCCCCCGGCGGGACTTAATGGGCAATTGACGAAAATCTTTCGCGGGCGAATTTGCCTAAACCGGCGGCGCAAAGTGCCGATGCAGTACGGCGACAAAGGGTCGAATCATGGCAGGAATACAAATCTCAGGCCTGGCTTCGGGCATCAATTGGACGACGATCGTCAACGAGCTCGTGCAGGCCGACAGCATCGGGCTCAACCAGGTCCAGGCGCACCAGGCCACGGTGCAAAGCCAGATCTCCTCCCTGGGGGGGCTCAGCACCGACCTGAACAATCTTTCCAGCGCGATCTTCACCCTGGAGGATCCCAAGACCTACGGCACCGTCGTCGCTTCCTCGACCACCGCGAATTCGAGCTGGAGCGCCACGGCACAGGCTGGCACGCCCGAGGGGAGCTACGCCATCGCCGTGTCCAAGCTGGCGACGGCCTCGGTGTGGAACGGGGCCAACGGGATCAGCACCGGGCTGAACGGCACCAACGGAAGCAACGTCAACGGGTTGACCCTTGCCAGCATGCCCACGGCCCTTGCGGTCACGGCCGGGACGTTCACCATAAATGGCCACCAGATCACGGTAACGACCTCGGAGTCGCTTGCGGACGTGTTCACGGCCATCAGCTCGGCGACCAGCGGCGACATCACCGGAGCCTACGATCCGACCTCCGACACCGTCTCGCTGACCAGCGCCAGCCACGCGCAGATCGTGCTCGGCGCCTCCAATGACACGAGCAACATCCTGCAGGCGCTGGAGCTGGCGAACAACGGGGGGTACCTGGTCGCGAGTTCGTCAAAGCTCGGCACCCTTGACCAGAACACGACGATCGCCAATGCGAACCTGGCAACGGCCGTCACCGGCGTCGACGGCTCCGGCAACGGCTCGTTTCTGATCAACGGGGTGAGCATCGGCTACAATGTGAACTCCGACACGCTTTCGACCCTCATGGGCCGCATCTCGAACTCCGGGGCCGGAGTCACGGCCTCGTACGATGCGACGGACAACAGGGTCGTGCTGACAAACAATTCGACGGGCGACACCGGCATCGGCCTGAGCGACACGACCGGCAACATGCTGGCGGCGCTGGGTCTGACCAGCGTCGCGGGCGCCACGCTCACCCGGGGCTTGAACGCGCAGTTTCAGGTGAACGGCGGCCCCACCCAGACCAGCCAGAGCAATGTGCTCACGGCCGCCCAGCTGGGCGTCACGGGCCTGAGCGTGACCGTCAACACGGAGGACACGCAGACCGTCCAGGTGACGAACGACACGACCCCCCTCCAGACGGCCATCCAGTCGTTCATCACAAGCTTCAACCAGCTCCAGACCGATATCCAGGCCGACACCCAGGTGACCATGTCGAGCAACGGCACGGTCTCCACCGCGATTCTCTCATCGGAGCACGAGGTGGGCGACTGGGCTGGCACACTGCAGACAACCGCATTCAGCGCAGGCAGCGGGCTGAGCGGGACCATCACGAGCCTGGACGCCCTGGGCATCGACTTCAACGGCACCACAGGCCAGCTGGCCATCTCGGACAGCGCAAAGCTCCAGCAGGCAATGTCGCAGAATCCAACCGGGGTGGCGGCGTTCTTCCAGACTGCGAAGACGGGCTTCGGCTCGATCATGACGGCCGCCGTCAATGACATCATCAACCAGAGTTCGGACGAGCAGCAGGTCCTCCAGGGCGAATCGACCGACCTTGGGACCCAGATCTCGACGATGCAGACCCAGATCTCGACGGAGCAGCAGACGCTCGACGCCGAGTTCACGGCGATGGAAAACGCCATATCGCAATTCCAGACGGACAGCTCAGCCTTGACCGGAATGCTTTCTTCCTCCTCCTCAACTACGTCTTCAACATCCTCATCCTCGGGATTGAGCAACATCGCCTCCAGCGTGAATAACTCCACGGCCTCGGGAGGCACGTCGACAGGCTGAAAAATCATCCATGAGAAACGCGTCCTGGTTCGCTCTGGCGATCGGCATGGTGTTGGGCACGGCGGGCTGCGGCACCGTCAGCCGCCAGCTTCCGGGAAATCCTGCAAAGTACGGCCCCGTCTTCACTCCTCACAACACCTACGGGGAGAGGAGCCTGCCGAAGACGCTGCGCCGGGTTGTGATCCTTCCGGTGCACGGCGGTCCTTTTGTCCCGAGGGAAATCAGCGAGGCGCTGGACCGGGTGTTTGCCGCCGCCTTGGAAAAACAGATGCGGTTCGAGGTTGTCACCCTTTCGCGGGATCAATGCCAGCTTTCGTTTGGCGTGTCCGACATCGGTTCCGCGGACCCCCTCCCTCACGATTTCCTCGCGATACTCGGCCAAAAGTTCGGCGCGGACGGTGTCATTTTCGTGGATATCACCGCGTACCAGGGCTATCGGCCGCTGCTCATGGGAATACGTTCAAAGCTGGCAAACGTGGCCGACCGGCGGCTGATCTGGAGCTTTGACGAGGAGTTTTCGGTGCTTGACCCGTCGGTTGCAAACGGAGCCCGCAGGTACTACCTCGGAAATGCCGATGGGCCCGTGCCCTATGATCCGACCGAGGGCGTGCTCCAGAGCCCGACAAGGTTTGCGGCCTACGCCGCCGATGCCGTGTTCAAGACGCTTCCGCCCAGATAAGTAGTTGCCGCTGTGAACCATGACCCGGTTTTTGGATATTGGCTTAAAGTCGGTGTCAAAGCAGACGATTGTCACCTTAACCATCAACGGCGTTCCCTGGGATAGACCAGCAGCGGCTGACCGTTTTCCATTCTGATCCCATGATTCCTTCCACGTCCCCTTCCGACAGAATTCCGGCCGCGAATATTCCGGCCGTCAACTTGAGGAAATCGGCCGCCGCCCCCACCGATCCGGACGGCGACAGCCTCTCGACGGAAAAGGCCGAGCAGCTCGGAGCGGCCCTTGCGGGGCAGCCCGAGATTCGCCCCGAAGTCGTCGCCAGGGGACTGGCGCTCGCCTCCGATCCCAATTATCCCTCCACGTCCGTGATCCGAAGCGTCGCCAGCCAGATTCTTGCATCGCCGGACCTGACCGAGGACCAGTCTTAAGGCCATGGTAGCCAATGACTGTGCGCGAGCCTATCGCGCCAACTCCATCCTGACGGCTAGCCCGGGGCAGCTCGTCCTCATGCTCTACGACGCAGCCCTGAATTCCATGGCTGCCGCCCGCCAGGGCTTCGACCGCCCCGCCCGGGACCTCCGCCGGTTCGACGTCATCAACCGGAACACGGCCAAGGCCCGGCGGATCATAAGCCAGCTCCAATCGACCCTGAATTTTGATGTTGGAGGCGACTTTGCCCAAACCATGCACAGGCTCTACGAGTACTACAACCGGCGGCTGCTCGAGGCGAATGTCCGAAAGGACGTACAGCCGCTGATCGAGGTCGAAAGGCTGCTTGGCGAGGTGCGCGACGCCTGGGCGACGATGCTGCGCCAGCAGACTTCCGCTGAAGCCCCGGCCCTGGATGCCTCGCGGTTGCAATGAAATCCACCCATGAGACGGCTGTCCGGCTCATCGGTGCCCTTGAGGATTTTGCCGAAAGGGAGGCCGTCATGCTCCGCGCCGGCGATTTTGCGGGGTTTTCGGCCGTTCGGAAACGCGAGACTCCCCTGATCGTCCACCTCGGGGAACTCGGCGCGGTGGGTGCAACGAGGATACTGGCAAAGCGCCTTGAGGCGCTCGTCGACCGAAGGCGCGAGATTCTCTCGATGCTGAACGACCGCTGGGGAAATCTCAGTGCCGAACGTGGCAGGTTGGCGGCCAGGAGGGAACGCCTCCAATGGGTGGGCCCTTACGCAAGGATCTCGGCGATGCAAAGCAACCGCGCGCTGGCGAAAGGCGTACGCCCGCGGCTGAACGCCGCGGTCTGAGTCCGGACCTCAACCTGCGGCAGCCAGCGGCTCCGCGGATTCCACCAGTTTCGAGGAATCGTCCGCCAGCTTCGCCGCAGGGGGGCCGGCCAGCCACTTCGCGGCAATCTGCCGGGCCTCGCCGTCCCAATCCATCCCGGGCTTCTCGTAAATCGCATGAATGACCTCGGCAATCCCCGGGCCGTCGGTCCAGCAGATGTTTGCCTTGAGGCAGAACGAACCGTCCGCCAGGTCGAAGGCCTGCATGAAAACCGTTCCCAAGGGCCTCGTGGCATTGTCCGCGTGGCGCCCGCCAAGTGTGAGGCGCGCGAGCCCCGACTGGTAGTTCACCATTCGCGAGTTGTCCCAGGAACCCTCGGACGGCGCCGGGCTTTCGGCGAGAATGACTTGTTCGATGATCGTGAGGAGTGAGAGCAGGCGGGTGGGCATGTGCGTGGATAGGGTTTTAGCCGTAAGTTGTATCGGCATGAACTGAACGCTCTTTAGCAATATTATCATGTCCTGTTAAGGCCATTGATCCACAACAGCCTGCTAAACCGCTTTGAGGTTGAACAGGACGGGATCAGTTGATTTGTTCACAGACCCAGCCAGAAACGACATGTCTTTCGAGAAGGCCCTAATCGTAGAAGACGAGTCCGTCGTCCGGAATTTTCTCAGCGAAATATTCCTCAGGCGGAAGTGTGCCGTGACGACGGCAAAGACGCTTTCGGAGGCCGAGGTCATGGTCGGGAGGGAATCGTTCGATGTGATCATGCTGGATATCCGGCTCCCCGACGGGGATGGGCAAAAATTTCTCGAGCAGCTGGCCGTACTTCCCGAACGCCCCATCGTCATCGTCGTCACAGGGTACGGATCCATCGAGTCTGCCGTGGCGTGCATGCGCGCCGGGGCGTTCGACTACGTGATGAAACCGTTTTCTCCGAGCCAGATCGACATCATCCTCAAGAAGGCCCAGTCCTACCGCCAGTTGCTGCAGGTCAACCGGTTGCTGAGCGATTCCGGCGACGACGAGGACGGTGGGCTGCTCGGGCGCAGTTCGGCGATGGTCCGGCTTCGGCAGCTCATAGAAAGGGTCGCCCCCACGGACGCGACGGTGTTTGTGAGCGGGGAGAGCGGAACGGGCAAGGAGATGATCGCCCGGGAAATCTACAGGAGGAGTCCACGCCGGCAGCAGCCGTTCATCAAGGTCAACTGCGCCGCGATCTCCGAGAATCTCATTGAAAGCGAGTTTTTCGGCCATGAACGCGGCGCGTTCACGGGTGCGACGGACCGCCGGGAGGGGCGCTTCGAGCTGGCGAACCACGGAACGCTGCTCCTTGACGAAGTCAGCGAAATCCCCGCGAATCTCCAGGCCAAGCTGCTGCGTGTGCTCCAGGAGAGGGAATTCGAACGGGTCGGAGGCAACCGGACCATCAAGGTGAACGTCCGGATCCTTGCGACCTCAAATCGCGATCTGCTCCACTATGTCGACCAGGGGCAGTTTCGGCAGGACCTCTACTACCGGCTGAACGTCTTTCCCGTCACCGTGCCTCCCCTCAGGGAGCGTCCGGAGGACATACCGCTGCTTGCGGATTATTTCCTCCAACGGTATGCCCGCAAACACGGCATCAAGGTCGCAGGCTTTGCCGATTCGGCAAGCACCGCAATGATGCAGTACCGCTGGCCGGGAAACGTGCGCGAACTCCAGAACGCCATCGAGAGGGCGGTCATTTTGTCGGAGAACGGGAGATCCGTGACATCCGTTGCGCTGGGCCTTTCGACGGTTTCAGCCTTCCAGCCCGAATTGCCGCTGACCGCGGCGGGCACCGTGGAGGAGCCGGCGGCGGCCCTCGACGGCGCGGCGGTTCCGGCTCCGATGGAGAACGGGTCGGGTGGTCCGTCGCCTGTGTCGGTCACCAACTCGGAGGGCGCGGTATTGTCGATCGCCGAACTCGAAAAACAGGCAATTCGCGCGGCTCTGCTGCAGACGGGCGGCAACCGGACCCAGGCAGCGGCATGCCTTGGAATCAGCATCAGGACGTTGCGCAACAAGCTGCAGGAATACCGGGACGGCGGCGACAGCCTGGATCTTCCGGGCAGGCTGGCCGAGAGTGCGTACTGACGGGGGAGCGGGGACCAGTCCGTCGCCTGTGGAATCGGCTGTGGCTCCAACAGGCGGCCGCCCAAGCCCTACAATTCGCTAACAGCCTGCCTGGCGCCTTGTTGCATTTATTGGGCTAAACCGGCCCGGGTTCGCGCCGATTCATTGTGCGTTACTTGCGCATTTGAGCGCGAGAAACCCCAAAATGCCCGCCATCGAAGAAATCACCGAAACCCTGGTCAGGACACATATGTCGCGGGCGCTCATGGATGTCTTCAAGACAATGATCAGCAAGGAGGTGCAGGCCGACCTTTCCGTCGATCCGACCGAGGCCGACGCGTTTTCCCCGCATTCAAACACCCGCAAGTTCACGGTCCCCCAGGTGGTGGGGAGCGTGGGATTCATTGGCGACGTGAACGGACTCGTCTACCTTCACCTCGACCAGCCGTTTGCCAACCTCTGCACCGGTCACATCCTCGGGATGAGCGACGCCGAAACACAGGCCGTGGATGATGAGTCGGTGAACGATGCGATCGGCGAGCTGACGAACATGGTCGTGGGAGGGTTCAAGAACGCCCTTTGCGAGGCCGGCTACCCCTGCAAGCTCACCATACCCTCGATCCTTCGCGGAAATGATTTCCGGGTGGAGCCCACCAGCTCCGCGCGCCGCCACGCCTACCGGTTCCACTGCGCAGGCCACCAGCTGATGACCGACATCGTTGTAAAGCTCGGCGAATAGGACCCCAGCATTTCCCCATGCCCCTAAAAGTTCTCACTGTCGATGACTCAAAAACCGTCCGCATCATAGTGCGGAAAGCCTTCAAGTCCTTCGATTGCGAGGTCCTGGAGGCGAACAACGGAGTCGAGGGCCTGGCCGCCGCCGCCAAGTCGCTTCCGAATCTCATCCTCCTGGACGTGACAATGCCCGTCATGGACGGGATCGAGATGCTTTCGAAGCTTAAGTCCGACCCCAATCTCAAGTCCATACCGGTCGTCATGCTGACGGCCGAGGGCGGCCGCGATAACGTCCTCAAGATCGCCAAGATCGGCGTGCGCGACTATATCGTGAAGCCGTTCAAGGAGGAGGCGCTGATCCTCAAGGTGGGAAGGATTGTCGAATTGAAGCCGGTGCGCACGGTGTCGAAGACGAGGACGATCCTCGACCAATCCAACATACTCGTCGTGGACGACAAGCCCGCCATCATTCACCAGATCCAGGAGGGCCTGAAGCACACCCCGTGGAATGTGCAGGGAGCCCAGACTCCGCCCGAGGCCCTCGAGCTCTGCGCCCGGCAGGCCCCGGACCTGGTGATCCTGAGTCTTGCGCTTCCCGACGAGGCGGCGTTCCAGCTTTTCCGGTCCATTCGCGCCATTCCCGCGGCCAAGTCGACCCCGGTCTTCGGCCTGACGGTCAAGACGGAGGCAGCGGCCCAGCAGCACGCGCAGGAGGCCGGCTTCACGACGATCATCACCAAGCCGATCGACATCCCGGACCTGGAATCGAGGATGACCAAGGCCATGAATCTCGACACCTCCCCGCGTTATTTCATCAAGGAGGAGGACTGCCTCATCGTGCGCCTGCCGGCCTTGTGCACCGCCGAGCACCTGGGAGAGGTGAGGCTGCATCTCCAGCCGCTTCTTACGGCGCTGGTCGACGCGGGCCAGGCAAAGGCCGTCTTTGACATCCAGCACCTGCAGACCCTCGACATCGTGGTGATCAGGCTGCTCGTGGACGCCATGCGGTACTGCGGGGAGCTTGGCATACGCTTCGCCCTGGTCGGGAATCCCCAGATTGTCGCCGAGTGCAGGGGATTCGAGGAGACCCGGGGTTGGAGCTTCAAGACCACCCTTGGGGACGCCAAGTCGAGCCTTGCCCATTCGTCGGCGCCCGCGGGCGTCGCGGCTTGAGGGCGGGGGTCAACTTTAGAGGTCAATTTTAGAGGGTCAGGTTGAAACTTTTGACATGG